>Ga0209415_10003911_pt1 | contig 27549 bp, 29 predicted proteins | sample PeaSoiSIISIP2007_FD_187696 | JGI IMG/M metagenome (GOLD analysis project Ga0209415, IMG submission 187696) | Peat soil microbial communities from Weissenstadt, Germany - SII-SIP-2007 (SPAdes) (version 2) | ecosystem: Environmental > Terrestrial > Soil > Wetlands > Peat | place: Germany... | reverse complement strand
GCAGTCGCCGACGGTCCCCATCGAATTCCGGAGCCCCAGGCGCCGGACGTTCTCGGTGAAGACCCACGAGGTGTATTGACTGAGTTCAATCGATCGTCGCAACACCGGTCGGAATGAAAAATGACGCCCTTCTCAGGTGCCCTGTGTTCGAAGGCCATGGTGAGGGCGTCCTCGACCAGCTCGGTGCGCATGTGATCAGCCAGAGCCCAGCCGACGACCCGGCGGCTGCCCAGGTCGATGACCCTGGCCAGGTAGGCCCAGCCCTCCCAGGTCGAGATGTAGGTGATGTCGCCGACATAGCGCCGGTCCATCTCGGGGCCTGGCCCGAAGTGGCGCTGAATCAGGTCACGGGCCGCCGCGGCGCCGGGATCGGCGATAGTGGTCGTGCGCCAGCGCTTCTTGCACCTGCCCTCGAGGCCGGCCCGGCGCATGAGCCTGGTCACCTTGCGCTTCCCGCAGGCCACGTGGCGATGGAGGAGCTCCTTGTGAATCCTGGGGGCGCCATAGGTACTCGTGGACTCGTCGTAGATGGCCCTGATCTGCTCGAGCAACTCGGCGTCGGTGACGTCTCGCCGGGAAGGGGCGCCGTTGCGGCGGTGATAGAAGGCGGCACGGGAGACCTCGAGCAGCCCACACGCCTTGGCGACGTTGTGACCTGCGACTTTCTCCGCCTCGATGAAGGGGTCCACCTTCACCGGGTCTAAACGCGAAGAAAGCTGTCGCTCGCTTGAGGATCTCGACGTCCTCGCGAAGCGAACGATTCCCGGCGCAACTTGGTCAGTTCGTCGCGCTCCTCGCTGGTCATCCCGGGGCGTTCGCCCTGGTCGATGTCAGCTTGTCTCACCCAGGTGCGCACGTTCGTCTCGGTTAGATCGAAGTCCTTGGCCACCTGGCCGATGCTTCGATCGCCGCGTCGACACAGCTCGACGATCTCAGTCTTGAACTCCGGAGTGAACGAGCGACGCTGACGAGGCTTCTTCCTCTCCATGGTCTCCATTTTGGACATCCTTTCCGGGGCTCTGCCCCTGATGTTGGATGTCCGTCAAACCGGAGGAAGGCCAGCCAAACAGAGCACACACGTCGGTCACCTGCCCCTCAACGGGACCCTCTGCATACTGGTACACGTAGATGGAGCCGTTCGAGATGTAGTACCAGGTGTGTGCCACCACCGGTCCAGCCCACACGACGAACGTCCCCTCCAATTTGTACCCGTAGTAGCCGTGTTTGGGATGGGGTTGGGGCATGTCGCCGGCCAGGTGATCTTCATGCTCCTGGTGTTCACCATGCGGGGACGGTGGAGCCCCCGGGCGGCGCGACGCGACCTCGACGAACACGAGCGGCTGGTCGAAAAAGAGCTGGCGCAGCTCCGATCGGGCAACGCCGGCAGTGGTTCTCCGACCGTGGGCGGTCCGATCGATCTGCCTGAACGCGAGGTGGCCGTCCCTGTCTCGCACAGGTCACGTCCGTGCACGTCTGACCGGCTCGTCAGGGCGCTCCGGACGCCTCTGCGGGTAGCTGGATCACGACCCTAGCGCCGCCGTCGACTCTGTTGCCGACCGCCACGTGTCCTCCGTGAGCCCGGACGATGGCGTGCACGATGGCCAGACCCAACCCCGTCCCGCCGCTGTTTCTCGTGCGCCCGGAGTCGGGTCGGCTGAAGCGTTCGAACGCGTGCGGGAGGTACTCCGGCGGGAAACCAGGACCCTGATCGGCCACATCTATCCGGAGACTCGGGCCGTCGACCCGGGCCGCCAGGACGATCTCCGAGCCCGACGGGGCGAACCGCAGGGCGTTGTCGAGCAGATTGTCAACGGCCTGTCGGATCCGGTCCGGGTCGACCGACGCAGTGAGGCCACCTGCTGCCTCGACACGGCATCGAACGCCGGCCTCCGAAGCTCTCCCCGCATGACCGTGGACGCTCTCGGACAGAAGGGCACCGATCGGTGTTGGGACCCGGTGGACCTCGAGCTGGTCCTCGTCACCCCGGGCCAGGAGGAGGAGATCGTTGGCGAATCGGGTGAGGCGCCCGGCTTCCTCCGAAGCCCGGCCCAGAGCCAGAGACACCTCCTCAGGGGTGCGTCCGGGGCGCGAGGCCAGCTCGAGCTCCCCCTGCAGCACGGCGAACGGGGTGCGCAATTCGTGACCGGCATCGGACACGAACGCTCGTTGGCGAGTCAGCGACGCCTCCAGCCGCGCCAGGAGCTCGTTCATCGTCCGCGCCAGGGCTGCGATCTCATCGCGCGTATGGGGAACTTCGACAGCTGAGCTCCGCCCCCGCTCGGAGAGCGAGGCCACCTCTCGCCGGAGTCGCTCCACCGGCGAGAGCGAAGCCCAAGCGAGGCCGTACGCACCCAGACCGGAGACGAGCAGCACGCAGACACCGGCGATGACGAGCCCATTCTCGACGTCGCTCACGGTGCGATCGAGGGTTTCGAGAGACGATCCGGCCACGACGACCCAGCCGGGGTGCGACGGGAAGGGCCCAGCCACGACGCGCTCCGACTCCCCTTCGAGACTCGTCGTCACGGTGATCGTGGATCGCCCTGCCTGGCGCACCTGGCCGGCCGCGAGCAGCGGCGTATCGCCCGAATCAGGCGTGGACCCACGCAGGTGGCCCGACGCGTCAAGGACCTGCAGGACCACCTGGCCGGGCAAGGGCAACCTCGTCCCCGCTGCGCTCTTCGACGCGGTGGCCACAATCCGTCCCCCTTGCGAGAGGTCGGCTTGCAGCTGAGAGTCGAGGAGGCGGACGAGGCCCGAGGACAGCTGGGTGACGAACAGCCAGGCACCGAGGGAGAAGAGCATCGCCGTGGCGGCGGTGAAGACGATCGCCATGCGTAGGCGAATGGACACCCGCTATCGGCCCGGGTCCCGGAGGCGGTAGCCCATGCCCCGCACCGTCTCGATGTCGTCTGTCCCGAAGGGCCGATCGACCTTGCGGCGCAGGTACGTCACATATTGATCGACGACATTGGAGGTCCCGTCGTAGGCGAAGTCCCAGACGGCGTCGATGATCTGTGACCGGCTGAGAACGACACCGGGGCTGCGGAGAAAGAGCTCGAGGAGGGCGAACTCCTTGGGTGACAGATCGAGCTCCTGCTCGCCGCGCCACGCCCGCTTGCTCGCCGGATCGAGCCGCAGGTCCCCCACGGCGAGCAGGACCGGCCGGGATCGATCGTCGCGCCGTGCCAGGGCGCGCAGTCGGGCCGAGAGCTCCAGCATGCTGAAGGGCTTGACGAGGTAGTCGTCAGCCCCGGCATCGAGCCCTTGCACGCGGGCCCCCACCTCGTCACGAGCGGTGAGCATCAGGACAGGTGCCCACACCTCCGCCTGCCGGAGCTGCCGACAGACCTCGAAGCCGTCAAGGCCGGGAAGCATGACGTCGAGAACAATGGCCGTGTAGGGGTTCTCGGTGGCCAACCACAGACCCTCGGGGCCGTCGGTCGCCACATCGACCGCATATCCCTCTTCTTCGAGAGCGCGTCGTAGGAGGTCGGCCATACGTTCCTCGTCCTCCACGACGAGCACCCTCATGACCACAGCATAAGACGAGGATGGTCGCTCCCTCCCCCCTCAGGGGGACCGATCGATTATGTGAGTCGTTCACATCGATTTCTCATCAGCGTCTCATCGGCCGAGGCGCATGATCACCTCACAACCGGAGGCGGACGCCGAAGGAGAGGAGACAGCGATGTCGACATCACGAGAACCGATCTCGAATCAGACCGAGTACGACCTCCGCGGCGGGCACGCTCCACCGGGCCGTACCCTGCCGGGGCGGACTGCGAATCTGCGCAGGGTGCGCCGCATGAGCAATTGGTCCTTGGCTGCGTTGCTGGTCGGTGTGGGCGCCACGAGCGCGGCTCTGGCCGGGGCGATTCCCGGCCACACCGGCCCAGCACTGAGTGCCGGCCCCACCCAGGCGAGCGCGGCCGGACAGACTCCCCTGGCGAGCGGGCAGGCTCCGGCCGTCTCGAGCCCCGTGGCCGCCACGACCCCGTCACAGGTCGTGCCGGGCAGTCCGGCGACGGGAGCGTCCCGTGGTTCGACACGGGGCGTCTCGGCGTCGACCGGGTCGACCTGGAGGGATTCGTGATGGCCGCCTTCGTTGATATGCGGGACACGGCGGCGTGGCGACCCGTCCGTGCCGACGACGGCGTGGCCGTGGCCGAGCTCAATGCGCTCGGAACGTTGGTGCGGATCGCCGTGTGGCCCGCCGACAGCCTGACGGCGGTCAGCGCCGCGGTCGGAGACGAACTCCGCCGGCTCGACGCCCAGGCCAGCCGGTTCCGGTACGACTCCGAGATCTCCCGGATCAACGCTCAATCCGGAGGGCTCTATTTCATCAGCCCGGGCCTGGCCGAGGCGGTCGAGGTCGCCCTCGCCGCCGCCCGGTGGACCCACGGCCTCGTCGATCCGACGATCGGGAATGCGCTCGTGCGACTCGGCTACGACCGCGATTTCGCCGCCATGGACGACGACGCCGAGGCGGCGGCGGGAGAACCGTGGCCGGCGCCGGGCTACTGGTTCATCGAGTTGGGTCGGCGACTCCTCCGTCTGCCCTCAGGGGTGTTGCTCGACCTGGGGGCGACGGCCAAAGGTCTCGGGGCGGACCGGGCCGCCGTCTCCGCGCTGCGAGCGTGTGGTCATCCAGGCGGCGTCCTCGTCAGTCTGGGGGGAGACATCGCTGTTGCCGGTGAACCGCCCCTCGGTGGGTGGCCGATCGTGGTCACCGAATCCGGGGACCACGATCGGACGTCGCTGGCGCAGGTCATCCGCCTCCCCGTCGGGGGCATCGCCACGTCGTCGACGACAGTGCGGCAATGGCGCCAGGGTGGCCGGCAGGTGCACCACATCATCGACCCGCGGACCGGCGTGCCGGCGATGGGGCCGTGGCGGACGGTCACCGTCGCCGCCGCCACCTGCGCCGAGGCGAACGCCGCCTCGACGGCGGCCATCGTGGCCGGCGAGAAGGCCGAATCCTGGATCGAGAGCACGGGCCTCTCGGCTCGCCTCGTGGCCGGCGACGGCACCATCCGGTGCCTGGGCCGATGGCCGGAGGAGGAGGGCGCGCTGGTCCGCGTCCCGGGCCCCCGCATGGATGTCCCCAGGCCGCAGGCCCCGGGGTGGGCCCGATGACCGCCCTCACCTCGGTCGCCGCCAGTTCCCCATGGCTCTGGTACGTCTCGCGGGGCAGCGGTCTGGTCCTCCTGGCCCTCTTCAGCGTTGTCGTCGCCCTCGGAGTCGCCACGCGTCTCGGAAGCGTTCCGCAAACGTGGCACCGCTTCACCATCTCCGAACTGCACCGGACCCTGTCGCTCTTCGCCGTCGCACTGCTCGTTCTCCATGTCGTAACCGCCATCGCCGACCCTTTCGTGTCGATCGGCTGGTGGGCGACCCTCGTCCCCTTCGCCTCCCACTACAGAGCCGTCGCCATCGGCCTGGGGACACTCACCGTCGACCTCGGTGCCGCTGTCATCCTCACGAGCATCGTCCGTCACCGCCTCGGCTTCCGGGCCTGGAGGGCTGTGCACTGGTTGGCCTACCTCATGTGGCCGATCGCTTTCCTGCATTCGCTTCGGGCCGGCAACGACCTCGGCATCGCCTGGGTCTCGGCCATCGAATGGGGATCAGCCGCCCTCGTGGCCACCGCGGCGATCGCTCGGATCCTGCACGCCCTGAGGGGGCCCACGGCCGCGGAGGCTGGGCCGGGCACCGCCTCGCACGCCCCGGTCTGCGTCAGGGGTGGTTGGTGATGGTCGCATCGCTGCTCCTCGACCAGGACGGCACGGACGTGGTGGCGCCCGGGGCGTCGACGGCACTCCCACGGCTGCTCCCACGGACCGGGCTTCCCGGGCCGGTCGGGCTCGCTGATCACTTGGCCCTGCACGCATGCATGCCGCACGTCGGAAGGGGCGGGGCATCCCGAGGGGAGATGATCACCCTCGTCGAGGACTCGGGCCTGAGCGGCCGGGGTGGGGCCTGCTTTCCGACGGCCGTCAAGCTGGCGGCGGTCGCCCGACAGCCCGGTGCGCCGATCGTCATCGCCAACGGCACCGAGGGTGAGCCGGCGAGCTCCAAGGACAAGGTGCTTATGGCCACGTCGCCCCATCTCGTCCTCGACGGGGCGGTGTTCGCCGCCCTCGCCGTGGGTGCCACCGAGGCTGTGATCGTCTGCCACCCTGCCGTCCGACCGATCGTCGAGGACGCCATCCGGGAACGAAAGGCGGTGCGTCTCGACACTGTCCGGCTGGGCGCCGTCGATGCGGCCGAGCGGTTCGTCGCCGGTGAGGCGAGTGCCGTCGTGCACTGGCTCGAGAAGGGCCAGCCGATTCCCACCCCGACGCCCCCCAGGTTGTCCGAAGCGGGGCTCCACGGACGGCCGACTCTCGTGCAGAACGTCGAGACCTTGGCCCAGCTCGCCCTGATAGCCCGGTACGGGGCGCGGTGGTACCGCGCCGTCGGGACGCAAACCGAACCGGGCTCGATGCTCGTCACGGTCATCGGCGCCGTCCGCCGGCCGGGTGTCGACGAGGTGGCGATCGGCACCCGGATCGCATCCGTGCTCGATGGGGCCGGCGGCGTGAGCAGCCCGCCCCAAGCCTTCTTGCTCGGGGGCTATTTCGGAACCTGGACGGGCTACTGGGACGCGCTAGATCGGCCGCTGTCCCAAGCCGGACTGGCTCCCCTCGGGGCGGCACCGGGTGCCGGTCTCGTGGCCGTGCTGCCCTCCGATGCCTGCGGACTGGTGGAGACGGCACGTGTCGCCCGGTATCTCGCCTCGGAGTCAGCCGGCCAATGCGGCCCGTGCGTCTTCGGGCTCCCCGCCATCTCCTCCGAACTGGAGTCCCTGGCCTCGGGAGGCCCATGCGACACCGACCGGCTGGAAAGATGGCTCGGGCAGGTCGACGGCCGTGGGGCCTGCCGTCATCCCGACGGCGTGGTTCGCATGGTCCGCAGTGCGCTTGTCACCTTCCGTTCAGAGCTCGACCGGCACCGCCGGGGGCTCTGCTGTTCTCCCGGAGGAGCCCCAATCCTCCCGGTCCCGACGGCATGACGATGAGAGTCCCCCTCCACCTCCGGGTCGACCCCATTGCCTGCGACGGCCGAGGTCTGTGCGCCGAGCTCCTCTCGGAGCTGATCTCCCTCGACGACTGGGGCTATCCCATCATCCGTGACGGCGAGGTCCCGGCAGACCTCGTGCGCGACGCCCGACAGGTGGTGAGGACATGTCCCAAGCTCGCGCTCCACCTGGAGGAGCGGTCGGCGGCCAGGTAGCGCCGGCGCCGACCGGACCACGGGTCCGGCCGCTCAGAGGAGCCGGTACCCCGCTCTCCGGACGGTCTGGATGAGCGGCCGAAGGCCCGATCTGTTCACCTTGCGCCTGAGGTAGCCCACGTAGACGTCCACGACGTTGCTTCCAGGATCGAAGCTGTATTCCCACACCTGGCTCAGGATCTTGGACCGGCTGAGGACGTGTGTCGGGTTGCGCATGAACAACTCGAGGAGGGCCCACTCCCTCGGGGCGAGCTCGATCCGTCGTCCCGCCCGCCAGGCCACCTTGGACATCAGGTCGAGACGCAGGTCCTCGACGACGAGTTCCGTCGTCGTCGGTTGCTCGGCTGAGCGTGTCGCCGCCCGGATCCTGGCCAAGAGCTCGTCGAACACGAACGGCTTGGTGATGTAGTCGTTGGCTCCGAGATCCAAGCCCCGCACCTTGTCACTGACCTCCGCCCGAGCGGTGAGGATGATCACGGGAATGGTGGGATTGCGCTGGCGTAGCCGTCGCAGGACGTCCTCCCCCGAGCCATCGGGCAGTCCGAGATCGAGCAGAACGAGGCTGATCTCCGTACCGAGGACGTCGATCGACGCGGCCGCACCGCGGGCATCGGGAGTGCCGGTCGCTGTGTATCCCTCGGCTCTCAGGCCCTTCTCCAGGAAGTCCACGATCCGTTTGTCGTCCTCCACAACGAGCACGTGCACCGTCAGACCTCCTGCACCATTCCGACACTGGACGAGGGCAACACGATGGCCACGCGGGCGCCGCCGAGCCGTGCCTCCCCCACTTCGACGCACCCGTGGTGTGCCTCGGCGACCGCCCTGACGATGGCGAGGCCCAGGCCGGTCCCGTCCTCGCTCCGGGCAGCCGGACGGGCGAAGCGGGCGAGAACGGCCGCTCGTTGTGCCGAGGGTATGCCGGGCCCCGAGTCCTCCACGGCAAACGTCACGCTCCCCGTGGCCGGGTCGACAGAGGTGTCGAATTGGATGGCGTCGTCCGGCGTCGTGGCCCGGACGGCGTTGTCGACGAGGTTCAGAAGAGCACCGCGGAGCTTGGCCGAATCGACGTGAACGACAACATCGGGTATCGGCGCCAAGGACCAGTGACGGGGAGCGAGGACACAGGCGGCGTCGTAGATGTCGGCGACGAAGGCCCGGACGTCGACCGGCTCGACGTTCACGAAGTCCGGTTCCATGGCCCGACCGAGCAGCAGGAGGCGCTCCACCAGTGCCCGCATGTGGTCGAGTTCATCGACGACCAGGGTCACGGTGGCGTGCGTGCTCTCCTCGTGCACCAAACCCCCTGTGCGTTCGAGGACCTCGAGGTGGCCGCGGGCGACGGTGAGGGGTGTACGCAGCTGGTGGGAGACGTCGGAGAGAAGCCGGCGTTGGGCGGTCATCGCCACATTCATACGGCCGATCATGGCGTCGAAGGCCGTCGCCAGCTGGCCCACCTCGTCGTCGGTGCCCTGATCCCCGAGGCGTCGATCGAGCTGGCCGCTGCCGATCTCCTCGGCTGTGGTGGTGATGCGGCCCACGGTGCGGAGAAGTCGGCGCAGCAACAAGTAGGAACTGAGGACAGCGGCCAGAAGAGCCACGGTGGCCTCCGCCAGCGAGAGCATCAGCACCCGGGCGCCTTGCGCCCGCTGGGGCGAGAGATCGGTGGCGGCGATCAAGGTCCCGACCGTCTGGTGGCCGGAGCGGATGGGCGCGGCCAGAAGCTCGATCGGCCTGTTGCCGACCCGTGTCGCCTCCACCACACTCGTGGGCGGGGCGTTGCGCATCCAGCCGATGACGGCGGGGTCATTGCGCAGAGCACCCGATCCGGGAGTGGAGAGAACCCGGGAGCCGGGGAACACGACCAAGAGGACCGTGCCTGTCGGAAGCGAGCGAGCCTGGAGGTAAGTCACAGAGGCCGTCACGAGGCTCTGCTGGGGCTCCGCGCGCGCCATGGCCGTCGTATAGGCCCGCAGTTCGTCGGCCAGGCTGTTGGCCGCCAGCGCCTCGTAGCTGACGGAGAATTGATGGACGAGAGCGGCGACGACGGCACCGAGAACGACGACCAGAACTGCGGCGTGGAAGCCTGCCAGTCGCAGCGCCGTCCCCGGGCGGAAGGGAAACCGGCGCCGGCGCCCACCGTCGTCGGTCGGATCGGTCGGCTCCACCAAGGGCCGTGCCGTCCCGACGACCTCCGCCGCCACCGCCCCGTCGACCTCGGGACGGCGGTCCTGCGGACCAAGAGTCTCGGGTGGCCAATCGGACAGCGGCCGGTCGTCGACCGCCTCGGTCGTCGAGACGGTCGCCACCGCGCTGACGTGCCCCCGTTCCCTTTGCCCGGCAGCCGGCGCCTTCACTTGTCGACCCGGGCGGTACCGGATGTCGTGCGATTGGCGCCGTCGTCCTTGGACCACTTCCCATCGTCGGGACGCGCCGTCGTTGTCGTCGTCGTGGTCGAGTCCGGCGGGGAGACCGTCGTGGGCAACGGCGTGGACGTCGCCGTCGTGCCCGACGATGCCGCCGCCACAGGCACAAAGCCGACCGACTGCTCGTCGGCCGAGCCGGCTTCGCTCCCCCAAGACGTGTCCTTCGACTCCACGGGGCCGGCGCCGGTCGCCACGGTCCGGGGACTCGAGTCGGTGGGCTCGTAGACCTCGACGGGATGGACAGGGTTCACCACGATGACGGGTGCGGCTGCTGAAGCCGAACCACGATGCGGGGCGGCCGGAGGCTGGACCGCGACCACGGCTGCATCCGGCACGACGATCGCCACGTTGGGACCACCCAGGTAGGCAGCGCCCGCCACGGCCAAGACCACGGCGGTGAACACGACTGCCCACAGAGCCCAGGGCGGACTCCACCACCGGCCGGCGAGACGCCCGCTGAAGGCCGTTACCGCCATGGTGACTCCGGGTCAGCGTCCCCCATGGCCCCGATTGTGCACCTTCTCGACCTCCAGAAGGTCGCGACTCCGGTTCCCACCCTGGTCAGGGAGAGAAATGAGATGAGGGCGTCGGCCGGCGCCGGGGGTCTCGGTCTCGATCAGCGAGAGAGCGTGGCGCGGGCACGCGGCCACGGCGCGACGCGCCCTCCGCACGATGCGGGCGTCAGATGTCTCCCCGCGCTCGGCGCCGGCGAATCCCCACTCATCCAGTGTGACCAGCTCGGGGCACCGTAAGACGCATATGCCGTGCCCGTCACAGGAGGCCAAGTCCACCACCAGCCGCACGGCGTTCGTCACCATCGCGACGGCGCCTGACGATGACCGACGGGGAACCAGCCGGCCAGGTGGCTCCCGCCGCAGTGGTGGCCGCGGGCATGCCGGGCGGCGTCGCCGGCGAAGACCTCGAGTGCGCTCTCCAGGAGGGCGATGGCACCGTCGGGATGTGAGCAGTTCCCGCGTCCCCGCAGGGACAGGGCCTTGCCGCCAAGGCGGCGGATGTCGGCTCGTGTGGCGCGCCCGTCGACGACGGCGGCCAATTCGTCGGCGAGTATCGGCAGCCCGAGCACACAGGGTCCACACTGGCCGGCGCTCTGGGACGCCAGGTAATCGAGGAGCCGGACCGTGGTCGCCAGCCCGCAGGCGTCAGGAGGGAGGGGGGCGATGAGCCCGCAGCCGAGCGCCAAGTCGGCACACCGCAATGCGGCGCGGTTGAGCGGAGCACCGAACGCCGCATCCCCCCCGATCCACCGCCCCCCGTACCCTCCGATCAATACGGCCCGTGGCGGGGACTCGATCCCGCCGTGGACACGCAAAACCTCGCCCAACGGCACCGGGGCCAGCACCTCGATCACCCGACCGGGATCGCGCACCCCACCGGCCAGGGTGACCAGGCTGGAGCCTGGAGCTTCCGGCGATCCCGCCATGGCGAACCATTCGCGACCGAATCGTCCGAGGAGTGCCAGATGGGTCAAGCTCTCGACATTGCTCACCACCGTGGGTCGGCCCCCCACGCCCGAGACGGCCACGGGACGGTGACGGCGGGTCGGAATGGGCCCCCTCCCTTCCAGGACGCTCACCACCGCTGTCGACTCACCGGCCACGTAGGAGTCGGGTGCCTGGACGATCCGGAAGCGGACGGCCTTGGCCGATGACGACTCCTTCCTCTCATCGAGGGCGTGGCCGAGAACGGAGACGAGGGCAGCCTCAGCACCGTGGACGTAGATGACGATGTCGGAAGCGCCCACGGCACGGGCTGCGACCTCGGCGCCATCGAGAACGAGATGGGGCCGGTTCTCGATGAGGACCCTGTCCTTTCGACTCGCCGGCTCGCCCTCGGAGCCGTTCACGACGACGATGGGCTCTCCGCCCGCCGCGACCGCGGCGGCGAGCTTCCGGGCGACCGGAAACTCCCCTCCCCCCCGTCCCACCAGCTTGCTGGCGCCGACGAGCTCGAGCACCTGGTGGCCGCGCGCGGGCAGGCAGAGCAGCCCCAAGCGATCGGTGTGGGCCCGCAGGCTCTCGGCACCCCCGTACCGGGGCCCGGCCAGGAGGCGCGTCTGGGGGTCCCCGAGCGCCCCGAACGCGTCCAGCTCGGCGTCATCGGCACGCTCACCCGCCATCGCCGACACGGTTCCGACGGGCGTCACCGGCCCAGCTCCCGCATCGGCGCGACGAGCCGTCCCCGTCCGGCCGGCGCCGGCCCTGATCGGACCTCGGCCATGCGTGCCGGCCGAGCAAGGATCCGCGACAACCACAGAAGAGCGACGCTGACGCCCGTGATGGCGTAGACGAACCTCAGACGGGCCGTATCGGTCCCGGCCAGGACACCGTGGAACCACGTCAGGAGCAGGGTCGGGGTGGCCAGTCTGTGCACGAGCAGCCAGTGGGTCCCAATGAGCCGACCGCCCAGGGCCGCCGTGGCTGTGATGGCGATCAGGAAGTAGAACCCGACGACACCGAGGGTGACAGCCGTCGGTCGGTATCCCGAGGCACCGGGGACGAGGGTTTTCGGCCATCCCACTCCTGCGTACGGGTCGGAGGCGAGAGCCGCGATATGACCTCCGACGAGGATGCAGGTGGCCACGCCGAGACCGGCGTGCATCCGGAGCCGGGCCTCGGGATGGGCGAGGGGCCACCGGTGGCGCCAGGGATGACGGAGCCAAATTCCGAGTGAGACGAGCGCCGCCAGTGCGAGGTAGGAGGCGATGCCCAACGTTCTCCCCACGATCCAGGGGAAGTACCGGTTGTGTGTGATCGGCACGGAGGCGCGGGCCGCCAGGTAGCCCGTGGGCAAGGTGACAACCAGGACGGCCACCGCGCTCCAGATGCCGCCCCGGGCAGGGCGCGTGCTCACGGCCTGTGCCATACGACGAACCTCTCCATGGCCAAGCTCATGTCGACGATGCCGTCGAGCCCGACCCAGCATGCGGCCAGGGAGCGACGGGCGGTCTCGGAGGCGATGTTCTCCTGACCCGTCAGGAACAGCACCTTGCTCCACATCTCGGCCGAGGCAGGGTCGGGCGCAATGACCGTGACGGCAGCCAGACCGTGGCCACCCGGGAGCCCGCTTCGGGCGTCGATGAGATGGTGCACAGGAACGCCGCCGGCCGTCCATTGGCGCACGCGCGTGGACGATGTCGTCGATGCGTTGTCCGACAGGGCCACGACGACGACAGGATCGGGTCCACCCATCGGGTCTTCGATACCGACGCGCCACGGTTCCCCGTCAGGAGCGAGGCCGGCGCAGTAGCAGTCGCCTCCGGCGTTCACGACGTGATCAGGCGCGACCGGGCGCAGGTCCTCGCTCGCCCAGCGTACCGCCAACCCCTTGCCGATACCTCCCAGGTCCACGGGAAGACCCCCGAGACACACCTCGCCGCGACCGTGGCGGAACCTCGGTCGCCATGGCGGGAGCGACAGGCGACGGCGCGGTGCGGAGACCGCCGTGGTCACGGCCGACGTGTCGAAGGGGAACGAGCGGTCGTACCCGAGGGCCACCAGGTCCGTGAGAACTCTCGGCTCGAACCGGCCACCGCTCTCGTTGTAAGCCGTCCACGCCTCGACCAGTGCGTCGAAGCAGACCTTCGGCACCTTGTGCCAGTCGTCGGGTCGATTGTTCGCCTGCATCAGAGGACTTTCGGGGTCGAAGCGCGTGCACGACGCCTCGACGTCCCTGAAGACGCCCAGCGCCTCCTCGACGGCCCGGGCGCGGTCCGTCTCGTCGGCACCCCGACCACCGGGTGCGAGGCGCACCGTGATCTGCGTGCCCATGGCTCGGGAGCAGACCTCGACCTCCCCCAGGCCGAGGTCAATGAACGACAACGGTTGCTCCCGTCGTCGTGTGCACCGGCGGCGGGGCCACCGGAACGGACACTGTGGGAAGCGGGGCCAGTGGAGCGATCGAGACGGCCCCCGTTCCCCCACCCGAGGGGAGGCCCGGTGACGAGGGCAGGGCCGAGGACGCCGCCGACGATGAGCCGCCGCTGGCCGAGGGAGCGGCCACGGCCGCCCGGCTCCCCTGGGTGACCGACGGCCCCGTGGCTGCGCCCGCCCCGGACGACGCCAGACCGGCGATGGCGGCGTTGTCGGCCGCCAACTCCTGGCGGAGGCGGGTGAGGGCGGCGGCATCGGCCGCGATGGCCGCCGGTCCCGGTCCAGGCGCGGTCGTGGACGGAACCGTCGTCGTCGGTGCCGTGGCCGTGTCGCTCGGAACCTGTCCGAATACCCAGACCCCGATCACACTGCTTCCCAGCAACGCCCCCGATCCCACGACCAGCGGTGGGAGGACCCGGCGTCGAGCCCGACCGCGGGCCAGGACCCGGGAAGCGGCCGACCGGGTGCGCAACCGCCGGGCATGCTCGTCGACGAGTGCGCTCGGAAGCGCGGGCAAGCTCGGTGTCCCACCCTCGCCCGAGGGTCCGAGCGCCTCTCCATCCGATCTCCGGCCGCGACTAGTCATCGTGCGAACCGGAGCCCGTGGTGGCACCGGTCGTCGTGTGGGTCGGGGGCGGTGTGGCGGCCTGCTGCGCCTGCGCGGCCGCCAACGCCGCCGCCTCCTTCTGGAGCTGTGCCTGCTCGGCGCTGATCTGCTGGGCCTGGCCCGTCAACTGCTGGGCCTCTGTGGCCAACTGTTGGCGTTCGGCGGCCACGGCCGCCTCGTCGGCGGCTAGCTGCTGTCTCTGGGCCAGCAGCGACGCCTCGGCCGAGGCCGTCGTCGTCGGTGGTCCCGCCGTCGTGGCCGGTCCTATCGGCACGTCGACGATGTGGGTGGCGCCGACCATGTGCGCCAGCGAGCTGCGGGCGGCGGCGATGGCGGACTGTAGCTGATTCGCTTCGTCGAGCAGAGGCCCCACGTCGAGGGTCGTCCCCGGCGCCTCCTCTGGGGTCTTCGGTGGCGATGCCGCGACGGTGGCTGACGATGAGACCGTCTTGGCGTCTGCCGTCGGCGTCTGCGTGAGAGCAGCGGCTCCTCCGGCCACGGCTCCACCGGTGGCGAGAGCAGCCAGCCAGCGCATTGGTGTTCCCATGATTGTCCCCCCTGTCGTAGCGAAACGCTCAAGGGAAGTATCGGCGGTCATGGTGACTTGCAGATGAATGGAGGATGAGACTTCTCTCATCATCACGCAAGCGATCTCGAGATGTTGTGAGCGCCGTGATAATCCACGGACGCGTCATGTCATGACGAAGGCTTGCTCACAGGTCGGACAACCACGACCGGGCACGCAGCATGGCGCACGCAGTGTTCGCTCACTGATCCGAGGAGCATGCCCACGAAGGCACCTCGACCGCGACTACCCACGACAAGCAGGTCCGCGTCCTGAGACGCCTCCAACAACACCGACGATGCACGACCCCGGACGACATCGGCCCGCACGTCGAGTTGAGGATGCCGGTCTCTCGTGTCGGCGATCAGCTCATCGAGCTGACGACGAGCCTCGGCGAGGGGGTCGGCGTCGGGCAGCACGGGTGGGACGATCCCGAACGGAGTCGGCTCCTCGGGAAACGTCCACGCTGTCACGACGTCGAGGGAGGCGTCTGTGAGTTCAGCTTCGTGAGCGGCCCACTCCAGCGCGTCCATGGACGGCTCCGAGCCGTCCATTCCCACGACGATCTTCGATCGTTCGACGCCACCCATGTCTCTCCCTTTCAACCGCTCCGCATGGACGATGCGGAGACATCGGCGCTCCCATTGTGATCCCCGTGCCGCCCTGGGACGAATCCCCGGGCCCGCCACAGAAGGACGACTCCGATGCCGCCGATCACGGCACAGGCGCCGGCCAAGGCGACGGGGGCGGGGGGCACGGCCAACGAGAAGATCCGGCGCGGGAGCGGGAAGGCGAACAGGAGCACGAGCCCTGCCGCCATGGCCACCACGAGGCCGATGCGGAGGGCATTCAGCGGACGGGCGACGAGGAGGAGGACCCAGAGCCCGAAGCCGAACACCACCAGCATGGCCAACGTGCGGGCCTGCGTGACGGTCGTTCCCCCCGCGGCCCGGGCGATCGCATAGCTGACAAAGGTGGCGGTGCCGGCGACCACTCCCACAGGAACGGTGAACGCCAGGATCCGCGACGTGAATCCCGGGGAGGAACGCGGCGCGCCGGGGGCCAGCGCCAGAAGGAACCCCGGGACACCGATGGTCAGGGTGCTCACGATCGTGAGGTGCCGTGGGAAGAAGGGAAAGGGCACCGCGCTGATCGCCACGACAACGGCCAAGAGGGTCGCGTACACGGTCTTCGTGACGAAGAGATTGGCGACCCGTTCGATGTTGGCGATGACACGCCTGCCTTCACCCAGGATATGGGGTACGGCGGCGAACGAACTGTCCAGCAGGACGACCCGGGCCACCGATCGGCTCGACTGGCTGCCCGATCCCATGGCGATGCCCAGGTCGGCTTGCTTCAACGCCTGGACGTCGTTGACGCCGTCGCCCACCATGGCGACCACGTGGCCTCGGGCCTGCAGCGCCTTGACGGCCGCCACCTTCTGATCTGGCCGCACTCGGCCGAAAATGTTCGTCTCCTCCAGGGCCGCACCGAGTGCTGTGTCATCGTCAGGCAATCTCGACGCATCACAGGCGTCACCGGTCATGGGAACACCGACACGAGCGGCGATCGAAGCCACGGTCTCGGGCGCATCTCCCGAGAGCACCTTGACCGCAATTCCCTGGTCGAGCAAATACCCGATCGTCGTGGCGGCGTCCGGCCGGAGTTGCTCGGACAGCACAAGGAACGCCGAAGGTTCGAGCTCGACGGGCAACGAAGCGTCCTCGATCGCCTCCGGGGCGGCGGCGAGAAGAAGGATCCGGTGACCCTCCGACTGGTGGCGGCGCAGTGAGGTCAGGGCGTCCGGCTCGAGCGTCGTCGCAATCATGTCCGGAGCGCCGAGTATCCATGTCCCATGGCCCGTGAAGGTCACGCCGCTCCACTTGCGCGACGAGGAGAAGGGAACCCTGTCCACCACGGTCCAGTCGGCGGTCGACCGACCCTGCTCGGCCAGGGCACGCATGGTCCCGTTCGGCGCCGGATCGGACGCGGCGATAGTCCCGATGATCTGCTCGACGACATCGGGATCCTGATCGGACAGGATCTCGATCGACTCCAAGTGCATTCCCGGCTTGGTGAGCGTCCCCGTCTTGTCGATGCACAGGATGTCCACACGGGCCAACCCCTCGATGGCGGCCAACTCCTGGACGAGCACCCGCTTCCGGGCGAGACGCACGACGCCGGCGGCGAAGGCCACCGAGGTGAGCAAGACCAGGCCTTCGGGAACCATGGCGGCGACCCCCGCCACCGAGCCTCGCAGGGCATCTCCCAGGGTCTGATGGCTGCGCCACAGCTGGCTCGCCACCAAGGCACCGCCGGCGGGCACCATGACCCACGTCACCATCCGGAGGATCTGGTTTGTACCGCTCTGGAGTTCGGAGTGGATCAAGCTGAAACGGCGGGCCACCGCCTCGAGACCGGAGGCGTAGGCGGCGTCCGCGACTCCGGTTGCTCTCACTCGTCCCGTGCCGGCGACGACAAAGCTGGCGGACAGAACGTCGTCCCCATTCTTCTTCACCACCGGTTCCGCTTCCCCGCTCAGGAGGGATTCGTCCAACTCGAGGCCATCGGAACGCAGCACGACGGCATCGACCGGCACCTGATCTCCCGGTCCCAGCTCGAGGATGTCATCGAGGACTATCTCCTCCACGGGAAGCTCGGTCGGCGGCCCCTGACGAACGACACGAGCTCGCGGCGCCGTGAGAATGGCGAGGTGGTCCAGCGTTCGTTTGGCCCGCAGCTCCTGGGCGATACCGATTGCCGTATTGGTGACCAGGACCACCCCGAACAGGCCGTCCTGAAAGGGACCGACCACGACGACAACGGCGAAGAGTGAGCCTAGGATGGCGTTGAACCGGGTCAAGACATTGGCCCTGACGATCTGGCCGATCGAGCGCCCGGGTGTCGGGGCCGCCGTATTGACCTGGCCGACGGCCACACGAGCACGGACCTCCTCGGGACCGAGACCGAGGGATCCGTCGTCCTGGCGCATCCGACAGGCTGTCCGAGTGGGACCCGGCGGTGCAACCCCGAGCGCTTTCCCCGCCGATCCGGTCATCCCCGGTCCCGGCCCCCGCGGCGCGTTCCGTGGACGATCGGTCGAGGCTTTGGCCTCGCCGCGCCACCAACGACGCCGCCGATCACCGATCGTGGCCCCTGAGTACGCGGTGCATCTCTCTGGAGGATGGCGCATCGACAGGCGCGGCACCGTGGTCTTCCGGTTCATCGCCCAGAGACAGGTAGCTCTCGTCTTCCTGGGTCGTATGGAGGCGGAGGATGGCATGGAGCCCATAGAGAAGGCGGCGGAGTTCGACAATGTCGGCGTCGTCCGGTCCGTCGTGATCGATATCCGCGATCAACTGGCCAAGGCGCCTGATCTGGTGAGCGATCTCGATGTGCGCTCGGCTCATGGTTCCGGTTGGATCGTCCCCTCCGAGCACCTTGGTGACCACCGGATAGAGGAGACCTTCCTCTGCCTGCTCGTGTGGCACGACCTCGTCGACGAGAACGCGGTGGATGTGGCGCACACGCTCCATGGCTTCCTGGGGGTCCACGATGCCGAGCATGTCGGCGACAGAGCGGAGTTCGTCGATAGCGTCGCGGATGGCAAGGTGCTCGTCTCGGAAGCGCCGAGCGAGCGCCGTGTCACTCTGGCTGAGCGAGGTGGACGTGGTGCTCGACCGGAGTGCGCGCAGGGCATTCACGATGACCGCGACGTCGATCCCTTCCTGGAGCAGCGCCCCCCACACGGCCGGCAGGAAGCCCACGCCGGCAAGGGCCATCGCCGCCACTGAAAGGATCATTCCGGCCCAGACGCTCTGAAGAGCGATGAACCGGGTATGACGGGCGATGAGGACAGCGTCTCCGATGCGATCGATACGGTCGACGGTGAGTACGACATCAGCGGCCTCGGACGAGGCGCCAGCGCCACGAGACCCCATGGCCACGCCGACGTCGGCCAACGCCAGGGCCGGTGCGTCATTGACACCATCACCGACCATGATCGTCGGAGCCCGGCGGCTTTCGATCCGAACGGCGTCGAGCTTCTCCGACGGGGTCCGCTCGGCCAGCACCTCGTCCATACCGATCATGGCGCCGACCGATTCGGCCACCTCGGCGTGGTCTCCGGTCACCATGACGATGCGCTCAATGCCTGCGTGCCTCAGTGATCGAACCGTCCGACCGGCGTCGGGGCGAACCGGATCGTCGAAGATCAGGACGCCGGCCGGTTGACCGTCCACGGCCACAAACACGGTCAAGACCCCGTCCACGCGAATCCTTCGGCGAGCGAGCTTCGCCCACGAGGGGGAACCGGTCACGCCCACCCAGTCGGCCTTCCCCACTGCCACAAGACGTCCGTTGACCCGGCCCCGGATACCCTGTCCGGCGATCTCCTCGACGTCCTGAGGCGGCCAGAGGAGACAACCGCGCTCTCTGGCGCTCCGAACGACGGCGCCGGCCAACACATGCGGCGACATCTGATCGACAGAGGCCGCCAGCCCCAGCACCTCATCGTCGCCGAGAACCCCGGCGGGGACCGTGCGGGTGAGGGTCGGCCGTCCTGCCGTCAGGGTGCCGGTCTTGTCGACGAGCAGAGTCGTGCATCGGGCGAGACGTTCGAGGACGCCGCCACCTTTCACGATGATGCCCCGTGTCGCCGCGCAGGCGATGCCAGAGACGAGGGCCACCGGTGCGGCCAGGATCAGGGGGCAGGGGGTGGCCACGACCAGGACGGCGACCGCCCTGGTGGCGCCGGCCACGATCCAAGCCGCACCAGACGCGCCCAGCGTCCCGGCGAGGAACCAGAGGGCGTAACGATCGGCGAGACGGACGAAAGGCGCCTGCGATGCCTCGGCCTCACTGACCAGACGGACGACACCGGCGTACGAGCTGGATTCGGACGTGGTCTCGGCGCGGATATCGAACGGACCGCCCGCATTGAGGGTCCCGCTGCGCACCACGTCTCCCAGGAGATGTTCCACCGGCAACGGCTCGCCGGTCAGAGTCGACTCATCGAGCAGAGCAATCGAGGAGGTCACGGTGCCGTCCACGGGTACCAACTCACCTGGGCCCACCATCAAGAGGTCGCCCGGCGTCACCGAACCGAGCTCGACCATCTCCAATTGCGACCCCACGTACCGATGAGCCTTGGTTGGAGCGAGGGCGAGGAGAGCCTGAAGGCTGCGCTCGGCGCGTCCCGCGGCCCAGGACTCGAGCGAGCGCCCGCTCGTGATCATCAACCCGATCAGGGCCGCGGCAAGGTGCTCGCGGACACCGACGGCTCCGACGACGGCGAGCAAGGCGATGACATCGATCCCGATGCGCCCCCGCCCCAGTCCTTCGACGATGGATACCACCGCGAACGCGGCACCGCCGGCAGCAACGGCTATCCAGACGACGTTCCCTGTACCTCCGAGGGCCTCGAGATGCAGGAGTCCCCCGACGAGGAGACCGACAGCGGAGAGGACGAGGGCCACTGATGCCCCTCGTCGGCGCACCCAGGTTGCGTATGGGCGTGCAGCATCCCGGGCGACCATGGTTCTCATCGTGCTCCCCCGACCGATTCGAGGATAGGGCCGAAAGGCATCTGGCCGAGGCGACAGGGGCTGTGTCCGTGCGACCGGCACCGGGCGGCCGGGCCCTCGAGGGGCGGCTGCCTTCGCCGGAGACGCTTTAGCGCTTGCCACTCTCTTGACACCGGAAGGAATTGCTCTCCGCGTCGTTAAGATTGCATTTGCCATCGCGGCCGGTGCGGGATCAGCTGCAGAACACGAGGCCTGGAGTCATCTGTGCCGTCGGCTTCTCAGCGCCGGAAGATCAGAATGTCGGCTGCGTGGTCGAAGACCTGCGGAGGCACATCGAGAACCGTCGAGAGATCGTTCAAAGACTCGAAACCACCGATGTCGTCACGCATCGAGACGATCCGATGAGCCAGTGACCCGTCGATCCCGGGCACGTCGCTGAGCGTCGCAAGGGCCGCGTGGTTCACATCCACGAGCCCCCCGTCGTCGAAGCGACGGCGCAGTTCAGGACGCCCGATCTGGAGTTCGTCGGCCAGTCGGGGATTCGTGGCGGCGATCTGGCGGGCCTGTTCCCGGAGACGCAGGCGTTCCTTGGCCTCGTCGATGGCGAGTTGTTGTGACGTTCTCGTCGGCAACAGCCGGGAACGAATCGCGAAACCATGGGCGGTCGCCACCGCCATGAGCACGAAGGCGAGGCCGGTGCCGAGATTGGCCTGCCAGTTGGTGTCACTCTCGGGCCCTCCGACGAGATAGACGGAGGCGACCGTCACGGCCCCGTAGAGAGCCGCGCACCAGCCGAGGGCCCTGCTCCGTAGTCGGATGGCGGCATAGGTGAAGGTGAAAGGCGCTCCCCAGCCCAGCGTGGGCACCGGGATGACCGCCCAGATCACGGAGAGGACCTGGCTCAGGCGAGACGGCCCGGCTGATGCGGCAACGTGTTGCGGGGCCGTCCGCCTGCGTGCGCGGACCGACGCCGTACGGGGCGACGACGCGACATCGGTGGTTTGGACGTTCATGGCGTCGGCCTTGACGGAGCGCGAGAGTGCCACAGATGGTAGTGCCGGCCCCGGATGGCGCTCAACCGGATTCTGATCGGCGTGGGTCGGATCCGCGCCCGACCGGACGTCCGTCGGAACGGCCACCTTTAGGAACGCGGCCGAGAGCGTCCGTCCGCGATGGCGCCCTGCCGACGTGTCCGACAGCGCCAGCGACGTGTCCGACGGGGCGCTCTCACGTTCCCACCGTGAGCGTGAACGACTGATCCACGGTCCGGCTCCTCATGCCCCGGCCGAACGTGGCCTTGATCGTGAAGGCGTAGACACCCGTCTTCGTCGGGGTGCCCGAGATCAGCGCCGTGCCATCGCCCTGGTCGTCAAGCTTCACGTGCTTCGGCAACCTGCCCTTCTTGGTGATGGAGGGGACCGGAGTCCCGGATGTGGTCACGGTGAAGGAGAAGGGGGAACCAACGGTCGCCGTGGCGCTGTCGGGGCTGGTGATGGCCTGAGGGGGGAGAGCCAGTTCGACCGCCCCCATGTCACAGGGCGTGGGCCGGGCCACTCCTCGCTGGTCGGGTGTCGCACAGAGCAACGCGCTGGTGACGGCCCCGACGGCGGGGCTCGACGACTCCAGGGCGATCGTCTTCGTCGGACCGCCGTGTTGCTGGAGCCCTCGCGGATCGAGACCGGCGGGGGTGTCGGAGACATCCGTCCCCGCCGTGAAGCCGCAGGTGCCGTCGGTGTCGAGGTTGTACCCCCCGTCCGTGACGGCTCCGGCGCAGTCTCCCCCCGCCGTCCCCTTGTCCACGATCGTGGCCGTCAGGGTGGCCGTGCCGTCGTTGTCGATGTTTCCGCCCACGCTGCTGGCGTACTTGGCCCCGTTCCCCGAGAGGGTGCTGTTGGTGACCGTCAGCGAGCCGTGGTTGTAGATGCCCCCACCCCGTGCGTGGTAGTAGGCCGAGTTCTTGAACAGAGTGCTGTCGGAGACGGTCACCGTTCCCGCGTTGTTGTCGATGGCACCACCGTTGTGGTCGATGGCGGTGTTGTTCGCCAGTGTGGTGTCCGAGATCGCCAGCGATCCTCCGTCGTTGTAGATGGCACCGCCGCTGCCCATTCCCGCGTTGTTGGCCGACAGGGAGCTGTCCGTGATGGTCAACGAGCCGGAGTGGTTGTAGATACCGCCGCCGTTGGCGCCGTTGGATGCCGCATTGTCCGACAAGGTGCTGGCGTTGACGGTCACCATGCCGCCACCGTTGTAGATCCCGCCGCCGCCGAATCCGGTCCCGATGCCGACGATGTTGTCCGACAGGGTGCTGCCGGTGAGCGTCAGGTTCCCGCTGTTGACGATGCCACCGGTGAAGCCCGACCCGTTGTCCGACACGGTGGTGTCGGACACGGCCACGGTGCCTGCGTTGTCGATGCCGAAGGTGCTGTCTTCGAGGGTCAGCCCGGAGATCGAGGCGGTGACGCCGGAAGCGACGTCGAAGACCCCGTTGGAGCCCCCTCCGGTCACGGCCAGCGTGCTCGCCCCCGGCCCGTCGATCGTCAGGTTCACAGAGATGTCGACGGCGGCGGTCAGAGCGATGGGCGATCCGGGCGGACAGGACACCGAGAACGCGACGGTGTCTCCGGGGGCGGCACTGCCCACGACGGTGGGGAGGGATCCGGGTCCGGAGCCGGCGCAGGTGGTCACGGTATCGGTCGCCGCCGCGGCGACCCCGGTGGGGACGACCGTCAGAGAAAGGGTGGCGACGCCGCCGACGAGACAGGCGGAGGAGAGCCACCTCCTTCGGTCACCGATGCTCGGCCGGACGTGGCTGGTCAGTCTGCGCATGGCGCTCCCTACGATCCTGGTCCTCGCGGTGGCCACTCTAGGACCTCCGTCCGGTTGGCCGCTCTGTCAACTCGCGACGACGTCGATCGAGGTGACGACGTCGACGGTGGGGGCAATGCTGGCCAGGACGGGGCAATTCTTCTCGGCCAGCTCGAGGGCGCGGCGGGCGGCCGCCTCCTCGATCACGCCCGTCACTTCGAAGCGGACTGTGATGCGGACGAAGCGGTGGGGGGCGACGTCGTCCTGCTCGGATGCGAGAGCGACCACGAGGGCCCGGAGGTCCTGGCGCTTCTTCTTCAGGACCACGACGACGTCGTAGGCCAGGCACGAGGCGAGGGCGAGAGGCAGGAGGTCCGACGGCTTCGCTCCCTCGACCTCGGGGTCCCCGCTGATGGCCAACCGGAAACCTCGGGAGTCCCGTCCCTCGAACAGGAGCCCCTGGCGCCATTCGAGTCGCTGCACCCCCGTGGACACGGGCTCAGCCGCCCTCGACGCCGGCGGCGGGGATCGGACGTGACGGCACGGGCGTCATCATCCCACCGCCTTTCCCGACCGGATCGGACTGTGGTGAGCCCGGTCGGTCGAGGAGCCGCGGCACCGGTACACCCGGGGCGTAGCCTCGGGTCGATGGCTCTCCCGGTTCCCCGCTCGCTGTCACCGTCGAAGGTGAGCACGTTCAAGGATTGTGCCCTGGCCTTCCGGTTCAGCGTGATCGACCGGCTGCCCGAGCCCCCGTCCCCCCACGCGGTCAAGGGGACCCTCGTGCACAGCGCCCTCGAGGGGCTCTTCTGGAACCACGAGCGGGGCGACCGGAGCCCGGATGCGGCTCGGACGGCACTCGATGCGGCGTGGACCGCCCTGCACGATGACCCCGAATTCGTGGAGCTCGGGCTGTCGGAATCCGAGGAGGAAGCCTTCCTGGCCGACGCCGAGAGACTGGTCGCCGGCTACTTCCGCCTCGAGGACCCCGACAGCGTCGATGCCGTCGGCCTCGAGCTCCTGCTCGAGGCCGAGGTCGGTGGTCTGCAGCTGCGGGGGATCATCGACCGGCTCGACGTGACCCCGGAGGGCGAGTTCATCGTCGTCGACTACAAGACGGGCCGCGTCCCGACCGAGATGCAGGAGCACAACCGGCTCGGTGGTGTGCAGTTCTACGCCCTGCTGTGCGAGCAGGTTCTCGGTCGGCGTCCCGTGAGCGTCCGTCTGTTCTATCTCCGAGATCCGGTGGTGATCGCCGCCGACCCGTCCGAGCAGGCGCTACGGGGCCTGCGACAGCGGACCACGGCCGTGTGGTCGGCCATCGAGCGGGCGTGCGAAGACGAGGACTTCCGACCGAAGCCCTCGGCGCTGTGCAACTGGTGCCACTTCCAGGCGTTCTGTCCCGCTTTCGGAGGTGATCCCGCCGCGGCGTCGGCCCTGACGGCTCAGGTCGACGCCGTGTCCGCGTAGCCTGCGCCTGGGTCCGCGGCGATCGGCGAGCTTTCCGTCGGGTCGCGCCCTGGCCGCATGGTGCGCGGCGGCCCGGGCGATGAGGACCCTCTGGCCTGGGCGTACGACGGAATGGGCACGGTGTCCCTGAGCGGGGCCCGTCCGGTGTCTCGGGGGAGGAATGGCGCCCGTCGGTGAGGTGTTGACCACACCATGAGCACCTCCTCGTTCGCGGTCACCTACGACTACCGGTGTCCCTTCGCCCGGAACGTCCACGAGCACCTGGTGGTCGCCGTGAGGGGGGGCGCCGAGTGGACCGTCGAGTACCTCCCCTTCTCGCTCACCCAGTCCCATATCGAGGAGGGGGGGACACCCGTCTGGGACTCGGCCGACAAGGGGTCCGACCTCACGGCGGTCGAGGCCGGACTGGTGGTGCGGGACCGGTTCCCCGAGCGGTTCCTCGACGTCCACCTGGCCCTGTTCACCGCCCGGCACGACGAGGGACGGGATCTGCGCGACGAGGCCGTGGTGGGCCAGGTCCTCAAGGAGAACGGCGTCGACGCCGACGAGGTCTTCGCCGTCATCGCCGACGGGTGGCCGCGTCGGGCCTTTCGACAGGCGCACGAAGCGGCGGTGGCCGACCACAAGGTCTTCGGGGTGCCCACGTTCATCTCCGGAAACGCCTCGGCCTTCGTCCGGATCATGACCCGGCCCCGGGGCGATGCCGACATGGCCAGGTCCACCATCGAGCACGTGCTGGATCTGCTCGTGGGTCATCCCGAGATGAACGAGTTCAAGCACACCTCGATCTCGCGCTGATACCTCAGGTCAGGGTGGCGAGGAGCGCGTGGGTGCGCGCCACCTCGTCAGGCGAGCCGTAGACGGCGGCCGAGAATTCGGTGGTCCCGGCGTCGGCGAAGCGGCCGATGGCGGAGGAGACCTCCTCCTCGCCGCCGACGATGGCGACGTCGGGAGGGCCGGCGGCGCCCTCGCGGTCGAGCATGGCCCGGTAGGAGGGGAGCTGGCCGTAGACGGAGAAGATGCGGGCCGCCCGTTGACGGGCGGCGTCCGGATCGGCGGTGACGCAGACGGGCAGGGTGACGACGACCTCCGGATGAGGACGACCGGCGGTGGCCGCCGCCGCCGTGATCGTGGGGACGATGTGGTCCGACAGTGTCTTCAGTCCGACCATCCATGTGATGGTGCCCGCCGCGTGCCGGGCGGCGATGCCGAGCATGCGGGGGCCGAGGGCGGCGACGAGGACGGGGGGGGCGGTGGCCCCTTCGGTCTCGGGGGGGCCGAGCATGCTGGCCCGGAGGATCTCACCCTGGAAGGAGACCTGCTCCCCGGCCAGCATGGGCATGAGGATCGAGAGGTACTCCTCCATGTACCGGGCGGGGTGGTCGAAGGAGAGGCCCCAGATGCCCTCCACCACCATCTGGTGGGACAGGCCGATCCCGAGGGCCAGGCGGCCACCGGTGGCCGCCTGGACGGTGAGGGCCTGGGCCGCCAGCATCGTCGGGTGACGGGGATGGACGGGGACGACGGCCGTGCCCAGGGTGACATCGGGGACCTCCCGGCCCACGACGGCCAGGGCCGTCAGGGTGTCCCAGCCGAAGATCTGGGACGACCACAACGACGCCACACCCGTCGCGGCGAGAGTCTTGGCCCGGGCCACGACGTCGTCGAGGGTCCCGTTCATCTCGAGTCCCAGACCGATGCGCATGCGACCTCCCCGTGCCGGCTCGTCCGTGTCGGCCCATCCTGGCAGTACCGTGCGGACGGTGCCCGATCAGATCCCCGACTCGACGCCGAGGAAGCTCGGACCGCCGGAGCTCGGACCGCCGGAGCACCGACCGATGGGGGGCGGCTCGACGGACGCCGTGACGATGAACCCCGGCATCGCCTCGCTCGGATTCCTCCTCGGCCGCTGGCGGGGGGAGGGAGAAGGGTCCTACCCGACGGTCGAGCCCTTCGGGTACAGCGAAGAGAGCGTCTACTGGCACGTGGGTGGACCCTTCATCGGCTACCGCCAACGGACCTGGCGTCGTGACGGCCGTCCGTCGCACTCGGAGTCGGGATACTGGCGTTGTCCGGGGCCGGGACGCGTCGAGCTCGTGGTCGCCCACGCCAACGGGACCGTCGAGGTCTCCGAAGGCCACGTCGTCGGGGCCGCGCTCACGATGACGTCGACGGTGATGGCAGGAACGTCCACCGCCAAGGAGGTCACCGCCATCAGCCGACGGTTGGCGGTGGACGGTGACGCGTGCGACTACACCCTCGACATGGCGGGCGTCGGGGTGCCTCTGACGTTCCACCTGGTGGCCAGGCTCCGACGGGTGGCCCGCGGCGAGACGGTGTGAACGGTGGCCCGGCGACGGGCCAGAATGCGGGGCGCGCCGTCCGGAGGGCCGGCGGGAGCGGACGAGGACCGGGGGTCTTTCCGATGAGCGTGGCCGTGGTGATGGGGAGCGCGTCCGATGCCGGGGTGATGGAGGACGCCGTCGCGGTGCTGCGCGATTTCGAGGTGCCGTTCGAGGTCCGGGTCCTCTCCGCGCACCGGACACCGGACGAGGCCCTCGACTTCGCCCGGGGCGCGGCGACCAAGGGCCGGCGCGTCCTGATCGCCGGCGCCGGTGGGGCCGCCCACCTGGCCGGTGTCCTCGCCGCGGTGACCCCGCTGCCGGTCATCGGGGTGCCCATCGCCGTGGGCGGGCTCGGGGGTCTCGACTCGCTTCTGGCCATGGTCCAGATGCCCAAGGGCGTGCCCGTGGCCACCGTGGCCGTCAACGGGTCGGGGAACGCCGGACTCCTAGCCGTGCGGATCCTGGCGCTCTCCGACGACCGGCTGGCCGGGGCTCTGACGAGGCACCGCGACGAGATGGCGGCCAAGGTGCGGACGGCCGACGAGGAGATCCGGGTCCGCTTCACCGGGTAGGAAGGGGCCCGCTCGTGCGGATCGTCGTCACCGGATCGAGTGGCCTGATCGGACGGGCCCTCCTGGCCG
>Ga0209415_10003910_pt1 | contig 27553 bp, 29 predicted proteins | sample PeaSoiSIISIP2007_FD_187696 | JGI IMG/M metagenome (GOLD analysis project Ga0209415, IMG submission 187696) | Peat soil microbial communities from Weissenstadt, Germany - SII-SIP-2007 (SPAdes) (version 2) | ecosystem: Environmental > Terrestrial > Soil > Wetlands > Peat | place: Germany... | reverse complement strand
GAGCCGAAGAGCGTGAAAACCCGCCACTCGCCATCGTCGCGGGACCAGTACAGCGGGGCGTCCCAGCGATGCTGGTTCACGGTTGCCCAGCCGTCGGACAGCCAGAGCTCGGGCCGCCGATAGCCCCCGTCCTCGATGAACTCGATCCACTCGCCGCACGTCACCAGCCGGTCGGCAAGCGCAAAGGGGGTAACGACGGCCTGGTGGCGGGGGAATTCGTTGTCGAACCCGAACCCGATGCCCGAGTGGCCGACCTCGACCGGGCCACCCTCGTGCTCCGCCCACCCGAGCCGGTTGGAAACCGCGGCGGGCCGCTCATCGGTGGCGCGGTACTCGGGCATCAGTGGGTTGCACGACAGCACGTGCTTGATGTCCATCAAGAGCAGCTCTTGGTGTTGCTGCTCGTGATGCAGGCCGAGCTCGACCAGCGCGAACGTCTGGTCGGAGGGCCGAGAGTCGAACAGTTCGTTCATCGCCTTGTCGACGTGCCGTCGGTAGTCCGCCACCTCGCCGACACCGGGTCGCGAGATCACGCCGCGTTGGTCACGAGGTTGTCGGGAACCGACGGCCTCGTAGTACGAGTTGAAGATGTACCCGAAGGCAGGGTGAAAGACGCAGTAGTCGGAGTTCTGGAGGGGCAGCACGAAGGTCTCGAAGAACCACGTCGTGTGGCCCCGGTGCCACTTGGTGGGGCTGACGTCGGGCATCGACTGGACCGTCTGGTCCTCGGGCGTGAGGGGGGCGGCCAGGTCCTCGGTGTGACCTCGCACCTCGCTGAAGCGCTGCCGGAGCAGGGAGGAACGGACCTCGGGGTCGATTGTGGCCATCGGCACACCTCTTCGGCTCCCGCCACCTTCGAGGTGCTTCCTTGGAGGGTGGGGGACTCGAGTGTCTAGGTGACCACCGTAGTGTCGTCGGTCGCGAAAAGGTGCGGCACCGACGAAAATTTCGGTTAGAAAATGCCTGTTCGGGCGGGGTGGGGGCGAGATTCGTTCCCGGTATGCTCCCGGTCATGACGATCCGAGCCACGTTCAACGGGACGGTCATCGCTGAGAGCGATGACACGGTCGTCGTCGAAGGGAACCACTACTTCCCACCCGACGCGGTCAACGGCGCGTTCCTCGAGCCGAGCGACGACCACACCACATGCTCGTGGAAGGGGCTGGCGAGCTACCACGACGTGGTCGTCGACGGAAGCCGGGCGGCCGGCGGGGCCTGGTACTACCCCGACCCCAAGGACGCCGCGAAAGAGGTCAAGGACCGGGTCGCATTCTGGAGGGGCGTCGTCGTCGGCTGACCAACGTGTGCCCGTACTGAAGACCGAGAACCGAGGTAGGTCATGAAGATTTTCTCCAGCCACAAGACCGAGACGGTCGACCCGGCCAACGCCCTACCCGGGCGGGCCACGCCGATCACGGTGCCCGGACGCCACCTGGTGCTGGGCACCCCGATGGCGCCCCCGTTCCCCGAGGGGCTCGAGCAGGCGGTCTTCGCGCTCGGGTGTTTCTGGGGCGCCGAACGCAAGTTCTGGCAGCTCGACGGGGTCTACACGACCGCGGTGGGGTACTCGGGCGGAACCACGCCCAACCCGACCTATGAGGAGGTGTGCAGCGGCCGCACCGGCCATGCCGAGGCGGTGCTGGTGGTGTTCGACCCGAGCCGCATCACCTATCGCCAGCTCCTGGGCGAGTTCTTCGAAAGCCACGACCCCACCCAGGGGATGCGCCAGGGCAACGACGTGGGCACTCAGTACCGGTCGGCCATCTACACCGAGTCGAGCGACCAGGCCGCCGCGGCGGCAGAGGTGAAGGCGACGTTCCAGGGTCGGCTCAACCAAGCCGGCTTCGGTCAGATCACGACCGAGCTCGCGACGGCGGGAGCCTTCTACTACGCCGAGGACTACCACCAGCAGTACCTGGCCGCCAACCCCAATGGCTACTGCGGGCTCGGTGGGACCGGGGTGGCTTGTCCGATCGGACTGACGCCGGCCGGTGGTTGAGGGGGAGTGCTGTTCACGCAGCTGATGGGGTGTCGGATCTAGGGGCGCAGCGAGCGCGGCAGCGTGATCCCCGGTCTTGGACAACGAACCGGCCAGCCATGTCCACCCCTGCGGCCGGGGGTTGACCTTCTCGGCAGGCTCTACGCGCGATCGCCCCGATCGGCGCCGATCGCACCCAGCTTCTCCAACGCCCCCTCGGCCTCGGCGACGAAGCGCGTCATCAGCTCAGCGGCCGGGACCAGTCGATCGATTCCCCCGACGCCCTGACCGGCCGGGAAGCCCTCCTTGGAGAGGTCGATTCCGTCGGTCCGTTCGTCCCCGCCCAGGTGCCAGGCCCCCGAGCCCATCGACTGGCGTAGCTGGGTGGGGAACGGCTCGATCTCCTCGGGGTGCTCGACGAAGTGGTTCGTGTAGTCGTTGCGCAGCACCCGCATCGGCTTGCCCGAATATGCCCTCGTGATCAGGGTTCCGTCTTCACCCGCGGCCAGCAGCGCCTCCTTGTAGCCGGCCACGCTGCGGGCCTCCGGGGTGGCGATGAAACGGGTACCGACCCAGACGCCGTCCGCTCCCAGCGCCAGCGCGGCGGCGAGGCCCCGCCCGTCGAAGATGCCACCCGCCGCGACCACCGGCACCACTTCGCCCACCGCGTCGACCACCTGGGGGACGAGCGGCATGGTCGCCACCTGCCCGGTGTGCCCGCCGGCCTCGGTGCCCTGTGCCACCACCAGGTCGCAACCCGAGGCCACGGCCCGCTCGGCGTGGCTCACCTTGCCGCACATGCTGGCCACCAACACCCCGCTCTTGTGGCACAGGTCGACGGCGTCGGTGGGGACGCCCAGGCCGGCCACGAACAGGCTGGCCCCCCCGTCGATCAGGACCTGCACCCGTCGGAGGAGCTCGTCACCCATGACGGCGAGCAGGTCGACGCCGAATGGCCGGCCGGTGGCTGCCCGGACCGCCGCCATCTCGGACACGAGCTCCTCGGCCGACATGGTGGAGGCGCCCAGGCACCCGAAGCCGCCCGCCGCAGAGACGGCGGCGACCAGGGGTGCGTAGGAGACGCCCCCCATACCGGCCAGCATCACCGGGTGCTCGATGTCGAGGAGCTCGGTCAGTCGGGTCCGCATCGCCCCTCCTTGGGTCCGCCATACTGCTCTTCCTGGTCGCTCGGGCCAGCTTCGCGGAATTGTGGGCCGAGCGCACCGGGGGCCAAGCTGCAGCCTCGCCGATGCTGAGCTTCGCAAACTTGGCCGGGCTTCAAGGAGAAGTGGTTTGGTAGGCACCCTCTTTCGAGCGCTGGGACGCGGCGTCGTCCGCTACCGCTGGGTCGTCGTCGTTGTCTGGCTCGTCGGCACCGGTGCCGCCATGCGCGCGCTGCCAAGCCTGGGGAGCCAGGTGAACAACAACAACAGCGCGTTCCTGCCCGCCAGCGCGCCGAGCAACCAGGCTGGGAACCTGGCCGAACCGTTGACCGGGCCGGCCAACCAGACCCTTGTCGAAGTCGTTGCTGTGTCCTCGAACGGAACGCTCAGCGCGTCGGACCAATCGGGCATCCAATCAGTCGCAGCCGCCCTGAAGAAGGTACCGACGGTCGACCTGGTGCAGTTCGCCGGCGTCTCGCCGGACCGTCAGGCCGCGCAGGTCCTCGTGCTCTCGAAGAACTCGCCGAACGACGTCCCCGGGGACAAGACACTTCTCGAGCGGATGCAGAGTGCCGTCAAGGGGGCGTCGCCACCGAGTGATCTAGAGATCCACGTCGCCGGTGCGGTCGCCACCGAGGTGGCGAACCAGGCGCAGTCCGAGAAGCAAGGAAAAGAGACCCAGACCCTCTCGCTCTTGTTGATCATCGTCTTGCTGCTCGTCATCTTCCGTTCAGTCCTGGCCCCGTTGCTCACCCTGTTCCCGGCGGCCTTCGTGCTGCAACTCTCCCAGTCGCTGATCGGGGGGCTTGGCTCGGTCGGCCTCAAGATCTCGTCGATCACCCAACTGCTCCTCATCGTGCTCGTGCTCGGCGCGGGAACCGACTACGGCCTGTTCCTCGTGTTCCGGGTGCGCGAGGAGATGCAGGCGGGTCGACCGGCCCACGACGCAGTGGAGGTCGCGCTCTTCCGGGTGGGGGAGTCCATCGCCGGTTCTGCCTCGACCGTCATCCTGGCCCTGCTCAGCCTTTCGTTGGCCGATTTCGGCCTCTACAAGGACCTGGGGCCACCGTTGGCGATCGGCATCGCGGTGATGCTGCTGGCCGGCCTCACCCTGCTTCCGGCGCTGCTCGCCATCGTCGGTCGGGCGACGTTCTGGCCGTTCAAGCTGGACCAGCGCGAGCAGCAGGCCGGGCTGTGGGGTCGCATCGCCTCCCGGCTGGTGCGGCGGCCGGCGCTCTCGCTCATGATTGGCATCCTCGTGTTCGGGGCGCTGGCCGTGGCCGTGATCGGCTACAAGCCGGGGGGCTTCGGGGGGTCGTTGGCCGCGCCGCCGGGGACCAACGCCGCGGCGGGCAACGCGGCGCTCACGAAGCACTTCCCCGAGGCGAGCGAGAACCCGACCAACCTGATCATGGTGTTGCCACAGTCGGCCTGGTCTGACCCCGACCGTCTGGCCAAGGCAACCCGGTTGCTCCGGGCCACCGGGGACTTCACCAAGCTGACCGGGCCGCTCGACCCCAACGGCACCACCATCACCCCCTCCCAACTGGTCTCGCTGCACAACCAGTTGGGCCCGGCGATCACGCTTTCGACGTCGGAACCGTCGGGGACGGCTGTGCCCATCACTCTCTACAACGCCTACCGCGCTACGGCCCGTTTCATCAGCGCCGACGGCACGACCGTGCAGTGGGAGGCCGGGCTGAAGGCCGGTGATCCCTCGACGAGCGCCGCCATCAACGCGGTCCCGGCCATCCGTACGTCATTCCAAGGTGTGGCGCGGGCCGTCGGCGTGTCAAAGAGCGGCGTGGCCGGAGAGGCGCCCGCGCTGAACGACGTGAGCACGATCTCGGACCGGGATCTGAAACGCATCGTGCCGATCGCAGTAGTCGTGATCGGGATCGTCCTCGCCCTGGTGCTCCGCAGCCTCGTCGCGCCGCTCTACCTGTTGGCGAGCGTGGTGGTCTCGTACCTGGCGTCGCTTGGTCTGGCGGTGATCGTGTTCGTCTACTTTGCCCACCAGGGAGGGCTCACGTTCATCCTCCCGTTCCTCATGTTCATCTTCTTGTTGGCGCTGGGCGAGGACTACAACATCCTTGTCATGTCCCGGATCCGAGAAGAGGCGGCCCGGTTACCGCTGCGCCAGGCGGTAGTGAAGGCGGTCGGTGCGACCGGTTCGACGGTGACCTCGGCCGGGTTGGTGCTCGCCGGAACGTTCGCGGTGTTCGCGGTGGTATCGGCCCGCCAGCCCGGGGGGAGCTCGATCGAATCGGTCGGTTTCGGGCTCGCGGTGGGCATTTTGCTGGACACCTTCGTCGTGCGGACCGTGCTGGTCCCGGCGACCGTCACCCTTATCGGCCGGCGCAACTGGTGGCCGTCTGCCATGGGCCGCAAGAGCCACGATCCGGTGGAGGCGGGCCGCCCGGAGGCCTCCGAGTAGTGGCACGATCGTGCCAACCGGATCGACACGGAGAGGGGGGCCGCCATGACGGTTCCAGATGACCCCGGTGAAGGACAGTCCACCGAGCCGGTCCCGCGTGGCCGGAGCCGGGACCTCCGGCTGGTCGCGACCGGGGTGCTCCTGGCGCTCGGTGTCTGGTTCGCCCTCGCCAACACCCAGGAGGTCAAGATCCGCTTCTGGGTGGTCGACACCCGGTCCCCGGTCGTGGCCGCACTGGTCATTGCGGCGGTGTTCGGCGCCGGGATCGGCGTGCTCCTGGCCCGTCACTCCGCCCGCCGTCCTCGTGGCGGACCTGGTGGCGCCGGGGAAGCTCTCGGGCCGAGATTCGGCCGGGGGCGTGCGGCGAAGCACCGAACCTAGCCGTAGACTTGTCCTCGTTGGATCGCGCGAGGGTGCGACGACGAGGTGCGAGGAGGTACGTTCACCGTGGCGCGGCGGAATGACCGAGGTCGAGAGAGGGAGGGGCGTGCCGCTCTCTGATCACGAACAGCGCATCCTGGCTCAGCTGGAGGAATCCCTGGTCCGACAGGACCCCCAGTTCGCCGAGCGCGTCCGTTCCGAGACCGTGTACCGCCATGCCGGCCGCTACTGCAAGTGGGCGGCCCTCGGCTTCTTCGCCGGGGTGGCCATCCTGGTCGTCTTCTACCCCCACTCGGTTGCCGTCGGCTTCCTCGGAGTGGCACTCATGTTCGCCTCCGCGGTGGTTTTCGAGCGCAACCTTCGTCGCATGGGCAAGGCCGGTTGGCACGACCTGACCCGCTCGATCCACCAGGACCGCCCGCAAGGTTCCGAACAGCCCGGGATCGAGGGCGCGGTGGACAACGCCCGGACCTGGCTTCGCACTCGGTTCCACCGCGACCACTGAGCCCACCGCCAGGTGGAACCGCTCTGCCTCGCCGTCGACATCGGTGGCACCAAGATGGCGGCGGGTCTGGTCGACCGAGACGGGGAGTTACGTGATGCCGACCACGTCCCGACGCCGCACTCGCGCGATCCCGAGGCCGTCTGGGCAGGGCTCGAGGCGCTGATCGGCGGCGTCGTCACCCACGCGCCGCACCGCGTGCTCAGCGTGTGCGGGGTCGGCTGCGGGGGACCGATGGAGCGGGGTGGTGCGACGGTCTCCCCGCTCAACATCGAGGGGTGGAGGGGGTTCCCCCTGCGCTCCCGGGTCGCCGACCTCGTGGGCGTGCCGACCGCGGTCGACAACGACGCCAAGGCGCTCGCGCTCGGCGAGGGGTGGCGAGGTGCGGCGATCGGCTGCGACGACTTCATCGCCATGGTCGTGTCGACGGGTGTCGGCGGGGGGATCGTGCTCGACGGTGTGCTCCTCGACGGTCGCCTCGGGAATGCCGGGCACATCGGTCACGTTGTCGTCGAGCCCGAGGGCCGGCCGTGCTCGTGCGGCGGGTTCGGCTGCCTCGAGGCCGAGGCGTCGGGGAACGCGATCGCTGCGATGACCGGTCGTCCCGCCGCCGAGGCGACGCCCGAGGTGATCGAGCGGACCGGCACCCTCGTCGGCCGGGCCGTCGCGTCGGTCGCCAACCTGCTCGACCTCGAGCTCGCGGTCGTCGCCGGGTCGGTCGCCCTGGGCTTTGGCGAGCCCTTCTTTGCCGCCGCGCGCGTCGAGATCGCGCGACGGGCGCGGATGGAGTTCTCGGCCGGCACCCGCATCGAACCGGCCGGGCTTGGCGCCCTCGGTCCTCTCGTCGGTGCGGGCGCGGTCGGGTGGCGGCTGTACGACGGCGGTGCGATTCCCGGTCGGGCACCGTGAGTGACCAACGTGTGGACGGGTGGACGCACGCCGCGGCAACGGCCCTGCGGGCCGTGGGGTTGCACCCTCGGCTGTGGCCGGCGTCGCTGGCGGCCCTCCGGCGGTTGGCGCCACCGGGCTGGTGGCACCGGCGCCCGTTCATGCCGGTGCCCGACGCCGCCTACTGGCGCTTCCGGATGGAGACCGCGTACGGGAAGGACTGGGAGGGCCGGCCGACCACCAGTGACGTCGTCGACTACCTCGGGTGGTGCCAGCGGGCTCGACCGCCGCGCCGCTAGCCTGCTCACGTGACGGGCCGGGTCCTGCTGCTCAATGCGACGTACGAGCCGCTCGCACTCGTCTCGGACCGCCGGGCGGTCGTGCTCGTGCTGGCCGGTCGGGCCGAACCGGTGGCGTTCCGAGCCGAGGCGCCGGTCTTCCACTCGGCCCAGCTTGCGGTCAAGGTGCCGGCCATCGTCCGGCTGTTCCACATGGTGCGGATCCCGCGATGGGCGCGCACCCCGCCGCTGACCCGCCGGGCGGTGCTCCGCCGCGACGGGGGGCGCTGCGCGTACTGTGCGGCCTCGGCCGACACCGTCGACCACGTGATCCCGCGCAGCCGCGGCGGGCGTCACGAGTGGGCCAACGTGGTCGCGTCGTGCCAGCAGGACAACCTGGCCAAGGGGGATCAGTTGCTCGACGAGCTTGGGTGGGTGTTGTCCTTCCAGCCGCGCGCACCCGAGGGCCACCTGTGGCGGCTCCGGCACCTCTCCGAGGTCGACCCGCTGTGGGCGCCGTACCTTGCCCCGGCGTCCTGACCGAACCGCGCCACCTCTACCGGTTGAGCGGTTCGTGCTGACCGAGCGTTCGTTGTTCGACGCGGACGCGATCCGCACTCTTACGCGGCGAGCCGTATTCCTGCGGGGGGTGGATCGGCCCACCCTGGTCCTCGGGAGCACCCAGGACGTCGGCATCGTCGACACCGATGCACTGATCCGCCACGGCGTCGAGCTTGTCCGTCGACGCAGCGGCGGCGGGGCCGTGCTGCTCGAGCCGGAACGAGCGGTATGGGTCGACACGTGGGTGCCGAGGGCTGATCCACTGTGGAGCGACGACGTCACCCGGTCCGGTTCCTGGGTTGGGTCATGGTGGGCCCAGTCGTTGGGCACCCCCGACCTCGAGGTGCATCAAGGGCCGCCCATCCCATCGCGTTGGTCCGATCTGATCTGCTTCGCCGGCGTCGCCGCGGGGGAGGTCGTCCAACGCGGCCGCAAGGTGGTCGGCATCGCCCAGTGGCGGAGCCGCAGCGGGGCGCTCACCCATTCGCTCGCCTATGTCGGGATCGAGTGGGACCGCATGACCGAGCTGCTCGAACTCGGTTCCGAAAGGGCCGACGCATCGCGCGAGCTCGCGGCGTCGACGGCCATGTTGGGAGAGCTCGGCCCCATCGATTCGGGTGGGCTCACTTCCGCGCTGATCGAGCGGCTTCCGGAACCGACGTCGTGGGAGGTCATCGGGGCGGCGGGCTGATTGGACCGGTGCCGTTGCCCCGGCGGCCGGGTTCGGGGAAGATCGAGACCCGCCCCAAGGCGGGGGGGATTCCAACGGCGATGCCCTCGCCGGAGTCGACGAGCGTCTCTACAAGAACGATTTTCGTCGGGCGTGCATCCTCACGAAGCGGAGGATCGCGATGTGTTTTTGGGTATCGCGTTGCATCAGATCGACCAGGAGGCTCCAAAGCGTGGTGTCCTTCACGTCGCGCAGCTCACGTTGGAGCCGCTTGAGCTCACGGGCGTCCTGCTCCTCGTTCCCTATGAGTTGCTTCGTGGCATCCAGTACCGCCGCGCGGTCGGCCCGAACGAAGTCCATACTCGGGATGATCGGATCGTCACCCCTCAGTTCCGCCTCGGTCTTGAGGGACTCGGCAAGTTCGGTGAATATCCGGTGGTGACGAATCTCGTCCTCAATGAGAAGTTTCACGAGATAGCCGAACGCCTTTGACTTGGATTGCTCGGCGACCGCCGAGTACTCCTCGAGCAGGCCCCGCTCGGCCTCCACGTGGCTCGTCAGGTGGGACCAGAGGTCTATATCCCTAGTCGTCATATTGGTCATGGTCCCTCTCCCAACTGCGGTAACGACAGGCCCGTCATTCACGACGCCCTAGCTACGAAACCGCTTGGAGCAAAGGCCCTGGTCAGGGTTAGTGACCAGTTTAGTTACGGACCGGACTGGAGCCAAAAACCGCGATCTGGGACACCGAGCGTCCAGCCGAGACCGGGCGGTCGTCTCGGTCGGCAGCGCCAGCCCCTGCGACTGCCCTCACCGAGTCGACGAACGGCTTCTACAAGACCGATCGCCGCCCCGTGTGCTTCTTCACGAAACGGAGGATGGCGATGTGTTTTTGGGTGTCGCGCTGCATCAGATCGACCAGAAGGCTCCACAGGCTGGTGTCCTTTACCTCGCGCAGCTCACGTTGGAGCCGCTTGAGCTCACGGGCGTCCTGCTCCTCGTTCGCCAAGAGTCGCTTCGTGGCATCCAGCACCGCGGCGCGGTCGGCCCGAACGAAGTCCATATTCGGGATGATCGGATCGCTCCGCAATTCCGCCTCGGTCTTGAGGGACCGGGCAAGCTCGGTGAAAATCCGGTGGTGACGAACCTCGTCCTCAATGAGAAGTTTCACGAGATAGGTGAAGGCCTTTGATTTCGATTGCTCTGCGACCGCCGAGTACTCCTCCAGCAGGCCTCGCTCCGCTTCCACGTGGCTCGTCAGGTGGGTCCAGAGGTCTCGGTCCCAGGGTGATGCCCCCACGGGCGGAGTGGTCGTCATATCGGTCATGGCCCCTCTCCCAACTGCAGCACCGACAGCCGGTCGTTGGACGCCTCCACCGAGTGAACCGCCCGGGGTTTCGCAGAGGTTCGACGGTTTGAGCGACCGTTCGCTGGGCCCGACTCCTCAGGTCGGTGCATCGCAAGTACCTACGACGGTACCAGGGAGGGCCTGAAGGCCCTCCCTCTCCGCGTCCGACGCTCGATGTGGGCGACCGACGCCGCCGCGTCGGCCTCAGCAAGCGGCCCTCGTCGGATCGCTCCTTTCGGGCACACCTCTAAGCGAGGACTGAAGACCGGGGCCCGACTCCTCGCGTCCCCAGATCCCCAAGGCCCGCGGCTCCCTCTGGACTTGCGCGAGGCGCGCCGGCGCCCGGATCGGGGCGGGCCCTGGTGTGGCCGGCCGCCCTCGCCGATGCCTTGAGTGGGAGCCCAAGGGGGAGCTTGTGGCGAGGTGTGTTGACCAGGGGGTAGATAGGGCGTAGAGTGGCGCGAAGTGGTTTGAAGGGGAGCGAAAAGCGATCCGGGGACGGTTGGTGGGAGTTCGATCTGATGTCAGGGTTCGTGGGCAGGTACGAGCACTCGCTCGACGCGAAGGGCAGGGTGATCCTGCCGGCGAAGTTCCGTGCCGCCTTCGAGCGGGGCGGATACCTGGCCGAGAACCGCGAGGGCTGTCTGGCCTTGTGGAGCCACGGGGAGTTCGAACGTCAGATGGCCGCGATGCAGGAGCGGGCGGCCGCCGGCCGGCTGGACCGCAACCGGGCCCGGTTCTGGGCGTCGAACGCCCAGGAGGTCGAGGTCGACCGGCAGGGACGCATGGCGATCATGGCCCGGTTGCGGGAGTTCGCCCGGTTGGAGACCGACGTGCTCGTGATCGGGGCGATCGACCGGATCGAGTTGTGGAACCCGGCGGTCTGGGAAGAACGCGTGCAGCCGTCGGAGCAGTGGTTCCTCGAGGACGAAGAGGACTGAGAAAGAGAGGACAACAAGGACACAGAACTGGCGACAACAACCAAGAGAAAAGGCATTGCGCCCGGTACATGCGCAGCCCCTCGACCGGCACGGTGGAAGACTCCTCCTCCGCCCTCTTCCCCGTCGGTCGCCATGGGAAACTCCCTGACAGCACCTCGCCCGTCGGGGGGCTGCGGATGGACCGGGATCCCGTACACGAGCCGGTCATGGCCGCCGAGGTGGTGGAACTCTTCGCCGCGGTCCCACCGGGTGTCATCCTCGACGCGACCGTCGGGGTCGGGGGGCACGCCGCCGCCCTGCTCTCCGCTCACCCCGGGCTCGGGGTGCTCGGGCTCGATCGGGACCCACAGGCTCTGGACATCGCCGCCGAGCGGTTGGCGCCCTTCGGCAGCCGAGCGGTCCTTCAGCACGCCCGCTTCGCCCACCTCGACCAAGTGGTCGGCGAAGCATGGGCCGCCGGCCGGGGGCATTGGCCTTCGTCCGGCGAGGCGTCAGGGCCCCCCGGGTCGATCTCGGGGGCCCTGTTCGATCTCGGGGTGAGTTCCCTGCAGCTCGACCGACCGGAGCGTGGGTTCTCCTACCGCCACGACGCCCCGCTCGACATGCGCATGGACCAGGGCGAGGCCTCGAGCGCCTTGGCCGTCGTCAACGATACCGACGCCGAGGAGCTGGCCGAATGGTTCCGCGCCAACGGCGAGGGCCGGTTGGCCCGACGGATTGCGCGTGCGATCGCCGCCGCCCGCCCGATCGGGACCACGGCGGAGCTCGCCCAGGTGGTGGCCTCGTCGGTGCCGGCGGCCGTACGGCGCCGGGGCCACCCGGCCAGCCGGGTGTTCCAGGCCATCCGGATCGCGGTGAACCAGGAGTCAGACGAGCTCGCCGGGGGATTGCCGGCCGCGCTGGGTCTTCTGGCCGACGGTGGGCGGTGCGTCGTCATCGCGTACCACTCCGGCGAGAGCCGGTTCGTGAAGCAAACCTTCGCCAACGCGGTCTCCGGCGGGTGCGTGTGCCCGCCCGGGCTCCCGTGCGTGTGCGGTGCGGCGGCCGAGGTCGGGTGGGTCTTCAGGGGCTCGCGCGGTGCCACGGCCGCCGAAGTGTCGGTCAACCCCAGGGCGTCGAGCGCCCGCCTGTGGGCGGTCGAGCGCCTCGGAGGCCGGGGAGAAGTTGACCGGTGACCCCAGCGCCGGCGGCCGCCCAGCGGGCCGCCTCGGTGCGGGCGACCCGGGCCACCAGCCCCCGGGTCCCGGCGAAGCGCCCTTCGCTTCGGGTCCTCGACGCGCGCCCGCCCCGACGCGGGCGGCTGCTCCGGGTCCTGTCGGTCTCGCTGGTCGCGGGGTCTCTGCTGGCGGTGGTCGTCGCACATTCGATGCTCGCCCAGGGGCAGGTCCGGCTGACCTCCACACAGGCCCAGATGACGACCGAGCAGGCCGTGCACCGTCAGTTGTTGGCCGCGGTGGCGGCGGCCGAGGACCCCGCGCAGATCATCGCTGAAGCGAAAAAGCTGAACCTCGTCCCACCGAGCTACGTCAAGCAGCTCCCGGCGGTCCCGCTCAATACCCCGATCGGCCAATCCACCACGCCGTCGACCACCACGCCGTCGCCCACCACGGCGGCCTCTGGCGCCTCCTCCTCGACCGTCGCCGCCGCGCAATCGGCGGCGGCAGGTCGATGAGGCGGGTCGGCACCCTCCCTCCGGCCAGCCATCGGGCGAGGGGGAGCGGGGCCTGGGCGACGCCGGTCCGCCATCCCCCGGTCCGCCAGCCCCGACGGGTCCATCACCGGCCGCCCCCGCCACCGGTGCGCGCTCGCCGCCGAGTCACGCCGAGGCCGCATGCCCAGATCGGGGGCCGGCTCAAGGTCTTCCGGGTCCTGCTGGTCTTGCTGCTGATGGCCGTCGTGGCGCGCCTCGTTGCCATCCAGGTCCTCGACTCCTCGCACTACACGAAGCTCGCGGCCTCCGAGCTGTCGGTGACCGTCGCCGACCCGGGACTGCGCGGCGACGTCTACGACCGCAACGGCGCCGTGCTCGCGATCTCGGTGCCCACCAAGACGGTGGTGGCCGACGACTTCCAGATCACCCAGCCGGCGCAGGAGGCCCGCGTGCTCTCGCCGCTCGTCGGGGTCCCGGCCTCGGTGCTGGTTCCCCAGCTGAGCGAGCACTCGGGCTACGTGCCCCTAGCCACCCAGGTCCCGTCCAGCACCGGCGACAAGCTGGCCGCCGACAACCTGCCCGGGATCACGCTCCTCGACACCTCCGAGCGGATCGATCCGGACGGCTCGCTCGCCGGACCGCTGCTCGGCCAGGTCCACGCGTCGGGCAGCGGCGCGTCGGGCCTCGAGTACCAGTACAACAAGCTGCTCTCGGGCCAGGCCGGCACCCAGACGGTGCTCGAGTCGCCGGCCGGGGTCGACCTTCCTCAGGGGTCCGCCCTGACCCGCTCGGCCGGGCAGAACGGCACCGGGATCGAGCTCACCATCGACCAGCCACTCCAGTACGTGACCGAATCGGCGCTGGGCGCGCAGATCGCCGCCACCGGCGCGCAGAGCGGCATGGCCATCGTGATGGACACGAGGACCGGCGACATCCTGGCCATGGCCAATCTGGTCCGGGGCAACGATGGTCTCGGGCTGGTCTCGGGAACCTCCCAGCCGGTCAGTGAGGCGTCGTCCAACCTGGCGTTGGCCCAGGCCTACGAGCCCGGGTCGGTGTTCAAGCTGGTCACGTTCTCAGCGGCCCTCCAGGACGGGCTCATCAACCCGGCCACGAGCTTCTCGGTGCCCGACCAGATCCAGCTCGACGGGTCGACGTTCCACGACGCCGAGCCACACCCGACCGAGGAGTTGAGCGCCACCCAGATCCTCGCCCAGTCGTCCAACATCGGCACCAGCGAGATCGCGAGCGAGCTGGGCGAGAGCCGCCTCCTCGCCCAGGTGAAGAACCTCGGGTTCGGCCAAACGACCGGCCTCGACTTCCCGGGCGAGAACCCCGGCGTGCTCGCGGATGCAGCCCAGTGGGAGCCGACCAACCTGGTCTCGCTGCCGATCGGCCAGGTCGACGCGGTTACGGCCATGCAGATGCTCGACGCGTACAACGCGGTGGCCAACGGCGGAGTGCTGGTGGAGCCGCGCCTCGTCCGGGCCACCATCGGCGCCGACGGCAAGGCCCGGGAGACCAAGCGGTCGGCCTCCTTTCGAGTCATCTCGTCGTCGGTCGACGCCGAACTGACCTCCATGCTGGAGGCCGTCGTCGACGCCGGCACCGGGGTCAGCGCGGCCGTCCCGGGCTACGCCGTCATGGGCAAGACCGGCACCGCCCAGATCCCGGTCACGGGCAAGGACGCCTACGTGCCGGGTGCCTTCATGGCCAGCTTCGTCGGATCGGCCCCGGCCCCGCACCCGGTCCTGAGCACGATCGTCGTGTTGGACCACCCGACGCCGATCTACGGGGGAACGGTCGCCGCCCCGGTGTTCTCCCAGATCATGAGCTACGCGCTGCACCGCTACGGGATCCCGACCAGCCCCGGCGCGGCGAGCCAGGCTCCCTCGCCGGCATCGGGCGTGGCCGACCAGGCTCAGGACGTCACCTGAGCCCGGGTGCCGGGTACCATCGGCCGATCGGTGCTGCCGGGCCCGCAATGCCAGTGTTGTGGGCCCGGGCGTCGTTCTCCCCCGTGAACATGCTCCGTCTGCTCGACGAGATTGACGTCCTCCACGTCTCAGGCAATCCCGGGGACGTGGAGGTCACCTCGATCGAGCACGACAGCCGGCGGACCCACCCGGGTGCGTTGTTCTGCTGCCTGCCCGGCCTTCTGAGCGACGGCCACGACCACGCGGCGGAGGCGGTGGAACGCGGTGCGGTCGGCCTGGTCTGCGAGCACGCCGTCGAGGTGCCGCCCGAGGCCGACGTCGTCCAGGTCCGGGTGACCCCCGGCTCGGCCCGGCCGTCGATGGGGCGGCTCGCCTCGGCGTTCTTCGGCCACCCGTCGCGCCAACTACTGACAGCCGGCGTCACCGGGACCAACGGCAAGACGACGGTGTCGCATCTGCTGGGGGTCGTCCTCGGGCAAGCCGGCATCCCGACGATGGTGATCGGGACGCTCACCGGCACGAGAACCACCCCCGAGGCGAACGAGCTCCAGGCGCTCCTGGCCGACGAGCGCGACCGCGGGATCGAAGACAAGAGCACGCACGCGGTGGCCATGGAGGTCTCCTCGCACGCCCTCGCCCAGTCTCGGGTGGAGGGCATCACCTTCGACGTGGCCATCTTCACCAATCTCAGCCACGACCACCTCGACTTCCATCAGACGATGGAGTCCTACTGGTTGGCCAAGGCCTCCCTGTTCACCCCGGAGCGGGCGGCCCAGGGCATCGTCTTCGCGGACGACCCGGCGGGGGAGCGCCTGTTGGCCCAGGCCCGGATCCCGATGCGGGCGGTGCACAGATTCGACGCCGCCGGGGTCGATCTCGGGCTCGGGTGGAGCCGCTTCGTCTGGCGGGGCCGGCCGGTCGAGATCGCGCTGAGCGGTCGGTTCAACGTCGACAACGCGCTCTTGGCTGCGGAGGCCGCGGTCGCGCTCGGCGTCGAGCCCGACGACGTGGCCGTCGGCCTGACCCGGGCCCCGGCGGTACGGGGCCGCCTGGAGCCGGTGGTCATCGAGGGCGAGCAGTCGGCGTTCTCGCTATTGGTGGACTACGCGCACACCCCGGCCGGGCTCGAGGTCGTGCTGACCGAGCTCCGTCACCTGAGCAAGCCGGGCGCCCGGGTGGTGGTCGTCTTCGGCTGCGGCGGCAACCGCGACCACGCCAAGCGGCCGCTGATGGGGCAGGTGGCCGTTCGCCTGGCCGACCTCACGATCGTGACGTCGGACAACCCGAGGGACGAGGACCCGCTCCGGATCATCGACGAGGTGCGCAGCGGCATCGACGCCGCGACCGAGCGCCGCGCCGAGGTCCTCATCGAGCCCGACCGGCGCCGGGCTATCGCGCTCGCGATCGAACGGGCCGAGCCCGGCGACGTGGTGCTCCTCGCCGGCAAGGGTCACGAGACGACCCAGGAGCGGCACGGCGAGAGCGTGGCCTTCGACGACCGGCTGGTGGCCGAGGAGGTGCTCGCGTGCTCGCGATGATGGAGGCGGGCGGCGTGGCGCTGCTGATCTCGATCCTCGCCACCCCGGCGGTCATGGGGTGGCTGCAGCGCCGCCGCATCGGCCAGCACATCCGGGAGGACGGCCCGGCGAGCCATATCGTCAAGGCCGGCACGCCGACCATGGGCGGGGTGGCCGTCGTCGGGGCGGTCATCGTGGGCTACTTCATGGGACACATCGGCCCGAAGGTGCGGTTCGCCCGCACCGGCGAGCTGGTGATCATCGCAGTGTTCATGTTTGCCGCGATCGGGCTGGTCGACGACTGGATAAAGGTCCGCCACAAGCGCAGCCTGGGCTTGCAGAAGCGGGGCAAGCTGATCGCCCAGATCGCCGCGGGGATCGTCTTCTCCGAGTTGGCAGTGCGCTGGGCCCATACCTCGACGGCGCTGTCGTTCACCCGCTTCGCCAACCCGGGCTTGCACCTGGGCGAGGCCGGCTGGGTCGCGCTGGCCACGTTGGTGCTGGTGGCGACCTCCAACGCGGTGAACCTCACCGACGGCCTCGACGGCCTGGCCGCGGGCTCTTCGACGTTCTGCTTCGCCGTCCTCGCCATCATGGGCTACTGGATCTTCCGGCACCCGGCGATCTACGGCATCCTTCCCGCGGGGGCCCTGGACCTCGCGCTGTGCTCGGTGGCGCTCGCTGGGGCCTGCCTCGGCTTTCTGTGGTGGAACGCCGCGCCGGCGCGCATCTACATGGGCGACACCGGGTCGCTCGCCATCGGGTCGGGACTGGCCGCGCTGTGCCTGCTCCTCAACCTCGACCTGCTCCTGCCGATCATCGGCGGGCTGTTCGTGATCGAGACCATGTCGGTGATCGCGCAGGTGGTCAGCTTCCGCGTCTTCGGCCGCCGCGTCTTGCGCATGGCCCCGATCCACCATCACTGCGAGCTGTTGGGGTGGCCCGAGACGACGGTGATCGTGCGGTTCTGGATGCTGGCCGGGCTCTTCGCAGCGCTCGGCCTCGGCATCTTCTACGGGGAGTTCCTCGTCATGAACCGCGTCGCGTGACGGGGCGCCGCGTTCGTCCGGTCCACCGTTCGAGCGCCTCGGTGGACCAGGCTGTGGAGATGCGTGCCGACCGGGGCGGCCCGTCGACCTCTTCGATCCTGCTCGTTCTCGTGGCGGCGCTGTGTCTGATCGGCGTCGTGATGGTGGGCTCGGCGTCCGAGGTCATCTCGATCGAGCAGTACAAGACGCCGTGGGCGATCCTTCTGCGCGAGATCCTGTGGATGGGCGTGGGGGTCGTCGCCTTGGTGTGCGCGGTCGGTCTTGACTACCGGCGGCTACGGCACCTCCGCATGCCGCTCTTGCTGGGGACCTTCGCGCTGCTCTTCTTGGTGCTCTTGCCGGGGATCGGCGTGACCTCGGGCGGCTCGAGCCGTTGGATCGGGTTCGGACAGTTCCGCCTCCAGCCGTCCGAGCTCATGAAGCTGGCCGTGGTCGTCTTCGGCGCCGACCTGATCGTCCGCCAACAGGAGCGGGGCGGGAGCCATCGCACGGTCATCGGCCCACTGCTCCTGGTCGCGGCGGCGGCGGCCGGGTTGATCCTGGCCCAGCCGGACATGGGGACCGCGCTGGTGGTGGTCGCCATCGCCATCGCGCTGTTGTTCGCGTCAGGGGTGTCCATGGGCCCGATCCTCAAGGTGCTCATGGGCCTCGGCACCGTGGCGGTCGTCGTGGGCCTGGTCGACCCCTACCGCAGGGAACGCCTGCTGGCGTTCTTGGACCCCACGGCACACGCGTCGGGGTCCGGTTACCAGGTCGCCCAGTCACTGATCGGGCTGGGGTCGGGGCACCTGGTCGGCCTCGGCCTGGGCAGTGGACGCCAGAAGTGGGGTTCGCTGCCCAACGCGCACACCGACTTCATCTTCTCGGTGATCGGCGAGGAGCTCGGCATCGTCGGCGCGGTGGCGGTGCTCAGCTTGTTGGTCGCGCTCTGCTGGTTCGGTCTGCGGGCGGCGCAGCGGGCGCCGGACCGATTCGGGGCGTTGCTCGGGATCGGGCTGGTCGCGTGGATCGCCAGCGAGACCTTCATCAACGTGGGCGCGGTGATCGGGTTGCTCCCGGTGACCGGGATTCCGCTGCCGTTCATCTCCTTCGGGGGGTCCTCGCTCGTGATCACCATGGCCGCCGCCGGCATCCTCGTGAACATCGCCAGAGCGGGCGCGTTGGCGGGTGTCCCGGCACTCGAGCATCGCGGCGCTCGCGCCGGCGCACGCAGCCGGGCGGCCCACGGCGCCAGAGTGGCGGTCGGTTCGGCGGGCCGATGAACCCACGGCGCTACGCCGTCATCGCCGGGGGAGGGACCGCCGGTCACGTGTTCGTGGCCCTGGCCACGGGCCAGGCCCTGGTCGAACGGGGGGTCGGGCGCGACGAGATCGAGCTGGTCGGTTCCCGGCGCGGCCAGGAGGCCACGCTGGTCGGCGGGGACGGGTTCGCAATGAGCCTGTTACCCGGACGCGGCATCGTGCGTCGGCTCGGGCTCGGCTCCCAGCTGGGAAACCTGGGGGCGCTGGCCGGGCTGGGCTGGGCGACGCTGCGCGCGCTGTTCATCCTGACCCGGCGCCGTCCCCGGGTCGTCGTCTCGGTCGGCGGCTACGCGAGTGTGCCGGCGAGCCTGGCCGCGGTGCTGCTCGGGGTCCCGCTGGTCCTCGTCAACGTGGACGCCCGTCCGGGGCTGGCCCACCGCGTGCTGGGCCGGTTCGCCGCCGCCAGCGCGGTCGCGTTCCCCGGCACCCATCTCCGGCATCCGGTCCTGACCGGCGCACCGGTCCGCGGCGACCTGGCCGATCTCGACCGCTCGCCCGAGGGGGCGGGCAGCGCCCGGATCGCCCTCGGGGCACCGACCGACCGCAAGTTGGTGGCGGTGTTCGGGGGATCGCTCGGCGCGCGGCGGTTGAACGACGCCGCCCTCGCCCTCGCCGACATCTACCGCGCCCGGGGCGAACTGACGCTGTACCACGTGAGCGGCCCCCGGAACTTCGAGCAGGTCGAGGCGGCCCGGGCCCAGTTGCCGGTCCCGACCGAGGGTGACCCCCCGGGCCTCTGCTACCGGTTGGTCCCCTTCGAGGAGAACATGGCCGCCCTCTACGGCGCTGCCGACGTCGTGGTGTGCCGGGCCGGCGCGCTGACGGTGGCCGAACTGGCGCTGGTCGGGGTCCCGGCGGTGCTAGTGCCCCTGCCCGGGGCGCCGGGCGACCACCAGAGCGCCAACGCGGCCGCCCTCGTCGATGCCGGCGCCGCGGTCATGCTGAAGGACGAGGCGTGCGACGGTCCCAGACTGGCCGATGTCTTGAACGAGCTGTTGGCCGACCCGGCTCGCCTGGTGGCGATGGGCCGGGCCGCCAAGGCCCTCGGCCGACCCGACGCCGCCCAAGCGGTGGCCACCTTGGTGCAGGCCCATGCCCGCTGAGCCGCCGGGTGCGAGCCTGGTCCTCGGGGGAAAGCGGGTCCACGTGGTCGGGATCGGCGGCGCCGGGATGAGCGCCATCGCCACCGTGCTGGCGGCGATGGGCCACCGGGTGACCGGGAGCGACCTCAAGGGGTCCCCGGTCACCGACCGGCTGGGGACCCAGGGGATCGTGGTCGCGCTCGGGCACCGGGCCGACCAGGTCGGCGACGCCGACCTGGTCACCGCGTCGCCGGCGGTCGGTCCGGACAACGTCGAGCTGGCCGAGGCCCGCCGGCTGGGCATCCCGGTGCTGGCCCGCTCCGAGGTCCTCGCCGCCATCGCGTCGAGCCGGCGGTGCGTGGCGGTGGCCGGCACCCACGGGAAGACCACCACCTCCTCGATGCTCGCCCTCGCCTTGGGCGCAGCCGGGCTGCGGCCGTCGTTCCTCATCGGCGCCGACGTCGGCGACCTCGACACCAACGGCGTGTTCGACGAGGGGCCGTGGATGGTCATCGAGGCCGACGAGAGCTACGGCACCTTCGCGGCGCTCACCCCTGAGATGACGGTGCTCACCAGCGTCGAGGCCGACCACCTCGACCACTACGGGTCGCTCGATGCCCTGCGCGACGCGTTCGGTCACCTGCTGGAGGTGACCAGCGGTTCGTGCCTGGTCAGCGCCGACGACCCGGGGGCGGCCGCACTGGGTCGCGCCGCCGGTTCGATGCTGGTCGGGGAGGCCGAGGGGGCCGCCTACCGGGTCCGCGATCTCGCGCTCGGGCGCAGCTCGATCCGCTTTAGCCTCGACGGCCCGGCCGGCCACCTCGGCCGGGTGTCGGTGCCGGTGCCCGGTCGCCACAACGCCGCCAACGCGGCGCTGGCCGCCGCGGCCGCCCTCGAGATCGGGGCGGAGTTCGTGGCCGTCGAGGCCGCGCTGGCCCGCTTCGCTGGCGTCCCGCGGCGCTTCGAGTTCCGCGGCGAGACCGGTGGGGTCACCTTCGTCGACGACTATGGGCACCTGCCGAGCGAGGTGGCGGCGACGCTCGCCACGGCGCGCCACGGCGGGTTCGGTCGGGTCGTCGCGGTGTTCCAGCCGCATCGCTACACCCGCACGGCCGCGCTGGCCGGCGACTTCGCCCATGCGTTCGACGATGCCGACGTGGTGGTGGTGACCGACGTCTACTCGGCCGGGGAGCGCCCGCTGCCGGGCGTCTCGGGCCGGCTGGTGGCCGACGCGGTCGCCGGGGCGCGTCCGGGCATGGCGGTCCACTACGCGCCGGGACGCGACGAGCTCCGCCGGCTGGTCGCCTCGCTGCTGGAGCCGAACGACGTCTGCGTCACCCTCGGGGCCGGCGACCTGACCACGCTCCCCGACGATCTCGCCGAGGACCTGGCCCGGTGAGCTCGGCCCGACGAGCCCCGCCGCTCGATGCGCTGGCCCGGGCACTCGGGGCCCTGGTCGAGCGGGACGTCGCACTGGGGCCGCTCACCACCTATCGGGTCGGGGGACCGGCGGCGCTCTTCGTCGAGGCCCGGACGGAGGCCGACCTGGGCAAGGTGCGGGCAGCGCTGCGCGACGCCCCGGCACCGCTGCTCGTGGTGGGGAAGGGCTCCAACCTGCTGGTGGCCGACGCCGGCTTCCCCGGCCTGGCCGTCCGGCTGGCCGCGGCCGACCCGTCCGATTTCATCGGGTTCTCCGTCGAGCCGCCCGAGGGTGCCGGCGATGGGACCCTGGTGCTGCGGGCCGGGGCCGCGCTCGGGCTGCCGGTCCTGGCCCGGCGGGCCGTGGAGGCCGGCGCGCGGGGGCTCGAGTGGGCGGTGGGGGTCCCCGGGTCGGTCGGCGGCGCGCTGCGCATGAACGCGGGCGGCCACGGCTCCGACATCGCCGCCAGCCTGCGACGGTATGGGTGGATGGACCTCGCCTCGGACCGAGGGGGGGAGGACGGGATCGACCGCCTGGCCCCCTCCTACCGGTCGTCGTCGATCGGCCCGGCCGAGGTGGTGCTGTGGGCCGAGTTCGCCGCCACCGTCGGGCCGGTGGACGAGGGCCGGGCCGAGATCGCGGAGATCGTCCGGTGGCGGCGGGCCAACCAGCCCGGCGGGAGCAACGCCGGCTCGGTCTTCGCCAACCCGCCGGGGTCCTCGGCCGGCGCCCTGGTCGACCGGGCCGGCCTGAAGGGCCTGCGTCTCGGCACCGCCTGTGTCTCCACCAAGCACGCCAACTTCATCCAGGCCGACGAGGGCGGGTCGGCCGACGACGTGTGGCGGCTCATCGGGCGGGTCCGGGCGGCGGTCGAGGAGTCGACCGGCGCGCGGCTCGAGACCGAGGTCCGCCTGGTCGGCTTCGACCAGGAGCCGAGCGAGGTCCCCCGGTGAGGGGGTCGACCGACCTGCGCGCCCGCCGACCGGCGTCGTCGCGGACCGAGCGATCGAAACACGCCGCCCGGACCTCGATCGATCCCCGGCTCGCCGAGCGCCGGCGGGCCGTCCGGCGGCGCCACTCCCGGCACCGCAGGGTGGTCGTGGTCGCGCTGGCGGTGGTGACGGTACTGGCCGCGCTGGCATGGCCGCTCGCCCACTCCCGGTTCCTCTCGGCCACCGTGGTGCGCGTCGTCGGGAACGCTCATACCACCGCCGCGGCGGTGCTCGAGGCATCGGGGCTGGCCACCCACCCGCCCATGATCGACGTCAACGGCGCGCTGGCGGCAGAACGGATCGAGGCCCTGCCGTGGGTGTTGAGCGCCCGGGTCGAGTTGCACTGGCCCGACGGGGTGGCGGTGCGGGTGACCGAGCGACGGGCGGTGGCCGTGGTCGCCGACGGATCGGCCGAGTGGGCCGAGCTCGACCGCACCGGTCGGGTGCTGGCGACCGTGTCCAGCCCGCCCATCGGTCTCGTGCACCTGGTGTCGACCCCTTCGCCGGGCCCGCCCGGCACCACGATGGGTTCGGCGGCACCGAGCCTCGCCGTCGCGGCAGCGCTGCCGGCGGCCTTCAAGGCGATGGTCACCGGGGTCTCGCCGTCCCCGGGCGGCCGGGTCGACCTGGCGCTGTCCGATGGGATCGGGGTGGTCTTCGGCACCGCCACCCAACTACCGGCCAAGTTCGAGGACGTGGCGTCGCTGCTCGCGGGGGCGGGCCTGGCCCCCGGATCGGTGATCGACGTGTCGGTGCCGGCCTCCCCGGTCGCGACGACACGGCCGGCGTCGGGCTCGCCCCGGTCGTCGGCCACCTCGTCTTCGGGCTGATCGCCTCAGGCCAGCGCGATGAGGGCGCCGATGGCGAAGCCGGCCGCGGCCAACCAGAGCAGGGTGGGGAGCCTCCTGCGCCACCACGACCCGTTCATCGCAATCCCGCCCCTAACCCCGGTAGACGTCGGTGCCCCGGACCGCGACCTGCACGGCCGGCAGCGGCCTGGTCGCGGGGCCGTTGACCACCGCCCCGGTCTGTGCGTTGAAGCGGCTGCCGTGGCACGGGCAGTCGATGGTCCCCTGCGCCACCGCGGCCAACGTGCACCCCTCGTGGGTGCAGATCGAAGAGAACCCGTGCACCGTGCCGTCGCCGCCCCGGGTCAGCACGACCCCCTTGGAGGCCAGCACGATCCCGCCGCCCACCGGGACCTCTGAGAGCGGGGCCAGCAGCACGCCGGGCGCGGCCGGCGGCGAGCCGTAGCCGTTGGCCGTCTGAATGGCGCCGGTCGAGCGGGCCCAGCTGTCCCGGGCCATGAAGAACCCGGCGATCCCGGCCGCCACCGTGACGGCTCCGCCGACCAGAAGCGAGCGTCGCGAGAGGGAAGCCTCGGCCATGTCGTCTCGTCTCCTCAGGTCAGCGGGATGCCGGTGCGGGTGAAGAACCACAGCGCCGCGGTGAGCCACAGCACCACCAAGAGGGTGAGGACCGTCCCACCGAGCACCGGGAGCGCCCACCCGGGAAGGCCCTTCAACCGCAGGCCGAGCATCTTGGCCGCGTAGGCGCCATAGAAGAGGCAACCGGCCACGCTGTGGACGATCACCCGCCAGCCGTAGGTGGCGAAGCCGAGCGACCAGATGCAGTTGAGCGCAACCGGCACGGTGAGGATGAACGCGGCCGCCCCGCTGTAGCGATGCACCGGGGTGACCCAGGCCGGTGCGGGCGTCTTTGCGCGGGGCAGCCGGCCCCACATCCACAGCGCGCTGGTGAGCTGGACCAACAGCAAGAGCGCGGCGCCAGAGGTCAGCCATGTCTTCATCTGGAGGACCCCGGAGAACCCGAGCGTGAACAGCGGGCGTCCCGACGCATGGTGGAAGCGTGCGTAGGCGCCCAACGAGACCGCGACCGCGACCCCGAGCAGGAGCACGAGGGTGACGGCGCGCTGGGAGGCCTTGGTGCGCTCGGGAACGGTCGTCATCCCCTCATCTGGCTTCCCCTCCGTGGCGGCACCTGGGACCAATGCCGCCGATGGCCCCCAAGGTAGCGGTGGCCCGACCGAAGTGCTGGCGCCGGCAACCTTGTCGCGGCGGTCCCAGTTGACCCGGTATCGGGCCGCCGCGTTGGTGGGTACGTTGAGAGGATGATCAGCGACGCCGCCAAGCAGTTTCATGCCCTCCTCGAAGCGCTGGCCGTCGAGAATCTGCCGTCGAGCGACACGCCGGTCCCCATCGAGCAGGCCCGAGCGGCCAGCGAGGGGTGGGCGCTCGCCACCGCCGAACCCGACGGGGTCACCTACGCGCCCGTCGACGCTGGCGGTGTCGCCGCCGAGTGGGCGATCCCGGCCGGGGCGGACCCGGACCGAGCGTTGCTCTACCTGCACGGTGGCGGTTACTCGCTCGGGTCTATCGCATCGCATCGGCGGCTGGTCGGCCATCTGGCCAACGCCGCCGGTGTCCGGGGGTTGTCCGTCGAATACCGTTTGGCTCCCGAGGACCCGTTCCCGGCGGGTCTCGACGATGCGGTGACGGTCTTCTCGTGGTTGCTGCGCGAGGGGTACGAGGCGTCCCGCATCGGCGTGGGCGGCGACTCGGCCGGCGGAGGCCTGGCCCTGGCGACCGCGCTGGCGCTGCGGGAGCGAGGCCTGCCCGCACCCGGCGGCCTGGTCCTGTTGTCGCCCTGGACGGATCTCGCCTCCACCGGTGAGTCCCTCACCGGCAACGTCGGCAAGGATCTCGTGCTACGCCGTGTCTCTGCCGACGCACCGGGCATCGGGTGGTACGCCGGTGACCACGACGTCAAGGACCCGCTGATCTCTCCGCTGTACGCCGACTTCGCCGACTTTGCGCCCTTCATCGTGCACGTGGGCGGCGACGAGTTACTGCTCGACGACTCCACCCGCCTCGCCGAGCGCGCGTCGGTCGCCGGTTGCGAAGTGACCATCGAGGTCTGGCCCGAGATGCAGCACGTCTTCCAAATGGCCGCAGGCAACGTGCCCGAGTCCGATTCGTCGGTGTCGAAGTTGGGCGCCTGGCTCTCCAACCGGCTGGCCGACTGACCGACCGAACGACTGAACGGCGGGCCGTGGCGCCGGGCCGGCGGCCGGCTTCTCCGCCCTTTCGGGGGCAACGCCCGCTCGCCCGACCCAACCCAGTTCCGGGCCCATTGGGGTCGTGATCGGCCTTTGACCCGCTCACAAGTCCCGCCTAGCCTGGTGGACCGGCTGACGGGGGTTCACCCTCGATCAGAGGTTGAGATCGCGCCGATTTGGCGGTCGGTGAACTATCCTGGCCCTCCTACGAGGGGGTGCGAGCGCATGGTGCGAAGCCGGAAACCCCGTCACCACCCCAAGAACTCATGACCCTTTCCCAGCCGAGCAGCTATCTCGCGGTGATCAAGGTCGTGGGGGTCGGCGGCGGCGGCGTCAACGCCGTCAACCGGATGATCGAGGCCGGGCTCCGCAACGTCGAGTTCATCGCCGCCAACACCGACGCGCAGGCGCTGCTCATGAGCGACGCCGACCTCAAGCTCGACATCGGCCGCAACTTGACCCGTGGCCTCGGCGCGGGCAGCGACCCCGAGATCGGGCGTCAGGCCGCCGAGGAGCACCGCGGCGAGATCGAAGAGGCGCTGGCGGGCTCCGACATGGTCTTCATCACCGCCGGCAAGGGCGGCGGCACCGGTACCGGCGGCGCTCCGGTGGTGGCCGAGATCGCAAAGGCGCTCGGCGCAGTGACCATCGGGGTGGTGACCCGCCCGTTCACCTTCGAGGGCCGCACCCGCGCGATGCAGGCCGAGAAGGGGATCCAAGCCCTAAAGGAGAAGGTCGACACCCTCATCGTCATTCCGAACGACCGTCTGCTCACGATATCCAACGAGAAGACCTCGATGGTCAACGCGTTCAGGATGTGCGACGAGGTGTTGCTCCAGGGCGTGCGCGGGATCACCGACCTCATCACGGTCCCGGGGCTCATCAACACCGACTTCGCCGACGTGAAGATGATCATGGCGAACGCGGGCACCGCGATCATGGGCATCGGCACCGCGAGCGGCGACGGCCGGGCGGTGAACGCCGCCCGGGCCGCCATCACCAGCCCGCTGCTCGAGGCGTCGATCGAGGGTGCCCGGGGCATCCTGCTCAACGTCGTCGGCGGCAGTGACCTCGGGCTGTTCGAGGTCAACGAAGCCGCGGAGATCATCCACTCGGTCGCCCACCCCGATGCCAACATCATCTTCGGCGCGGTGATCGACGAGAACATGGACGACGAGGTGCAGGTCACGGTCATCGCGGCCGGGTTCGAGCGCTGGGAGGGCGTGAGCCGTTCGAGCGCCAAGGGCGCCGACTCGGGGGCCAGCGTGCTGGGCGCCCGTGCCAGCTCATCGCCGGTCGACATCTTCGCCGACAGCGAGGACGAAGAGATCGAGATCGGTGACGACGACTTCGACGTCCCGTCGTTCCTCCGGTAGGGACCCGATCCTTCCAAATCGGGCGGCGACCGCCCGTGCGACGTGAGCCAAGTTCCCACCCCCGGTTTCGTCGCGGGCGTCGCGGCGGGGCTGGCGTCGGTGATCGAGCGGATCGAGCGGGCCGGCGGTGATCCCGCCGGTGTGAAGGTCCTCGCGGTGACCAAGGGCTTCGGTCCCGATGCGGTCGTCGCCGCCAAGGCGGTCGGACTCGCCGAGGTCGGGGAGAACTACGCCAAAGAGATCGAGGCCAAGCGGGCCGCCCTCGAGGAGGCGGGCCAGGACTCCGGGGTGCGTTGGCACTTCCTCGGCGCGCTCCAGACCAACAAGATCCGCGGCCTGGCCCGGCTGGTCGACTGCTGGCAGTCGGTGTCGCGCGAGTCCGAGGGCGAGCGGATCGCTCGTGCCCGACCCGGGGCCACCGTCTTGATCCAGGTCGCGTTCTCGTCTGACGCCGGACGGCCCGGCTGCGAGCCCGAGGGTGTCCGCGCCCTCGCCCAGACGCTGGTGGGATTTGGGCTGGACGTCAGCGGGTTGATGGCCGTCGCACCGCGCCCGACCGACGAGGCGCGTGCCGCGTTCCGCACCGTCCGGGGGTTGGCCGACGACCTCGGGCTGGCGGTGCGCTCCATCGGGATGACCGAGGACCTTGAGCTCGCGGTGGCCGAGGGATCGACGATGATCCGGGTCGGTCGAGCCCTCTTCGGCGACCGCCCGCCGCCACCTCCCAAAACGGGCTGAGCAGGCTCGATGTTGGGTGAACGGGCCGCGAACAAGGGTAACGGTCACCGCCACGCGGGAGCGGTACGCTGTCTCGAAGGAGAGGTGGACTGGTGCCCTCACTGCTGAAGAAAACCATGGTCTACCTCGGGTTGCTCGACGACGAGTACGACGACGAGTACGACGACTACGAGGACCGGGGCTCCAAGGCCTTCACTCCGGTGGCCCGCCTCGAGACCCGTCACCCCGAGGTCGACGAGCCCGAGATCCGCCCGGTGTCCGCAC
>Ga0209415_10003909_pt1 | contig 27555 bp, 20 predicted proteins | sample PeaSoiSIISIP2007_FD_187696 | JGI IMG/M metagenome (GOLD analysis project Ga0209415, IMG submission 187696) | Peat soil microbial communities from Weissenstadt, Germany - SII-SIP-2007 (SPAdes) (version 2) | ecosystem: Environmental > Terrestrial > Soil > Wetlands > Peat | place: Germany... | reverse complement strand
GCCCTGCCAGTCTCGCCGCCATCCTCGCCCTTTCGCTTCTCCCCTCGGCTTTCGCCCAAACTTCCGCCTCCGGCCCCTGCGACCGCGCCTGCCTGGAATCTTTCGTCGATCAATACATGGACGCGCTGATCGCGCACGATCCCAAGCGTCTGCCTCTCTCCGCCAAGCTCAAGAACACGGAGAACGGCCAGCGCCTCAACCCCGGCGATGGCTTCTGGCGCACCGCGACGGTCAAAGGAAAATACCGCCTCTTCGTCGACGATCCTCAATCCGGTGAAGTCGGTTTGATCACCACCATGACCGAGGCCACGGTCCCGGTTTCCGTCGCCATCCGCCTCAAAATCGAGAACCGCCAGATCGCCGAGATCGAGACCTTCGTCGTGCGCACCGGCTTGAGCACGGGCAACGGCGCGGCCGAGCTTGAAAAACTCGGCAGCCCCAATCCTCTGTTCCTTCAAACCGTCCCTGCGGCCGAGCGTGCCTCTCGCGACGATCTTGTCAAGACCGTCAACCTGTACTTCACCGCTCTTGAGAAGAACGACGGCAAGGGCAACTACAGCTTCTTCGCCGACGATTGCGAGCGCCTGGAAGACGGCCAGCAGACCACCGATAATCCCAACTTCCGCACCGGCTCCAGCTTCACCGCCCCTCAAGGCGGACGAGGCGGCGGAGCGCGAGGCGGAGCGAAACAGGCTGAGCCTACCGCTGGTTTCAATCCCGCTGCCCTCGGCTGCAAAGCGCAGTTCCAATCCGGCTATTTCCACTTCGTCACGCGCATTCGCGACCGCCGCTTCGTCGCCGTCGATACCGAACGCGGCCTCGTCTTCAGCTTCGTCTTCTTCGACCACGCCGCTGGCAAATATCGCGAGTACGCGATGGCCGACGGCACTGGCGCATCGAACGGCCCCACTCGCCCCTGGAGCTGGGAGCTCGCCGAGGTGTTCAAGATCGAAAAGGGCAAGATCCGCCGCATTGAGGCATTGCTCGATCAAGTCCCCTACGGCATGCTCTCCGGCTGGAGCACCTTGGAAGAAGGCATGTCCTCCAAGCCGCACTAAATCAGTGGCGCACGCACTCCTGCGTGCCGCGTTCACACTCGTGTGAACGCTTGCCTTCAATTCTCCGTCGGCCTCCGAGGCCTACTTTTGCGGGTGATTTTGCTCGCCTCATTCGAAGTCGAAAGCGCGTTCCCGGCGGCGTATCGCGAGGCGTACTTATTGCGCGATGCGCGGCTGAAATCGTACTCCCGAAGAATCTCGTCCGCACCGGCTGGCTTGCAGGCCTCGCGCTTAGTAAGTGGCTTCTTCACCTAATTTTCACTCGGCTTCTCCACGTGATCGATTACGTACACGTCCACCTTATCCTTCTGCGATTCCAACTTCAACCCGAGCTTCTCGAACACCGTGAAGATCGTCGGCAAGTCGGCCATGTCCACCCCATCCTGCTTCGCTCCCGGCGGGAACGGAGCAACCTGCATCGGCTGCCAGCCCGTCGTCTCGATATGATAGAGCCCCTTGATCCCGGTCTTATCCAGCAGCGGGCGATCGGTATAGTTCTCCACGCCCTCCACCAGATCCTGCATACTCACCGCGCGCGCATGGAGCCCTCGTCCCCGGCCGCCGCCAAGATTGTGGCAGCGGGTCGCGGGATCCGGGAGCGCAGTTGCGGACGCGTCCGGCTCAGGGCAATCTTTTTCTTCGATGTCCGCCTTTTGAAGCTTCGGCCCGCCCTTCCCGACCACCAGAGCGTACACCGGCATCTCTCTCGTCTCGCGGTGGATCTTCAGTTTGAACCGGTCGGCCAGCAGTGCCTGAAGCATTAACCTCCCCCTGTTGACGCGAGCCTTTTCCGATAATCCGGCCGGGAAAACGCCCGTCGCTTCAATGTCGAATACGCCTTCCTGCGAGCGGATCCAGTCCGGACCTCCCGTAAGCCGCTCACTCGGATTGAAGGGCAAGCCATACGCAGCGGTAATCATGAACTGGAGCGGCACCCCCGTTGAGACAAATCTCCCGCTCGGCTCAAACCCGCTTCGAGGGAAGCCGGCTCCCGGCACTGTCGGCTTCACCGACGCCACCTCGAACGCCACGGCTTCCTTGGGTTGGGACGTCGCCTGCGCCCGAATCGGTGGCGCGTTCATCAACCCGACCGCAATCGGCCCCACCACGGCGAGCGCTCCCACTCCAGCCAGCAGCAATTTTCTTCCCGCGTCCAACTTAAATACCATGCGATTCGCCATAATGTCCTCGATTCGGCGTTTCAGATTCCCTCCCGCCACCCCCGCCACGCACTCCAACGGCGACTCAAGATACAGCGCACACACCTTGAGAATGCCTTCCGCATATGTCTCCGCATCGTTGCCCGTCCTCAGCACTTCTTCATCGCAGGCCCGCTCCCGCTCTTCCATCAGACGAGCGCCGATCCACCACACCAGCGGATGAAACCAGAACACAGCCTCGACCACCATGTGCATAGCCGTCATCAAATTGTCGCGGCGGCGAACATGGCACAGCTCATGCGCCAGGATCGCGCTCAACTGCGCCGGCGTCATTCGTTCCGTGATTCCCTCGGGCAATAGCAAAACGGGCCGCAAGACCCCGAAGACCCCCGGCTCTCGTAGCGCCGCGCTCGCCCTTACAGGAACCGGTAGCCCCATCTCGATCGTGCGTGCCTTCCGGGCATCTGCGTTCATCTGCGTCCATCTGCGGCCCCATTTAAGCCCAATCGAAAGAAACCCCACCGCCCATACCAAGAGCAGCAACTCCGGAATCGGATTCGCCCTCGCAGGAGCAGGCTCCCGCAAAGCAACGAAAGGAGCGGAAGCTCCCTGCGCGATCTCTTCAACCACGGTTGGCGCCGGAGGCACCGGAGCCGCCCTCCAACTCACCTGACTCCCCATAGCAACCAACAGCGCCAGAGGCGCCAGAAACTTCATCGACGCCAAAAACCACACCCAGTACCGCGTCTGCGCCCGGTTCCTCTTGAGCGCCAGCGTCAGCAGCCAAGCGAGCCCCGCAAACACCGTCGATTGCCACAAATGATTAAGAGCCTGTTCCATGTGTCCCGCCTTTCCGCCCGAGCCTTCGCAGCGTCTCCGTCGCCTCTTCCAAATCCTTAAGCGTCAAATCGCCCGAGTCGATCAAGTGCTCCATGATCGGCTGCGCGCGCCCGCCGAACATCCCCAGCAAATCGTCGATCAATCGCCGCTCGGCCGAGCCGCGCGAAACCGCCGGCTCGAAAATATGCGCCGCGCCCTCTCGCTTCGCGCGCCGCACCGCTTTCTTAAACTCCAGCCGGTACACGGTGGTCTGGATGGTCGTGTAGGCTGGCCTCTCGGCCTCCGGAAACGCCTCTTGAATCTCTCGAATCGACGCCGAGCCTTTGTCCCACAGCGCCTCCATGATCTGCATCTCGAGCTTGGTGAGTTTTCTGGTTTTGTCCACTGGTTTGTCCAAAAGCCACTCTACTATACTTGTATGTAGTAGGCAAGAGATTTTTGGTCCCAAACCCAGTCACAAGCAACTTCGCAAACGCTATCAACCACTTACGGATATCCGCTAGAAGCGGCGCGCTACACTGGGCTCGTGACAGGATTCCTGGCCAGGAAGCGTTGCATCTTAGGTGGTGCTGAACTTTCGCAGTCGAGCAATTCGTCGGCGGCGGGAGAATTTAGGGATCGATCCTTATAACTCCGGTCAACGGGTAAGTACGTAGGCGGACATCAGAGAGTTGGTATTCGAAGCGGGCAGACGGAGCGCCATCCAGCGCCTCCAAGAAAGCTCGTCAGAGACGATTCAAATCATTGGCGGCCGGTAACGCACGGCGATAAGTCCGAGAGCCCCGGCCGCCGCAACACCCTAGTGGGGCAGGTCTCCGACCTGCCGTTAGTGCGGCACGCAAGATCTTTTTCAAGACCTCGGTTTTGGGATACGCACGCCCATAAGGAACCCAGGTTTTCAGGCTTTCAAAAGCTCCAGCGCGCGCTGAGCCGCAGAGCACGCGGCGGAGGGATCGCGATCGCCGGGCGTTCATTAAACCGCGGACCGCTGAGATCGCTTTCGACAATCTTATCGCTGTTGTTGAGCACGTTCAGCACATCGGCGGCGAGCGTCATCCGCCCCCGCCCAGCTTCGAAATCGCGGCTGGCCCGAAGGTTCCAGTTGAGAACGTGCTGGGCGCGGCTTCCGCCCTCTGGACTGCCGTGGATGGTCGCGTCCACCAGGAACTGGCCTTGCGGCAAACCGGTGACCAGCAGCTCGCGCGCAAACGGCAGTCCATCCAGGTAATTGATCGCATTCGAAAGCTGAATGCCTCCGAGCCGCTCCCGAAACCTAGTCACGGTTTGAAGCTTGCCGATGAAGCTCGATCCATGAAGGGATGTCCCGTCGTGTTGATCAGCGTGTTGGGATCGCTGTACAGAGCGCCGATCACACCCGGATCGTTGACCCATTCCGAATTGCCTGGATTCGTGGGTCCAAAAGATTTTTCCGCGCCGAACGAAGCGCGAAAGTCGGTATCGAGCTGATGCGTGCCGGCGGCCGCTGTCAGGGCTTCGCTCAATTCGCGCAGACCCGCTGGATTCGTCAGTAGGTATTGATCCTGGCCCAGCGTGGCCGGGTCTTGCGCGTATACGGTCAGCGACTGACCGTCGAACGGGCTCGGCTCCTGGATGACGACGGATTGGTAAGCCGTGGCGGGAACTCCCGTATCCACCGCCGCGATGCGCTGCTTCTCGTCGCGGCGCGACATGTCGACCGAAAATGCGCTTCGATGAGGTAAATCCAAGTGGAGCGAGACGTGAAACTCGTCGGCATAGGGGCGCTTCAGGTCCGGCGCGATTGTCGAATAGGCGCCTCCGAAGCGCTCCAGAAGCTGTCCGGTTTGCGCGTCGTATACCAGGCCGCTTAGCGCTGAGGGATCGGCGAAGTCCAGATAGCGGCCGGCAAGGCGCGAATACGTGCGGGCGTAGCCGCCGCGCAGAACCAGACGCGAGAAGCCCGGAACGGGAATGGCGATGCCTGCGCGCGGCGAGGGGCTGATCCACGAAATCGCCGCGGATGAAATCGCCGCGGATTGCCCCGAGACCGCGCCTCGCGAAACATCCAGCACGATCGCAAGGTCCAGCGTGACGCCGTGCGCAAGCTGAATCACGTCGTGCGCATTCGGAGTGAACGCATCGATACGATCGTGCGTGTCCGCAGGCGTATTGAGACGAACCAGGAATGCCGGCTGCCCGCCCACCGTAATCGTATCCTCGCCGGCGGGCGCTTGAAAATGATTGCGCGGCTGCGAGGCCTCCCAATCGCCGCCGAACGCGAGCCGGTGGGTGAGTCCTGGGAACCGGGCTCCCGCTTGATACACTGCGTCGAATTCGTGCCGCGTGCGAATCGCGAAATTGGAGAACGGCGCATCCGCCGGCGACGGGTCGAGCAAATCGATGACCGCCGCCCTGGCTGCGTCAATCGGTGTGGTGTCCAAATGCGCGGTGGAATACCCGTAGCGAACCTCGATCACATGAGTGCCGTCGAACTGATGAGTCCACCCGGTCTGGACCAAGTCGAAGTGATCCACCTCGCGGAGGTTCTCAAAACCGCTGACGCCATAGAAGGACGGCATCAGGGGGCTGACGAGAAACGCCTCCATTCCGGCCGGCCAGCCGCCGTTTGAGAGATCCACCCGCGACCCGCTATAGAGGGCGTCCATCTGATCGCGCGAGCTCAGCCGCGCCCGGCCGCGCACGTTGGCGAACAGCATCCGGCTGCCGATTGAGGAGCCGTCCGGCCGCTGCGGCGCGGTCTGCGATGCCCACTGTCCGGTGGCCGTCGCGGCGAGGTCGGCCCAGCGGCCGAAAGCTCCGTCGAGATTCGCGGAGTCGCGCGTGAACCAGCGAAATTCGTCCGGCCGCTCGATGCTTCCCCGGTCCGGGGGAGGAGGCAGATTGTCGCCGGCGAGCGCCGCGCCGGTGTCCTCGGTGGCGAGTCCGAAGTGCCAGGAACTCGCCGCGCTGCGCAGGAACGCTCCGGTATCGTACGCGTCCAGCGGCAACCCGCCGGTGGTGGACGCTTCGCGAACCACGACCGAATCGAGGGACGCCAAGTCGTCCAACATCACGGCCATGCCGGGCTGATAGGAATCGGTGGCGTCGAGGCCGTTGAGGCGGAAGCTGGTGCCCGTCCACTGTGCGGCGGATGGCCCGGCAATCAGCGGAAGTCGCGTGCTTCCGAGGCTCGCGAAATCCAGCGGATATGTCGCGACGCCCGGCGCTTCCAGCAACAACAGCTGAGCAGTGTTATTGGCGGTGAAAGGCGGAAGCGCGTCCACATCCGCGATTTGATTCTCGCCGGGGCGCAACGTGCAGCGCGTGGTTGCGAGAGCGCGGATGCGGGCGCGGCACGCGGCTTCAAGCGAACGGGCGCGAACGGTGTAGTCGCCGTAGGGCAGCGTCGCGGAAAAACGTCCTTGAGAGTCCGCCGTAAGCGGCATTACCCGCCCCAGCGGACCTTCGATTTCCAGAAGAATCGAAGCCGCGGGTTGCCCCTGGCGATTCTCAACAAACCCTTCCAACGTTCCGGTAGTCAGTTGCGCGCGGCTCTCCGGAGTCAGGCAAAGGAATCCGGCAAGCAGGCCAATTGAGCTTGCTTTCGAAGCCTGCGAAAGCGTCACTTCCCGCTCCTAGCCGAACGCAATGTCAACCAGCCGAACAGCAGGACGTGCGGCGGTTTTCGTGGGCCGGTCATGACAAGACCATTTTCGCCGACGCTTTCTGGATCGAGGCGTCGCGGTCTCACATTATCTGATATGATCGGCGAAAGTCTATGAAACCACAATTTATTTCCGCCCTGTTTCTGGTTGCGCTACCCATGATGGCGCAGCTCCCTGCGCCGAACAAAGCTGGCATTTCCGCGGGTCACGATGTGCTGCGCGTGAAAGATATGGACGCAGCGAACAAGTTCTGGCAAGGGATCGGTGGCCAGCCTGTTCAGTTCGCAGGCCGGCTGAACTTGACGAAATTCCCCGGCGTGCTGCTGCTCAATATCGGTGGAGGGCCAGGGCGGGGAAAGCAGGCTCCGGTCCCTGCCGCACCTCCAGCGGAATTGGCTGGATCCGAAGGATCGTCGCTGGATTTTATCGGGTTTTCGGTGAAGGATCTCAAAGGGTCCCTGGCGAAGTGGACGGATGCGGGGATCAAACCGCTGCCGGGCGGATCGGCGACGCAGGTGTACTTGATGTCGCCGGACAAGATCAAGGTGAGGATCACCGAAGACAAGTCGCTGGCGGCGCCAATCGTGGCGGACACCATCAAGATGATGGTTCCGAACGTGGGGGAGGCGCAGGCGTGGTATGCGAAATACTTCGGCGCGGAGATGGTCAAACACGGAAACGAGATGGTGGCTGACATTCCCGGTTCGAGTATTTTGTTCGAGCAGGCCAAAGGGCCGGTGGCTCCGACCAGGGGACGGGCGTTCGATCGGATCGGCTTGGAGGTGGTGAATCTGGAGGCCCAAGTCAAGAAACTGGAAGAGGGCGGGATTAAGCTCGATAGTCCTTATAACGGCAAGAACGCCGCCATGAACGCGGGGTTCGCCGTGTTCCAGGATCCGTTCGGAACGTTGATCGAGATGAGTGAGGGGCTGTCGGCAGTGAAATGAGAAAGAAGACGGCGTTCGCGATTTTGTCGTGGCTTTCCGGATCGGCGATGCTGTTGAGTACGGCATTCGCGCAAGCGCCCGCAACATCGTGCATGCCGCCGGCGCAGACGGTCGCCCCGGGAGGTGCAGGGCCAGCTCAGCAAGGGCGCGGTCCGGCGGCACAGCCGCCCCCGCGCAACCCCGTCATTGCCGCGATCCCCGGCGTCGTCGCCGCCGGCGGGCAGTGGACGAAAGTCTGGCAGGCGGGCGGCAATAGCGCAGATGGCATTATTCCCGACAAAGACGGGAGCGTGCTGGTTGCGCAAGAAGATTTCGACAAGGTGCTCAAGATCGGCGAAAACGGCAGGGCGTCAGTGGCCGTGGCGAATGCCAAGGGCGTCGGCTCAATATCGATGGATCCGCAGGGCCGTCTCTATGGCGCGCACAGAACAGAGAGGGCAGGATCGGTCAAGCTCGACCAAGCGTCGATCGTCAACGCAATCACGCTGCTGGCGCCGAAGCGCAAAACCATCGCCGACAAGTGGACTGATGGAACCACACTTACGGTCCGGCCAAACGACCTCACTGCCGACGGCCAGGGTGGCGCATATTTTACAGCGGCCTGCCTTTATTATGCGAGCCCCAAGGGCGTGACGGTGGCAGCGGATAATCTGCGCACGAACGGGATCATCTTCAGCCCGGATGAGAAGACTCTCTACGTGACCAACGGCGGCGCGCTGGTGGCATTCGATGTGACCGGTCCTGGTCAGCTCACCAACCGCCGCGACTTCGCGACACTGCCGGCGGGCAGCAATGGCGACGGCATGGTGGTCGACTCAGAAGGACGGCTCTACGTGAGCAGCAATCCCGGTGTACAGGCCTTCGACAAAACCGGAAAGTATCTCGGTTTGATTCCAACGCCGCGCGGCGTCATCAGCGTGACTTTCGCGGGCGCCGATAGAAAGACGCTCTACATCGTCGGCAGCGGGGCGAACGACAAAAAGGGCCAGCCGATTCGCGAGGGCCCGCAGCAAACCGCCGCGACGATTTACAAGCTTCCGGTGATCGCGCAAGGGCTGAAGGGCCGCGCAAAATAATCCGCCTATTCAGCTACTCGCGCGGCGGCGCGCTTCCAGAACTCTGATATGGGTTGCCTGCAATTCCAGCTTTCCGGCCTCGGTGTATTCCTCGGCCGCGCGTAACACGGAAGCGTAATTGTCCAGCCACGTCAAGAGACGCGGGTCGAGCGGGCCCCACGCCGCGTTGAGGATCTTCATTCCTCGCTCGAAGTTTTCCCGCGATTCCGGCAGGCGCTTTTCGAGGCGATACGCCTCGCCCAAATTCGCCAGGACCTGCCCCAGCTCCAGGTCGGCAGCGGGAAGCTGCTGTTCCAGAATCGTGGAGGCGTGAAGCAAGAGTTGCTCCGCATCGCGGTAGCGCCTGCGCGCGACCAGAAGACCAGCCTGGTTTCTAAGATCGATGGCGATGCGCGGATGGTTGGTGGGGAGGCTGCGAGCGTCGATGCGGGCAGCCCGATCCATCAAGGCTTCGGCTTCGCCGTAACGATGCCGCGCCTGCATCAGCGAGCCAAGATTCATCAATGCGGGCGCGACGCTGGGATGATCCGGACCGACCAGCCTTTCCCACACGGACACGGCTTCGCGAAGCAATGTCTCCGCCTCTTTGGGGCGCCCTCTTACGGTCATGAGGCTGCCCAGATTGTTCAACAGAGCGGCATAGTCGGGCCCGGACGGTTGCGTTCGATACACGGCCAGCGCGCGCCGGCCGGTAACCTCCGCCTCCGCGAGCTTCCCTTCGGACGCGAGGATCGCACCCAGATGCACCAGCGCCGCGAGCCCGTCCGCGGTCTCGAGCGATCCATCCGCGCTGTAGGACGCGAGAGCTTTGCGGATCAGCTCCTCAGCTTGCTGAGGATTTCCCATATCTTGAGCCAGCGCGGCCATGTGAGTCCAGAGTTTGGGAACTTCTCGTGAGGCCGAAGCGGGATCGTCCTGACGCAGTTTCAGAGCCCTTTCGTAGAGCCGCCCGGCTTCGCCGTAGCGCGCCTCGGCGCGATATACCGCCCCCAAATTCACGAGCGCGGCCGGTAGCGACGCAGGATCCTGCCCGTCCGCGGCGCTTGCTTCGATGGCTTGCCGCAGCACCGACTCCGCTTCCCGATAGCGGGCCATCGCGTAGAACAGACTTCCCAGGTTGTTGAGAATCGCTGCAAGAAACGGGCAGCTGGTTTTGCGGCACGCATCGAGGGAGAGGCGGAACGTGGCTTCCGCTTCCGCAGAGCGGCCCTGCCGTTCCAGATCCGCCCCACGCCGGTTCAGCTCATCCGCCGATTCGGTTGCGCCCGCTCGCCAGCATGACATCATCAGGAACAACACAAAATGCCTGGACATATTGCGAAGATAACCGCAAGTGGCCGCCCCTGTACAGATTCAGATCCGTAGACTTGTACCCAGTACAGTTTCCATGCTTTCCTTTTGTTATTCTTTTGAGATGAAGCGCGCTGCTAAAACCAAGGGTCCCCTTTATGTTCGAATCGCCGAGAGCCTGATCCGGCAAATGACGCAAGGAGCGCTTCGCCCCGGAGACCGCGCACCGTCGTTGCGGCAACTGAGCCGGGAGCAACGCGTCAGCATCTCGACTGCGTTGCAGGCATATCTTTGGCTGGAAAGCCGCGGGTATCTGGAGCCGCGTCCGCAATCGGGATTTTATGTGCGCACTCCTTTTTCGACGTTAATCCCCGAGCCGGAATCGGAAGCGGGAAGGCCGGGGCCGGCCGTGCTTGGCGCCGACGGGGTCCTCGCAAGCATGATGGAAGCCACCCGAGATCCCGGGCACGTACCGTTCGGACCGAGCATCGCCAGCCCTGAGTTGTTCCCCAATCGGAAGCTCAATCTGATTCTGCAGCGCGTGGTGCGCAGCCGTCCGTTGCATAGCACTCTTTACGATTTCCCGCCGGGCGTCGAATCTCTGCGGCGGCAGATCGCGCGGCGCTCCTTAGGGATGGGTTGTGCGTTCGGCCCGCGTGAGGTAACCATCACCTCGGGAGCCGCCGATGCGATCAATCTGAGCCTGCGTGCGGTGGCGCGGGCGGGCGACGTGGTCGCCGTCGAAAGCCCCACCTATTTCGGGATTCTCGGGAGCGTGGCCTCGCTGGGAATGAAGGTGATCGAGATCCCGACACATCCCCAAGAGGGAATGGACTTGAACGAATTGGAACGCAGCATCCGCAAACACCGGGTCAAGGCCTGCATCACCATGACCAACTGCCATAACCCGCTGGGCTTTGTAATGCGCGACGAATATAAGAAGGCTTTGGTGGAATTGACGTCGCGCTGTGGAGTCGTGCTGATCGAGGACGATATCTACGGGGATCTCGCATTCGACGGGCCTCGTCCGCGGACCGCGAAGTCGTTCGACAAGGACGGCTCTGTCATCTTGTGCTCGTCCTTTTCCAAGATCCTCGCGCCGGGCTACCGCATTGGCTGGGTCGCGGGAGGACGCGTTCGCGCGGAGATCGAGCGGCTTCAGTTCCTCTCCACTATGGCAGCCCCGTCCTTGCAGCAACATGTGATTGCCGAATTCCTCGAGTCGGGCGGCTATGAGCGGCACGTGAAGCGCTTGCGTACCACGCTTGCATCGCAGGTCGAAGAGGTCCGGCGGGCTGCCGCGAAGTACCTGCCGGTAGGGACTCGCATCAGCCGCCCGGCCGGTGGTTACGTGTTGTGGGTGCAGTTGCCCGGCAAGATCGACACGTTGGAGCTTTATCAAGCGGCTCTCGCCGAACACATCACCATCTTGCCGGGCGCCATTTTCTCTTCCACTGGACGCTACAAGAACTATATGCGCCTCAATTGCGGCCATCGGTGGTCGGAAGCTCACGATCGGGCGCTACTCACATTGGGTCGTCTGTGCGACCGCGCTCTCGGGCAGTCGGCTCGCGCGTGAGCTAAACACGACGGCATAATTACGTGCGGATGTCCGCTAGCTGACGCGCGCGGTTCGGAAACGGAACCGCGACCGTGAGGGAGCGGATGCGCAGCTAGTCGGAGACACTACTTCCCCTTCAGCCAGCCGACCGGCGGACTGCATTCAGTAGTAACCTGAAGAGATCTAAAAGGAGCGCACGGATGAAAACGAAGAAGACCCTCAAGCGACTGAATAAAGTCGTAGCATTGCTGTCCAACGTTATCGACCAGTTGCCGGGCGGCAATGATGGGTTGGGAGACCTGCTCAATTCGGCGAAGGCAAACGTCGTTCAGGCGACGAAGACTGTGAATTCGCAGCGTTCAAACGGAGCGGCTAAAAGTAAGCCGCCCGCGAGTGCTGCAAAAGCCAAGCAGGGGCGCCTGTCGGCGGCGGGTAGGAAAAGGATTTCTCTTGCCGCCAAGAAACGGTGGGAAGAGGCCAGACGCAAAGGCATAAGCGCCGTGACGGGCCGGCGATTGATTAAGACGGCGTAACGCCGCGCTTCCTAATCGTGACAGGTGGTCCGCGTCGCCGCCGAGTTACGGAAACTCAACGGAAACTCAACGCGCTATTCACAGCTTTGCCGCATTCCCCCCGTATCCTTGTAATTGCCAATAGAAAGTTGTGTGGTCAAGGGGGCCAAGTCATCCGGCGACTTAAAGGATAACGGGGAAGAAATGGGGAACACGCACAGTTTGGTCTTGTGTAGCGCACGAAAGCCTTTGTCGGGTATGCCTGACAAAGGGATTGCAGGCCTTCAACTTCAGTTCGCCCGGCAACTCTACGACAGGTGTCTGGAGCTGCATGGGGAGGATCACGAGCAGACGCGCCTTATACAGGACTATTTATCGGCGCTTCAAAAGCCGAGGCTCGTTAGCTAGCTTCCCGCGGTGGTTCGATGAGAGGATGTCCGCTTGCTGACGCGCGCGGTTCGGAAACGGAACCCGACCGTGAGGGAGCGGAGGACAGAGCTACTTCTTGACGTTGTGTTTAATTCAGTCCGGCTTGCCGCAAAAACTCCGCTGCCACCTGGGCTACGGGACGATGTTGTGCGTCCACTTGGAAGTTGAGGTTTTGCATTTGTTGGTTGGTGAATTTCCCCGATAGTTCCAGAAGCGTTTCTCTCAATCCTGGCGTTTCGCGCATCGTGTCCTGCCTGGCCACGATGCATACCTGGTAGGGTGGAAACGCATGCCGGTCGTCACGCAGAACCTTGAGGTCCATTTTCGAAAGCATCCCATCGGTCGAGTTCGCGGCGATCATCGTCACCTGGCCCTGTTCCATGGCTTTGTAGAGCAGGCCGAGATCCATCGTCTTCGGGGCGGCTTTCCAACGCAAGCTATAGGTTTTCTCGAGTGCCGGCAGGCCATCCGCGCGTTGCTCGAATTCGTAACCCACTCCCAGGGTCCACGCGTCGGGCGCTTTCGATGCGTCCGTCAGGGTTTCGAGGTGCTGCGCGCGCGCCTGCGGCCCGTTTACAACCATGGCGAAAGTATCGTCGATGCCAAGCGGGTCGAGCCAGTCCGCGTGAAATCTCCGGTCATATTCCGAGCGCACCCGCGCAAGAACGCTGGAAGGATCAGTCTCGATCGAGTCCTTGAGAACCGCGGCCAGAGCCGTCCCCGTGTACTCCGGATAGAGGTCGATCTGACCGCTTAGAAGAGCTTGATGCGCCAGGAGCGTGCCTCCCAGATTCAGGCTGCGCTCAACGCTGCGATGGAGCCGATGTTCCAGATGCTGCGCGACGATCTCGCCGAGCACCACCTGTTCCGTGAAATTCTTCGATCCCACTCGGATGGGACGGTTTGTCCCCGGTTTCGAGCATCCGCACAGAGCCAACAGCGCGACTACGCCGGCGAAAGTCTTCGTTCCAGCCATCCTAATCCTCCATCGGCAAGAAGCGCGATGGCCGCCGCTGGGATCGCGCCCGCAAGGATCTGCGCAGTGTCCACCGAAGCAACCCCGCGGAAAATGAACACACCGAGTCCACCGCCTCCGATGGCCGCCGCGATGGTGGCCGTGCCGATTGTGGTTACCGTCGCGACGCGAATCCCGGCAATAATGGTCCGGGCCGCGAGAGGGAGTTGCACCTGGCGTAGAAGCTGGCCGTCGGTCATGCCCATGGCGATTGCCGAATCACATACGGCTGGATCGACGCTCAGGATTCCGACGAACGTATTTCGCAGAATCGGAAGCAGCGCATACAATACCAGCGCAATGATTACCGTGCGCGTGCCGATTCCACCGATGAAGGGGATCGGAATCAGAAATCCGAACAGGGCAAGACTAGGGATGGTCTGCACGATGCTCGACAGACCCAGGAGCCAACGCCGCGACGCCGGATGCCGCGCCACCACAATTCCCAGCGGCACGCCGAGGAGAATCGCGAGCGCCATGGAGATCCCCACCAACGAAAGATGCTCTCCCGTCAGGCGGATTATGTCGTTTGTCAGATCGGAACGCATTGGCCTCCGTGGTTGGTTCCCTCAGAATACATCCCTCAAAATCCATCAAAGACACGCCAGGAAAGCGCGGGCTTCCCCGCCGTGCGCGAGTTGAAACTCCGCTGGATTTGAGACGATCTCCACGGTTCCGCGCACCAGTAAGGCAATCCTGCTGCCGAGCCGAATGGCTTCCCGCACGTCGTGCGTGACGAAGATGGACGTCTTCTTAAAATCGCGGTGCAATTCGAGGAATTGCTTTTGAAGCTCCAACCGGGTCACCGGGTCAAGCGCGCCGAAGGGTTCGTCGAATAAAAGTAACGGCGGATCCGCGGCGAGAGCACGCGCCACTCCGACCCTCTGCCGCTGGCCGCCGGAAAGCTCTCGCGGCTGCCGCGTCCGGAATTCCGAAGCCGGCATCCCGACCTTGTCCAGAAGGTGATTCACGCGGCGTTCGATATCCGCCTCGATCCAACCCTCCAGCCGGGGAACTAAACCGATATTCCGGGCAACATTGAAGTGCGGAAAGAGACCCACGTCCTGGATCACGTAGCCGATGTGGCGCTTCAGCTTGATTGGGTCCCACTCGCGTGTAGATTGGCCTTCCACCAGAACCTGACCTTCTGTCGGAAACAGCATCCCGTTGGTCAGCTTCAGCGCCGTGCTCTTACCGGAACCGCTTCGGCCGAGAAGCACCAAGGTCTCGCCGGCTTCCACGCTAAGGTTGAAGTCTGAGAGGATCCGCTTGCCCGCAATATCGTAGGAGACGTTGCGAAATTCGACGAGAGGCATGAAACTGCATTATTCCACGTTCTCCGCCAACAACAGGGTCTCCGCGAAGGGCCATTCCCGGTCGACCCACTGAGCCGCACAACCGAATCCAGCCGCCGCGGCCAGGCGGCCAACCTCTTCGAGAGAATACTTGTGACTATTCTCAGTCCAGATGGTTTCTCCTTCTTCAAAAGGAACCGCCAGATCCGCCCGCCGGATGGCGATGGTTTGCCGCCGCGCCGACCGAAGATGCATCTCGACGCTTCGGCTTTCGCAGTTGAATTTCGCCACGTGTTCAAACTGGCGGAGATCGAAGCCGCCTTCCAGCTCCCGATTGATGCGGGCAAGCAGATTCAGGTTGAATGCGGCGGTCACTCCCAAGGGATCGTCGTAGGCATCGATGAGTTGAGGAACGGGCTTTTCCAGATCGGTCCCAAGTAACAGAGCGTCGCCGGCCCGCAGAATCGTCCGAATGTCACGCAGAAAGGTTCCATCGGCAGGATAGCTGAAGTTTCCGATTGTGCTACCCAGGAAGAGCACCAGAATGCGCTGGCCTTCCCGACGCCGGGCCGCCACCTCCAGAAGCCCATCCAGGTATTCCCGCTCCAGGCCGACGATCCCGACTGAATCGATATCCGCCAACTCACGCCGGCACTCCGCCAGAGCGATTGCAGAGATCTCAATGGGAAAGTAGCTGGTGTGCCGGCGGCGGGAGAGCGCTTCGAGAATCCACCGCGTTTTTTTCCCACTTCCGCTTCCCAGCTCGCATAGGATCACATCCCCGGGGACACGCCGGACGATCTCGTGTGCGTTGGCTCGAAGCAGTCTCTCGTCCGCGCGGGTCAATCCGTATTCCGGCAGTTCGACGATCACGTCAAAAAGTTTCGAGCCGAGCGCGTCATACAAGTACTTGGATGGCAGCTCCTTCTGGCCGGCCTTGGTTAGACCGGCCCGAATATCCGCGGCGAAGCCCGCCGCCGTGTCCGCAACAATGGCATTTGTCAACATGCTGGGAATCCTTGGAATAAGATTACTTGCTTACGCAGCGGAATCCCGCGTAAACGTATTGGTAATGTGGCTGAAACCAGTTGCGAAAGGACCGCCGAAGCATGCTCCGTTCGGTGCGTGGCGACCCTCCCTTCAGCACATAGTGCAGGCCATCGAAGAAGTTCGCGGAATAGCCAGCGTAGAACGGGAAGGGCTGGAAGCCGGGGAAAGGTTCAAAGAGCCTCGAAGTCCACTCCCATCCATTCGCCAAGAGGCCTTCCACGCCGAATGCGCTCCGGCCGGCGGGAAAAGCGTTCACCGGCGACGGGTCCCATCGCCCCAGATCGAAGTATCCATGCCGCGGCTGGGGAGGTTCAGCGCCCCATGGAAAGTCGCGCTCTGCGCCTAAGGCGCCATAGGCGGCGCGATGCCACTCCGCTTCAGTGGGCAAGCGTGTTCCCGCCCACGCGGCATAGGCAGCGGCCTCGGCGTGACTGACGTAGACGGGCCAATCGAGCGGCAACGGGGTCTCTTCGAACATCATGCGATAGCGCCAGCTGGCGCCGCTTCTCGACCAGAAAAGAGGATGCGCGATTCCGGCGCGCGCTTTCCAATCCCGCGCATCCGAAGTCCACAAGCCGCGTTCCTGATATCCGCCCGCCTCGATGAATTTCAGATATTGACCGTTGGTCACCTTGTAACGGTCGATAGCGAAGGCGGGCACATCGAGCGCCGCGGCTTCGTATTCGTTGTCCCATCCGAAGCTTGCTGGGTCGTTGCGCGAGATTCCGAGCGTGGCGCGGCCGGCTGGAATCTCGATCCTAGCCGCCCGCAGGGGACCCGCTTGGGGAACGGAGGGCTGAGGCTCGCTTCGCTTTTGTTGGAACGGCAATTGATGCAGCATGTATGCCAGAGTCTCGGCATGCATCAGGCGGTGTTCGATCGCGACGTTCAGCAGCGTCTGTGGAGATTCATCTCCCCCCCAGCCGCAAAACTTCCGGTCCATAAGCGCCGCGTCAAGAGTTTTCCGAATACGGTTCCGGTAGCGCTCGACTTGCGGTCTGGCAGGCCAGTCCGAGGGCCGGTCGGATGGCAGACCGCCGTCGATCGGGTCGATGCCGAATGCGAAAAGACGGTCGAACTCGGGATCTAACGCTTTGGCGTTCGGAAGGCGCGAATGAAGAAGGTTCCAATCGAACGCCTCCAGGTGGCCCAGATAGAAAATGATCCGGTGCCTCTCCGGGATGGGGCGCTCATACAGAGAATCCGCTCTGACAAGGTCAAACAGCTTATCCGTTTGCCTTCGAGCCTCCTCGAGGCGATTTAGAAGCGTCGGGCGAATCTCGGCATTTTCAGAAGCAGCGAGCACAAAATGTCTCCTCTTCAAGCTGACAGCGGCTTGAGCTCTCCAAGCATGGTTGGAATGAGCTCCGACACCGTTGGGTGAATATGTACGGCGCGTTGAATCACCGTATAGGGAGCCCTGGAGTACATGACGTCGAGAATGCAATGAACGGCCTCATCGCAGCCGGTTCCGAGCAGCGCCGCTCCTAAAATCTCTTGCGATTCGGCATCGACGACGATTTTCATGAAGCCTTGCGTCTCTCCTTTTTCCACGGCGCGGCCCACTTTGGTCATGGGCCGCTTTCCGATGAGCGCCGCTCGCCCGCTCTTGAGAACTTCGGTTTCCGTCATCCCTGCGCGGCCGAGCGGCGGATCGATGAACAAAGCATACGTCGGAATCCGGTCGCTCACCCGCCGCGGATCGTTGTCCAGGAGATTTGCCGCGACTATTTCAAAATCGTTAAAGGAGGTGTGCGTGAACGCGCCTTTTCCATTACAATCGCCCAACGCCCAGATGCCGGCAACGTTGGTGCGCAGTTGATCGTCCACCACGATGTACCCGCGCGAATCGGTTTCGACGCCGGCTTTGTCCAGGCCGAGATCGTCGGTATTGGGACGCCTCCCGATCGCCAAAAGCAGATGAGAACCGCGGATCTCCTCGGCTTGACCCGCGCAGTCCGCGGTGACGACAATCTCGTCGCCCAGTTTTGCCAGCCGCGTACATTTCGCGTTCAAACGGATGGCGATGCCTTCCTGCTCCAGGATTTCGCGAATCGCGTCCGAGACATCCCGATCCTCGCGTTGAATCAGCCGGGGCCCCGCTTCCAAGATTGTGACCTCGCTTCCGAAGCGCCGGAACATCTGACCGAACTCCAGCCCAACGTAGCTGCCGCCCACGATCATGAGATGCCGCGGAAGGCGATCTATTTCCATCATGGAGCTATTTGTGAGGTAGGGGACGGCTTTCAGTCCGGGGATGTCCGGCACCACGGCGCGGCCGCCCACATTAATAAAGACTCGACCGGCCGTAAGCCTAGCGTCGCCGACACTTACTTCGTGAGGCGACTCGAACCGGGCGTGACCCTCAAGAACTGTACAGTTGGCCATGTTCTTCAGCCAGGTCTCCACGCCCCTGCTCGACTCGCCCGAAACCTCGTCCTTGCGCGTCTTCACTCTTTTCATGTCCACGCTGACCGGGCCGGCGATGGTTACGCCGAATTCGGCCGCGCGGCGAGCCATATGGGCGGCATAAGCGCTTGCAACCATGGTCTTGGTAGGGATGCATCCGGTATTGACGCAAGTTCCTCCAAAACGGCCGCGCTCGATCACCGCGACCGTCATTCCGGCTGCCGTGAGGCGCGCCGCCAGGGGAGGGCCGGCCTGTCCGGTTCCGATGACGATGGTATCGAATGAATGTTTCATCTTCACGTCTTTAGTCTTCGATGCGGGAGGTGGCCAGTTAGAACCGAGAATAGTGGCGGAGACAATTACTCCGCAAGCACCCTGTGGACAAACTGAACCGCCATCGATCCTTCGCCTACCGCTGAAGCGACTCGCTTTACGCTTCCGGCCCGGATATCGCCGACCGCGAACACACCGGGAAGATTCGTTTCCAACAGATAAGGGGCGCGCGGGAGCGGCCAGTCGACTCCAAGGTCCGCGCCGGTTTTGACAAATTGCTTGGTATCCAGCGTCAGACATCCCTTGAGCCATGCGGTGTTGGGGCAAGCGCCGGTCATCAGGAACAGGTGCTGGATATCGCGATCCTCGGTCTCGCCCGTCTGCACCTTCCGCCACCGGACACGCTCCAGATGTGCACCGCCCTCCAGCGTCTCGACCTCGGTATACGTCCTGAGCGTGATCTCCCGGCATGCTTCGATTCGCGAGATTAGATAACGCGACATGCTATCCACAAGCCCCGGTCCGCGGACTAACAAGTGAACGTGCTTCGCATGCGCTGAGAGGAAAATAGCGGCTTGGCCGGCGGAGTTTCCTCCTCCGACGACAGCCACCTCCGCATCCTTGCAGAGCTGCGCCTCCACCGAGGTCGCGCCATAGTACACGCCGGAGCCTTCGAACTGAGCCAGGTTGGGTAGCGGCAACCTTCGATATTGGGCGCCGGCGGCAACGATGACGCTACGGGCCTGCACCGAGTTCCCGTCGTCGAGTTCAACTGTGTAGGGCGGGCGGGTACAGTTGAGCGCGCGAGCGGTTCGAGCTACCGCGATGTGCGCCCCGAACTTCTCCGCTTGGACGAAGGCTCGGCCCGCGAGATCCTGCCCTGAAATCCCGGTAGGAAAGCCGAGATAATTTTCGATTCTGGAGCTGGACCCGGCTTGCCCGCCCGGAGCGGTGCTCTCCACCACCAGCACATTCAGCCCTTCTGAGGCTCCGTAGACCGCCGCCGCCAGTCCGCTTGGTCCCGCGCCCACAACGATAAGGTCGTATACGCCCCCCTCGTCGATTCCCGCATTCAATCCGAAGCATTCCGCGGCTTCCGCGTTGCTGGGATTTCGAAGGACCAGTTCGCCGCGGCAGATCAGCACCGGTATGTCGGCGATGCCAATCTGAAATTGGTCGAGAATCGTTTGAAAGTCGGGGTCCCGCTCCACGTCGACGTATGTGTGCGGATGGCCGTTGCGGGCGAGGAAGCCCCGAAGACGCAACGTGTCCGCCGAATGGCTGGATCCAATCAGCAGGGCATCGCCCGCCGAATGGGCGATCAGGTAAATGCGGCGAAGCAGGAAGGTGCGCAAAAGGATCTCGCCAAGCGTGGCGTCGGTTTGAAAAATCCGGCGGAGATTGTCTCGCCCGACTTCAAGGAGGAGACTCGCCTCGCGTGTCCGGCACTGCACGAGACTGCGTCTTCCGGAGAGCTGATTTACTTCGCCCGTGAACATCCCGCGGACAAGGACCTTGGGCTCGGCTTCGCTGCTGGAAGCTCCCACGATCTCGATGCTGCCCTCCAGTACGATGAAGACGCCATGGATCGAGTCTCCCTGATCGAAGAGGATGGCGCCTGCTTCCGCTTGACCTCGTTGCCCGAATGCCGCAAGGCGCGCGATCTGCGCATCATCCAACTTAGGGAACATCGGATCGGTTTGCGCGGGAGCTTCCGGCATATGGCCTCAGGCTATTCCAGAACGGTTCGACTATTCAAGGACAACTTCATCGATGTAACACCACATCCAATCCTCGCCAGGCTCGAGCGATCGAACTAGCGGGTGATGGATGGCGTGAAAGTGCTTGGTTGCGTGTTTATTCTTCGAGGAGTCGCAGCAGCCGACGTGTCCGCAGGTGAGGCAAAGACGCAGATGAACCCAGCTATCGCCGGTTTTCAGGCACTCCTCGCAACCCTTGGTTCGCGGTGCGACTTTGTGGATCTGGTTCAGATGGGTGCAGGTTTCCATGGGTTTTCTCCAGTCTAGCTACATTCCCCGCGTCGGAGGACAATCCGAAGACTGCCAGGCCGGTCAGGGCAAGACGCGCAGCTCGCCGCCGCGCGGTGACGGGACGAACGGATTCGCCGATAATCTGCCGATCGCCGCCGAGGCCCGGAAAATAGCTCCGACGGATAGGATTCCTGCCAGCCGGTGCTCTGCGATGGCGGCCAATCCCATTGAGGCGATGCACCCGCACGAGGAGCAGTCCGGATTGCCGCCGAACTGGCAGGGGCCGATCCTGGTTTTCAGATCTGCCGAGACGGTCTCCGTGGTTTGGGCGAAGATGCAATCGCGCGGACTCTTCGGGGGTGTCGCGAACTGGCGGATCAATGCCTCGCTCATGTCCAGTTTCTCAAAATCCTTCCGCAAGGCGATCAAGTCGGCGATGGCGCGCCGGCGACCCTCCGGCTGCAGGACTTCCGGCGCTTGATCTCCGGCCTGGGGTGTGAAGAAGCTGAACCATACCCTGCGGATCTCCGTGCGCGGAGCCCAAAACTCCAGAAACTGCTTCAAATATCCAGGACGCTTCATCATCTGACCGGTAATCGTGGAGTGAATGGTGACGTTCTGGCCCGCAATGTTCTTAAGGATACGGTCGTACGTTGCCGGGGCACGCCGAACGTCGTGCTCGGGTTGGAGTCCATCTATCGACACCACGACGGTCAAATGAGGCAGTGCCACCCAGCCGGCGGGAAGGGGACGAAAGGCGCTGGTGACCACCTGTACGCGGATTCCACGGTCCAACAGTTGCGGAATCATCGCCTCCAGCTCGCGATACCGAACCAGCGGATCGCCCCCCACAATGGACAGATGCAAAGGCTGCAGACGATCGACCAGCTCCAGCACACCGCCGATGAGATCCTGGCCCTTTCGATCGCTCAAGCTGCGCAAGGTGGCGCCGCCGCCCAAATGAGCGTCGCCATAGGCATAACACCCCGGGCATCTCAATGGACACTCACGGGTAATTTCGATAGATAACGAGGGTCGTTCTCCCTTTAGAATTCTGCCCCAAGCACGAATCACGTCGGCAGTTTTCACGGAGTCCCTTTCTTAAGCCGTATTTGAGAAACCCGGCTCGCAGGCCCTATATCTTGCTAGATGCGCGGCTTGCCTCCTGGTTTCGTTCCATCGGCGGCTGTTTGAGACCCCTACCTAGCTTTCGATCTCGAAGCACGCGGCATTCCAATCGGGCGAAGCGATAAATGAAGCAAATGCGGAGGGCTCCTCAGAAAGTGGTGTCGAAAACACTGCCTATTGTTCGACACTTGCCGGAACAGTGGCGGACCACTGGCGACGGGTCGGGATTTCCCGGCTCACGGGTCGAGGAGGCCGTCCCGCGGGTGTCCCACGGGTTGCATCCCCACTTGAGCGTTACTATACTGGTTTGGGCGCTCCAGTCGCCTATTTTCATCAGGCAGATAGTGTTCACGAGGAGAGTTCTATGAAGATCATCCGTTCCCGGGGAGCAGCCGCCCTGTTGTGTGCAGGGGCCGTAGGCGCCATCGCCCTAGCTATTGTGTTGCCGACCAGCGCGCAGCAGAACGCGAAGCAGGCGAAGCAAGCAGGTAATTCGCGCTATGTAAGCCCCCCCGGATACATCACGGGCACCGTCACGGGCGACCGTGGTCCCGAAGCGGGCGTATGGGTGATCGCCGAAACCAATGACCTTGGGACGAAGATGATCAAAACCGTCGTCACCGACGATCAGGGCCGGTACCTGTTGCCCGAACTGCCGGGGGTGAATTATCAGGTTTGGGTCAGAGGGTATGGGATACAGGATTCAAAACCCATTACCGCGAAACCCTCGGCTACTCAAGTCGCCCTGAAGGTGACGAACGCAAAGAGCGCCGCGGAAGCCGCGCAAGTTTATCCGGGCGATTACTGGCTGTCGATGCTGGCGCCGCCGGCCAAGAATCTCTTCCCTGGAACGGGAGAAAAATCCGACACGAATCCGAACGGCAACGGCCTGAACGCCGCGATGCTCACGCAGGACATGTGGATCAATCGCCTTAAGTCCGGTTGCAACTTCTGCCACCAGCTTGGCAATACCCTGGATCGCGACGTGAAGCACGTGTTCGAGGCGAAGCCCGACCTGGTCAAGACCCACATCGACGCCTGGGAATGGCGTCTAGGTGTCGGAGTTCGTGGAACCAACATGTATTCGACGATGACCGGCATGGGCAAGACCGAAACTCTGAAGGCGCTCGCGGACTGGACGGAGCGGATTGAAAAGGGCGAATTACCGCCGGTGCCGCCTCGTCCATCCGGGATCGAGCGCAACATCGTCTCGACGCAATGGGACGTCGGCGACGACCACTCCTTCATGCACGATCAGATTTCGACCGACAAGAACCACCCGGCTCTGAACGGCGGCGGGCCCAACTACGCGGTGAACGCGGGACACGGGCAGCTCGTCATCATGGATCAGGCCGATAACAGCACCTATTCGATCGATATTCCGACGCGCGAAACCAAGGACAAAGTTCCTTCTCGCTTCCCCGCGCCGAACCGCCCCTCGTTCTTCTGGGGCAATGAGCATCTGTGGTCCAATCCTCCCTACGATCCGGCCGATCCGCACAATCCCATGATGGACAGCAAGGGCCGCGTTTGGCTGACCTCGAAGATTCGCGGCAATACCGAGCCCAGCTGGTGCAGCGATCCGAGCAACAAGTACGCCGAATGGTATCCGCTCCGCAATAGCGCCCGTCAGGCGTCGATCTACGATCCGAAGACCAAGCAGTTCCAGTTGATTGAAACCTGCTACTCCACGCATCACGTGGTGATCGACAACGATCCGGATGAAACCGTATACTTCAACGAGTTGAGCGGTCCCGTTTTCGGTTGGATCGATTCCAAGATTTACGATCAGACCATGGCCGCGACCCACGACGAGCATCAAGCCGAGCAGGCTGCCGTAGGCTGGTGCGAACAGACCGTTGACACCAACGGCGACGGGAAGATCACGAAGCCGTGGAACGACGTTCGGCGCGTCGCGGATCTTGCGGCTCTGTATAACACCGACACCGGCGCTCCGGCTGCCGTGCCCGCCCGCGCCCCCGCTCCCGCCCCGGCTGCTCCGGGCGGCGGCGGCAGAGGCAGAGGAGGCAATCAAGCGCCTCAGGCGCCCTTCGATCCCAAACTCGACACCATGGTCCACTTCAACCTGTACTCGACCATGCCGAGCCCGGTTGACGACTCCGTGTGGGGCGTCGCCGAAGATTATCCCGGCTACTTGATCCGTCTGCAGCGCGGAAACAATCCGCCCTCGAGCTGCAAGACCCAGGTCTTCAAGGTACCCGTGCCGGGCTACGATCCTCGCGGAATCGATGTCGACAGCAAGGGCGTGGTTTGGACCGGTCTTGCAGCCACCAGCCATCTGGCCAGCTTCGACGTTCGCAAGTGCAAGGCGTTGACCGGGAAAATGAAGGTCGACGGAAGCGATTGTCCGGAAGGCTGGACGCTGTACCAAACCCCCGGCCCCAAGCTCAAAGGCACGGATGTTCCGGCCGACTTCCACTACTTTAATTGGACGGATTCGCACAATATCATGCAGCTCGGGCAAGACACTCCATTCTTAACCGGGTCGGACTCCGACTCGCTGATTGCCTTGAACCCTGCGACCAAGAAGTGGACCTATTTCACCATCCCTTATCCGCTCGGCTTCTATGCCCGCGGCATGGATGGGCGCATCGACGATGCCAACGCCGGATGGAAGGGCCGGGCGTTGTACTCCAACTACGGAACCCACTTCGTCTGGCAAGTCGAGGGTGGCAAAGGCACCAAAGGCAAGATCGTGAAGTTCCAGATCCGGCCCGATCCGCTGGCTCGATAAGAAGGGGTTAGATTCCGATGACGGCGCTGCCTTCGGGCGGCGCCGTCACCTACAGGTAATCTGCCGAGGCGAGTTTGGCAACTCGAACTCCGAGCCATCTGCCTTTGCGGCGATGGCGTGGGGCCACCCATCCTTCAATGCGTCAGGCAAGTTCAAGACGAACGCGTGTTCGCCACTACCCTTGCCGGCAGCCTTCAGGTCGGGCCGCGGGCGGTCAGCCGTCAAGGTCATCAGCGGCTTGCCGTCGCTTAATACGCGAATTCTGATCGGCCCATTCGGGATCGACGCATCCCAAACCCAACCGGAGATAACGTCACAGCCAGCGTATTCAAGACGCCCTTCATAGTGTGCCGAGGACCTTGGCGTAGGCGAGCGCAGGTCTGGTGGAACGCTCAAGATTAACCGCCGGCCGTCCCAATCACGGTCGCCCCGGTCGGGTGCCAGAAATGTTCCAGGAGGCTCCCATATACCGAACGCAATTCCGTTGACACCTTTGAGCTGCTCAAGCGACAGAGGGACGGTATCCCGCCAAAGCTCCCCCGCTTTCGCCAGGCGTGGCGCCGTCCGGGCGCCAGGACTCTGTTCGTAGTCAGCCTGCGCAAGTATCTTGCCGCTTTGATCGATGAGGTGAACGAATACGAAGTATTTCAGCGGCTGTTCCACAAGGCTCTCCCATAAGAGGTCTATTTTGAGGCCCCCATCCTTCGGCGTAAGCTCAGCACTGCGGAGAAGGAAGCGATCGCCAAAACGGACATCGCGGCCACTTGGTACGCTCCTGTCCGCAGCCGAGACGAGAGCGTCTTGGGTCAGCACGACGGGTTCATTGTTTTCGGCATCAAATAAATCGCGCCAGCGATGCCGGGACGCCAAGCGTCCAAATGCCGCGTCCAGTTTCGCGCGATCGATCACCTTAACGAGCCTCAGATCGCCTTCCGACACCGTCTGTATGCCTTGCTCCTCGGAAGCCTGCGTAAGCCACGCGGAGAAAAGCTCCGATTCAACCGCGGGGTCGTTGACTACCGGCAGCGTAAGCAGCGCCCGCAGGCGATTGGCGTCACGGACTGGGTAAAACAGGATAAAGTCGGCTTCCACAAACTGCTTGCGCCGCACCAGGGTGGGGTGGATCCAGTCGTTGGGCCGTTGGATTTGGAACGTAGGCGCGTCCGAGTGAAGCAAATTGCGATAGATCCCCTCGGCCTCCACTACGCCGGGGCGCTCGTCCATGGGGATGACGTAAACCTTTAGAATTCGCCCCTCGCGCCCCGCCTGATCCGCCAACAAATCGCCCATTTTAACTTCTTGGCCGAACTGTCCGGCGGAAAGGTTCACTCCCATGAGCCACTGCCCTTTGATTGGTGGTGCGTCCATGAAGAGCAGAGCGGCAATAACGGCCAGTGGCGCGAGACAAGGCACGGCCAACGCGCGTCGAGACCATTGCGGCAACACCCGATCCGCCGCCGCTAAGATCTCGGGAAGAAGAACCACCAGAAAAATCGTCACGAACGGGTACAAGTATCGAATCATCGCGGGGCCGGCGAGCTCAACCCACCAGAGGATTCCCAAACCAAGTGTCGCGAGGGCCGCGAGGAAACGAAAGTCCTCACCGCGCATAGAGCCCCGCGACGCACGAGCCCCGATGCCAACCAGCAAAAGCAGGGTTGCAATCATCGAGCCGAAAAGCCAGTGCCATCCGAGCGACGATTGGATCTGGGAGGAGATGAGGCTCAAAAGCGGCACGTTCTTGAACATGTCGATAACAACGTTTAGGCTGTTGCGGGCGAGGTTGATATTTATCCTGGAAAGATATTCCGACCCGAGGCATGCGGCCGTCACGCCAGCGAAAACCAGTACTAGAAGAGCCACCGTCCTGATCGAGTACCATTTGAGATTCTCGTTCTCGCGCCAGCCCGCGCGTATTGGCCAGTACGTGGCGGCCAGTTCGGTGGCCCACAGAAAACCGAGGATCGGCATGATGACGAGACCGGCCGGCTTGACGAGAAGAGTCAACGCCCCGGTGACGATCCCCATCGCCGCTACTCCGATGGAGCATCGCCGGACACTCACGAGCAGGAGTGCTGTGGCGAGCGCGCCTAATGCCCCCAGGAAACAATCCATGTATCCCCAATCGTAGGGTGATGCAAAAGCCGAGTTCCTTTCGAACTGATAAAACATCGGCAGCGAAGCGAGCATGAGAGCCCCGACAAGATTTGCCCAACGCTGGCGCGGTTGCCGCACCTGCGATTCCGCCAATACCCAGAAGGCAATTACAAACACTACGACCGGAACATAAATGGATCGAAAGAAGAACGCGCGGAAGTTGGGGGAAAACCCGAAAGGACTGGTGAGTAGCATCGTTCCCGGGGGACGGAACGCTGGACCGACGTTGAGCGGGTTGACGAGGCGGCCGCTACTCCATTCCTTCCAAACCATTGCCCCCTTCGTGTAGTACGCCATGGGATCGTAGATTGGCGGCGCGATGGCACGGGCGGCCCTCCGGTAGATGCCGATCCCTAACACCGTCAAGCAAAGGGAGAGGACTAGGATGGGCAGATACCTCGAAAGCCGGGAGCCGGACGGTGGGAGACTCGCGTTATTCATAGAAGCGCCTGCTGACTGCTACGCCGCCGGAATGCCAATGCGGCCTAGGCCTCTCGGATAGTATACCGATGTGTGAGTAGAATTCGCCCGCGTTCGCACGGCAAGCGAAGGCCCCTGATACAATGGCGGCTCATGGCTTGAAGAAGCTAACCTTGCGATGAGGGAAAGCACGAAGCGGGTGTAGAAGACGAAGTAGAACCCGCAGTGCGATTCAACCTCGCTGCAGGACCCGCAGCCACCATCGCAGCCCATCGCAGACATTTGTTCGGATAGAGTAGATAATTCGCGAGCATTAAGGGGTAGTGATGGTTACGTTTCCCACAATGTGGCTACTCCCGTCCTCTAATGCGGCCTTGACTCCAAGCGAATGCGCTCCAGAAGGCAATCCGGCTGTGTCTACGTTGACACCGAATCCGTTATATGGGTGCCCAGGGTATTGCGGAAACGGCTTAATCAGATCGGGCCGATAGGCCCCAGGCTTGCCGCTGGCGACCAGCCGCCCGTCTATTTCCACCTGAATCTCC
>Ga0209415_10003908_pt1 | contig 27555 bp, 27 predicted proteins | sample PeaSoiSIISIP2007_FD_187696 | JGI IMG/M metagenome (GOLD analysis project Ga0209415, IMG submission 187696) | Peat soil microbial communities from Weissenstadt, Germany - SII-SIP-2007 (SPAdes) (version 2) | ecosystem: Environmental > Terrestrial > Soil > Wetlands > Peat | place: Germany... | reverse complement strand
ACCAGGTGCCTGGCACGACGGGCCGCGCGCCGCGATGGAACCCATCTCGAGGTCCGTCGCCTGGCGCGGCGACCAGCAAGCGTTGCCCGACCATTGCCGATACCCGTCATTCTCACGCCCGACCAGGTCATGCAACCCATCCCTCAGCAGAACGACAGCAGGAACGGACAGCGCACCACAGGGGCACGCTATTGGGGCATCTGGAGGTGTCTCCGTGACGTGATGATTGGCGATCGCATCAGGATGGACAAGACGGGCGGTCTGGCGTGAAGGTGTCAGACACCTTGATGCCGCCCTTCCTGTTGCCGAAGGGGTATTCCCTGAACCGCATTTACCGTTACGTTACGACCGCAATGGTGCCATCTACGGACAGGAGCCGCCTGATGCGGTACCTCGCCGCTGCCTGCGCCGGCGTCGCGCTGCTCGCGGCAGGCTGCACGACCTCCCCGGGTGCGGGACCGGGCAGTCCGGGATCAGGCCCCGGCGCTGAGGCGGGATCACAGCACGTGACTCTTCGCCTCGGATATGTCGCCGAGGTCACGCAGGCGCCTGCTCTGGTCGGCATCGGCCAGGGCCTGCTCGCCGCAAGCCTCGGCCGCGGCGTTACCCTCCGTCCGGTCAGGTTCGCCACCGATGCGACCGAAGCCACCGCGCTAGCGGACGGCAGGCTCGATGCGGCCTACGTGAGCCCGGACACGATTCTGACCGTCCTGCGGACGCTACGCGCCCCGGTCATCAAGGTCATCTCTGGCGCCTCGGCCGCGACCCCCGAGCTCGTGGTCACCCGCCGGATCTCCGCGCCATCCGCCTTGCGGGGCCGCACCCTGGCGGTTCCGGCAACGGGCGGGGCCGCAGATGTGATGCTGCGCGGATGGCTCGCGGGCAAGCACCTGACCGCCAGCGGACGCGGCGGCGTCGCTGTTACGGCCATTGCCCAGGGCAGCGCCGCGGTGGCAGCGTTCAAGGCCGGAACGATCGCCGGCGCGATCGAACCGGCCCCTGGGACCTTCAGCTGGCCGCTGCGGGCGGGCGGCTAATCGCGGGCGGGAGCAGACCAGCTAGCCCGCCGGCGGCCGCGAACCTCGTAGTGACCCAGCGCTTCCTGAGCGCGCACGGCGCTGCGGTCTTCGGCCTCCTGAAAGGTCAGGTCCAGGCCAACGACTACCTCCGCGCCAGCCTGCTGACGTCCAGCCAGGCGATCAGCGGTGCGCTTGCCTCAGCCGGCCAGCCTCTGCCGGCCAGCGTCCTGGCAACGGCCATGGCCCAGATCACCTTCACCGACAACCCTGGTGCGGCGTCGTTGATCGCCCAGGTCCGCCGGGCCGCCGCGGACGGCCTGCCGACGCCGACGGTGAACGCCGCGGCCCTCTATGACCTGGCACCACTGGACCTGATCCTCAGGGCGTCGGGAGAACTGCCCGTAACCGCCTGACCCGTTCTCCTATGATATTCCGGTTATGGCGACGGAGCGGCCAGGAGGAACGCCTCACATGTGGTCACGCGGACCCAACGATTGCCGAGAAAATTCACCCGGCCGAGGCCGAGCGGTTCAGCGGGGAACGATCGTCGGACTGGCCGTCGCCAGCCTGGCCGCCGCAGGTTTAGCTGCCTGCGCCCAAGGCGGAAGCTCCCATGGCCCTGGCCTGGCAGCCGCCGTCGAAGCGGCCACGTCTGGGCAGGCCGCGGCCCCCTATCCCTCAGGCGCCTATCCCTCGGGCGCCGCGGACAGGTACAACACCGGCGCCCCGCACTCCCCGGTAGTCGAGCGGATGCTGGCCGCTCAGACGCCAGCGCCGTTTGCCGCAGGCAAGCTGCCGGCGGGGTGGACCCAGGGCATCGACGTGTCATCGCTGAACCACCCCAACGGCGCGCCGATCCGCTGGGCCGAGGTCGCGGCCGCCGGGTACAGGTTCGCCTTCGTCAAGGCGACCGAGGGTTCTTACTACGCGAACCCGTACTACGCGTCCGATGCCACCGCAGCCAGGAAGGCCGGCCTGTTCACCGCCGCCTACCACTTCGCGATCCCGAACGACTCCAGCGCCATCCTCCAGGCCGACCTGGCGGTCAACGCCGTAGGGAACCTGACCACGGGCGGAGCGACCCTGCCCCTGATCCTGGACGCCGAGTACGACCCTTACGTCAGCCTCGACCACACCAACTACTGCTACGGGCTCTCCCAGCCGACCATGGTCGCCTGGATTCAGGCGTTTACCGCCGAGGTCGTGCGCCGCACGGGCGAGGCGCCGGCCATCTACACCACCGCGGACTGGTGGAGCCTGTGCACCGGTAACAGCACGGCGTTCAGCGCGGACGCGCTCTGGCAAGCCAGCAATGGCACGCCGCCTGCCGTCCCCGGCTGGACAGGCTGGACCTACTGGCAGCACACCTCTCGCGCAGCCGTCCCCGGCATCTCCGGCAAGACGGATGCCGACTACTTCAAGGCGACCACGCTGTCCGCCGCGGCGCCGCAGAGCCGGACGGACCCGGCCGGAGCAAACATCAGCCTGCCCATCCGCTCGCTTGCCGCGACCGCCGGCACCAACATCACCTACGCGGCCAGCGGCCTGCCACCCAGCCTGTCCATCGACCCGGCCACCGGCGTCATCTCCGGCGCTCTCCCGGCCACGCCTGCCAGTTACCCGGTCACCGTCACGCTGGCCGGCCCGGCCAGCCAGGCCCAGGTACTGCCGTTCACCTGGAACGTCCGCGGCCCGGCCCGCCTGATCCGCCGCCCCCGCCAGTCCTCGCCGGCCGGCAGCGCGACCAGCCTGTGGCTCACCGCCACCGACGGGCTGCCCGGCTGCACCCTGGCGTTCACCGCGACCGGGCTGCCGCCAGGCCTGACGATCAGCCGCTGCGGTCAGATCACGGGCTGGGCCTGGCGGTCAGGCAGCTACCAGCCGGTCGTCCGCGCCGGGGACTCGGCCAAGCCCACCCTGACCTCCGTGATCTTGAACTGGAAAGTTGCCGCCTCTCCGGTCGCCACAACAGGGCAGGTCCGCCTCGCTCTGGATAACGCAGGCAAGTGCCTCGCCGACCGGCCACGGGCCTCCGGCCCGGCCGCGCAGATCGAGCCGTGCGGCAAGACGCCCGGGCAGCGCTGGACCATCGCCCGTGACGGAACCATCAGCCAGGGCGGCACGTGCCTTGCCGCGCTGACGCTGCCGCGCGGCACGATCACCGCGGCCCTTCGGTCCTGCGACAACCGTCTCGCCCAGATCTGGCAGCAGACCTGGTTCGGCGGCCTGGCCAGCACCCAGACCGGTCTGTGCCTGACCGACCCGAACGCCAGCCTGGCCAATGGAACCGCCGCCGTCCTCGGCGGCTGCGCCGGCACCCAGCTCCAGGCCTGGACCCTGCCGCCTGGCCCGCTCTCCGCCGGTATCCCTGGTAAGTGCCTTGCGCAGACCCCTGCGTCCGGCGGCAACCCGGCGGCCCTCGCCCTAGCCCGTTGCTCCTCCGGTGCTACCGCCTCCGCTGGCCAGCGATGGGTCATCACGCCGGGCGGTGCCATCACCACCGGCGCCCTGTGCCTGGACACCGGCCAATCCCCCGCGCCCGGCACGCCGGTCACCCTCGCGGCCTGCGCGTCCGGCCAGCCCGCCCAGCACTGGCGGCCCCTGCCCAGCCTGAGCACGTCACCGGCCACGATCACCAGCGCCACCGGCACCAGCGGCACCTTCCTGGTCAACCCGGCCACCGGCCTCTGCCTCACCGCCTCGACCGCTGCGGGCCCATCACCGCCAGCCCTCACCTACTGCGTATCCGGCTTCCCCGGGCTCACGTGGCATGCCAGCTAGCGTGGGCGGCATGCTGCGATCCCTGGGCATCGGCCAGGTCGCAGCGGACGTCTATGAAGCCTTACTCGCCGAGCCCAGCGCGAGCGTCGGCGAGCTTGCCTCGCGGGCCAACGTCGCCCAGACCGATGCCGAGGCGGCTCTGGCCGAGCTGAGCCAGGGTGGCCTCGTGGTGACGATCGCAGCAGGCAAGTCAGGCGCCTTAGCTCCGCGGCTCGTCGCTCCCGACCTAGCCCTCACCGCCCTGCTCCGTCGGCATGAGGGCGATGCAGCGCGGCGCCAGCAAGAACTGGCCGACGCCAGGGCAGCAATCGCGGCGACGTCAGCCGCCTACAAGGCAGCCATCGACAACCCGGAGTGCTGCGGGCGCCAAATCCCCAGCCACCACGAGTCGCTCATCACGGCACGCCAGCTCATCGGCGGTGCGATCTGCCAGGGCCTCATCGCCATCCCGGACCCGACCGACATCTTCGGATCCGCAATCGCAGACCTCGCCCGCCTCGCATCGACTGGGTCGCGGGTCGCGATCATCTGTTCCGATGCCGCCAGGTCGGCACCGCCCAGATCCGGACTGGCGAACCTGGAACGCGCGGGTGCGCAGGTGCGCACGCTGCCGGTCATCGCCTTCCCCCTGATCGCCTGCGATCCCCCGCCCTCGGCCCTGCTGTGGCCCGCCGCCGACGACAGCGCAGGCGCGGTACTGGCGCGTGACGAAGTCTTTGCGCCTGCGTTGGCCGGAGTCTTCGAGCGTCTCTGGGAGATCGCGGTCCCGCTGGCGAAGGAACTGCCCGCGGACCCGGTGACCGGCCTCCCGCAAGCCGAGCAGGCGCTGCTCGTCCTGCTCGCTGCAGGACTCACCGGCGAGGCCGCCGCCCGCCGCCTGGGCACATCGCTGAGCACAGTACGGTGTCAGATGTCCGCCATAAAGGACGCGCTGCAGGCGGAAAGCCTCTTCCAGGCCGGGTACCTGGCGGCACGGCGCGGCTGGATCTGACACTTGCTCAGTGCGCCGGGATGCCGGTAGCCGGAGCGCCAGCCTGAACCGCCCGGTCAGCAACGACCGGCCCGGCGATGTTGTCGTCAGTGCTGAGCACGGTCGTCAGCGGGAACAGCACCCCGCCGCGCATGACACCGACGTACCCGCCGGTGATGCCAAGCTGGTCGCCTGCGGAGTAAACGAGCGGCGCGACCGCCGGTCCCTGGGCCAGGCCGCTCATCGCTCCCAGGAGCTTGCCCCTGGTCGGGTCCGGTCCGGCGCGGAACATCGCCGCGGTGAACTCGTACGCCGCGGACATCCCGGTCATGACCGCGGCATCAAACGGCACGTGCGGAATGTAGTCGTCATGCACCCGCCGGAACAGCGTGACCCAGCTCGCCCCCGGACTGCCGCGCTGGGCCGCTAGAGACGGCAGGAACCCGTCGGTGATGACACCGCTCATCCGAGCATCGCCTGCCCCGCTGACCACGAGCTGAGGGTGATAGCCAAGCCCGGCCATCGCCAGGCCCAGCACCTGCGTCACCGCCGGAGAGGCGAGTGCCACGACCACGCGGGCACCGCTCGCCCGCAGCGCCCGGGCGCACGAACCGACGCCGCGACCGTCCGCCGCGCAGGCCACCCGGGCGTTGATGCGCAGATGCTCGGCCATCAGGCCGGCCAGCTCGTTCCGGCCGAAGCGGTCGTTCTCGTACAGCACGCCGATCTTCTCGCCAGCGAGGTGCCCTGCGACATACGAGCCGAGCAGTTTGCCCTCCTGCACGTCTCCGAGCTGCCAGCCGAACGTGTACGGCAGGCTCGGCGAGTTCAGGCACCCGCAGCCGGACCCGGCGAACACGTCAGGCACCCCGCTGGAGTTCAGGTACCTGGCCACCGCCACGTTCGCTGCGGTTCCGTCCACACCGAACATCGCGAACACCGCGTCCTGCTGGACCAGTCGCACCGCCAGCGACGGCGCGAGCCGCGCCTGACCCTGGTCATCGAGCACCCGGTACACGATCCGGCGGCCGTAGACCCCGCCGCGGGCGTTCACGAAACGGAAGTAGGCCCGCGACCCCGCCGCGATTCCGGCCCCGTCCCCGCCTCCGGTCAGCGGTGCGATCCCGCCGACCAGGATGGCCTTGGCGGTCGCGCCTGCCACGGCGATCTTCGGGCTGATCAACGGCTTGCTAGGAGCCGAGCCACAGCCCGCCAGCACCGTCAGTCCGACCGCCGCCACCGCAGCGAGCACTGCCCTGGAGCCGCGCGTCTCGCCCATGTCGCCACGCTCCGCTCGCCAGATCCCGAACAGCCGAGACGACGAACAGTAGCCGGGCAGCCCGCCGTCAGCACCGTCCAATCGCTGGCATCTTCATGCCTGGGCGCTTCCTGCCAGCACCGAATTCTTCACCTCATGAGGAGACCACCAGGACCGCAGCAGAGGTGGCCACCAATCTGCTCGACCTGCCCGGCAAGACGGCGATCGTCATCGGCGGAGCCGACAGCGCGAACCGCAACTCCCGCCCCCTGCGTGGTGTGCTCGTGAGCGACCGTGATTCACCCCTGGTCACTGTCCGATCGGGCACGCCACGGGCACGACTACCTCGAGGCGGACTACCTGCACCGTGGCCGAAAGCGGTCGCGTGCGCAGGCGGCGCGGTCTACCGGGGTCGTCCGTGACCGCCAGGCGTCAGTCCGATTGCTGCACATTCGTGCTGCACGCCAGCGAATGTCCTGCATCATCATTGCGTGGATCCAACGGACAAGAACGAGGGGAGTGCCGTGCCTGACGTGAAAGAGGAACTACACCGCAAGCTCCAGGCCAGCCGGGCGACGATGTTGTCGAAGGTCGACAACCTGAGCGAATACGATCGTCGCCGCCCGATGACGCCGACTGGCACGAATCTGCTCGGCCTGGTGAAGCACTTGGCCGGGCTCGAGTACGGATACCTGGGTGAATCGTTCAACCACCCGGCTCCGGAGAGCATGTCATGGATCGAGGATGGCTCGATCTGGCAGGGCGCCGACATGTGGGCCAAGCCCGATGAGTCCAGCGAGTACATCATCGGCCTCTACCGGCGCGCTTGCGCCCATGCCGACGGCGTCATAGCCGCGCTCGACCTGGAGGCACCGGGCTCCGTGGCGCACTGGCCCGAGGAGCGGCGGGACACGACCCTGGGCGTCCTGCTTATCCGGATGGTCGCTGAGACAGCCCAGCACGCTGGCCACGCCGACATCATCCGGGAACTCATAGACGGAAAAGGCGGCCCGGACCAGGACGCCTTCGACGAACCTACATGGCGGGAGTACATTGGCCGGGTTCAAGCCGCGGCCAGCACGTTCGCCACCGGCCCCGAGGCGCAGCCGCGACCTTGAGCCCTTGGCGCTGACCAGGCACCTCAGGAACTGGCTCGCCAGAACCGGACAGAGCATCGCCTGCCTGCGCGACCCTGCCGCTCGCACGTCGCGACCTGCATACGCCACCCCTGTTGCCGAGCGTGGTGCGGCTAGGGCGAGGATGCACACTAGATCCGCCGTTCTGGGCGGCAGTCCCAGCCTCAGCTTGGCCCTGCGAGCTGCGGCCGGATGGTCGTTCTGTGCGCGGCCGGTGGCCTTGCAGCTCAGGGTCTGGTGGGGTAAGGCCGGTCTCGCGGGCCGCGGTCGCAGGTTATCGCCTGAAGGCCGCTGCCAGTGTCCTGGTCTGCTTCCACCGGGCCTGGGCGATGAGCAAGAACGCGGCGCACAGCGGGACGGTCATGGCAACGGCCGGGCTGTGCAGTACCGCGGCGTTGATGATGGTCACGCCGACCATGTCGGCGGCCAGCCCAGCGGCGGCCAGCCCGGCCAGCGGCGGGACGAGCAGGCCGATCGCTCCGGCCAGTTCAGCGGCGCCGACGAGGTAGCGCAGCCACTGGCCGGCTCCGATCTGGCTGAACATCGTCACCGCCGAGTGCGCGCCGGCCAGCTTCGGAACGGCAGCCAGCGCGAAGGCTGCTGCCAGGACGATCTGCGCGGCCCAGACCAGGGTGTTCTTGCGCCTGCCCGGCCTGGCGTTGCGGGGCTCCGCATGGGTAGTGGTGGTGATCACGGCTGTCTCCGTTCTGCCTTGTCCTCAGGGTGCGGGCAGGCCGCGCTGGTGGCGGGCCGGTATTCCAGGACCGCGAGGCGCGAGTCAAGGACGGTGGTGCTGATCAGGTCGAGGCTGGTTTCGTGATAGCCCGCGAACACGGCCTGGTCGCCGGCGCTCCCGAGCACGTGCGGGAAGACCACCAGCCGGAGCCGGTCCACGAGGCCTGCGGCCATCATGGCCCGGACCAGGGTGATGCTGCCGATGCTGCGCAGCGGGTCGCCGGGCTGTTGTTTGAGCGCGCCGATCTCCTCAGCTAGCCCGCGCGTCGCAAGCCGCGTGTTGCTCCATGAGAGCGGCTCGGCCAGGGTCGTGGAGAACACCAGCTTGGGCAGGCTGTTCATCTGCGTGGCGAGCGGACCGGGCGACGATGGCCAGGACCCCGCCATGATCTCGTAGGTGACCCGGCCCATGATCATGATCTGGGGCTCGCCCAGGATGCGCTGCGCGTATTCGGCGAACTGCGGGCCGAAGTGCCCGAACGTCCAGCTCTGCCCGCCGTCAGCCCCGGCGACGAAGCCGTCCAGCGACACGAAGATGTCTGCGGTGAGTTGCCGCACCACGTTCCTCCTCGGTAACTACAGCCCACGTCCAGCTCATCAAACTGGACTGTCTAGTACTCTAATTGCTACGGAACTGAACTGTCCAGTACTATTCTTGGATGACGGAGACAGTTGCAGCTGGCGCGGACGCGCGCGGCGGCGGGGAATCCCGGTCGGCCCGCAAACGCCGGGCAATCCTGACCGCGGCCACGACGCTGTTCTTGCGCGACGGCTACCTGGCCACGAGCATGGACGAGATCGCCGCTCTGGCGCTGGTGTCGAAGCAGACCGTCTACAAGCAGTTCACCGACAAGGAGAGCCTGTTCCGCGAGATCGTGACGGGCATTGTGGACGAGGCCAGCGACCCGGTCTTCGCCGAGGTGGCCAGCCTGCGTGACAGCGGCGCCCTGGAGACGGATCTGCGCGATCTGGCGCGCCGGCTGCTCGCCCGGGTGATCCAGCCCCGCGTCCTGCAACTGCGCCGCCTGGTGATCAGCGAAGCGAACCGCTTCCCTGAACTCGGGCGCCTCTTCTACGAGCGAGGCCCCGGCCGCACGATCGCCGGGCTGGCCGCTACATTCGCCAGCCTGGCCGCCCGGGGAGCGTTGCGGCTGGACGACCCGCAGCTGGCAGCAGAGCACTTCAACTGGCTGGTCATGTCAACCCCGCTGAACCGGGCAATGCTCCGCGGCGACGACGAGCAGCCCTCCCCGGCCGATCTGGACCGCTACGCCGAGGCCGGGGCCCGGGCGTTCCTCAACGCCTACAGCCCGCGCTGACCGGATCGCCAGCAATACCGGACCCGGCTGTCAGGCACTCGAACCAGACGGCACAGCCGGCCAGGGCAGCAGGCCTGCCTCCATCCTCGTGATCGCTGCGGCATCGCCGCCTGCGGCGCGCCGCCCCCGGCCGGCGGATCAACGTCAGCTTGCGAGATGCCCGGGCCGGGCCGACGAAACCACCAGCGTGCTCAATTCGGATGCCTGTCAGAAGCCGTCCGGGCACCAGGGCCGGGCTGCGGTCCGCAGCATCCGGTCGGCGCGGGAGACGGCGCCGGCGCGCTGCTCGGTGACCAGACCGGCGGCCGCGAGCCGGTGCACTGTCTGGTCGCCGAGGTAGATCGTTCCCAGCGCAGAGACGTCAACGGCAAGGTCGGCAGGCTCGCCGGTGGTGGTAACGGAGCCGGTCCCATCGTGCCCGGCCTCCACCGCGAACCGGCCTGCGGCGTACCCCAGACGATCGGTGACCTCAAGCACGAGCCGGCCAGCCGCATCGTAGGTGCGCGCTTCCAGCGCCCGGGCCACGTCCAGGATGCGCAGCCAGAGGTGGTCTGCGCCGGAACCCGCCTGCCGTACACAGGCCCTCGGGTTGTCCAGGAGCAGCGGCAGCGGGTCATCCGGCGCGATGTTGGCCGCCGTGACACGGGTGACCCATTCGGTGCGGAGAAGGTGACGCCAGAGCGCGGCGGTCGCGGCCGGGCGTACCGCGAACAGGTCGCGCACGGTAAGCGTGAACTCCGGATCGCCGTCTCGCCACGTGCCGTCGGCTTGATAGAGCGCCATCCCGGCCGGGGCCCCATCGGCACCGCGGCAGAGCACGACCGCCGGCTGCACCCACTCGTGGTAAGGGCTACGCAGCTCGCCGGTGCGCAACCGCCAGGCTGCCTGATCGCGCGTGATCGCCCCGGCCTGGGTGCGCCGGAAACGCTGGTGCAGCTCCGGCCCGCACCGGCGCACCTCCTCCAGGCTGAGCGATTCAACGCTGCCGTCATCGGCACCAGGGATGCGGATGCCACCAGCACGCCGCACATCGATGTCATACCCCACCGCGCGGGTGGCAGGGCCGAAGCCGAACCGCCCGTAGATGCGGTACTCGGAAGCGATCAGCGCAGCCAGGCCGTGGCCCCGGGCAACAGCATCGTCCAGGCCAACGCGCATCATCCGGCTGAGCAGACCGCGCCGCCGGTGGTCCGCAACGACGGCAACGTTGGTGATCCCCTCAGCCTGGACGGCAGCGCCGCCAGGAACGGTGACCTCCAGGTCCAGGCTGCGAAGCGTACCCACGCATCGCTCAGCGCTAAAGGCACCGAGTGACCGGCCAGGCGTGTGGAGCTCCCTGAAGAATGCCACCGCCCCCTCGGGGACCGCGAGCAGGAAGCTGGCATCGAGGGCATGCACCCAGGCGCTCAGCTCGCCGCCGGTAACCGCCCTGATCTCAATGCCGCCGGGATCCCGCCGTCTGCTTCCCACCGGAACAGGCTACGGCGCCCGCTGCCTCCCAGTTCCTTAATGGCCGGTGGATGATCAGTGATCCGGGTTCTCAACGTCCGTTTGCTCGATGATGATCCATTCCCGCGCGAGCCATAGACGCTGTCTGTCATGGTTCGCGGCACCCAGATCAGAGTCATATCGGTGGCTTCGTGCGCGGCCAGCGATGGCCGTCGGATCATACATCGTCAGCCGGAGGTGTCAGCTCCAGGTGGTGCCGTTCCAGTGCAGAATCAGGGTTTGGCCTCTGACGGTGCCGCCGACAGCCCAGGCATCCCTGGCCGAGGTCGCGGTAACCGCGGTCAGTCCGGCGCCGGATCTTCCGCGGCTCAGCGTCCATCGGCGGCCGTTCCAGTGCGCTGTTGCCGCAGCTTCCGAAGTGACGGGGCCTCCGCCGCCGACTGCCCAGGCACTGGCGGCGGATGTGGTGGCCACGCCCGCCAGGTTGTACAGAGCGTAGGGGGTGGTAGGAGCAGCTACCTGCTTCCAGGAGGTTCCGCGCCACCGCTCGATCATCGGGGTGCCGCCGACGGGGCAGCCGTCGGTGCAGCCGACTGCCCAGGCGTTGCCGACGGAGGTGGCGGCCACGCCTGCCAGGGCATTGCCATACTGTCCGTAGCGCGGTCTCGGGCTGGGCACGCGCTGCCAGGCTTTGCCGTTCCAGCGAAGGATCAAGCTGGTCATGGGCGAGATGCTGTTGACAATCTCGCCGACGGCCCAGGCATTGCTGCCTGAAGTGGCGGCTACAGCGTCCAGATAGGCGGTGCCTTTGGTGCTCGGGCTGGGCACCGGCTTCCAGACTTTGCCGTTCCAGTGCAAGATCAGCTTCCCGCCAACCGCCCAGGCGTCCGTCGCAGAGACAGCGGCCACGCCGGAGAGACTGCCGCCGGGGCTGGGCACCTGCTTCCACACGGTGCCGTTCCACCGCAGGATCAGGGTCCTGCCGTTCCCGGTGTCGCCGACCGCCCAGGCGTTCCGGGCGGACGTCGCGGCCACGCCAGCCAGGTAGCTACCCGCGGGGCTCGGGCTCGGCACCCGTTTCCAGGCCCTGCCGTTCCAGCGCAGGATCAGGGTCTTGCCGCTGCCAGCGGAGCCTACTGCCCAGGCATTGCTGGCCGAAGTGGCAGCCACGCCCCGCAGATCGCCGCTGATAGTGAGGAAGTCTGCCGGTCCCGCCGGCCTAGTACGGGCTGCGCCGGCCGTAGCCGGGGCGATCCCGGCGATCACCACCAGCAGCGGGACCGCCAAGACAATGACCGAACGCGCGGCGAGGCGGGCGGTGCGCACCGGGCTGCCACCTCCCTGCCCAAAGGGCCAGGCCAACTCGGCCCGTCACGTGACACCGGACAGGCCCTGCGGAACGACCGCAAACCGGCATGGTACCGGCCCGCAGCGCTCAGCATGACACGCCGCGCGCTCCAGGACCAGACGTTGCCAGTCGGCACGCTCCGGACAAGCGGGCCTCCCGCAGCCGCTAAGGCCGCAACCTGAGACCTCGTGAGAGCGCCGACAGGCGCAGGCAGAAACCAGCGGCTCTCGGCTTGTCGCCCGGCCACTGACTGGCAACAATTCGCGGGCAGCGTCCCGGATCCTCAGCCCGAACCATTCAAGAGCTGACAGATGATCCCAGAACTCCAGACAAGGCGGCACAGTACCGGCAGATCTGTACGCTGCGCCGAATTGCCGAGATCAGGATTCCGCAGACACCGAATCGCTCGGTTCGGTGCGCCGACTCGGCCCGCGGTCACGCGTCCTGATCTTTCATCGATGCGGCGGGGCGCGCACTCCCGCCTGGGCCGTTATCAGGTCCTCGGCGTCGGCGTCCGGGCCGTGCCCGAGCTGGGCATCCGGCGCACACGCGCGGCACGAGATCAGGCCGGCATGTACCGCTCGAACCAGATCACGAGCCGGGTCAGGTAATCAGTGACGGCCGGGAACCGGCTGACGCCGTGTCCTTCCCCGGGGTAGATCACCAGTTCCGAGTCGACGCCATGACCGATCAGTGCCTGGTAGAACTCCCTGGCCTGGCCGACCGGCGTGCACCGGTCCTTCGCGCCCGCCGTGAGCAGGGTCGGTGTCCTGGCCTTGCTCGCGTGCATGACCGGACTGCGTGTGTGCACCTGGTTGCCGATCTCCTCGGGATCGGCGTTGTCCAGGAACCACAGTCCCCAGCGGGGAATGTTGGTCGTGAACGTGAAGCTGTACCACTGCGTCACCGGCGAGCCGGCCACAGCGGCCCTGAACCTCTGGTCCTGGGTCACCAGCCAGGCCGACATGAACCCGCCGTAGCTGACGCCCATCGTGCCGATCCGCGCCGGGTCGGCGATCCCGCGCTCGATCATTGCGTCGATTCCGGACAGATAGTCGTCGGTGTCCGCGCCGCCCATGTCGCCGACGACCGCGGCGGCGAACTCCTGACCCCGCCCGGAGCTACCGCGCGGGTTCGGGAGCAGGACGGCATATCCGCGGGAGATCAGCAGGGGTACCGCGTAATCACGCATCGTCCAGCTTCGCTGGCAAGCCCCAACCGGCCCGCCGTGGATGTGCAAGATCAGCGGGAACGGCCCGGCTCCTGCAGGCGTGCACAGGACTCCTTCGATCGGTGTCCCGTCGGGTGCGCTCCAGCTGACGTTCGTCGCCGAGCCCGCGACCGACCGGATGTAGTCGGTGCCGGCCTGGGCCAGGGAGGCCAGCACCTGGCCGGCGCCCGTGCCGACGATCGCGATCTCCTGCGGAAGGTCGTAGTCGTCCCGGATCACGACGACCCGGCCGTCGGACGTGAAGGCGCCGGCCGGGTAGAACCAGCTCGCCCACGACTGCGCGGACGCGACCAGTTCCTTGGCGGTGATCGTCTCCGGCAGGGGTCCGTCCCCGGCGTCGGCGATCCCGGCCACGCTGTCCAGATGGCGCTGGCCGATGTAGCCGAGCCGCGTTCGGTCGATCCACTGGACCGCGGTGATATCTGTCCCGGCGGTGTCTACGACGCACCTGGTGCCGGCCACCAGGTCCAGCAGGACCAGGTCACCCGCCACGATCCACCGGTCGCTGCATATGGCCTGCACCACGGCGGCCCTCCTGCCATCGGACGTGCCGGCAGGCAGCCCGAGCTGGACGTCACTGCGGAGCAGCTCGGTCACCTCACCGGTCGAGATGTCGAGCCGGCTGAGCACCGCGCCGTACCAGTCGTTCTCGCCGGGCTGCTCGCTGGTGATTGCCAGCACATGCCCGGGCCCGGACCAGGCCGCCTCCCAGACGTTCAGCCCGTCGGGCGAGACCCTGGCGAGCTCGCCGGAAGCCGGCGTGTAGAGCCACAGGCTGCGCCAGGCATCCTCCGGCGTCCCGGCCTCGACCTCCGGGTACCAGGACGGCAGCCCGGACTCGCCCGAACCGGCCGTTCCCGATCCCTGCGCGTCAGCCATCTCGGCTCCGAGCCCGGCGATCCCCAGCAGGATCCGCGTGCCGTCCGGTGACCACGCGAGATACTCGACCGTGCCGGGGACAGCGGGCGCTGGCCGGGCCTCGCCGAGCTGCCCGTCGGCCAGCAGGTGCAGCTGGAACACGTGAGCCCTCGCCCGGTCGGACAGGAAGGCCAGGGCTGACCCGTCCGGCGCGAGCCGGGCGGCCTTGGCTGACCCGCCACCGGAGGTCAGCGCGCGCAGCGCGCCGTCCCGCACCTCGTACAGGGCCGTGCGTGGCAGCCCGTCGAGGTCGTCATAGACCGATCCGGTCACCACGATGCGGCTGGCGTCTGTCGTCGTGACGAGGTCGGTGACATGGTGCGGCTTGCCGAAAGCCGGCTCGTGCAGCCGCCGGACATGCTCGGCGACCGCAGCGTACTCAGGGGATTCCCGCAGGTCCTTGCGCATAGTTCGGGATGATCTCATGCACTATGGGGGTGCCGCTATCGGCCAGGCCACCCGCCGGCGCGGGTCGCGGGAAGCATCAGACGGTCGCCCTCGGGGGACGGTGCTGGTCGCCGGCACTCACAGCGCGTGGTCGTGGGCCGTGATTCGAGGCCATCGACGGCGAGTCCGTCCACTTCCGTCAAGTCAGCGCGCCGGGGGCCGCGCGGCGAACGTCATTGGTGAAACCGCCTCGGCAGTCACCGCCCGGGGTCATCCAGGCGCCTGCCGCTTGTCCAGTCGGCCAGCAAGCCACGACTCAATGCTGTCCAGGGCGGCCGTGGCCATAGCCGTCGGGAAGGACGTAAAGCCGTGGGGCGACTCCGGGAACACCCGGAGGTCAACTTCGTTGCCTGCCGCTGACAGGCGGGCCGCCATCGCCAGGCTGTCCTCCAAGAGGAGGTCCAGGGCGCCCACGACCAGCAGGGTCGGCGGCAAGCCACGAAGGTCGCCATAGAGCGGAGAGACGTCGGGGTTCGTCCGATCGGCCACGTGCCCGGCATAGGCGCGGATGAACCACTCGCCGGCGTACACCCGCCCGCTCGGGGATTGCCCGCTGAGGTCGTAGGCGCCGAACTGGAGGACGGCCCCGACAAACGGCTGGACCTGGCCCCGATCCCGCAGCCGAAGCAGCGTCGTCATGGCCAGGGTGGCTCCCGCCGACGCGCCGCCAATCATGAGTCGATCCGTCCCAAACAGCGCTGCGGCCTGCTCCACAAGCCAGAGGGCGGCCGTCTCGCAGTCGTCTGGAGCAGCTGGCCAAGGGCACTCGGGTGCCAGGCGGTAGTCGACGCTCACCACCGCCAGCCCCAGGGCATCGGCCAGGAGCGCGTTGCGGGTATCGCCTCGGACTGCCGAGCCAAGGTAGAAGCCCCCGCCATGAACCTCAAGGTAGGCGGCCCGGGCCTGGCCCTCCCCGGGGATGATGATTCTCACCGGGACCTCGCGCCCGCCAGCATCGGCGATGCGCTCAACGGCCCGCGGTTCGGGGGGCCTGCTGGTCAACATGGTCCGGGCCTGCTGCAGGCCCCCGGGGGTTGCCGGGTCGGGCTGCGGCTGATCACCGGCCGCCGCCTCGGCGGCGGCGTTGAAGGTGCGAATTTCCTCGACGTGAGCGGCCGAGCCCCTGTCGATCAGATGCGTCAGGCCGAGTTCCATGACGTCCTTCCGAGTGGGGGCGGGCGTTCCGGGAACTAGAGGTCCGCGCCTGGCCAACATCCCGTGGGGCATCCCGCGTCAGCACGGTATCAGCGACTCACGTCGACAGCCCGCAAGACGCCAGCTGACCCCCTCCGTAACGGATGCCCGGCGATACTTGCTGCCGCTGGCGTGCCCACGTCCGCCAGCGTCACGGCAGCCTGGCGCTCCGTAACCATTGCGAATAGCCCTTGCAGAGCCGTTCATCAACAGCCTGCCTGGAGGCATAGTGCGACAGCAATCGACCACGACGGCCCGGCTTTGGCTTCCAAATTAGCCCAATGATCGATATCAATTTCGAAAAATTTGCTGACCTGTGCCCCGGGTGCGACTCGAACGCGCGACCTACTGCTCAGGAGATCGTCGGCGGGCTCCGTCCGACCTCGCCCGTTGCAGGTCAGGGCTGATGTGGCGTGACCGTGATTCACCGCTCATCACCGTTCGATCGGGCACGCTACGGGCATGTCGCAAACCGCGCGATCTGGTCGGGCTGTGAACCTCGGGTGGCTGCGCGGTCATACGTTGACTCACGGTCATTTGAGCGGTTCATGTCTAGCTAGGCGTCAAGGTCCAGCGCCGTTGACAGGGCGTGCCCGAGGCTCTGGCCACACTGGCCGGTTGCGCAAGGAAGTAGTAATTGCAACGTACTTGCGACTATTCTGCCGGTAGTCTCCTCCCACGTGTCGCCCTGACGGAGGCTCTCGATGCCTGCAGGCCATGACGGGCACAGCAGTCTCGCCAGTCCTGCTTACCGGTGGTACACGGGGTCGCAGGCCGTGTCGATCGTGGGCACGATGATGAATTACACGGCCCTGTACTGGCTGACACTGCATATCGCGCACGGCAACGCGGTGGTGCTGTCGACGCTCGTTGCGGCGCAGTTCCTGCCGATTCTGGTTTTCAGCCGCCGGGCTGGAGCGATCGTGGCGCGGCACCGGGCGGCCAGGGTGGTCATTATCACCCAGTCTGCCCTGGCCATCGGGGCGCTGACCCTGGGAGTCCCGCTGCTGGCCGGGTGGATGACGGTCTGGTACCTGTGGGTCCTGTCATTCGCGATCGGCTGCGTCCAGGCTGTCGACGTGCCGGCCCGCCAGATGTTCATGCTCGACCTTGTGGGCGAGGCCGATCTGCGCCGCGGGTCGTCCCTGTACGCGGCGATCACAGGGCTATCCAAGATCGCCGGGCCTGGCCTGGCCGGGATCATCATCGCGGTCAGCGGTGAGGCGACCGTTTTCCTGGCCGATGCCGCGTCGTTCCTGTTGGTGATCGGCGTGCTCGGCTGGCTGTCCCGGAGCGTCCGGGGCGCGGTCGCACCAGGCACTGGCCACGGCCGGGCACGGCGGTTCGGCTGGCTGCTTGACCTGCCTCGCGGGATCCAGGTCGCTGCCGGGATGGCTCTGCTGATCGGTGGTTTCGGGATCCAGTTCGAGGTCATTAACCCGCTGATGGCGACCAGGGTCTTTCATCTGGGGTCGCTCGGCTTCGGCCTGCTCGGGACGTTCATGGCTGTCGGCGGGATCGCCGGGAATTATTACTCATCCCGGCGCCGTGATCCGGGTTACTCGGAGTTCCTGACCTGGGCGGTCCTGTTCGGCCTCGCCGAGACAATCGCCGCGATCATGCCTGCGGTGTGGGCTTACGACGTGCTCATGATTGTCGTCGGCGCGGCGGTCCAGCTGTTCGCAGTCAGCGCGACGGTCTATGTGCAGCAGAACGCGCCAGCGTCCCAGCAGGGCCACGCGCTCAGCGCCTACAACGCCGGGTTCATGGGCTTCGTTCCTGTCGGATCATTCGTTGTCGCCGGGCTGGCCGCGTTCGCCGGGATCCGCTGGGCGCTGATCGGCCCTGGCGCCGTCATAGTGACCTGCGCCGGTGCCGTCCTGATCGCCAGCCTGAATTCGCACCGCCATCCGCGCAGCGTCACGGCCACCGCTATCGAGCCCACCGGCGAGCCGGCTGCCTGAACGCTGATTGGAATGCCGCAGGGTCCAGGCGTGGCCGCGCTGGGCGGGCCGCCAGTGCTGGCGCTAGCCTCCGCGAGCTGATGGACAGGATGGGCCATGATTCTGAGCGCGCAGCGATGATCTACCTGCCAGAGCACCGCAGCGACGCGCGCCAGCACGAGATCGCGGACTCACTCAGCAAGCTCGTCCAGCAGGAGCTGAATCGCGGAACCGATCCCCCGCCCGGCCAGGCCAGGCGGAACCGATCGGGCACGCAACGGGCACGCCGACGCTCCGAGGCTTCGTGAAGATCACCAGACGACCGGCAGAACAGGCCCTGACCTGCCGAGACAGAAAGCGCCCCGAGCGCGACTCGAACGCGCGACCTACTGCTTAGGAGGCACCGACGCCCGAGCGCTGTGCACACCAGCGAACACGCACGTCAGCAGCGAGCGAAACAGCCAAAGGCAGTCGTTCTCTGAATGATCTCTAAACGTGGGAACGGAAGCTGCGCAGCAGGCATGCCTCATCTGGCGGACGCACTGTCAGCAGTTGCGCCTATGCTGGGCTCTGACCTCGATCCGTCGGGAGGCAGCGATGACCGCTCCGGAACCTAGGCGCCCGCAGATCCTGGACCGCCCTGCCTGTACTCCCTCGGCAATCCGCGCCGTGCTGGCCGCCAACGCCGATGCTGCCGTGCTGCGGCGTTACGACGCCGACCTGGATGCGGCATATGAGCATGCCCGCGACGATGGTGACCTCACGTCACTACTCCAGACGGTCCGGCGCTGGTGGTTCGAGGCCGACGCTTGGCGTGACCCCGAAGCTCAGCGCGAGTTCCTGGACCGCATAGAGCGCTATCAGAGGGAAGGCCCCCCACCCGATGCAGAACGCGTGAGATGGCAGGAGATCCGCGCCGAGCACGGTCTCTGAATCGTGTACCAGTGGGACTTCGACGGCCTTGCCAGGCAAGAATTCTCCACTCTTAGCCCAGCAGGCCAAGACGCACTAACTATCTTCATGAACGCGGCAGTACTCGTCGACCCGATCGAATATCAGCGTCATACGGGAGAGCGAACTGACCCTCCCACGTTATTGCGTACCTTGCATTTCGGCCGATATCACGAAGGACTCGTCACCTTCCTGGTCTATCCTCCAGATGACCTCGTACTCGTCGTCCGCATCCAGTGGCTGGGCGATTGAACCCGGCCCGGTCTTGCGCTGTCCAACGTCCGGCGGCTTCGTGGCGTGCCCGTCAGTGACCGTGATTCACCGCTGATCACCGTCCTATCGGGCAGCCACGGGCAGGCTGATTGGCGGTGCTGGCGCTGGCGGGGCCTACGTCTGGGCACCGGGTGGCTTGCGTGTGTGCGGCCTGGCCTTCCGTGCGCGCACTTGGCCAGCCGCCCCCATCCCGAAGCCAGAGCGCCCACCGGAGGTGAACGTCCGTTTATGGGCCATGCGGACACAGATCGGTCTCGCCGTCTGGGGGATCTCCAGTCCAGGCTGGCCGAGACTTGTTACGAAGCCCAAGCCCGAATCAATGAAACTCATACGCGTACGTGTCTCCGCAGGTCAGCGCTTGATCAACTCAGACGACACCTCAGGAAAACGCCGCGTTGACATACCAGGGATGGCCCGTTACTGTCTCCCCCAGATGGGCGTAGCCTGCCCAGCCTCCAATCTCCGACAAACTCGGAAGGCGGGGGCCCTTTTCATTTTCCCCTCAACCACTACGGCCCCGCACGGCGTTGCGTGCGGGGCCGTTCGCATGTCCCTGGGAGGAACGGATGTCACCCAGTTCGTGGACCGTCGCGGCAGTGCCGTGGCTGGTCATGGCGTGGATTGTCACGGTTGTCATCGTATCTGCGCTGATCTACTTGATCTTGCGCGCCGTCCTCAGCAAGACCGAACCGCAAAGCCTCCCCGAGGTCCTTCGTGCGCTCACACCACTGGTGAGAGGAGTAACCCAAGCTCTGGCTCGGCTCCCAGTCGGATCCTCGCCTGAGGCGAAGCCTCAACTCGATACCCCGACCGGGCAGACTGGAGATGATGGCACCATACAGACCGAGGAGACCTCATGAGCAGAAGGCGTGGCTCGCCGAGTGACCCTACCCTTCGAGCCGCTCTCGGATTCGAAGGAATCGAACTGCTCCATTCAGTACTGGATACCCTCAGCGAGCGCGAGGCTACCATACTTGCTACGAGGTTTGGCCTCACCGAAGGCGGTTCAAAGACATTGACCGAGATCGGGCAATATTTTGGAATCTCCCAGAGACGAGTCCGCCAAATCGAGAGTCGCGCAATGTCGAAACTGCGACACCAATCAAGGAGCAAGATTCTCGGAGTATGGGATGAGGGAGTGCGGATTGATTTCGTCAACACCCCTGGCGGTTGGGCAACCCGCAGTTCCACCGACGGCTTGACAATGTGCTCTCACTGCCACAACGTTCCCGCCATCCCCCCGAACGAGATCTCTAAGGGTGGACGGACACGCAAGTATTGTTCAGATGCATGTCGCCAGGCCGCGTACAGGATCCGTAGGCGTATAGCGACCGAGGCAGGATAGTACATGATTTCTCAGCGACGATTGAAACCACTTGAGCTGTGCAACCCCGGCCCGTCGCGCCGAGTCGGCCCGCCAGGGCCACAGCTCGGCGCGTTCGGCGTCGCTTGATCTTGTATGGCTCAACTCGGCAACGCAGCTCTCAGACAAGCGCTCTCACAAGCGCTCACGCAAATAGCACGGGACCAAGATCGACGCTCAGGGCTGAGGTCAAAGTCGTGATTTAGGCGTGGCTGGCATTGTGTCGTTTGGGTAACAGTCCGAGGAGGGCGAGGGCGCGGAGGCCGCCGGTCTGGTCCCAGCCGAGTTCGCGGCGGGCGGCTGCGTTGCTGGAGTGGCCGGCGCGTGCAAGGACGCTGATGGCGAGGTTGTTAATCGCTGCCATGAGGCGGGGAGCGCCGCCGGTGCGGACCTGGCTGGCGTCTTCGCCGTAGGTTGTGTCGGCGGTGGTGCAGGCCGTTCTCGATGGCCCAGTGGCCCCGGTTGCAGGTGAGCAGGTCGGCGGGTCCGGCCTGGGCAGGGGTGAGGCTGGTGATTCCGGTGACGGCTTCGCAGGACATCTTCGCTCCGAGTTCGCGGGCGCAGGCGATCAGGTTCTGCCCGGCGTCGTGACCGGCGGGATGGGCCGCGGTGCAGATGCCGATGTCGCCCATGGCCCTGGTGCGGGGGTGGCGGTAGCGCTCGGCAAGGAAGATCTGGGCGATGCCTGGCCAGCGGGCCGTCAGGGATTCGGGGGCGGGGGCGGCGCGGATGACGCGGACGTCGTGGCGACCGTGCCCGGTCTCGTCAGTGATGTGCTGCGGGGGAAAAGACTCCCAGTCAAAGGAGCAGATCTCGTCTTCAAGGCCGGCCTGGTTGCCTTTTGTTATGAGAATCCAGTCCAGGCCGGCCGCGTTCATCGCCTTGACGTGAGCGGTCTGCGTGTGGAGCGCGTCCGCCGTGATGAGGGTGAAGGGCACGTCCTCTTCCCCGCCGCCGCTGTCGTCCCCGCCACCGCTGTCGTCCCGGTCGTCCCTGGCGGCGCTGGTGCCGGGGGTATCAAGGCAGGCGAGGAGGTCGGCGAAGTACGTGATCTCGTTGTGCTTGCCGTCGACGTCTAGCTGGGCGGCGACGGTCCCGGCGGTGACGTCGTATTCGGCCAGGTCGGCGGCATCCTGCTGGCGCTCGACCTCGAAGCCCGCATCGCGCAGCGCCGCCTCGACAGCGCCGGCGGCAGCCTCGACGCCGTGATCCTGATCAGTGAACAGGTCAACGTCCTGGGTCGGCCGGCTGATGACCCCGTGCGCCAGCAGCGCGTTACCCGCCACCCAGAGCGAAGCCGTGCACCGCCGCCGCGCCCAAGGCGATCCAGGCGACCTGGCGGTGCAGCTCGCTGACCGGCATCAGGCCGACCTGGCCGCCGCCGCCCGCAGCACCGGGTGGTGGTCCTCCCACGCCTGCCGCACACCCGAGGGCAGGCCTAGGTCCGGCCACAAGGCGATCAGCGTGCCGCCATCCAGGTACCGGATCAGGTCCTCCGGCCTGGACGCCTCGCGCAGCACGGTCTGGTAGAGCCATCGCCGCATGAACGGCTTGCCCAGGTCGAAGGTCCGGTCCGGGCCGCTCCAGAACAGCCGCAGCGGGAGCTCGACCGTGCCGCGCACCGGACCGCGCAGGCTCGCCAGGTCGGTGACCACGATCGCCCGGCGCCCCGGACGCGCCTGATACTGCGTCCGTACCGCGACAGGGCGCACCGCATCCATGCCTCAAGGATAGCCCTCGCGCATCACCGAGCGAAACTCTGTTCGAACAGTCGGGTCCCCCGTGCCCGCCGGGCGCCGTTCCGGCCAGCCACAGGCATGTGACAGAACCCCCGCCCCCAGGACCCCCACGTCCGGGCACTGCAGCAGGCCACGTCAGCCCGGCCGAACGCCGACCAGCAGGCATTGAATGGATGCGGTTGGCTCCCAGTTTGGCTCCCAGGGGACGGATGCGCGAGCACGGCTCACGTCCGGGGACCAACGCTGAGCCTCGTAGGGCCACGTTGAACTCCGGCGGCCGACTCCGCCAAGCACAGCCATACTTCCGGATGAGTGATTGCTTGCAGGCAGTACATCACGCTTTAGAACCTTTAATCGAAAACCTAATTCACGTGCTGCCTTGCGCCCCGAGCGCGACTCGAACGCGCGACCTACTGCTTAGGAGGCAGTCGCTCTATCCACTGAGCTATCGGGGCTGAGCTATCGGGGCTGGGCCGGATCGAACCCTCAAGACCGGTCAAGCCTAGCCGGTAACTCGGGCGGCCTGCCTCACCAGTGCAGGACAGCGCTGCCCAGGCAGCCGATCGAAGGCGTGGCCAGGAGCCTGACCTTGAAGGTCGTGTTCGCCTGGGACAGCGGCCCGCGCGGTGTCAGCGTCATCGAGCAGACGCTCACCGGGTACCAGAACCAGCCGTTGAGGCGGCCCACGCGCTTGGTGGAGATCAGCTTCCAGCCATGCGCGGTATGCCGGTACGCCGAGGCACGGACTGTCGCCAGCGGCGCTCCGCCGTCGACAGGCCCTCGGACAGCCACCAGCACCACCTTGAACTGCGGTACATCGGCGACGCCCAGCTCACGGTGTCTCGGCACCACAAGCCCGTGCGCCGCACCCTGGTGCACGACGGGCCGGTAGACGACCGCGCTTCCAGCGACGGACGTGGCCACAGTCGCGACGGCTAGCCCGGTGGCAGCGATAACGGCGATCCGCCGGGCACGCGAGAACCTCATGGACATCCTCCTCAGACCCCGCGGTTGCCCGCTACGGCAACTCGATCGGCAGCTTCAGGCCGTCGAGTGAGTTCGGGCACGGGCAGGACCGGTCTTCTGGCAGATTCTCGATGATCTTCATCAGCAGGCCGCGGAGCCTGGTCACGTTCTGGGCGAAGACCTCGAATACCTCGTCCTGAGTGACCCCGTGGCCCTCCTCGACCCCCGCGTCCGTATCGGTGACCAGCGCGATCGCCGTGTAGCAGAGCGCCAGCTCACGGGCGAGGACCGCCTCGGGGTGGCCGGTCATGCCCACCAGGGTCCAGCCCTGGGCCGCGTACCAGCGCGACTCTGCCCTGGTCGAGAACCTGGGACCTTCGATCACGACGAGCGTGCCCGACCCGGCGGGTACCCAGCCGGTCGAGTGACTGGTCGCGATCGCGACCGAGCGTCCGACCGGGCAGTACGGGTCGGCGAACTGCACGTGCACCGCGCCGCGGCTGTTGTAGAACGTCTGAGTCCGGCTGGTGGTCCGGTCCACGAGCTGGTCCGGGATGACCAGCGTGCCGGGCCCGTACGACGAGGTCAGTGACCCGACGGCGCTTGGCGCGAGCACCTGGCGCACGCCGACCGAGCGCAGCGCCCACATGTTCGCCCGGTACGGGATGCGGTGCGGCGGGTACCTGTGATCCCGGCCATGCCGCGGCAGGAAGGCGACGGTGCGCCCAGCCACGGTCCCGATCGTCAGCGGATCGCTCGGCGACCCGAACGGCGTCTTGACCTCGACCTCACGCGTGTCCTCGAGGAACTCGTAGAACCCCGAGCCGCCGATGACTCCGATGCTGGCCTGGTCAGCCACGGGCTCAGGCGACCTTGGAGCCGGTCTCAGCCGAGCCGGTCTTCTTCGAGCCAGGCCCCGATCGGGCACCGTCTGACCCGGACTTGCCCGACCCGGACTTGCCCGACTCGGACTTCGCGCCCGACTCGGACTTCGCGCCGGATTCCGACTTGACGCCGGAGTCCGCGGAGCTGCCGTTCTCCGACTTCCCGCCAGAGCCGCCGTCGGAGGCCGACGACGAGCCGTTGGCGTCAGCCCCGGCGCGATCCTTGCCGTTGACCCCGTTCACGCTGCCGCTCCGGCTGTCGTTGCGGTAGAAACCCGACCCCTTGAAGACGATGCCGACCGGCGAGAACACCTTGCGGAGCTTGCCGTCGCAGAGCCCGCAGGTCGTCAGCGAATTGTCGCTGAAGCGCTGCACCACCTCAAGCCGGTCCCCGCAGTCGGTGCAGGCGTACTGGTACGTCGGCACTGTGTCCTCCCAAGGGCAGTTAGCACTCGCCACCTTCAACTGCTAAATGTTAGCAACCGTTAGGCGACCTTGTTGATTCCTCGGCCAGGTTGTGCGACCGCTCGTACCCGCTGGTCGTGCGGCCCGGCCGGGACTTCGTCGAGCAGTTCGGAGTCGTAGAGCAGCGCGATCGTCGGCACGGCCGCGCCGACCCGGGCCAGCGCCCGGTCATAAGACCCGCCGCCGCGGCCGAGCCGGTGACCCCGGCGATCGGCCGCGAGCGCGGGAACGATCACCAGGTCGGCGCTGCTGATGCCGGCCACGCCGCGGCGCGGCTCGGTGGGCTCAAGCAGGCCGTGCGGCCCGGCTGTGAGCGAGTCTGGGCCCTCATAAGACGCCCAGTCCAGGTCATAGTCGTCTCTGAGCACAGGAAGGAGCACATAGCTGCCGCGCTTCCACAGCGCGAAGACCAGTCCGCGGGTCTCCGGCTCGGTGCCGACCGCCAGGTACGCGGCGACGGTGCCTGCCATGCCGGTCTCCGGCAATTCCATGATCGCGTCACGCAGCGCCCGCCCGGCGGCGGCCCGGTCGGCCTGGCTCAGCCGGGCCCTGGCCGCGATCAATCGCCTGCGCAGCAGGGACTTGCGCTCGGCAAGTTCGGCCGCGGCCGCGGCCTGGCCCTCCGCAGCGGCCCGGCCCAGGAAAGACCGCTGATCACTTTCGGCCATGCCACACGCAAGGTCCTCTCATCGGCTAGCTAGGGTTCTCAGCATGGCTTATTCAGCCGCCGTCACCAAGGCGGTCGTCCCAGTCGCCGGTCGCGGCACCAGGTTCCTGCCCGCGACGAAGGCAACGCCCAAGGTCATGCTGCCCGTCGTGGACAAGCCGGCCATCCAGTACGTGGTCGAGGAAGCTGTCGGCGCCGGGCTGAGCGATGTGCTGCTGATCACCGGCGAGGGCCAGAGCTCGATCTCTGACCACTTCGACCGGGCGCACGCCCTTGAGGCCCAGCTCGCCGCCCGCGGCAATCACCGGGCGCTGGCCGACGTCCGCGCGCCGACGGAGCTCGCCTCGGTGACCTACGTGCGGCAGGACTCGCCGCGCGGGCTCGGTCACGCGGTGCTCTGCGCCGCGGACCACGTCGGCGACGAGCCGTTCGCCGTGCTGCTCGGCGACGACCTGATCGACATGAACGACAACCTGCTGGCCAGGATGATCGCGGCCAGGCAGCGCTACGGCGGCAGCATCGTCGCGCTGATGGAGGTCCCGCCCGATCAGGTCTCCGCCTACGGTTGCGTGGCGTTCAAGCCGACCGACGACCCGGACATCGTCGCCGTCACCGACCTAGTGGAGAAGCCGGACCCGAGCGAGGCGCCATCGAACTGGATCGTGATCGGCCGGTACGTCTGCGACCCGGCCGTGTTCGCCGTGCTGCGCGAGACCCCGCCGGGCCGCGCCGGCGAGATCCAGCTCACCGACGCGCTGCGGACCCTGGCGATCGCCGAGCCGGACAACTGCGCGGCCGGCGGCGGCGTGCACGGCGTGCTGTTCCGCGGCCGCCGCTACGACACGGGCAACAAGCAGGACTTCCTGCGGACCACGGTCGAGTTCGCCTGCGCCAGGCCAGACCTGGCGGAGGAATTCATTCCGTGGCTCCGCGCGTTTCTCGACACGCTCCCGTAGCGGGCGGGCGGCGTCAGGGCGGCGGGCGATAGGGCGGCGATGGATTCGGTCGAGAGCTACATCAGAGAGATCATCGCGGCGATCCGGCCGCTCCAGCCCGCCGAGCTGACCCTGGCCGACGCACAGGGAGCGGTGACCGCGGCGAACGTGACCGCGGCATGGCCGCTGCCCGGCTTCGACAACTCAGGCATGGACGGCTATGCCGTGCTCGCCGCCGACGTCGCGGCAGCCTCGCCCGATGCCCCCGTCACGCTGCCAGTCGACGGCGAGGTCGCGGCGGGTGATACAACCGGCCGGGCACTCTCCCCCGGCCGCTGCATCAAGATCATGACCGGCGCCCTGCTCCCGGCAGGCGCGGACGCGGTCGTCCCGGTCGAGTGGACCGACAGCGGGCAGGACACGGTTCGGATCAGCCGGCCCGCCGCCGCGGGGAACGCGGTGCGGCGGGCCGGCGGCGACGCCATGCCCGGTGACCTGCTGCTGCCGGCCGACACCCGACTGGGCCCGGCCCAGATCGGCGTGCTGGCCGCGGCCGGCCACGGCACCGTGCTGGCCCGCCGCCGCCCGAGAGTCACCGTGATCTCCACCGGCAGCGAGCTCGCCGAGCCAGGCCAGCCCCTGATCCCAGGCCGGATCTGGGAGTCCAACAGCTACATGCTCGCCGCCTGCGCCCGCCAGGCGGGCTGCGAGACGACCAGGCACCCGACGGTGCGCGACGATCCTGACGCCGTGCTCACTGCCGTGGAGCGAGCGGCGGCCGGCGCGGACCTGCTGATCACCAGCGGCGGGGTCAGCATGGGCGGCGAGCACGACGTCGTCAAGGCAGCCCTGACCAAGCTCGGCACGGTCGCCTTCCGCAAGGTCGCGATGCAGCCGGGAATGCCCCAGGGCTTCGGGCTGCTCGGCGGCTCGGCGACCCCGATCCTGACCCTGCCAGGCAACCCGGTCAGCGCGTTCGTGTCGTTCCACCTGTTCGCCAGGCCGGCTCTCCGTGCTCTCCAGAATCTTCCGGCAACACGGGAGGCCCACCGCCATGCCCGGCTCACAGCGCCGGTCTCGTCACCAGCGGGAAAGAGATCGTTCCTGCGCGGGACGCTGGACCCCCAGGCGGATGCCGTGACCCCGGTAACCGGCCAGGCGTCGCACCAGATCGCCTCGCTGGCCCGCGCCGACGCGCTGATCATCGTCCCCGAGGCCGTGACCAGCCTGCCAGCCGGTGAGTCCGTCGAAGTCATGGAACTCCCATGACCAGCCCATCCTCGGTCCACCCCACCCCAGGTTGGCTTCCATTATCGTGGAGGACTGGCCGCGTAATCCGGGGGTAACTCCCCGCGATCATGGACAAGCCACTGGACGGGGACCGGGGCCGGATGGGGCCGGGGCCGGATGGGGACCGGGGCCGGATGGGGCCGGGGCCGGATGGGGACCGGGGCCGGATGGGACCGGGGCCGGATGGGGACCGGGGCCGGATGGGACCGGGGCCGGATGGGACCGGGGGCTGGATGGGGACCGGGCTGGATGGGGACCGGGCTGGATGGGGACC
>Ga0209415_10003907_pt1 | contig 27559 bp, 23 predicted proteins | sample PeaSoiSIISIP2007_FD_187696 | JGI IMG/M metagenome (GOLD analysis project Ga0209415, IMG submission 187696) | Peat soil microbial communities from Weissenstadt, Germany - SII-SIP-2007 (SPAdes) (version 2) | ecosystem: Environmental > Terrestrial > Soil > Wetlands > Peat | place: Germany... | reverse complement strand
CCGGTCGAGTTCAAGGCGGCGAAAGTTTTGGCGCCTTTGGCGCGCAGCCTGGCGCCGGGCGGCCGGCTCATCGGCATCCATTCGCATGGCGATGATCCCGGGCTCGAGATCATCCAGAAGATCTGGCCGGGCGAGAACCCCTTCATCACCGATCGCCATCAGCTGCTCCAGGCAACGAAGGCGGAACTCGGCGCGCTCGCGCGTGACTTCGACTTCCGGGCGCAGCCCGACGACCGCGCCCTCTTCCGCTACGACATGCATGCTCTGCCGGGCGAAACCGTTCAGACCATCGGCACCTCGACGCTGTTCGCCGCCTGGAATGCCGCGATCTATGTGGCGCAGATCGACGACCAGCGTCTCTCCGAGGTGATCGGCAGCTCGGTCTATCTCGAGGCGACGAAGGAAATCCTGCAGAAGCTTGGCGGGCTGTGGTTTTGGGACGAGTCCTACGTCATCGCCCGCAAGCCGAGCGCGGCCTAATCATGCGATCGATGCCGAATCCGACAGGAGTCTTTGCTTGAGAAACGCGGCACCCGCCATGACCTCGACCGAAAGGGATCGCGTCGCCGCTCTGATCCGCGAATGCTCGATCGAAATCTCCCCGCGCGACCCTGCGGCCGAGCAGGCCTGCCGCGAGCTCTTGCCGCCGGGCATGTCCGTCTATGTCAACCACGGGCCGCGCGACACCTATCAGGAGATCGTCGCGGCCGCCGCGCGACTGCGGCGCGCCGGGTTCAATCCGGTGCCGCATTTGGCGGCGCGGTATCTGACGGGCGTCACGCAACTCAATGATTTTCTGGCGCGCGCGTCGGGCGAGGCGGGCGTCGTTCAAGTCCTGGCGATCGCCGGCGATGTCAGCCCGCCCGTCGGCCCCTTTGCCGCGAGCTTGCAGCTCATGATGTCCGGGCTCTTGCCGAAGCACGGCATAAGCCGCGTCGGCATTGCCGGCTATCCCGAGCCGCATCCGAGCATCGCCGCGGCGGCGCTCGATGAGGCGCTCAGGGCCAAACTCGAGCTCGGGCGCCGGACCGGGCTCGACATCTCTATCGTGACCCAGTTCTGCTTCGAGGCCGAGCCGATACTGGGATGGCTCCGGCGCATCCGCGCGCAAGGCATCGACGCGGATGTGCACGTCGGCCTCGCTGGCCCCGCGAGCGTGTCGACTTTGGCGAAATTCGCCGTGCGCTGCGGCATCGGACATTCCATTCGCGCTTTGGCTCGCGGTCATAATTCCATCGCCCGTCTGCTCGCCGAAGTCGGCCCCGAGCGGGTCATGCGATCGCTTGCCGGCGCGGCCGAAGGCGCCGATATCGTCGGCCTGCATTTCTTCACCTTCGGCGGCATAGCCAGGACCGCGGCCTGGCTGAATGCGCTCAAGAAAAGCTCCGGCCGGGGAGCAAAGCTTATGGAAGAACGGCATCGCTGGCCCAAGGAAGGGATCACCCGCATCCCCTATTGGGTTTATTCCGATCCCGAAATCTACGCGCGCGAGCAGGAACGCATCTTCTGCGGCCCGAGTTGGAGCTATGTCGCGCTCGAAGCGGAAATTCCCGCCGCCGGCGACTTCTTGCGCACGTTCATCGGCGACAAGAGCGTGATCGTTTTGCGCGACCAGGACGGCGCAATCAACGTCGTGGAGAACCGCTGCGCCCATCGCGGTGTGCAGCTCTGCCAAAAGCATTTGGGCCGCGTCAACGAGCTGATGTGCCCCTATCACCAATGGACCTATGATCTCAGCGGCAATCTCATCGGCGTGCCGTTCCGCCATGGCATCCGGAAGCAAGGGGGAATGCCGGTGGATTTCGATCTTAGGGAGCATGGGCTGAGAAAGCTCAAGGTGGCGCGGCGGCACGGCGTGGTCTTCGCCTCCTTCGCGCCGGAGGTCGAGCCGCTCGAGGATTATCTCAGCCCATCGGTGCTCGAACTCTTCGACCGCGTGTTCGACGGCCGCGAACTCAGGGTGCTCGGCTATTCGCGCCAGCTCACGCCGGCCAATTGGAAGTTGATGTTCGAGAACATCAAGGACCCCTATCACGCCAGCCTGCTGCACGTCTTTCTGCTGTCCTTCGGCCTGTTTCGAGCGGACCAGCCCAATCGCACCGTCATCGACCCCAAGGGCCGGCATGCCGCGGGCATGACCTCGCGGGGTGAGCAAAAGCGGACGGCCGACAATGCGGACATGCGCTCTCTCATCGAAGATCTCAGGCTCAAGGATCCCGCGCTCCTCGATCCCGTGCGCGAATATCCCGAATATACGGTCGTGCTGATGACGGTGTGGCCGAATCTGATCATCCAGCAGCAGTCGAACACGCTGGCGATGCGCCAGCTCGTGACCAAAGGCCCGGGCGCCTTCGAGCTGGCCTGGACGTTCTTCGGCTACGCCAACGACGACGAGGCCATGACCCGGCGCCGGCTGCGTCAGGCTAATCTCATGGGTCCCGCGGGCTTCGTCTCGATCGACGACAGCGAAGTGATGATGCTCGCCCAACGAGGCATCGCCGCCGCGCCCGAAGCCGCGGGCGTCGCCGAGCTCGGCGGCTACGGCTGGGAGCAGGAGGACGATCATGCCGTGACCGAATCGCTGATCCGCGCCTTCTACGACTATTACCGTCAGGTCATGGATCTCTGAGCGATGGGCGCCGCGCCGGCCTATCGCAGCATGACCCCGCAGCAGTTGCGCCTCGAGCTCGAGGAACTCTATGCCGACTATACCGGCTGCCTCGACGAGGAGCGCTTCGAGGATTGGCCCGGCTTCTTCGTCGAGAAATGCCTTTACGAGATCGTGCCGCGCGAGAATTTCGAGCGCGGGCTGCCGCTGGCGACCTGGCTGTGCGAAAGCAAGGGCTATCTCGAGGACCGCGTCGTCGCCATTCGCAAGACTTCGGTCTATGCGCCGCGAACCATCCGGCGCATGGTCTCGGCCATCCGCATCCTCGGCTGGAAGGACGAGCTGCTCGAGGCGCGCGCGAGCTACGCCGCCTTCGAAACGCTCCCCGATGAGTTGACCCGCGTGTTCAATGTCGGGCAGTACCATGACCGCATCGCCGTCGATGACGGCCGGCTCAGATTCAAGGAGAAGATCTGCGTCTTCGACAGCCTCCTCGTGCCCAACAGCCTGATCTACCCGCTATAAGGCACGCCCGGCGCAGGAGCAGCGGTGCAATTGCATGGGCCGCGCCATGCGCCGGCACGTGTTGACGCAGGCTTTGCTCCAAGGGCAGCATGGGCGTATGAGATCCGGGGAGGCGCGCGTCAATCTATTGATCGGGACAGGACATTTCCTGTCCCATTTCTATTCCCTGTGCCTGCCGCCTCTGTTTCTGGTCTGGCAGCGCGAGTTCGGCGTGAGCTTCGCCGAGCTCGGCCTGGCGGCGGTTCTGATGAGCGGCATGGCGGCGGTGATGCAGACGCCCTTCGGGTTCCTGGTCGACCGTTACGGCGCCCGCTTCTTCCTGATCGGCGGCACCATCCTGATGTCGCTAGCCATCGCGGCCATGGCGTTTGCCACTTCGTTCTGGCAGATCCTGGTGCTGGCAATGCTCTCGGGAATCGGCAATGCCGTCTTCCATCCCGCCGACTATGCCATCCTCGCCGGCTCGATCGGCGAGAACCGCATGGGCCGGTCTTTCGCGCTGCACACTTTGACCGGCAATATCGGCTTTGCCGCGGCGCCTCCGATGGTCGCGGCGCTGACCGCATTCGCGGGCTGGCGCGAGGCGCTGCTGCTGCTCGGGCTCGCAGGATTACCGGTGGCGGGAGCGGTGATCTGGCAGACCAGCATCCTCAAGGACCAAGTGCGACGGGACAAGAAGGAGCGCGGCATGTCGTTGCGCGCGCTGCTGTTCGATCGCACCCTGCTGCTCTTCTTCCTGTTCTATCTCTTCGGCGCCATGGCCGGCAGCGGCGTCCAAGCCTGGTTGATCACCGTGCTCCATGAGGTCAAGGGCATCGAGGTCACGATCGCCTCGGCCGCGCTCACCGCCTATATGATCGGCACCAGTGCGGGCGCGCTGATCGGCGGCTGGGCCGTCGACCGATTGAGCGGCTATCGCGAGCTGATGATAATCGTCCTCACCACCGTCTCGGCCGTGTTGACCCTGCTGGTCGGCATTCTCCCGATGGGCGGTCTCGTCGCCGTTGCCATGATGCTGGTGTCCGGCACGGCCTTGGGGGGCAGCCGCACGCCGCGCGACGTCATGCTCAAGGACGCGGCCGCACCGGGCCAGATCGGCAAGGTGTTCGGCTTCGTCAGCGCTGGCCTGCCCTTGGGCGGCGCGGTGACGCCGGTTCCCTTCGGCTTCCTGATCGACCACGGCCATTCCGAGCTCGTGCTGGTGCTCGCGGCCGCTTTGCTTATGGTCAGCCTCTTCTGCATGGGAAGCGCCAGGGCATCGGCCAAGCATGATGCCGCAATTGCGGCGGAGTAGAGTTCCGGCTCCCCTCTCGCCCGGCCGCGCTAGATATCGAGCTCCGGGTAATGGCGGAAGATGCCCTGCTCGTTGAAGGCGAGCCGGCGCTCCGACGCGAGATAGGCGGCAATGCGCGGCCGATCCGCGACGCGGTCGTGCAACGCCATCACCCGCTTGTGGCGCTTGCCGGCGCGCGCCATGGCGCGCGGGAAGGCATAGTTGAGCCCGGCAACCGTTTGAAACAGGGACAAATCGGCATAGGTCAGCCGCGCGCCCACGAGGTGGCGGTCGCCCTGCGGGTTGCGCTCGAGAACGCGCTCGAAATAGCCCAGATATTTCGGCAACCGCGCATCGAGGAAACCCGCGCTGCGCCGGCGCGCCTCGCGCTTTTGATCCTCGTAATAGAGATTCGCCGCGATCGGATGATGCGTGTCGTGGGCCTCGACGAGGAGGTCGGCGAGCGTCAGTTGCAGCTGGTGGGTCCATAGCCGGCCGGCCTCGTTCGCCGGCGCGAGCCGATGCCGCCCGCCGAGGAACAGGAGTATGTTCGCGGTCTGGCCGATGAGAAGCGTGCCGGCTCTGAGAAAGGGCGGCGCAAAGGGCGGGCGCTCGACCTTCTCGCCGTCGAGCAGGCGCATCATCCGGGACATGCCTTCGCCTGCCCTGGCGACGTCGACAAAGGGAGCGGCGGCCTCGACGAGCGCCAGGCGCACGAATTCGCCGCGCCCCGGAATCGACGGCCAATAATAGAGCTCATATTGCATGGATGTGGCGCCTCCTCAGCCGGACCCTGCCGCGATTCCTCGACCTGCGCCGGACGATAGCACCGACTTGCAGGCCGTTCTTAGCGGATTCGCGCGAACGGGGCGTCGAGGACGGTTCTCCGACTCGCCGCGAGAGTGATATAGCTGCCCAATCGCACCCGGCAGCCATGGAGCCCTCGCCTGGAAACCTCGCTCTATCCGCCCGTCAAACGCTTCCTCGAGAAACTCGGCTTCGATGCGAAAGGCGAGGTCTGCGGCTGCGACATCGTCGCGCTCAAGGGCGCGGCGCCGCCGCTGGTCGTCATCACCGAGCTCAAGCTCAGCTTCAATCTCGAGCTTGTCCTGCAAGGCGTCGATCGGACCGCCGCCTGCGATGAGGTCTGGCTCGCCGTGCGCAGCTCGCGGCGCGGCCGGGAGCATGATTCGAGAGCCCGCAAGCTTTGTCGGCTGCTTGGTTTCGGCCTGCTCGGCGTGTCCAAGGCGGGACGGGTCGAGCTCTTGGTCGAGCCCGGCCGGTGGCGCCCGCGGCGCGATCCGCAGCGGCGCTCGCAGCTCGTCGAGGAGCACAACCGCCGTCTCGGCGATCCCGCCAGGGGCGGCGGCAGCCGAGCGCCGATCATGACCGCGTATCGTCAGCAGGCGCTTGCCTGTGCGGCCGCCTTGTCGGAGGGGCCGCGGCGCGTGCGCGATCTCCGCCCCCTGGTTCCAGAGGCGCCAAAGATTCTCCTGCGCAACGTCTATGGCTGGTTCGTCCGCGTCGAGCGCGGCGTCTACGCGCTGGCCGAGGCCGGAAGAGCCGCGCTCATCCGCTGGCCGGCCTCAGCCTATGGCTGCGACGACGCTGCTGCCGACCGCGCCGAGGATCACGACCAGCCAAGGCGGCACCCGCCAGAACGCGAGCAGGAGGAACGCCAGGAGACCAAGGGCAAAATCCGCTTGCGTCAGAATGGCGCTGACCCAGACCGGCGTATAAAGCGCCGCCAGCAGCAAGCCGACGACGGCGGCATTGACGCCTCTGAGCATCGACTGCACCGCCGCGCGGCGGCGAAGCCCGTCCCAGAACGGCAAGATGCCGAACAGCAGCAGGAACGACGGCAGGTAGATCGCCGCCAGGCATAGAAGACCGCCCGCCCAACCGCGCGGCCCCGGCTGCATGATCGCGCCGAGATAGGCTGCGAAAGTGAAGAGCGGCCCGGGCACGGCCTGCGCCGCGCCGTAGCCCGCGAGAAACGCGTCGTTCCCGATCCAGCCCGGCGGCACGACGGCGCTCTGCAACAGCGGCAGCACGACATGGCCGCCGCCGAAGACCAGCGCGCCCGAGCGATAGAAGCTGCTGACCAGCGCCACCGCGTGATCCCCCGTGGCGGCCGCAAGGAGCGGCAGGCCGAACAGCAGCAGGAAGAAGAGAACGAGGGCCACAACGGAAAAGCGACGATTGATCCCCACTGTGAGCGGCGTTGCAGCGGAGGCCGCAGCGCCGGAGAAGAGACGCCATCCGATCAGCCCGCCCAACATGATCGCCCCGATTTGTCCGCCGGCGGAAGGGACCGCCAGCCCCAGCAGCGCCGCACCGATCGCCATCGTCACCCGCTCCTTGTCGGGACAGAGCGATCGCGCCATCCCCCAAACCGCCTGCGCCACCACGGCGACGGCGACGATCTTGAGCCCGTGCAGCCAAGCGGCATGGGATGCGTCGCCCAAAGCGCCGACGCCATAGGCGAAGGCGATCAATGCCAGCGCCGAAGGCATGGTGAAACCGAGCCATGCCGCAAAGGCACCCGGCAAGCCCGCGCGCAAGGTGCCGATCGTCAGTGCGACCTGGCTGCTGGCCGGTCCCGGCAGGAACTGGCAGAGCGCGACGATATCGACATAGATGTTTTCGTCGAGCCATTTGCGGCGCTCGACGAATTCGCTGCGGAAATAGCCCAAATGGGCGACCGGCCCGCCGAAGCTCGTCACGCCCAGGCGCAAAAAGACCAGCAGCACCTCGAGCGCCGTGCCCGGCCGCCCGTGCCGCTTCCGAGCCGCCTTCGGCTCAGCGCTGGAAGGCCGCGATCTGCTTGGTGGCAAAGGTAAGCCGCTCCGCCTGAACGCGCACGACATAGGTGAAGAGCGCAAGGACGATAGTCATATGACCGGCCCTCAACCGGTCGAATCCGTCGCGGCTGAGCGACCACACCGTGGTCTCGCTGTCGACGCGCAACGTGGCGCTGCGCGGCGCATCGAGGAAGAAGCCGATCTCGCCCACGATCGTGTGGCCGCCGAACGCTCGCACACGGGTCGGCGGCTGGCCTTGCCGCTCGACGATGACGCTGACCCGCCCGCGTTCGATGAAAATCAGAGTATCGGTCGGATCGCCTTGGCGACAAAGGTATGCGCCCGCCGCGTGTTCGCTTCGCACCAGAAAGCCCGCGAGAATTCGTGCCGGCTCTGCGCCGCCAAGCATCTCTTCGAGCCATTCGTCGAGAGTGTCGCGCGCGCCATGGCTCGCCTTGTGCGCGGTGAGCACTTCCTTCTCGCCTTCTTCGAGCGCTTCATCGAGCGCTGCATAGGTATCGACACGGCGGTCGAGCCCGCCCGCCTCGATCAGGATGTGCGCCATGGCCGGCGAAAGGCCGACCATCACTTGCCGAATCCCGGCATCTCGCAGCAGGTCCCGGATCCTCGCGAAGGCCGCGCCGGCCGAGGAATCGATGCCGGTCACGGCCGAGAAATCGAGGATCACCATGCGCGCGCTCTTGCCATCGATCAGCGCCTTCACCTGATGCTGCAATCGATAGGCCGAGCCGAAGAAGACGAAGCTGCTGAGCTGAAGGACGCGCACGACCGCGCCATCCGTCGTCAGGACGAGCATCTCCTCGGCCGAGCGGACGAGAGATGACGGGCGTTCGTCCAGGCCGAAATGATAGCGGACGACGCCAATACGGCTGACATCGACGGCGAAGATGACGCAGCCCGCGAGCACGCCGAACAGCAGGGCTTGCACGAAGCCGACCGAAGCCGTGATCAAGATGATGGCGACCACGAGGAGCCATTCGCGCAACGGCAGCTTGCGCCGGCTCGCCGCGCCCCAATCCCACAGCAATCGACCGCCGAGGAGGATGAGAAGCCCGCCCAGGACGAAGCGCGGAACGTAAGCCATCGCGGCGCTGCCGCCCATGAGCGCTCCGAGAAAAACCAGGCCGACGACTATCCCGGACAGCCGGCCTTTTGCGCCTGCCGAAGTGTTCAAGCTGGTGTGGGTGAGCGAGATTTGCCCGACGAATCCGCCCAAAAGACCGGAGGCGATGTTCGCCAGGCCATGCACCTTGAGCTCGTGATCGAGGTTGGCCTCGACGCGCGCGGCAAGCTCCACGCCCGTCGTCGTCATCAAGACCGACAGGCAGCTAATGGCGGCGACCGCCGCCATGTCGCCGAGGACCGGCCGCAACACGGTCCAGTCCAAGCGAAAAAATTCGCCGGTGAGAAGAGGGATCGGCGGCAGCCTGCCCTCGCCGGCGTTGAACAGCAGATGGGCCTTGTCAGATACGCCGAGCAAACAAAGTGCGGCGTCCGTTGCCAGCGCGGCGCCGCAGAGTGCAACCGGCAGCGTCAGGACATGCTTGAGCCGGCTGATCACCACGCCGAGGACCATCGCCCAGACCGCCGTAAGCGCCAGCAGGGACTCAATCTGCGGCGTCGCGAAAGCGGCAAGCGAAGCCAAAGATACCGGGATGCCCGTCACCATGTGGACGGCCCCCGACAGCATCAGCCAACCGGTCGATGCCATGAATCCCGCAGCGACCGGATAAGGCACGAACCGGACCAAGCGGCCAAGCCGGCGCCAGCCGAGCAGCAACAGGACGGCGCCCGTCAGCAGCGTCGCCAGCCCCAATGCCGCGAGAGCCAGGGTCACGGCGCCGCCCCGGGCCGCCGCCAAGGCCGGGGCCAGCGTGGCCAGCATTGCCGCCAATGGCGCCGTGGTGTTTGCGACCGGCGCGGCAATGGCAGTGCGAAAGTTGCTCAGTGCAGCAATGACGATCGCCGTCGTCGCGCCCGTGATCAACGCTGAGGCCACGCCCCTGCCGATGAACGGTTCAAGCGGACCGGTGAAGATGAGCGCCCCGTAGGAGACGGAATTGGCCAGCGTTACGAGCGACACCACCAATCCCGCCGCCACATCGCGCGCAACGCCCGGCATGCCCGCCCCCGTCTATGCCTAAGGTTTAACAGCCCAAGGTGGAGATGGGAACACGCACGCGAGAAGGACCGGCGAGTGTGACACTTGTATGAAAGACGAATTCGGCGGCCGGCGCCGCTGGCGCAAAGGCGTCCGGGAAAGCGCCTTGCGGAAGACCGGGCTTGCGCCCGCAGGAGCGCAAGCCGGGAAGTCTTCTGTCGCTTCGATCAAGACCCAGACAGGTTCAGCGAACGAAAATTCCGTCAGCGCGTTGCGCCGCCCTGCTGCGTCCCGTGCCACCACATTCCGGCGTGGCGCATCATGCCGGGGCCGGGCGCGGCGAGACCCGGAAGGATCTCATCCGCTCGTCCCTTCTGCCTGTCGTCGAGGACGCCGAGCAGATCTTCCGCAGCCGCCTTCACGGTTTGAAATGATTTCTCGCGCTGATCCCACATCTGCGTCATGAAGGCTTGCCGGTCCTGATCGGACATGTTGGAGAGCGCGGTCATGTCGATGCCCTGGTGCCGGGCCTGCATCGAAGACGCGGTGTCCTGCACCACCTTGGCATAGGCATCCCATGCGGGCTGCTGCTGCGCGGTAATGCCGAGCTCTGTCTTGAGCGAATCAAGCCGTGCCGCCGGCGCAGCGAAGCCGCCGGCCATGGGGCCGAACCCGCCGCCCAAGCCCATCATCATTCCGAAGCCCATTCCGGGACCCGTGCCTTGCGGCCCGCCGTTGAACGGCGTTTGGGCCAGGGCGTTCCAGCCCAGGGTCCCAGCGACCGCTGCTGCGGCGCCGAGCCCCAGAATCTTCGTGATCTTTCTCATGAGGATGTCCCTTCGAGTTCCGCGCGACGGACTGCCCGCCGCCGAGAAAGACCTGGGGACCACCGGTTACAAGAGTTTGTCGGCGCGCCGGGAGATCGTGCCAAACTGTGTCGGATGGCCGGTCCGACACACTCCGTAACAACTTTTCCGGACAGGCGTCCCGATTCCGCCCTAGCTTTGAGCCATGACCCTTGGCGCGCATATCCTCGTCGTCGACGACCATCGCGAAATCCGCGAGCTGGTCTCGCGCATCCTTGCCAAGGAAGGCTTCCGCGTCAGCGTCGCCGCCGACGGCAGGGCGATGCGCAAGGCCCTAGCGGATGGGAGGATCGACATGATCCTCCTCGACCTCATGCTGCCGGGCGAGGATGGGCTGGCGCTCTGCCGCAGCCTGCGCGCCACGAGCAACGTCCCGATCATCATGCTGACCGCGAAGGGCGAGGAAGTGGACCGGGTGATCGGCCTCGAGATGGGCGCCGACGACTATCTGGCGAAGCCATTCGGCAGCCGGGAACTCGTCGCGCGCATCAAGGCGGTGCTGCGCCGCAGCCGCGCCGAGGCCACGGCCGAGCCTCGGCGCGGTTCGAAGCTCTTCCGCTTCGATCGTTGGGTCCTCAACACCGAGGCCCGGGAGCTGCTCCGCAACGATGGCCTCACGGTGCCGCTCAGCACCGGCGAATACGATCTGCTGCTGACCTTGGTCGAGCGGCCGCAGAGGGTATTGAGCCGCGAGCAACTTCTCGATCTCGCCGGCAGCCGGTCCGCAATTGCCCTCGACCGCAGCATCGATACTCAGGTGAGCAGGCTGCGCAAGAAGATCGAGGCGAATCCTGGCGATCCCAAGATCATTCAGACCGTGTGGGGCGGCGGCTACATCTTCGCGACCGCGGTGAGCCGGGAATGAGCCGGTTCCTGCCGCGGACCCTGTTCGGCCAGACCTTGCTGATCCTGCTCGGCGGGCTGGTGGTTTCGCATCTCGTCGGGGCCTGGATCTATACGACCGACCGCGAGCAAGCGGTCCGCGCGATCGGCGGATTGACCTTGGCGCAGCGGGTTGCCAATCTGACGCGCCTCGTCGTGGACGCGCCGCCGGATTGGCGGGATCGTATCATCGCAGCCTCGAGCGATCCGACGTTCCGGGTCGCGCTGTCGGCGACGCAGCCAGCCTTCGCGGCGGCGCAGGATCAGGCACCGGTCGCGCAGGTTGTCGAGAGATTCTTGACCGATCAGCTGTCGGTGGCATCGGTGCGTCAAATTCGCGTCGCCGTCGCCGTGCAATCCGGTCCGCCCTTCGGCTTCGCGCATGGCCCTCCCATGCCGATGGGGCCGATGATGCACGCCGCGGGCACGTGGCGGGGATTGGACGTGGCCGTCCAGCTTCCGGATAGCCAATGGCTCTCCTTCGTCACTTCGCTGCCGGACACCGGCCCAGCCGTGTCACGACAATTCATTGTCTCGATGGCGGTCATGGCCATTATCATTCTCGCCGTCTCGGTTTGGGCCGTACGACGCGTCACCTCGCCGCTCGATGGCATCGCCGCTGCCGCCGAGCGCCTGGGCAGGGATGTCGCCGCGCCGCCGCTCGCCGAGCGCGGCACCATCGAGATGCGTCAGGCGGCACACGCCTTCAACGACATGCAGGTGCGCTTGCGACGCCTCGTCGAGAACCGCACGCGGATGCTGGCGGCGATTTCGCATGACCTGCGCACGCCACTCACGCTGCTGCGCCTCAGGGCGGAAGCCGTCGAGAACGCATCAGAGCGCGACAAGATGCTGGCGACGATTGGCGACATGAACGGAATGATCGAGGCCACTCTCGCCTTCGCGCGCGACGAAGCCGCGGCCGAGCCGAGCCGCCGCACCGACCTGACTGCGCTGCTCAGCAGCATTGTCGACGACATGGCCGATGCCGGAATGCCCGTGACCATCGAAGGGGCGGAGCCGGTAATCGGCGCGTGTCGGCCCGCCGCTCTCAAACGCGCGATCACGAACCTGATCGACAACGCGATCAAATACGGAAAACGCGCGCGCGCTGCGATCCATGCAACGCCTGGGGCGGCGGAAATCATCGTCGAAGACGAGGGCCCGGGCATTCCCGAGGATGAACTCGACCGCGTGTTCCAGCCCTTTTACCGGCTGGAGGAATCGCGCAGCCGCGAGACCGGCGGGATCGGCCTTGGCTTGGCCATCGCGCTGTCCATCATCGAAGCGCAGGGCGGCGAACTCGTTCTCGCAAACCGCGCGGCAGGCGGATTGCGCGCCCGCATCACTCTTCCGCTGTGATCGCGTTGTCGGCGCGGCTCCGCAAAAAGATGCGGTACCGGGGCGATTGCGAGGCTCGTCTCCTGGTGGCGCTTGCCGCTCGCTATTGCGACGTCGCGGCCAGCGGACACTTCCCATCCTTGAGCGGTCGAAAAGCGTCTTCGGCGGGGATTGTCGCGAGCACGTTGAAATAGTCCCATTCGCCTTTTGACTCGGCCGGAGTCTTCACTTGCGTCAGGTACACCGGGTGCATCCCGCGGCCGTCCGCCCGGATCGAGCCCTTGCCATAGACGGAATCATCGACCGGCATCGCCTTCATCGCATCGACCACCGCCTTTCCGTCGGCGGCGCCGCCCACCTTGTCGACCGCCTTCAGATACTGCAGCACGACGGAATAGACCCCCGCCTGCATGTCGTTGGGCATGTCATGCTTGGGATGCCGCATCTGATAGCGTCGGGCGAATGCGCGGGTGCCGTCGTTCAAGTCCCAGTACCACGACTGGACGGTCATGAGACCCTGCGCCGTCGCGAGCCCCAGCGGCGGCACGTTTTGCAGACCGAAGACGAGCCCGACCAAGGCCTGGGTTTTCGTTACGCCGAATTCGGCGGCCTGCTTGATCGTATTGGTTTCATCGGCCCCGGCGTTGGCCAGGGCCAAGACTTGCGCGTGCGATGCCTGCGCCTGCAGCAGGAAGGATGAGAAATCGCTGCTCCCCAATGGATGGGCCACCGATCCCAAGACCGTGCCGCCCTCTTTGACCACCTCGTCCGCGGCTTGATTTTGCAGATCGTGCCCGAAGGCATAGTCGGCCGTGATGAAGTACCACGTCTTGGCGCCTCGCTGCATCACGGCATGCGCCAAGGCGTGCCCGGCTTCATAAGTGTCGTAGGTCCACTGCACCGTGTTCGGCGTGCATTGTTCGCCGGTGAGCGCCGCCGTGCCCGCGCCCGAGGCCAGCATGGCCTTGTTCTTGTCCTTGACCACTTGGTTGACGGCGAGCGCCACCGCCGAATTCGGCAAATCGACGAGCGCGTCCACCCCTTGCGTATCGATCCACTGACGCGCGAGCGCCGATCCGACATCCGGCTTGTTCTGATGATCGCCGCTGATCACCTCGACCTTCCGGCCCGCGGCCTTCCCGCCATAGTCTTCCACCGCCAACTGCGTCGCCACGACCGAGCCAGGTCCCTGGAAATCCGAATAGGGACCCGACATGTCGTTCAGCACGCCGATCCGTATCGGCGGCTCGTCGGCCTGCGCGCCGGACGACGCCACGAGCATTGCAGACACGCACAGCCCCAAAGAGACGTATTGCGACGGTATCTTCATGGTCCTCTCCCTGCCCGATAGGCTTGCTTGGTTGCAAGAGATATCGCTGATACCAGTTGATGACAATAACAATCCGCCCCACCCGCCCTCGTTGCGCGCCAAAGCGGCCTCGCGATGTGATGCAGCATGCGAAGCAGGCATCCTCGGCGTCGCCGCGCAGCCGCAAAGCGCTAGGCGGCGCTCGCCTCGCCGAGATAGGCCTGGCGCACCTGCTCGTTCCCGCGAATGGCCGCCGGCGTCCCCGTCGCGATCGCGCGGCCGTAGGCCAGCACGGTGATGCGATCGGCCAAGGCGAAGACCGCGTCCATGTCGTGCTCGATGAGCACGATCGTGAGCCTGCCCTTGAGGGTGGCGAGGAGACGGACCAGGCGCGCCGAATCCTCCGGTCCGGTTCCCGCCATGGGCTCGTCGAGCAGCAAGAGCCGCGGACGCGTCGCCAGCGCGATGGCAATCTCGAGCGCGCGCTTTTCGCCATGCGCCAGATTCGCGGCCAACACGTCGGCCCGGTCGCCGAGGCCGATTTCCCTGAGAATTGCCCGCGCGGGCTCGCGCAGCACGGGATCCCTGCGCGCCCGCCGCCAAAAGCGGAAGCTGTGTCCGGCATGCGACTGGACGGCGAGCGCCACGTTATCGAGCGCGGTGAATTCGCGAAAGATGCTGGTCACTTGAAAGGAGCGCGCCAGGCCGCGCTGCGCGCGCAGCGCCGCGTTCAGATGCGTGATGTCTTCGCCGGCAAAGCGGATCGCGCCGGAATCGGGTCTGACCTCGCCCGAGAGCTCGGCGATGAGCGTCGTCTTGCCGGCGCCGTTGGGGCCGATGATGGCGCGCAACTCGCCCTCCGGCACTTCGAGAGAGACATTGTCGGTCGCGATGAGGCCGCCGAAGCGCTTCACCAGCCCGCTCGTCGCGAGCAAGGGCCCGCTCATCAGCGCACGGCGCCCAGCGCCGGCGCTCGCGCAACCAGGCCGAACAACCCGCGCTTCGCAAAGAGCACGACGAGAATCAGGATGGGACCCAAGACCGCCGGCCAGTGCTGCGTCCAGCCGGAAAGCAGCTGCTCGAGGACGAGGAAAAGGGCGGCGCCGAGGACCGGGCCGAAGAGCGAGCCCATGCCGCCCAAAATCACCATGACCATGATCTCGCCCGAGCGCGTCCACTGCATGATCGAGGGCGAGACGAAGAGCGCCTGGTTGGCGAAGAGCGCGCCGGCCGTTCCGCACATCGCGCCGGCGATGACGAAAGCCGCGAGCTTGTAGCGGTAGGTCCTGAAACCGATCGCCATCATGCGCCGCTCGTTGGATTTGGCGCCGCGCACCGCCAAGCCGAAGCGCGACTCGATGAGGCGGAATCCGGTCAGGAGGAACAGCACGAGGAAAGCGAAGATGAAATAATAGAGGACATTGGCGTCGTCGAGGTCGACGAGGCCGGCGAAATCGCTGTGCCGCGCGATGTTGAGCCCGTTGTCGCCGCCATAGACCTCGAGACTGAGCGCGAGGAAATAGACCATCTGGGCGAAGGCCAGGGTGATCATGATGAAGTAGACCCCGCTCGTCCTGAGCGACACCGCACCGATGAAGAGCGCCGCCAGGGCCGAGCACAGGATTGCCGCCGCGAAGTGAACGAAGCCGTTGTCGATGCCGTAGTGGCTGAGAATGCCGACGGCATAAGCGCCGATGCCGAGATAGACGGCATGGCCGAAGCTCACCATGCCGCCGTAACCGAGGATCAGATCGAGGCTCAGCGCCGCGATCGCGAAGATCATGATGCGCGTGAAGAAATCGACATAGAACGGCTCGTCCAACAGTGCGGCGAGCGGCGGGACGGCGGCGAAGGCCGCGAGCCCGATCCCGATCGCCAGCCCTTGCCCCGCAATACGCATAATCTACCGGACGCGCGCGGGGAAAAGGCCTTGCGGGCGGAAGAAGAGAACCACCGCCATGAGCATGTAGATCAGCATCGACGCCAAGGCCGGCCCGGCGCTGTCGGCCGAGGACGGCGCCATGAACGTGCCGAGCAGCGGGCGCAGGAAGGCGCGGCCGATGGTATCGACGATGCCGATCAGCAGCGCGGCAATGAACGCGCCGCGGATCGAGCCGATGCCGCCGATCACGATCACCACGAAGGCGAGAATGAGCACGTTTTCGCCCATGCCGGATTCGACCGCGAAGATCGGCCCGGCGAGCAGACCGGAGAGCGCCGCCAGCACGGCGCCAAGGCCGAACACCAAGGTGTAGAGCAAGGCGATGTTGATGCCCAAGGCGCCGACCATGATTCGGTTGCTGGCGCCGGCGCGGATCAGCATGCCGATCCGCGTTCGCGTCACGACGAGATAAAGCGCCAGCCCCATCAACAGTCCCAAAGCGATGATCGCCAGCCGGTAGGAGGGATAGGGAACGCCCGGCAGGATGTTGATCTGGCCGCCGAGGAATTTCGGCAGATTCGCGCTCAACGGCGTGGCGCCCCAGATCATGCGCACGATCTCGTTGAAAAACAGGATGAGGCCGAAGGTGGCAAGCACCTGATCGAGATGTTCGCGCGGATAGAGCGTGCGGAAGACCACGATCTCGATGGCGACGCCGACGGCCAGCGCCGCCAGCAAGGCCGCGGCAATCGCCAGCAGATAGGAGCCGGTCGAGGCGAAGGCGACGGCCGAGACATAGGCGCCGATCATGTAGAGCGAGCCATGCGCCAGATTGATCAGATTCATGACGCCGAAGACCAGGGTCAGCCCGGCCGCCATGAGGAACAACATCATGCCGAACTGGATGCCGTTCAGCCCTTGCTCCAGAAGAATCAGAGGCTGCATCGCAGGATCGCCGCAAGCAAGCGAAAGCCGGAGCGCCGCCCGTCCCCTACGGCTTCATCTTGCATTCCTTGTAATAGGAGTCGCCGTAGTTGGTGAGGATCGTGCTCTCGACCTCGCGCATATAGCTGCCGTCGGCCTCATGCGCGACCTTCAGAAGATAATAGTTCTGGATCGGGAAATGGTTGATGTTGTATTTGAAGGGACCGCGCACCGAGGCGATGTTCGCCTTGTCCAAGGCGGCGATGAGGCCCTTCTTGTTCTTCAGATCGCCCTTGACCGCCTTGACCGCGCTGTCGAGGAGGCGGATGCCGTCATAGGCCGTGGCCGCGTATTCGGCGGGAACGTAGTTGTACTTCTTGCGGAACTCCGCGACGAACTCCTGATTGGCCGGGTTCTTCAGCGCGGGCGACCAGAAGCCCGTTTCATAGACTCCGACCCCGGCGTCGCCGAGCGCCGGCAGGATGATCTCGTTGGTGGTGAAGACCGAATACACCGGAATCTTGCCGTGAAGCCCGGCCTGGTCGAACTGCTTGAAGAACTGGATGCCGAAAGCGCCCGGCTCGAAGATAAAGATGGCCTGCGGATCGGCCGCGCGCATCTGAGTGAGCTCGGTCTGAAAGTCGGTCTGGTCGAGCCGCGTATAGACCTCCGCCACGAGCTGGCCCTTGTAGGTGCGCTTGAAGCCCGCCACGATGTCCTTTCCGGCGGTGTAATTCGGCGCCATGGCGAAGACCTTGTCGATCTTCTTGCTGTTCATGTAGATGCCCATTGCCTCCGCGGGCACCGCGTTCTGCCACCCGGTGGTGAAGAAATTCGGCGCGCACATCGCGCCCGCGACCTCCTGCGGACCGGCGCTGTTGCTGAGGAGGATGGTTCCGGAGCCGATGACCGGCTGGTAGATCGCGAGGAGCACGTTCGACCAGATGACGCCGTCGATGAAATCGACCTTGTCCTTCTTCAGCATCTCTTCGGCGACTTGCCGGCCGACATCGGGCTTGAGCTGATCATCGCCATAAATGATCTCGGTGGGGATGCCGCCGAGCTTGCCGCCGAGCTTTTCGAGCGCGAGGTCGGCGGCGTCCTTCATGTGCTTGCCGAGCGCGCCGCCCGGCCCGGAGAGCGTGGTGATGTAGCCGATCTTGATCTGGTCCGCCGCCTGCGTCCCGGCCGCGATCAGACAGAACGCGGAAATCGCCGCTATCAAACCCGTCTTCATCTCAAATCCTCCCCCGCTGATGAAAGCTGCCCCGATCTCGATGCGTGCCCCAGCCGTTCCTAGCCGCGTCCCGCCGCGATCGCCTCAAGGATCCGTTCCGGCGTGAAAGGCTGGTGCGAGATGCGCGCGCCCAGAGGCTTCAGCGCGTCGTTGACGGCGACCCACAGCGCGCCCATCGCTCCGATCAGCCCCGCCTCGCCGACGCCCTTGGCGCCGAGCAAGGTGGCCGTTTCCGGCGTTTCGACGTGGGCGACGTGGATGTCCGGCATGTCGCCGGCGGTCGGCGCGATGTAGTCGGCCATGGTGCCATTCAAGAGGCTGCCGCGATCGCTGTAAATGAATTCCTCGAACAGGACGGCGCCGATGCCCTGCACCACGCCGCCCCGGATCTGCTCGTCCACCAGCAGCGGATTGATGACCCGCCCGCAATCATCGACCGCCCAATGCTCGAGCAATCGGATGAAGCCGGTGTCCGGGTCGAGCTCCAAATAGGACGCCTGGACGCCGTTGGCCATGTAATAATGCCGGTGATTGTCGACATGGCTCATGGTCACCGACATCTGCACATCGAAATCCGCGGGCAGAGTATCCTGGCGGAAATAGCCGATCTTGCTGGCATCGGCCAGAGAGATCACCGGCGCGGCGGTCAGCTTGTTGACGATCTGACCGCGCGCGATTTCGAGGTCATCCGGCGGCGTTTGCGCGATCGCTCCGGCCAAGCCGAGAATGTTCCGCCGCAAGGCGCGCGCCGCCTTGAGCGCCGCCTCGCCGCCGACGGCCATGCCGCGCGATGCCCAGGCGCCGCCGCCATAGGTCGAGATCGCGCTGTCGCCGCCGAGCATCTCGACGTCATCGACGCCGACCCCGATGGTTTCGGCGATGATCTGCGCCAGGCCCGTGAGGGTGCCTTGGCCCTGGTCGGTGATGCTGGTGACGCAGCGGACCAGACCCGATGGCTCGAGCCTTATGGTGCAACCGTCCTGCACGGAAATGCGGGCCTCGGATGGGCCGTAATAGGGCGGGCCATAGGCGGTCGCCTCGATGAAGGCGGCGATGCCAAGCCCGCGATAGACGCCGCGCCCGCGCAAATCCCGCTGCTCCCGGCGCAATTTCTCGTAATCCATGCCGAGGACGAGCTTGTCGAGGCACGCCTCGAAGGAAACGCTGGTCAAACGCGATCCGCCCGGCGTGGTGCAGGGCAGGCTTTCCTTCTTGCGATAATTCTGCTTCCGGAAGGCGACCGGATCGATCCCGAGCTTGTCCGCGGCGAAATCGGCGAGGACCTCGGTGACGAGGCAGGCGAGCGGAATGCCGACGCCGCGATACATGCCAATCAGGTTCTTGTTGACATAGGCGTTGCGCGTTCGCGCGCGATAGCTCGCGAAATCGTAGACCGCGCCCGCCATGGTGATGGCCATCATCCCCTCGGCGACATTGAAGCGCAGCGGCATGCCATAGGCCCCGACGGCGGCGAGGTCATCGACCTCCATCGCCGTGATCCGTCCCTCCGCCGAGACCGCCATGCGCGCCTTGATCTTGTGGTCGCGCGCATGCGCGTCGGACAGGAAGGATTCGAGCCGGTCGGCCAGGAACTTCACCGGCCGCCCGACGAGTTTGCTGATCGCGGCGACGGCGAGTTCCTCGCCATAGACGTTGAGCTTCATGCCGAAGCCGCCGCCGATGTCCGGGGCGATCACCCGCACCTTGTGCTCGGGAATGCCGAGATGAGCGCTGAACACGTCCTGCATCTGAAACGGCGACTGGTGCGAATGATAGACCGTCAGGGTCTCGCCGCCGGGATCGTAGTCGGCGATGAGACCGCGCGGCTCGAGCGACAGCGCCGTCTGCCGCTCGATGATGAATTCGTGCTCGACGACCACCGCCGCCTCGGCGAAGGCGCGGTCGGGTGCGTTCTCGACGATCGCGTGCTCGAAGGCGAGATTGTCGCCGAGCTCCGGATGAACGGGAGCCGCGCCCCGCGCCAGGGCCGCCTCGGCATCGAGAATGGCCGGCAGCTCCTCCCATTCGATCTTGACCAGCTCCGCCGCATCCTCCGCCTCGGCCCGGCTCTGCGCCAGCACCGCGACGACCGGCTGCCCCTGCCAGACCGCGCGGTCCACCGCCATCGCCGGCTGCAGCGCCGATTTGTGGCCGCGACGATGCCGTGCAACGCCGTGAAGCGGCCGGCAGATTTGCGCGACCTCGGCGCCGGTGAAGATGCGCTCGACGCCCGGCGAGCCTCGAGCCGCGCCGAGATCGACGGCCCGGATTCCGGCATGCGCGTGCGGGCTGCGGACGAAGGCCAGATGCAGCATGCGCGGCAGGCGGATGTCGGCGATATAGCGCCCGCGCCCGCGCAGCAGGCGCTGAAGCTCCTTGCGCGGCATGCGCTTGCCGATCAAGGTTTCGCGATCTGCCTCATTCATCGTCCCGTCACCCGTTGGCCGGTTGCGCCAAGCGATCGGCCAGAACCTGGGCGATCGCAGCGATGATGGCGTGGTAGCCGGTGCAGCGGCAAAAGTTTCCTGACATGAACTGGCGAATCTGGTCGCGCGTCATCGGCTCGTTGCGCGCCAGCAATTCCTGCGCGGTGAGAAGCATGCCCGGCGTGCAGTAGCCGCATTGCGCCGCGTTCCGCCGCGCAAATTCCGCCTGAAGCTCGCGCAGCGCGCCGCGGTCGGAGAGGCCTTCGACGGTCTCGACCGTCTTGCCATGCGCTTGCGCCCCGAGCACGAGACAGCCGCGGACCACTTGCCCGTCGAGCAGAACGGTGCAGGCCCCGCACACCCCTTGCTCGCAGCCGAGATGCGTGCCCGTCAGCTCCAACTCGTCGCGCAGGAAATCGACCAGATGCTGCCGCGCCGGGATGGTTCGCTTGACGGCGACGCCGTTGACGGTGATCTCGACTTCGATCGTCGGTTGCATTTCGCCCTATTGACTCATCTGTCGCTGCATCGCCGCCAGGGCTCGCTCGGTCAAGACCCGCGCCAGATGGCGCTTGGTTGCGCTCTTCCAGCCGGGAGAATCGCTGGGATCGAGATCCGTCTCGAGCGCCTTGGCAATGAGTTCCCGGTCTTCGAGCGGAAGCCGTTGTCCGCGCAGCGCCGACCCCACCGCCTCGGCGGGCCTGGCCCTGTCCGTGCAGCCGAAATAGACGAAGCGCGCATCGGCGAGCTTGCGGTCGGCCACGCCGGCGATCGCCGCCAGCCCCGCGACGGCGAAATCGCCGTGTCTGCGGCTCAATTCCGCGAAGGCCCAGAGTTGGCCCGGCTGCCGCGCCGGCAAGCGGATTTCGACAATTAGCTCTCCCGGCCGCAGAGCGGTCTCGAGCGGGCCAGTGAAGAACTTCGCGGCGGGGATTTCGCGCCGCCCGGCGCGGCCGGCGGCGACGACCGTGCCGTCCAGCGCCACGGTGCAGGCGGGAAGTTCGGCGGCAGGATCGGCAAAGGCGAGGCTGCCGCCGATCGTCCCGCGATTGCGGATGGCGACATGGCCGACATGTCCAATCGCTTCGGCAAGGAGCGGCAGGCGCTCGCGGATCAGCGCGGATTCGAGCAGCTCGACATGACGCGTCAGCGCGCCGATCCGCAGAAACTCGCCGGCAACCGCGATTCCCTTCAACTCCCCGAGTTCGCCGATGTCGACCAGCAGATCGGGGGTCGAAAGCCGCATGTTCAGCGCCGGCAACAGGCTTTGTCCGCCGGCCAGCGGGACCGCGTCGGCGCCGCTATCGGCGAGAATGGCGAGCGCTTCATCCAAACTCGAGGGTCGGCAATAGGCGAATTTCGGCGCCTTCATCGCGCGAGCCTTCGCCCGCGCGGACTCCCGCGCCGGACCGGCAGAATTGTCGAGGGATCGGTCAGCATGGATCGGCGGCGCGTTGATGCGGAGGTTCGATCGGCGCAGCCGTCACGGGGATGGCCGACCGAATCGCGCCCGATGTTAGGCTTGCATGCTTGGCCGCGTCAACGAGACCTTGCCTAAGATTGGCGTGCCGAGGCGAGGCTGCCGCATCGGCGATGCAGTTTCATGGCGCCGGGCGACGTGGTATCGTCGGCGATCCCGTCACTTCACCCGAGGCAGTGCTGCGAATGCCGCATGATTCCGACAAGCCGGCCAACGAGCCGGCAAGCGCGGAGCCGCCGAACGACCAGCCGGACGCGAAGCGAAGCGAGATTCCGCCGCTTGAGCCCGAGCAGAGCGGCCAAGCGGTCCCCTCGACCGGCGAGGCATCGAGCGCCCCGGCGCCAACGGACAAGCCGCGCCGGCGCTCCCGTCGCCGCCGTCGCCGCAAACCCCCGCCCCCAGGGGACGCCGACACTGCTCGGCCAAGCGGCGAAGGCCAGGAGAATTTGGCGGCAAAGCCCGGCGCAGGCACGGCGCCGCGCGACGAGAACGCGCCGGACCGCGGGCCGCAAATGCGCGGCCCGAGCAGTCGACCACCGCGGGACCGGCGCCCCCGCGAGGCAGGCCCGCGCGATGCCGGTCCACGGGGTCCCGGCGCGCAGGGCAAGGGCCGGCGCGAGCGCGGCCCGGGCGGCTTCAAGAACCAGCCACACGGGCGCGGCCATGAGGCGCCAACGAAAAGGCCCGAGCCGAGGCTTGCCACGATCGAGTCAACGGTCGATCACGGCTTCGAGGATTTGGTTGACGAGGCCAATGACGGCGCGACGCGGCGCGTCGATTGGACGATCATCAAGCGCACGGTTGCCGATCAGAGAACCACCAAGCCGATTTCGGCGGTCTATGTCCTGCGCCGCGATGGCGTCGACACCGAGTTCGCCAATTTGAGCGCAGCGCGTGCCGCAGTGAACAAAAAGATCGTGCATCCGGAAAAGCTGACCCGCGCCAAGGCGGACTACGGCTCTACCAAGAAATAGCGCACAAAACGCGGCGGCGGTCCTTGTCTCCCGAAGCGCAATCGCCCGGCTTTGTCGCTCTCACGTCAAGGGCACGGTCAGGGGATTATACGAATAGAGCCAGGTGTTCCGATCGGCGCCCTCGTCGCGCCGGGCGAAGGCGGCTCTGATCTGCTCGGCCGAGCCCAAATGAAAGAGCGCACGATTGGCGCTCGATTGAGTGACGATCCGCGCCGTGCGGTCGATCCGATTGCGCTGATAGAGCTGGAGCGCGTCCGGGATCGAAGGACACATGTCGAGTGCCCGCGTCAACACGGCGCCGTCCTCGATCGCCATGACCGCCCCCTGCGCCAGGTAGGGCAAGGTCGGATGCGCCGAATCGCCGAGCAAGGTCACCCGGCCGGTGCTCCAGTTCAGGACCGGCGGCCGGCTGTGCAGCGACCAGCGGTAGCACTGATCCTTGTCGGCCGCATCGATGACGGTCTGAATGATCGAATGCCAGCCTTGGAAATCCGCCTTGAGTTTCTCCCAGGGGAATTTGACCGTCCACGCCTCCTCCGAGACCTCGTCGGTTTCGATGATGCCGACGAAATTGAGCACGGCGCCGGCGCGCAGGTAGTAGCAGACCACATGGCCGCCCGGGCCCATGAAGACCGACATGACCTGCTCGAGCAGCCCGTGCGGCAGGCGCTCGACCGGCACGGTGATGCGCCATGCGGCGTCGCCAGTGTAAGTCGCGGGCACCTCGCCGCCGATTTGATTGCGCACGACGGACTTCAAGCCGTCCGCGCCGATCAGCAGATCGCCGCGCGCCGCCGAGCCGTCGTCGAAGCGGAGTTCGACCTTGTCGTCGGCCTCTCCGAACGCGACGACCTTGCGATTGAGCCGCACGACACCCGGATCGAAAGCGCGTGCCTTGGCCGCGAGAATGTCGTGCAGGTCGGCGCGATGCAGCTGGAAATAAGGCGCGCCATGCAGGCGTTCGTGCTCGTCCGAAAGCGAGAATTGCTGGATGACCTCGCCGGTGTCATGCAGACGAAAGACATAGGCGCCGGGCCGCACGCCGACTTTCGCGATCGCCTCGCCGATGCCGAGGTATCGCAGCACGTGCATGGCATTGGCGCTGATCTGAATGCCGGCCCCGATCTCGCTCAGCTGCGGCGCCTGTTCGTAGATCTCGACGCCATGGCCGGCCTTCATCAGGCAGGACGCCGCGGCGAGGCCGCCGATGCCCGCGCCGGCAATCAGAACCTTGTATTTCGTTGCCATGCTCCGTGCCCGTTGCCGTGATTGATCGCGCCGCGCGCCTTGCGAGTTTGGCGACGGCGGACCGCCTATTCCGCCGCGACCTTCGAGCCATCGATGAACTGTGCGAGCCACTTTTTGCGGCGTTTCAAATTGTCGCGATACATCGCCTCGAACTCGGCCGACGGGAAGGAATGCGTCGAGTTGCGCGCGATCAGCGCTTCGCCCCAGGCCTTGAGCCGCGGGAATTTCTCGATATGGCCGAGCGTCTTCACCCGGTCGAGGAAGACGTAGCGCTGCAGAAACGGCGCATAGGCCGCATCCACCAGCGCGTATTTGCCGCCGTTGAAGAACGGCCCGGCGCCCTGCTTCTCGAGCGCCTTCTCGAGCCGCGCGAAGGGTACGGGGATCCTCTCGGCAGCCTGGTTGTATTCGCCTTCGCTGCCGGCATAGGCGATTGCGGTCACAGCTTCGGCGAAGGTCGGAACATAATCGGTCCAGGCGCGGTTGACGGCGCGCTCGACCGCGTCCTCAGGATGGAGCCGCGGCGGAATCGTTTCGTCCAGGTACTCCGCGATGGCGTTCGATTCGAAGAGCGACACCCGGTCGTCGATGCGCAGCACCGGCACCTTCTTGTGCGGCGAGATGGCGAGGAACCAATCGGGCCGGTTGTCCGGATCGATGTGGCGGAACTCGAATTCGACATTCTTCTCGCGCAGCACGATCGCCGCGCGCTGCACCCAGGGGCAGGTCTTGAAGCTGACCAGCAGATATTTCGCCATGGCAATCTCCGATGAATTCCTCGGCCGGCGACATGATGGCATGTTCGGCAGGTCGGTCTAATAGCAAATCGTCATAGGGCCGGTCAGCCGCCGCTGATCGCGGTCAGGACCATTATCGCCGCGCCCGGCGCCAAGCGTGTCTCCAGGGTCGCGCGCTCACCCCCGACGAAGACGTTGATGTGGCGCCGGATGCCCGGCCTCGAATCGCAGATTCGATCGCGCATCCCCGGCCAGCGGGCGTCCAGTGCGTCGATCGCATCGCCGACGGTCGCAGCCGACAGGTCCACCCGCCGCACGCAACCCGGGAACAGGTTCACGAGCGCAGCCGGAAGCGTGACCACGACCGGCGGCAATGCGAGCGAGGCCTCGTCGTTTGCCATGCTGATCCCTCCGCGCGAGGCCGGCTACGCCTCGACGACCAGCGTCTCCACCGAAAAGATCGCAGGCAGGTACTGCGCGACGCAGTTCCAGGTGTCGCCCTCGTCGGCGCTGGCGAACAGCGTGCCGGTATTCGTACCGAAATAGACCCCGGCCGGCGCCAGCCGATCGGTGGCCATGGCCCGACGCAACACGCCGAAGAATGCGTTCTCCTGGGGCAGACCGTTCCGCAGCGCCTGCCAGCTCCCGCCGCAGTCCCGCGTGCGCCAGACGGCGGCCTTCCCGTCCGGTACGTATCGGCCCGTGGTGTCACCGTTGAGCGGCAGCAGATAGAGCGTTGCCGGGTCCCGCGGGTGGACCGCGGCGGGAAACCCGAAGGTCGAAGGCAGGCCCGGCTCGATGCTGTCCCAATGCCGGCCGCCATCCTCGCTGCGATACATGCCGCAGTGATTCTGCTGATACAGGCGATCGGGCATCCCAGGCGCTATCACCAGGCAGTGCACGCATTGGCCGTATTCCGGATAGTTCTGCCCCGCCGGCAGAAAGTCCGCCCTGGTCCCGCGGTTGCGCGGTTCCCAGGTCTCGCCGCCATCGGCCGTATGAAACACGCCGGCGGCGGAGATTCCGACCCAAAGCTGTCCTTTGTCGTTAGGGTGCGGAACGAGTGAATGCAGGATGAGCCCGCCCCCGCCCGGCTGCCATTTCGGCCGCGATGGGTGGTTTCGCAGTCCGGCGATGTGCCGCCAGGATTGGCCGTAATCGTCGCTTCGGAACAGCCCGGCCGGCTCGACGCCGGCGTAAAGGCTCCCGGCGCCGTGTGCCACGCTCCAGACCGCCTTGATCGGTTGCTCTCCTGCGTCATAGGCCAGTCCCTCGCTCGAATGCGTCCAGGTGGCGCCGAGATCGGTGGACTTCCAGACGGCGGGTCCGAACCATTCGTTGCCGCCGCCGCCATAGATCGTACCGGTCACCGGATCGGCGATGACGTGGTTCATCGGCCATGCCGCGCAGAACGGACCGCGAAGCGCCCAGGACGATCGCGCCGCGTCGGATTCAACGATAAATGCACCCTTCTTCGTTCCGACGAGGATGAGGACTTTCTTCGCCATTTTGGCCTCCGCGTTGGAAGGTCGCGCGTTTGACGCCGTCCGAGCGAATCATCGGCTGGCTTGTCGATCGTCGTTCCTGCCTGAGTTGATCATCGCTCGATCGCGACCTTTCTCGCCGCGAAAATAAGGTTGATATCAACATCGGGGGCGATGTCAAATCGCGACGACGCTCCCGTCGGGCACGGTCATTCGCAAGCTCGAAGCCGTCAACGAGACATCGAACCACGTTCTCGGTACGATCGCGACGCCCTACCGCATCAGCAATGGAGATTGGAATGAAGATATTGCAACTGAGTCTTGCCCTAGGCATGACCGTTCTTTTCGCAGCCGAAGCTCACGCGCAGGCAGCCGCGGAGCTCGAGAAGACCAAGGGCTGCTTGAACTGCCACGCCGTCGATCAGACAAAAATGGGGCCGAGCTTCAAAGCCATCGCCGCTAAACACAAGGGCGAGGCCGACGCCGAAGCGAAGCTCGTGGCCAAGCTCAAGAACGGAACCGGCCATACCAAAATCAACGCGACCGACGCGGAGTTGCAACAATTGATCGCTGACGTCCTGGCGACCCAATAGGCCGAGCCCGAGGGAGCAGGCATGGCAAGAGAATCGGCGCCGTCCCGGCGGGAATTGTGGGTCAACCTTCTGCTTTACCCGACCCACACCCTGCCGACCGCTGCGGCGCCGGTTTTGGTTGGGATCGGGCTGGCCATCCACGATCACGTCTTCGCAACCCTGCCCGTCGTCGTCGGATTTGTCGCAAGCTGGCTCTTGCATATCGGTGGCGTGTTTATCGACAACTATGAACTCCTCGTCCGGCATCCGGAAAACCGCGAGCATCCCGAGCTGATCGAGGCGCTCGAAAAAGGCACGCTCTCGCTATCCGTGCTCAGAGGCGCGATTGCTTTTTGCTTTGTGGCGGCCATGGTGACCGCGCCGTATCTTCTGAAGGTTGGCGGCATTCTGGTCGTGGTATTCGGGATTCTCGGCGTCGCCTCGAGTTGGTCTTATTCTGCCGGCCCTCTCGCCTATGCCCGGCTTGGACTCGCCGATCCGATCTTCTTCATCATGTTCGGCGTCGTCGCGGTCGTCGGAACCTACTACATCCAAGCGGCACCATTGTATTTGTCCGCATCGAACTGGTTCTATGCCGCCCAGGCGCTCCCCTTGAACGCCTTTGTCCTTGGCTTGCCCGTGGGCGCGCTGGTCACCAATGTTCTTCTCATCGACGACATTCGCGATCGCGTTGCCGACAAGGCGAAGGGATGGCGCACCGGAACCGTGCGCTTCGGGATAGGGTGGACCCGCCGCGAAATCGTTGTCCTGTCGGCGTTCTCTTATGTCATCCCTTTCTGGTTTTGGCTGGGTCGCGGGTTCGGCCCATGGGTGCTGTTGCCGTTGCTCACCCCTCCCGCCTGGC
>Ga0209415_10003906_pt1 | contig 27560 bp, 22 predicted proteins | sample PeaSoiSIISIP2007_FD_187696 | JGI IMG/M metagenome (GOLD analysis project Ga0209415, IMG submission 187696) | Peat soil microbial communities from Weissenstadt, Germany - SII-SIP-2007 (SPAdes) (version 2) | ecosystem: Environmental > Terrestrial > Soil > Wetlands > Peat | place: Germany... | reverse complement strand
CACGAAGCGGCCGCGGGCCTGGCCCTTGATGGCGCTGCCGCGACCCGCCTTGAGTCGCTCGACAAGTACACTGCGCCAAGTGATCGGTGCGGCGGCAATTTGCCTGAGAGATTCGAGCACGCCGAGTGTGACCAAAGCGGACGTGAACAGTGCCGGATCTCGCCGGTAACGCGTCGCGCCAGTTCCACCCAGCCCCAGCTCGGCCTGCAACTCTTCGGTGAATTCGTCTTTCGAACGGTCCAGAATCAGCCGAATCGCCGTGAGTCCGGCTGCGAAATCGCGATTGAGCAGGATTTCGATGTCACCCGGCGAATAGGTGCGCTTCTCTGGAATGCCGTCGATGAGCCGAGTGACGGCATCGGAATGCTCGTCGCGCCACGATGCCTGAATAGCGGACAACGCATCGAGCAGCTCGTCGACCGTCTGCCGATATCGTCTCAACGTGTCACCGTCCGACGATCAGGTACTCGCGCACCTCGTTTCGCTCAGCGGCCGCGTGCGTGCCGAAGCAATAGCGATGTGCCTTCTCGAACACCTCTACATGCCTCTTCTGGCGCTTCATGAGCGCAACGAGCACATCGAGATCGGGGAACCCGTTCGACGAGTATGACAACACGATAATGCTACGAGAGAACTTGGCGAACACCTGTTCGAACGCTTCAACGGCCGCGTGGCGGTATGAGAAGGGCGTGAACGGCTTCTTGACTTTCCGCACCTTACTAGTCGGCATGATCTCAAGGCCTTCCCAGTAACACGAGAGGCCTTCGAGGAAGTGGTACCGCTTCACGTAGCAGTTGTCGTCGGCGCGTGGGACGTACGGAGGGTCGAGGTACACCAAGTCGACCTGCTCGGCATCAACCTCGAATACCGCGGCTCGCGTTGCGCGGTTTCGCTCGCCATTGTCGAACGCAGCGGCGTTGTAGGCGGTGACGTGCTCGGCGAAGTGCTCGCGTAGCGACAGCTCCAGGTCACGCCGGCCATCCTTGTAGTGCTCCGGATCGCCGGCCACGGTAAACACACCACGCGGTTGGCGCTTTGCACACGAGCGAATCAGAGCCGCGATGGCCAGGGAGCGTTTGTACGCGTTTCGCAAACGGGGGATGTTTCCCCAGATCTGGTCGAGAAACCGAAGATCGTCTGGGCTGAAGAAAATTCCGGAGAACGTTCGCTCGATGAAGTGACGATGATGGGGATCGTACGCAAAGAGGATTTCAAGGTCCTGGGCATCGAGTTGAATGCCCGGGTTCTCGATCGTCGCGTGGCTGAGCACAGCGCAGAAGTTCAAGAAATCGTTGGCATGCACCTGCTTACCCATGGACTTGAGCAGGTACGACACGCAGCCCGACCCGGAAAACGCGTCGAGCACGGTGTGAAAATCGAGATCGGAGAAGACCCCGTGCAGCCAGGGCAGCAAGCGGAATTTGCTGCCCATGAAGCGGATCTGTGGGAATCGCAACGCGCGGTCGGGAAACTCGTGCGACAGCCGCAGAACGGAACTCGTCAGCGCCACAACTCCACTCCTCCCGCTAGCATTCCTGACCGCTGGTTTGGTTGCTTACACCCTTATGCTGAGTACGTGCAACTGCAACCATGTAGCGTGCCGGGCCGTCGTCCGTCCAGCGTGGCAGAACTGCAAGGGCGGCGCAGTGGCTCCCTGGCCTTTCAGTGCGGGAAGGGTCAGAATCACCGAACGACAATTGGAGAGACACGCAATGGTGACCGTCGACTTCCGAACGCGCCGCGACACCGACGTGCGATCACTCGACTTCGTCGAGTTCCACGAACGCCAGCTGCCAGCGGCACTCCGTGGCGCGAACGCTAAGTTTGTCGCGCGCGCACTCGACATCCTGCGACTCCCACCGCTGGCGCTGCAGGTCGACGGGCGCTCGTACACGTACCGCCCATCCCCGAAGGGGTTGGACATCATTCCCGGCGACACACACGCCGCGGTCGTCGCCTCGCTCGGCCGCGCCGCCTTCTCCGATCTCCGCAAACGGCCACGGGGAAAATGACGGCTCGCTAGTTCCTTGCAACTGCCTCGGTTTATCATGATGATCCGAGAGATGATTGCACGGGCTCTGCGCTTGCCGCGGCACCCACAGGCGTCCTTCTTTCTCTGGGGCCCTCGCCAGACGGGAAAGAGCACGCTGCTGCGTACGCTCTACCCGCAGGCGCGACGGATCGATCTGCTGACGGCGCGGGAATTCGTTCGTTTCTCAGAGGACCCGACTGTCCTGCGGGAAGAAGTCGCGGCCACGCACGAACGCTTCGTGGTGATCGACGAAATCCAGAAGGTTCCGGCGCTCCTCGACGAGGTGCACTGGCTGATCGAGAATCGCCGCGTCACCTTCGCCTTGTGCGGATCGAGTGCGCGCAAGGTGCGGCGGGGACATGCCAACCTGCTCGGCGGACGGGCGTTGCGGTATGAGCTGCACGGATTCGTTTCCGCCGAGCTCGGGCACGACTTCAGCCTGATCCGCGCCATCAACCACGGCTACCTGCCCCCGCACTACCTGGCCGAGCAACCGGCGGGCCGCATCCGCTCCTACGTCGAAGACTACCTCAAAGAAGAGATCGCTGCGGAGGGGCTGACCCGCAACCTGCCCGCCTTCTCCGGATTTCTGCGTGCTGCGGCGCTGGCAGACGGCCAGCTGGTGAGCTACGAGTCGATCGCGCGCGACTGCGGCGTGTCTGCCTACACGGTGAAGGAGTACTTTCAGATCCTCGTCGATACGCTGCTCGGTCAGTTCGTGCCAGGCTACCAGAAGCGGCCCAAGCGTCGTGTCATCCGAGCGCCCAAGTTCTACTTCGCGGACGTCGGCTTGGTGAATCATCTGGCCAAGCGACATGCGCTCGAGCCCGGGGGGCCACTCTTCGGCGCGGCGTTTGAAAACTGGGTGCTCCACGAGATCTCTGCGTACCGCGCGTATCACGATTTTGCGTTCGACATCTGCTACTGGCGCCTCGCCAGTGGCATCGAGGTCGACTTTGTCATCGACGACATGCGCACCGCGATCGAGGCCAAAGCGACCGCGCGGGTACATGCCGATCACTTGAAGGGACTGCGTGAGCTGGCGCGCGACCACCCGCGTGTTGGCCGGCGGGTGGTGGTGAGTCTCGACGAGCGGCCGCGACGAACGGAGGATGGCATCGACATTCTTCCGGCCCAGCTGTTCGCCCAGCGGTTGTGGGAAGGCGATATCGCGGGCTGACAGGGGCTCAGAGAAGGCAGTCCCGCGTTGTCATCGGACGCGAGAACGGTCAGGATTACGGCACGACAAACCGGAGAGGCACACCATGGTGAGCGTCGACTTCCGAACACGGTGCGATGCCGACGTGCGATCGCTCGACTTCGTCGAGTTCCACGAACGCGAGCTGCCGGAGGTGTTGCAAGGTCCGAACGCTGAGTTTGTCGCACGCGCACTCGCCATCCTGCAACTCCCGCCGCTGGCGCTGCAGGTCGATGGGCACTCGTACACGTACCGCCCGTCGCCGAAGGGGCTGGAGATCATTCCGGGCGACACGCACGCTACGGCGGTCGCCTCGCTCGGTCGCGACGCTTTCTCCGATCTGATGCAAGACGTGCGCAGCACGGTGGCGCTTATCATCGGCGACGACGTCAAAATGCTGCGCGGCAGCCAGCAAGCGTTCATCGAATGGGAACCGGTCTTCCGCGCCGCGCGCGACGGGCGGCCGGTGTACGAGCCCGGCTCGATCGACTTCCGCGCGCGCGACGGATCTCCCTTGGATCTCACGTGCAGCTTTGCCCCCCAGGATCCGCCGGACGAGATGGCGCACTTCCTGCGCGCAGCCGGCTTCTTGCGCATCCGCGGTTTGTTCACGGCGGACGAAATGAACCGGATCTCCGGCGACATCGACCGCGCTGTCCCGCACTATCGGCCGAATGACGGCCGCTCGTGGTGGGCGCGGACGCGCGCCGGCGAGCATCGTCCCGTGCGACTGCAGTATTTCCAAGTGCACTCGGAACGCGTCGCCGCGCTGCTGAACGATCGCCGCTTTCTGGCGATCGCCGGCCTCACGAGCGATGGACACGCGTGCCGCGAGGGCAATGCCATCGAAGCGCTGGTCAAACCGATTGGCGTCGTCGAAGGCATCTCCGACGTCACCTGGCACAAGGACTGTAGCCTAGGCAGGCACTCGTATCAGTGCTGCGGGATCACCGTCGGCATCTCGGTGACCAAATCCGATGAAGAATCGGGACAACTGTGCGTCGTCGCCGGCTCGCACCGCGCCTCGCTGCCGCTCAAGGGATTGCGCGACGACCTCGATCTGCCGCGCATCGGCCTGCCGACGGCCCCCGGCGACGTCACCGTGCACTTGAGCTGTACGTATCACATGAGCATCCCGCCGCAGCGCGCCGAGCGACGCGTCATGTACACCGGCTTCGCCTTGCCGGCGCGCGCCGAAGATTCTCCCGAGCAACGTGAGAGGCTCCGGCAGATCCGCGAGCGCGCCCCTGCCAAAGCGCTCGAGCTGAAACAAACCAGCATCGGCAAGGACCCGGAGGCAGACCGGCGCCGCGGCTTCGACCGGCGCGGCCTGCGGTAGCCGGCGCGGCGAATGAATCACAGCCGCCGCTGAACCCCGCATAATACGGTGACATCTCGGGCGCTACTCGGGGTGATCGGTCTGCAATCTTGTCACCGTGTATTGCGAGACTCAGTAAGAGCCCGCGCAGGCGGGCTTTGCGCATTTCGTTGCCGCGGTTTCAAACGCGGCGGTTGGGCTGTCCCGCTCACCCGCCCCGCAGCACGTGCCCGGGCAGCGCGCCGGTGTGGCCGCCGCCTTCCATCACCACAGCGCCGTTCACCAGCGCCATGACGTAGCCCTCGGCGTCGACGACGTAGCGCTCGGTCGACGCGGGAAAGTCGCGCACCAGTCGCGCATTGCCGCACTTCAACCGGGCACGGTCCAACAGCACGAGATCGGCGAACGCGCCTTCGCGGATCACGCCCCGATCGGCGAGCCCGTGTACCGTCGCCGGCATGAGCGTCAGCCGCCAGATCGCCTGCTCGATACTGAGCGGATCGGGCACCCAGTCGGTGAGCAGCCGCGTGGTGTAGTCGGCACCGACGAACGAGGCGAGGTGCGCGCCGCCGTCGCTGGAGCCGGACATGACGATCGGATCGCTCACGCCGGCCCGGACGACGTGCTGAATGAAGGCGCGCGACATGTCGGTCAAACGCGTGCACCACTGCGTCTGCAGATCTTCCTCCAGCGACAGGTCGAGGAACGTGTCGAGCGGGTCGGCATTGCGTGCTTCGGCCAACTCGGTCACCAAGCGACCCACCCACTCCCGATGCTCCGCATCGCGCACGGCTTCGACCTCGATCACGTCCCAGGTGACCGGAACGGAACGGCCGACGACGTTATCGAACTCGGCGCGCATGCGCGCCCGCACGTCGGCGCGGCGCAGTCGCGCCGAGCGCTCCGGCTCGGGCGCCGTCAGTGCCTCGCGCCACGCCGGCATCTCGTCGAAAACGAACGTGTCGGCCAGCTTGAGATGCAGCTCCAGGGCGTTGGTGGCGAACTGCGGATGCACGCGGATGCCTTGCGCGAAACACTCGTGCGCAAACTCCATCGTGCGCTCCCAACTCAGCGGGTTCTCCGGCGTCGGCAGCAGCAAGTTGAGCTCGACCGGCCGGCCCGAGGCGCGGTAGATGTCGCGGATCAGCGCGCGGTCGCGTTCGTCGTACCCTTCCGCCATGCTGTGCGGAATGATCTCCACGGCGCCACGCTCGAACTCCGCGAGCACCGCGCAGAGCGCCACGATCTCCTCCGGGGCCGCATGGTTGCATGGCACGCCGCGCCCGTCCTCGCCGACGTGAACGTCGAGCTGTGACGTCGAGAAGCCGATCGCGCCGTCGCGCATCGCTTGGCGGACGACACCCTGCATCGCTGCGATCTCGTCGGCCGTAGCGGCGCGCTCGGAGGCGGCGTCGCCCATCACGTAGCGCCGCACGGCGCAGTGGCCGACGTAGCTGCCGGCGTTGACGCCGAGCTTGCCGTCGAAGCGGCGCCAGTAGTCGCCGAAGCTGCCGCCGGTGAATTTGAGACCCGCGCGCAACGCCGCGCGCGACATGCCTTCGACGCGGCTGAGCATGCCGGCGAGCCAGTCGACGTCCGCGGGCTTCGCCGGCCCCAACGTGAAGCCGCAGTTGCCGGCGAGGATGGTGGTCACGCCGTGCCACAGCGATGGCGTCGCCAACGGATCCCAGTCGAGCTGCACGTCGTAATGCGTGTGCACGTCGATGAATCCGGGTGTGACCGTCAAGCCGTCGGCGTCGATGACGCGCGTAGCGGCGTCGCGCACGCGCCCGATCTTGGCGATACGGCCGTTACGCACCGCGATATCGGCAGTGAAGCCGGGCATCCCGGTGCCGTCGATGACCCGACCGCCTGTGATGACGACGTCCCATTGCATCGCAGTCCTCCACGCGTCGCCGCGGCGCCGCCCCTACTTGAACGCCGGCAGCACGTATTTCCCCATCAGCTCGATGGATTGCATCACCTTGTCGTGCGGGATCTCGTGCGGGTTGACGAGGCACAGCAGCAAATCACAACCTGCGGCCTCGTAGCGCTTGGCGATCTCGACGCAGCGGTCGGGATCGCCGACCACGGCGGAACCGGTGTCTTTGAGGAAGTCGAAGGTTATGTGCTCCAGCCCGCCGCTGTCCGCCACCATCTTCAGCTGCTCGGCGTACGAGTAGGTGCCGAGGTCCTTGCCGGCCATCCATTCGGCGAGGCCGCCGATCAGCTTCACGGCGGTGCGCACGTACCAGGGAAACGACTCGCGCGCGTTGGCAAACGCTTCGTCGTTGGTCGGCGCGCAGTGCACCATGGTGAAGGTGGCGGCCTGCTCGTTCTTGAACCTGCCGACCGGTTGAGCACACTCGGCCAACCCGTCGCGGTAGAGACGAATGCGATCCACCAGGTCTTCCGGGGGCACGCCGACGGTGAACGAGCACAAGCCGAGCCCGTGGCGGCCGATCTCCTTGTGCCCGTCGGGGCTGCTGGTCGCGCCCCACAGCGGCGGGTGCGGCTTCTGCAGCGGCTTCGGCAATACGCGGCGCGGCCCACCCATGCGCCAATACTTGCCGTCGGCCTGGTAGACGTCGTTCGTCCACGCGCCGACGATGTGCCGCAAGGCTTCCGACCACATGGCGCGCGTGGCGTGCGGATCGACACCGAAACCTTCCAGCTCGACGCGGGTCGACGAGCGGCCGGTACCGAGCTCGACACGTCCGTTGCTCAGCAGGTCGAGGACCGCGGCCGACTCCGCCGTGCGGATGGGATGATTGTACGGCTGCGGCAGGAGACGCACGCCGTAGCCGATGCGGATCTGCTGCGTGCGGGCGGCGATCGCGCCGTACAGCACCTCCGGATTGGAGCAATGCGAAAACTCTTCCAGGAAGTGATGCTCCACCGTCCAGACGCTGTGGAAGCCGAGCCGGTCGCCGAGGATCGCCTGCTCCAGCGTGTGCTGATATGCCCAATACTCGCTGCGGTCGTTCCAGGGCTTGGCGACGGGGATTTCGTAGAACAAGGCGAACTTCATACTGCTCCTTCAAACTCCGATGTGGTGCGAGCTATGCGAAATGCGGTTCGTCAGTCAAGCGCGCACGCAAGCGCTCACGCAAGCGCTCACGCGAGCTCCAGCACCGTGCGGATGCCGCGGCTCGCGGTCAGATCAGCCATCGCCTCGTTGATCTGCGCCAGCGGCCGGCGCGCGGTGACCAGGCCTTCCAAATCGAGCCGGCCTGCCTGCCACAGGCTGACCAGCCGCGGGATCTCACGCAGCGAGTTCGAGCTGCCGAGCGCGCAGCCGCGCAGCTTCTTCTCGGTGACGACGAACAGCGCCGGCATCGCAATCGTGAGCACGTCATCCATCGGCGGCGCGCCGACGCAGACGGTCATGCCGCCCGCGCGTGTCGCAGCCAGCCCGGTCTGAATGAGACTGGTATGCCCCGCCGTGTCGAAGGCGTAGTCGGCGCCGACGGTGGTGATCTCGTGCACGCGTGCCACGACGTCTTCGGCGCTCGGATCGATCGTATCGGTGGCCCCGAAGCTCGCCGCCAGCGCGCGCCGCTCGGCGACCGGATCGGACACGATGATGCGCGCCGCTCCGGCCAGCCGCGCCCCTTGCACCACGGAGAGCCCGACGCCACCGAGGCCCATCACCAGCACCGTCGCGCCTTCTTCGACCTTTGCCGTGTTGAGCACCGCGCCCACGCCGGTCTGCACCGCGCAGCCGATGACGCATGCGAGCTCGAGCGGCACATCGGCCGGAATCTTGACCGCGCCGGTCGCCGACGCCACGACGTACTGCGCAAACGCGCCGACCCCGACGCCGCGATAGACGACCTGGCCGTCGCGCGCGAGACCGGTCGACCCGTCGGGAAACGTGTTGGTCTGAATCGCGGCGGCGTTGACACACACGGTCGGCTCGCCGCGCACGCACCAGTAGCACGTGCCGCACGGCGGACAGGGCGTCAACACCACGTGATCACCCACCTGCAGACCATCAACATTCGGGCCGATCGCATCGACGATCCCCGCGGCTTCGTGGCCGAGGACGATCGGCAGCGGGCTCGGGAACGTTCCGTTGACGATGCTGAGGTCGGAATGGCAGACGCCGCAGTGGGTCACCCGGACGCGCACCTGGCCCGCCCGCGGCGCATCGATGGTGATCTCGCCCACACGCAAAGGTTGGCCCGGCGTGTCGAGCAGCGCCGCCTTCATGGAGGTGCGTCCTGCGCTCATGTGCGGTGCGATCCTGCCCGGCTGCCCGCCGGAAGGCAATGCCGAGCGGCTTGCGCAGGGTCGATCGGATTTCGTACAAGGGGAAACAACCGGCAATCACAATTCTGGAGGGATCTGCGATGGCGACCAAGCCGAGACAGCAGCCCAAGACCTTCTCGCTCCACTGGGGCAGCGGGATTATCGAAGAAGAAGCGCAGTTCGCCACCCCGTATCATCGCCCCACGATACAATTGCTCAAATTCGAGGAAGGCGACGCCGCCGGCGCCTACGCGATCCGGTTTTGTCACTACGATCATCGCGGCGGGTTTCAACGCGCGCCGCTGATCATCGACGCCAAGGACCTGCCGGCATTGAAGACGGCGTTGCGGCAGACGCCGAAGCTGCGCCGGCTGCTGGCGAAATTGGCGGAGTAGCCGGCAGCCATCGCGGGCGCTTGACGCGTCGCCCGCGCGCGTCGATCATCCAGCCGTGATGACGCCATCATGCCCCAACTGCGGCGTCGAGCTGCGCCCCGGCGCCCGCTTCTGCGACACCTGCGGGCAGCGGCTGGACGCCGGGCCGCAGCCGGTGGTGCCGCCCGCGGCCGCGCCCGTTCATCCATCGGCCATCGCGGCCGGCCGCTACGCCGTCCAACGCATCCTCGGTGAAGGAGCCCGCAAGCGGGTCTTCCTCGCCCACGATACCCGGCTGGATCGCGACGTGGCGATCGCGCTGATCAAGATGGAAGGCCTGGATGAAGCGGGCCGCACCCGCGTGCGACGCGAAGCGCAAGCGATGGCGCGACTCGGCGACGATCCGCACATCGTCACCGTCTACGACATCGGCGAGGACGGCGACCAGGTCTTCATCGTCAGCCAGTACATGGCGGGCGGGGACCTCGAGACGCTGCTGCAGCGCGCCGAGAGCCACCGCCTGCCGCTCGATCAGGTGCTGCGCATCGCCGACCAGATCTGCGCGGCCCTCGATCATGCCCATGCCCGCGGCATCGTGCACCGCGATCTCAAGCCGGGCAACGTCTGGCTGACCGCCGACGGCGCGGCCAAGCTCGGCGACTTCGGCCTCGCCGTCGCGATGGATCGCTCGCGGCTCACGCAAGCCGGCATGATGGTCGGGACCGTCGCCTACATGCCGCCGGAGCAGGCGGTCGGCCGGCCGCCGGACACACGCAGTGATCTGTACTCACTCGGAGCGCTGCTCTACGAAATGGTGACCGGCCGCCCACCCTTCCTCGGCGACGACGCCGTCAGCGTCATCTCCCAGCACATCAACACCGCGCCGGTGGCGCCGTCGTGGCACAACCCGGACGTGCCGCGCGCGCTGGAAGCACTCATCCTGCGCCTGCTCGCCAAGGTGCCCGAGGAGCGGCCGGAGAGCGCGGCGGCGGTGCGCACGGCGCTGGAGACGCTGGCGGCGCTGGCGGATGCCGAGCCGGCCACACAGAGTCGCCCGGCCGCGGCGATCAACCCGCTCGATAGTCTCGCCGGCGGCGTGTTCGTCGGCCGCGAGCGCGAGATCGAGGACCTGCGCGGCGCGGTCGAAGACGCGCTGGCCGGACGCGGCCGGCTCGTCATGCTGGTGGGCGAGCCGGGCATCGGCAAGACGCGCACGGCGGACGAGATCACCACCTACGCCCGGTTGCGCGGCGCACAGGTGCTCATCGGCCGCTCCTACGAAGGCGAAGGCGCGCCCGTGTATTGGCCGTGGGTGCAGGTGGTCCGCTCGTACATCCACGACCGCGACACCACCGCACTGCAGTCGGTGATGGGACCGGGCGCGGCGGACATTGCGCAAGTGGTCTCCGAAGTCCGCGAGCGCCTCCCCGACCTGCCGGTGCCGGCACCGCTCGAGCCCGAGCAGGCGCGCTTCCGCCTGTTCGACAGCATCACCACGTTTCTGCGGAACGCCGCACAGCACCAGCCGCTGGTGCTCGTCCTCGACGATCTCCACTGGGCGGACAAACCCTCGCTCCTGCTGCTGCACTTCCTGGCGCGTGAGATCCGCGACAGCCGGCTCCTCATCGTCGGCACCTATCGTGACGTCGAGCTGCGCCGGCAGCACCCGCTGTCGCAGACCCTCGGCGACCTCGCACGGGAACAGCTCGGCCAGCGCGTGCTGCTGCGCGGTCTCACCGAGCGCGACGTCGCCCGCTTCGTCGAGATGACGGCGGGACGCACGCCGCCGCAGCGGCTGGTGTCGGCGCTGTACAAGGAAACCGAGGGTAACCCGTTCTTCGTCAGCGAGATCGTACGGCTGCTGGTGGCCGAGCACCGCATCGAGCACCTCGACGACGTGGCGACGTGGACGGTCACCATTCCCCAGAGCGTGCGCGACGTCGTCGGACGCCGCCTCGATCGCCTGTCGCCGGAGTGCAACCGGGCGCTGACCATCGCCTCCGTGATTGGCCGCGAGTTCGGGCTGCAGGTTCTCGAAGCAGTGATCGCCTCCGCCGATGCCGGCGTCGGACGTGAACGGCTGCTCGACGTGTTGGAGGAAGCGGTTGCGGCGCGGGTGATCACGGAGGTGCCGCGCAGCGTCGGCCGGTACACGTTTTCACACGCATTGATTCGAGAGACGCTGTACGGCGAGCTGACGACGACGCGACGCGTCCGCTGGCACCGCCGGATCGGCGAAGTCTTGGAGCAGCTGCATGCCGCGAGCCCCGAGCCGCAGCAGTCGACGCGCTTCGGACAAGCCGCGGCGGAGCTGGCCTACCACTTCTTCGAAGCCGCCCCGGGTGGCGACGTCGCCAAGGCCATCACCTACGCCACCCAGGCCGGCGAGCGGGCCACCGCGCTGCTGGCCTACGAAGAAGCGGTGGGCCACTACGAGCGCGCGCTGCAGGCCTTGGAGCTGCAGCAAACGGCCGACCCGGCGCGGCAGTGCGCGTTGCTGCTGTCGCTGGGCGACGCGCAAATGAAGGCCGGCGAAACGACGCGCGCCAAGGAAGCCTTTCGGCGCGCCGCCGACGTGGCCAAGCAGCTCGGGGCCGCCGATGACATGGCGCGCGCCGCACTCGGATTCGGCGGACTGTGGATGACCACCGGATTCGTCGACACGACGCTGATCGCACTGCTCGAGGACGCGCTCGCGGCGTTGGGCGGCGGCGACAGCGCCGCGCGCGCGCGTGTGATGGGCCGTCTGGCGGTCGAGCTGTATTGGACGGACGCGCGCGAGCGGCGTGTCCAGCTGGCGCGCGACGCAATTGCGATGGCACGCCGACTCGGCGAACCGGCGACCCTCGCCTTCACGTTGACGGCACACAACATCGCGCTGTGGGGCACGGAGAACGAGGCGGATCTGCTGTCGCCGGCCGCCGAGATCGTGCGGCTCGCGGAGCAAGCCGGCGACCGCACGCTGGCGTCGATGGGACGCGAATGGCGCCTCGTCGGGTTGCTGGCGCGCGGCGACATCCGCGCCGTCGATCGCGAGATCGACGCGCAGGCGCTCATCGCCGAGGAGATGCGGCAGCCGATCTACCGCTGGGTGGTGACCAACTGGCGGGCGATGCGCGCGCTGCTGGCCGGCCGTTTGCAGGAGGCCGAGCAGCTGGCCGAACAGGCATATGCGTTGGGCCGGCGCGTCAAGCCGCTGGACGCGTCGCAGACCTATGCCGTGCAGATGCTCTTCCTGCGCCTGGAGCAAGGGCGCGCGTCGGAGCTGGAACCGACGCTCACCGGGTTGGTCGAGCAATATCCGGCGCTGCCCGCATGGCGCTGCGGGCTGGCGCTCTTCCACAGCTCGACCGGCCGACTCGATGAAGCGCGCGCCGAGTTCGAGCGCTTGGCCGCCCACGACTTTGCGGACATCCCCCTCGACATGCTGTGGCTGATCACCGTGGTGCTGCTCTCCGAGGTCTGCGTCGCGCTCGGCGATGCCCAACGCGCCGCCATCCTCTATGGTCTCCTGCTGCCGTGCGCCGGCCGCAACATCGTCGTCGGTACCGGGACCATTTGCCTTGGTGCGGCCGAGACCTCGCTCGGCCCGTTGGCGGCGACGATGGGCCGCTGGACAGCAGCCGAGCGCCACTTCGAAGACGCCATGCAGATGCACCGGAAGCTGGAAGCGCCGCCGTTGATTGCCCACACACAGCGCGAGTACGCCGAAATGTTGTTGGCGCGTGACGCGCCCGGCGACCGCGACAATGCACTCGTGCTGTTGACCGAAGCGCTCGACACCGCCCGTCAGCTGGGAATGAAACCCCTGGTCGAACGTGCCGCCGCCCTGAAGCTGCGCGCGCAGGGCATTGCCGCGATGGACATCCGCACTTCGATCGACGCCGTGGCCTCGGCGGTACAGCGCCAGCGGCCGGATCTCCGGCGCCACCTCGCGGCGGACGGTACGGTCACCCTGATGTTCAGCGACATGGAAGGCTTCACCGAGATGACCGAGCGCCTCGGCGACCAAGCCGCGCACCGGGTGATCCAAGCGCACAACACCCTGGTGCGCCGCGAGGTCGCGGCGCACGGCGGCGCGGAGCTGGAGCTGCAAGGCGACGGGTTTCTGCTGGCCTTCGCCGATCCACGCAGCGCCCTGCGCTGCGCCATCGCCATTCAGCGTACCTTCTCCGCCTACAGCGCCGCGCACCCCGAGCAGCCGATCCGTGTGCGCATCGGCCTGCATACCGGCGAAGCCATCAAGGAGCAGGACCGCTTCTTCGGCAAGACCGTCATCCTCGCCGCGCGCATCGCGGCGCAGGCCAAGGGCGGCGAGATTCTCGTGTCGTCGCTGGTGAAGGAGCTGACGGCCGGCGCCGGAGTTCGGTTCGATGGCCAACGCGACGTCGCGCTCAAAGGGCTGGCCGGCACCTACACGCTGCATGCGGTGGAATGGACCGCCGCGGAATCGAGTCACTAGGGCCTGCGGCCGGCGTCCTTGCAGCGGACCGCTCGCCGTTGGCTCGCTCTCGGCGGCAAGTCCGACAGACTAGGCCTGGCGCCGGCGCTCGATCCTCCCGAGGAGCCGGAGCAAGCCATCTAGAATTGTGACGGGATGGGGCGGACAGCCGGGCACATAGAGGTCCACCGGAATGTCGCGTGGGACACCGCCGTGAGCCGCCGGGCTGCCCGCAAACGGGCCGCCGGCAATGGCGCAGGCGCCGATGGCCATCACGATCTTCGGCGCAGGTACCGCTTCGTAGGTCTTGCGGAGCGCCAGCTCCATGTTCTCCGTAACCGGCCCAGTGACCACGATGCCGTCGGCATGTCGTGGCGAGGCAACGAACTGGATGCCGAAGCGTGAGAGATCGAAGACGACGTTGCCGAGCGCTGTCAGCTCAGATTCGCAACCGTTACACCCGCCGGCGGACACTTGCCGCAACCGCAACGAACGCCCGAACAGCCGGCGCATCCGCCAGTCGAGGGCCTCGACCAACGGCGCTTCAGGTGCTCCGTCGCCCGCCAGCACGAGCGCGTCGCGCTTGCTGGCGGCGAGCCGGTAGTCCGTGCTGTAGGTGATGGCCCCGGTCGGACACGTCTCGGTGCACGCTGGGCAGAAGACGCACGCACCGAGATCGAGCCGGAGCGGGTCCGTCTGCACCGCATGCGTCGGACACGCATCGACGCAGGCGCGACAGCCGTCGACGCAGCGTGACGCATCGAGCACCGGCCGTCCCCGGAAACGCTCCGGTAGCTCGGGCGGCGCCGCCGGGAAGCGCACAGTCCGCTTGCCCTGACTCCACCGCGTTCGGATCAGGCTGGGCACAACTCCTCCGTCATCGACGGCTCCTCCGTCATCGGTCGTGTCCCGCGTACGATAGGTTGAAGCTCTTGTTGCAGAGCGGGAAGTCGGAGATCTGCTGGTCGCGCATCGCGACCGCCAGACCGTACCAATTGTGCAACGACGGGTCGGCGATGTGGTAGCTGCGTAACGCGCCGCCCGCATCGGTAACGGCGACGTGCGCGATCTCACCCCGCCACCCTTCCACGAGCCGGACGGCCACGGCGCTTCGCGCGAGCGGACCGATGGTGGTCACAAGCGGGCCCTGCGGCAAGCGCTCAATCTCTTCACGCACGAATGCGATCGAGCGGCGCGCCTCGACGTGGCGGATCATGGCGCGCGCAAAGACGTCGCCGCCCTCGAGATGCGCCATCGGGATGTGGGCGAAGCGGAAGAAGCCCGAGGAATGATCGACGCGGACGTCGCGGCGGCAGCCGCTGGCACGCGCCGCGGGACCGACCATGCCGAGCTGCTCCGCGACGTCGTACGACAACGTCCCGGCCTGCTCGAAACGCGACAGCACCGACGGCTCGGAGAAGACCAGCTCCGCAACCGCGTCGACGTCGCGCTGTGCCCTCGCCAAGCGCTGCGTGAGCTCCGCGCGCAGGACCTCGTCAAGATCACAGCGCGCGCCGCCGGGCACGAGCAGGCCGCGGCCGAAACGATTGCCGCTGAGCGCCAGCAGGAGGTTCAAGAACTCGCCGCGCAGGCGTCCAAAGTAGGCTGCTCCGGGCAGATAGCCGACGTCACTGCACAGCGCGCCGAGATCACCCACGTGGTTGGCGACGCGCTCGAGCTCCAGTGCAATCGCGCGCAGGGCCTGTGCGCGCGGCGGCACCTCGAAGCCGGCCAACGTCTCGATGGCATCGCAGTACGCCGTTGCGTGCCCAATCACCGTGTCGCCGGCGATTGACTCGGCGATCACCAGGCGGCGCGCCGGCGTCGACGCGAGCATGAGCGCCTCGGCGGAGCGGTGCTGGTATCCCAGCTGAATCTCCAGATGCAGCACCGTTTCGCCGGCGCACTGAAAACGGAAGTGGCCGGGCTCGATGACGCCGGCATGCACGGGCCCGACCGCAACTTCGTGAATCCCAGGTCCGTCGACGCGAAAGAACGGGTGCGCATCGACGGCGCCGTCGCCCGCCTCTGCGAGATCCGCGTGCCGGAGGAGCGGTTTGAGCCACGGATGGCCGACTGGGCGCACACCGAGCGACTCGAAGATCTCGCGTTCGAATGCCTGCGCCGCCGGCAGTAGCGGCGTCAGCGACGGAAAGGTCGCGCCGGCGCCGGCGCTCGCGCGACAGATACTCAGACGACCGTCGGCATCGAAGGCGACCACGCTGAGCAGTTCGATGCCTCCTGTGACCGGCCAGGCCCATAACCCGACGAGTCGCCCGCCGGCACGCGCGTCGGTCAACACGCACTGGTGCAGCGCCTCCGGAGAGAGCACCGGAAGCTCACTGAGCAGCCACGCTCGGTCCGCACGCCCTCCACCACTTCGCGGCTCGGTCATGGCACCCTTCATCCGCCCAGCACCGCAGCCGCGTCGCGCAGCAGGCGATCCAAGCCCGCAGGAACGTAGACTCCCAGCACCACAACGAGAAGCGCAAGGACGGCGGGCGGCGCCACCGCAAGCAGACGCTCGGTGCCGGGCGTGGGGTCTGCCGCCCCAGTGGGGCCTTCGCTGTGCAGCATCGGCAGCAATGTTCCGGCAATACCGACAAAGGCGACGCCGAGAATCACAATGAAGAGCACGCCGAGCCAGGGTGCGCTACCGCGCATCGCGCCGAGGAAGATCGAGATCTCGCTGACGAACGGGCCGAAGGGCGGCGACCCGCCGATGGCAAACGCGGCCACCGTCAGCAGCGCTGCACTCACCGGCAGGCGCCGGCGCGCGCCGCGCACGTCGGCGGCCGTCGTGGTGCCGTACGCCCGCAGCACGTTGCCCGCGAGCAGGAAGAGCGCGGCTTTGATCAGCGAGTGGTTGACGACGTGCAAGAGCGCGCCGTAGGTCGCCGTGCCGGCGACACCGAGGCCGACGGCGATCACGCCCATGTTCTCCACCGACGAGTAGGCCAGGAGCCGCTTGTAGTCACGCTGGCCGAGAAGCGACGCGGCACCGACGAGCAGCGAAGCGAACCCGAGCACCAGCAAGAGCCGTTGCGCGAAGGCGGCATCGCCCGCCGCGACGCAGACCGCGTAGAAGCGCAGCAGGCCGAGCAGCGCGCAGTTGAGCAGCGCGCCCGACAGCAACGCGGAGACCGGCGACGGCGCCTGGCTGTGAGCGTCGGGGAGCCATGTGTGCAACGGCGCCAACCCGATCTTCGTGCCATAGCCCACCAGCACGAGGACAAACGCAGCGTGCAACCAACGATGATTGAGCGACGGCGCCACCGCCAGCACGTCGTCGATTCCCAACCCCGGCGCTTGGCCAGTCGCGGTGGTCGAGGCGACGCCCAGGAAGAATGTCCCGAGCAGCGCCAGTGCAATGCCTACCGAGCAGATGAGCAAGTACTTCCACGTCGCCTCCAACGAGCCCGGCCGCCGATAGAAGTAGATCAACGGGGCGCTGGCCAGCGTCGTCGCTTCCACCGCGGCCCACAACAGCGCGAGGTTGCGGCTCACCGTGACCAGGGACATCGCAGCCAGGAAGGCCAGCAGGCACGGCACGAAACGCTGCGGCGCCGCGGCCTCGTCGTGGGTCCCGTCGAGCAAGTAGGGAACGCTGTAAACCGACGCGGCGAAGAACAGCAGCGAGACCAACGACAACACCAACAACCCGAGCGCATCCATGCCGATCAGCCCGGCACTCGTGGCTGGAAGATCGCTCCGCCATAGGCTCGCGGTACTGACGAGATGCACCATCGCCGTCCCGATCAGGACGCCGAGTTGCAGGGGCACCGGGCGCAGGCGCCACGCCGCCAGCGCCGCGATCGTCGGCGCTCCGACGACGAGCAGGATGGCGAGCGTCATTCCCGCAAACTCGCCAGCGCCCTGGTATCCATGTGGTCGAACGTCTGGCTGATATGATTGATTGCGATGCCCATGACGAACACGCCGACCAGCACGTCGAGGAGCACGCTCAACTCCACGACGATTGGCTGCTGTGCCGCCAAGCCGAGGCCGAAAACGAAGACGCCGTTTTCGAGCACCAGGTAGCCGACGACCTGGGTGATCGCTTGGCGTCGCGCCACGACGAGAAAAAATCCGAGCAGGACATTGGCCATCGCGGCCGGCACCAGCAAGCGCGAGGCGACGGGAAACGGCAGCGCCATCGTGCTCGCCAGCCAGAACGCCAGCGCCACGAGCAGCGCCGCGCCGAGAATCGAAACGTGCAAGCTGGTCATCGGCTCCACCTCGCGCCGCACGCCGGCCTCGCGGATTGAACGCAGCAGCAGCCTCGGGATGACCACCGCCTTGATGCCGAACGCGCCCAGCGCCAGCAGCGCGACGTGTACGGACGGCGGATGGAATCCGCTGGTCCACTCCAGCGTCAGCGGCAGTGCTCCTAGAATGATGCCCTGGACGGCACTGGCGCGAACACAGGCAGCGAGACGGCTCGTCGCGACCATATAGAGCCCGACGACGATCAGCGCAGACAGCAGGAAATCTGCGACGCTGCTCATGCGGGTCCCCGCACCAACAATTCCGCCGCCAGTGCCACGGCAGCCAGCGCGGTGGACCCGATGAGGAACTGCTTCACGCGCGGCAGCCGCAAGCGCGCCATGGTCGACTCGACCAACCCAGTGGCCACAGCCACAACCATCGTCCCGATCGCCACCGCGACCGGATGCCCCAATGCCGCGGGGCTGACCACGCCGACGACGAGCACGGAGGTCACGAACAGCTTCAGCGCGCCGGCGTACTCGATGAGGGCGAGATCCGGCCCGCAGTGGTCGAGCACCATCACCTCGTGGATCATCGTCAGCTCGAGATGCGTCGCCGGGTCGTCGATCGGGATGCGCGCGTTTTCGGCGAGCAGCACGGCCGCCAGCGCCGCCGCGGCCAGCCACAGCGCCGGATTCGCCCCGGACGCGCCGGCGAGCGCGGTGAAGATCGTCGACAACGAGAGCTGCCGCGTCGCGACCACCAACGTCACCAAGACGAGGAAGAGCGCCGCCTCCGCCAGGGCGCTGAAGGCGGCTTCACGGCTGGCACCCATGCCTTCGAAGCTACTGCCGGTATCCAACGCGGCGCACATGGTCAGGAACCGGCCGAGACCGAGAAGATACGCGAACAGAACGAGATCCCCCTCGAAGGCCAGCGGCGCGCCGCCGGCTCGCAGCGGCAACAAACACCCCGCCGCCAGCGTCGCGGCGAGCGCAACGACCGGCGCGGCCCGGAAGACCCAGGTAGTCGTCCGGCTGTAAACCGCGCCTTTGCGCAGCAGTCGCAGCACGTCGCGGTACGGCTGCAGCAACGGCGGACCGCTCCGACCGCCCACAAACGCCTTCACCCTAGCGATGATGCCCAGCAGGAGTGGCGGCAGACCAAGCAGGAGAGACGCGTACGCCGCCGTGTCGATGGCGAGCTTCATGTGCGTACCTGCCAGACCAGCAGGAGGAGCAGAGTGACGAGCACGTAGAGCAGATAGAGTTGGACGGGGCCACGTTGCAGCGCCCGGACCCGCGTCAGCGGCGCAATCGCCGTTGCGAGTGTCCAGCGGACGGCTGCTTCGCCTGGATCCTCGAGGTGCACGTTGTACGCGGCGCGCCGCGGAAACAATCCTTCGACGGGCGTGCGGTGCGTGCACGCGTGGAAGAGCGGCAGAAACGGATCGAGCACGGGCTCGGCGAAGGACGCTGCGGTGTATTGCATCCGTGGCGTCGGCGTCACGTAGCCACAGTCCCAGGTGATTGCAGCACGGACCTCGCGGCGGCGCAGCAATAGGCGCCGGCCCAGAATGAGGACGGCGATGCTCGCACCCAGGAGCAGGGCGATCAGAGACATCGTTCGCAGCGCGGCCGGCGCGAACGCGGCAGGTGGAGCGCCGGCACCCGCCAAGAAAGTCGCCGGTCCAACCACCAGCTGCAGCGCCGCGAGGGGCGCCACGCCGATGACGACGCATGCCGCCGCCCCGAGTACCATAGAGATGCGCATCGGCCCGGCGACTTCATGGGCCTCCGCGCTCTGCGGGCTCCGCGGTTCGCCGAGAAATACCACACCGACGACCTTCGCGAAGCAGGCGGCTGCCAAGCCGCCGACCAACGCGAGCAAGGGAACCACCATGACGGCGGCTGTCGCCACCTCGCGCGGCGCGGTCAATACTGCCTGTCGGAACGCGCCCACATAGATCAGCCATTCGCTGACGAAGCCGTTCAACGGTGGCAGCCCCGAGATGGCGATGGCGCCGATCAGGAAGAGTGCGCCTGTCGCCGGCATCCGGCGCAGCAGCCCGCCCTGCACGTCGATGTCTCGCGAGCCGGTGGTGTGCAGCACCGCTCCCGCCGCTTGAAAAAGCAATCCCTTGAACAGCCCGTGGTTGAGCGTGTGCAGCAGCGCGCCGCCAAAGCCTGCAACGGCGACGGCGGGCGCATGCGTCGCTTTGCCGAGCAGCCCGATGCCGATGCCCAGCGCGATGATCCCGATGTTCTCGACGCTGTGGTAGGCGAGCAGCCGTTTGAGCTCGTGTTGCGCCAGCGCCAGCAACACGCCTGCGAGCGCCGACACACCGCCGAGCGCCAGCACGGCGATGCCCCACGCGATCGGCGGCGGACCGAGAAACGTCAGGGTGCGCAGCAGCCCGTAGATTCCCATCTTGATCATCACGCCGGACATCAGTGCCGACACCGGACTGGGCGCCGCGGGATGGGCCTCGGGGAGCCAGCCATGCAGCGGCCATAAACCCGCCTTGATGCCGAAGCCGGCCAGGGCGACGACGAAGCAGACCGCGGCCACCGGACCGACCGGCGGCGCAGCGGCGAACGCCGCGAACTGCACGCCGCCGGCGTGTCGCACCAGCAACCCGAAGAGTCCGAACAGCAAGACGACGCTGATGTGCGAGGCGACGAGATACGTGAACCCGGCCGCGCGGACGCGCTCGTCGTGTGCCTCGAAGGTCACCAGGAAGTACGAAGACAGAAACATCGCTTCCCAGGCCACGAGAAAGACGATGACGTCGCGGGCAAGCACGACCACGGCCATCGCCGTGATGAGGATCTGCAACCAGGCAATGGCTGGGCCCAGGGCGCGCTCATGTTCGCCGGCCGCGAAGTAGCCGGCGGCGTACAGCATCGCCAACCCGCCGACCCCAAAGATGCAGAGCAGGAAGAACGCGGACAGCGCATCAATGCCGATCGACAGCTCGTTGATCGGCGGCGACCACGCCATGCGCCACGTGATCTCAGTACCATCGAGCAGCCACACGGCACTCGCGCCGAGGCCGAGCGTGCACGCGACGACGCCGGTCACGGCACCGAGGCGCAACGCCGCAGGGCTCGAGCGAATGCCGGCGGCGCCCACCGCTCCAGCCAGCAGCAGGGCCAGCGCCGCAGCGAGTGTGATCACCGTCATGCGGCGCCTTTCGGCTGGCCGCGCGCTGCGTGCCGACGGGGCTCCCCTGCCGGCCGCAACTCGGCGAGTCGCTCCAGAATCGCCTCGGACGCTGCGCGTCGTTCCAACAGTCGGCGGAAGGTCGCGTCCTGCAGCACGAAGGCGATGCGGGAGAGTGTCTGCAGATGCGCTTCGATCGTCGGGCTGAGCAGCAGGAACACCGTATGGACGCGCTTGCCGTCGAGTGCGCCGAAGTCCACCGGATGTTCGAGGAAGCAGAGGAGAACGGTCGGCTCGTCGACGCCGAGCACCAGGGGGTTGCGCGGGTGCGGAATGGCGATCCCGGCGCCCACAGCCGTCGAAGCGAGGCCCTCGCGGGTGCGCAGCATCTCCAGCAGCAGGGCCGAGTTGATGTGCCGCGGGATGCCGGGCAGCGTCACCAGCGATTCGAACACCTGGTCGCGCGTCCGGCCGCCGACCCGGTAGTAAACCCCGCCGCGCACGATGGCCGCGCCCAAGTTCGGAGGGGACGCCTGCGCCGCAGACGCCGCGGCCGGGAGTCGCAGCGGTTGGCGGTGGGTGACGGCCCACTCTTCCAGTTCGACCCGATTGAAGCGGTACTCGTCGTGGATCCGGTAGGCCGGCAACACGCCCTTTTGGATCCAACGGTACAGCGTCTTCTCGGAGACTTGGAGCAGCCGAGCCGCTTCCCGCAGCGTGACGTTCATGTCCGCATCATTCTCAATATGTCCACGTTTGTCTACCTCACTGCTCTTGCCGTCCTTGGTGTCTTTGGGCGTTTCTATTTTCCGACCGAAATCAGCTCCCGATCGTGACCTTCACAATGGCCGCATGCTGGCCAAGCTGCCGGAGTTGCGCATCGGTGAGGCCGGTCTGCCGGTCGAAGTCGACGCCGAAGATCCACGGAATCAGGCGCGCGCGGCGGAAGGCTGGCATCGGCGCGGTTCCGAAACTCCGCCGAGTCGGGCGGCAACACCTGGGCGCGGCCGCGCAGGAGCTTGCCGCGCAATCGCAGCTCGATGGGTCCGGGGTCGCGGTAGTTCCGCCACCACGTCTTGCTCGGTGCCTCGCCGACCATGACGATGACGGCGTCGGCCGCCTGATGGTAGCCCACCGGGATCGTGTAGCGCCGGCCGCTCTTGCGGCCGGTCACGGTGATCAACATCAAGCCGGGACTGAGCAGCCAGTGCAGCGGCGACCGGAGGATCGCGGCGACGAGGGGATTCAACCGCATCGAGAGCCGCACGAGCGCGGCGGAGCTCCGGGCCGGCATGCGCGCAGGCCTTACGGCTCGCGATCGGTCGGGGGCACGTGGGAGAAGTCAGGGTGGCGCTTTTCGAAGAAGGCCGACACCGCCTCGATATTCTCGCGAGAGCCGATGCGGTGCAGGAACGCCTCATCTTCGCGTCGCCGTGCCGCCGCCACCTGCTCTTGGCGCGTCGCGAGGAGCAGGCGCTTCGTCCAGCGCAACGACCCCAAGGGTTTCGCAGCCAGGCGGCGCGCGCGGTCGAGCGCCGTGGGGAGCAGCGCCTCGGGTGCGCAGAGCTGCGTCGCGATCCCGAGCGCGACCGCCCGTTCCGCGGAAATGAAATCCGATTCGAAGAGCAGATCTATCGCATTACGATATCCGATCAACGCCGGCAGGAGAAAGCTACTGGCCGCTTCCGGGACGACGCCGAGGGTGATGAACGGCGCACGCAGGCGGGCGCCGCCGGCGATGTAAACGTACTCGCAGTGCAGCAGCAGCGTCAGGCCGATCCCCACGCCGACGCCGTTCACGGCGGCGATCAAGGGCTTATCGAAGACGCAGAGGCGGTCCATGAACGAGCCGAAACCGTGCTCCGCACTGGTACCGGCCGGTCCGCCACCGACCATTTCGCTCAGATCCTGCCCGGCGGAGAAGGCGTCGCCGGCACCCGTGATCACCACCACGCGCACCGCGTCGTCCGCTTGCGCCTCGGCGAGCGCATCGCGCACGTCGCACCACATCTGATGATTGAAGGCGTTCTTGCGCTCCGGCCGGTTGAGCGTGATGCGCAGCACCGCTCCGGAAAACTCTTCGATCAACGTCGCGCGCGGCATGAGTGGACCCCTTTCGCCGCGCGACTATACCCGGCGTGGGGTCCCGGAGCCAGGCAGTCAGCGCGATGGGCAAAACCTGCGGCGTGGAGAGGACCACGCTGCGCCTGCCGTTGTCTAGGCGGCACGTGGCAGTCGTCTTCGCGGCAGCGAACTCCGACATCATCGGCGCGGGCCAAGCGTGACGAGATACCGCAAGCTATGCAGTAGGTGCATGGAACCCTGGACGGCGCGGGCGGCCCCGGATAGAGTATCGGCAGAACGGAGGCGAATGATGCCGCGAGCACAGGCTAAAGCTCTCCGACCCCTGTCGGACCTCATGGTCCACGGGGCAGAGGTCGTAAGGCAGGCGCGCAAGACCGGTCGGCCGGTCGTCCTCACTCAACGCGGTCGTGGTGTCGCCGTGGTGTTGTCGCTGCGGACCTTTGAGGATCTCCGCGCAGCAGCCACGCGATCGGCACTGCGTCGGGCGGTCGCTGATGCCGAACATGACATCGCTGCAAGGCGGTTCGTCGAACACGCGGTGGTGAGCAAGAAACTGCAACGGTGGGCGAGGGGTGAAAGCTAGGCCCGTTCGTTGGTCGCGATTCGCCGACCGCGATCTGGACGAAGCCCACGCCTATCTGTACGAACGCAATCCTGGCGCAGGCAACGGTTCGCGCGCCAAGGGTTGAGCGCCGTCTCTCGGCTGCAAAAACATCCACACCTCGGCGCGATTGCAGGCGACTTGCCACCAAAGGGACGTTACCGCCACTTGATCTGCGGCGACTACCGGCTGATCTACCGCGTCCGTCGTGATGCCATCTGGATTCTCCGCGTGTGGGACGCGCGTCAGGATCCTCGCCGGCTCAGGACGGAAGAGTGATCCGTATCTTCAGCCCTCCCTTGTCGGACAGATTGACCAATCAACGTCCGCTCTGCTTATATCCCGGCTGATGTTGCCTCGCCCTTGCGACGCGTGTTCGTCAGCGAGTCGTTCAAGGACATGCGGGCGCGGGCCACAAGCCAACGGACAGCAGGAGCACTCGTGGGCCTTCATCAGCCAGAGTAAATGCGTATGAAAGATACCGTCTATCGCCCTCAGTATGACAACAGTTGGGCGCTGGTCATCGGCATTGACCGATATGTCCACGCAAGTCCGCTCGACATCGCCTGCGCGGACGCGGAATCAGTCACTGAGGTCCTAGTGGGAGAGCTTGGATTCCCAGCGACAAACGTCCACATGCTGCTGAATGACCAAGCGACAAGAGCCACCATCATGGAGCGGTTCCTCGCGTTTGAGACACTCTCTCCAGACGACCGATTGGTTTTCTTCTTCGCAGGTCATGGTGCAACGGTTTCAGGTCAACGAGGCCCAATCGGCTACCTCGTCCCGGTCGATGGCAAGCTCGACGACAAGAGCACGCTAATTCGCTGGGACGATCTGACCAGAAATGCGGAGATCATTCCGGCAAAGCACATCCTGTTTGTGATGGACGCGTGCTACAGCGGCTTGGCCATGCTGCGAGCCACAGGTATCGGAGAGCAACGATTCGTCAGTGACATGCTTCAACGGCTCTCCAGGCAGGTCATCACCGCTGGAAAGGCCGACGAGAAAGTGGCTGACGGTGGAGGTCCCACCGGCAGGAACTCCATCTTCACCGGACATTTGCTGGAAGGTCTGCGTGGCAAGGCAGCCAACGAAAACGGCGTGCTCACCGCCTCCTATCTGATGAACTACGTCTACCAGAGCGTGGCCAACGACCCCAAGTCGAATCAGACTCCGCACTTCGGGCATTTCGAGGGTGACGGTGACTTCATCCTGCGTACGCCAAACAATGAGCATCTTCCTGGTGGCCCCGTCGGTGACTTCCTTGTGAATCCTGTCGCGGAAAGACCGGAGCCGCCACCGCTTGCCGCGTCGGTCTCGGCGAAACCCGTGTTCGCGGAAAAGAACGGGTATACAGCCCCAGACAGCGAATCGTTCGGGCGAAATGAATGGTCGAAGAAGTTGGGCTGCCGCAGTCGGAGCACCCAACAACTCGAACGACCGTTTGGTTGGCTTTCACTAGTTGTTGAACCGGTGTCGAATCAGCCAGTGAACCTGGACATTGCCAGCCTTGCCAAGACGCTGCCCAACAGCAGGCCGCAGAGCACCAAGCCGTACGAGCAGTTCACGATGCCCAGCCGGGCAATAACCACGGCGAAGTCTGTGATCCTGTTCGAGCACACACACGCCAACGAAGATCGCGAGGAGGACTACTGGGCGCGATTCCTACGCATCGAAGGAAATGGAGCCATCGAATATTGCGATTACGACGGAGTGGCGGATACCTTTGCGCCAGGAACAAACGCTCCCGCCGCTAATACGTTTCGCTACGTCAGAATGATCGGTCTGACTTGGACCTTCCTGTATGCAGCGAAGCGAATCCTGAGCCTCGCTGACTACTAAGCCGGGGTCAGATACCTCGTCAACGTCGTCGGCACGAAAGACAGCATCCTCGTCGACTTCGCTTCAAAGCCAGGAGCGGATGGCCAATCGTGGCGACAACCTTTTCAGAATTCCTTCGGTCGAATGGACGACGCGCACGACTGGAAGTGCCGTGACGCCAACTTGCAGATTCCGTTCAAGTTGGTCCTGGGTTCGCTCGGAGAGGCCGAAGCCAAGAAACTCATCACTGCCTGCGCCGAGCAACTAGCTCTCCCCTACAATCATCAATCGGAGCCACGGTGCTTCAATTGGGGAACGGAAGACTTCCCTTGGGAGCAGTTCAGGTCGTACTGACGACACGAATGGCGACATCGTCCTCGGTGCCGAGAGGGCGATGTAGGTGATTGCGGGCTGACACCCTCAACCGATTGGCTGCGCGCCGGCCCTGCGAAAACGCATCTTCGCTACGGCACTGCGCCCTTGCGTCTCTGCGTTGGATTCCGACGTCAGTGCTCGGCGAAGACCACGCGCGCCGGAGATGGGGGCAGCTCGTGCAGCGTTACGCGCTCGAAACCGGCGTTGCGCAACATCCGCTGATACTCAGCGAAGGTGTACACGTCGCCCGCCGGCGTGCCCGCCAGCATGACGAGCGCGAAGCGCACCGCGTCTGGCGGACCCGAGCGGTCGTCGTCCGCCACGAACTCGACGATGACGACCCGTCCGCCCGGGGCGAGCGCCGCGCGCGCCTTGGCGAGCAGCCGCTCGCATGCCGCCGGATCGAAGTGGTGCAGGATATTCGGCAGCAGCACCAGGTCGTAGCCGTCGCCGAACGGCACCTCGAAGGCGCTGCCCGGCAGCGTGCGGAAGCGGGTCGCGACCCCCGCCGCGCGCGCATTTTCTTCGGCGACCGCAAGGACGTTCCGCCAATCGAGCGCCGTCACCTGCACATTCGGGTTGAGCCGTGCCAGCGTGATGCCGAACATCCCGTGCCCCGCGGCGACGTCGAGCACCTTGCCAACAACACGAACCTGCTCGACGTCGAGCAGGTTCGCCAGCAGCTGCGCCGTCATGGCCGCTATCGGCGCCATGGCACGGGCAAACTCGACCCACATCGGATGCTCCGGCGTCGCCGCGCCGTTGTCCGGGATCGCCGTGCCGCCGCGGCGGACGGCCTCGGTGAGGCGCGAGAACCCTTCGGTGACCGCGGGGTTTGCAATGAACGTGATCGCCGCACCGACGAAGGCCGGTGAGCCGCGGTCGAGGAACGTCGCCGCGGTCGCACCCAATCCGTAACGTTCGCCGTCCTTCGTGAGGAAACCGTCCATCACCAAGTGATTGAGCAGCGCGCGCAGGCCGCGCGGCGCCGCCTGACACTGCACCGCGAGCGCCTCGATAGTCGCCGCACCTGCGGCGAGGCGCGTGAAGACGTCCAGTTCGATCGCGGCCTTGAGCGCCGCCGTGCGCTGGTAGCCGGTAAACGTGTCCCACAACAAAGCAATCGAGGGTTCATCGTGCGTCATGCACCTCCTTTATCGAACCCTGCGCGGCGCGACAATACCGCCGTGGGCGGGGCGAGACCCCGGCTTGTGCGTCGCGCGTGCGCGGCGTACATGAATAGTGGAGGTGCCGGATGAGTGCATCGGCAGGTGGGAGCTGGCTCGTAACCCCGATTGGCTCGACTCCGCAGTTCACCGGCGCCGACTTCAGCGAGGACGATGTCCTCTACGCCACGACCGCCGAACAGTTCGTGCGCGACGAGGTGCTGCCGCAGCTCGACGCGATCGAGGCGAAGCAGGAAGGGCTCATGCCCGCGCTGCTCAAGCGCGCCGGCGCGCTCGGCTTGCTCATGATCGACGTCCCGGAAGCCTATGGCGGGCTCGGGTTGCGCAAGACGACGTCCATGCTGGTTTCCGAGCGCGGCGCGCTGTGCGCATCGTTCAGCGTGTCGTGGGGCGCGCACACCGGCATCGGGACGCTGCCGATTGTCTACTACGGCACGGAGGCCCAGAAGCAGCGCTACCTTCCAAAACTGGCGACCGGCGAGTGGCTCGCCGCCTAC
>Ga0209415_10003903_pt1 | contig 27565 bp, 32 predicted proteins | sample PeaSoiSIISIP2007_FD_187696 | JGI IMG/M metagenome (GOLD analysis project Ga0209415, IMG submission 187696) | Peat soil microbial communities from Weissenstadt, Germany - SII-SIP-2007 (SPAdes) (version 2) | ecosystem: Environmental > Terrestrial > Soil > Wetlands > Peat | place: Germany... | reverse complement strand
TGTCCTCCGACACCCTCTTCGACCTGGTTCTTGTTCAGCTGCCGTAGGGGTTATGTAGCCATCCGTGCATTTGCGTGCATCCATACGGATTGGCTTATGACTACGGAACCCCGAATTCTCCACATGCCGGGTTCGCTATGAAACAGACTGCCCGCTTCCATGAAAGGACACCCGGACACGGATTGGAAAAAGAGACCTTGGACCTGCTGGACAGGATTTCGTTTGAGCTGAAACTGACAACGAAGGTGAGCCGCCGGGCTCTGACCATAATCTCCGAGGCCAGGAACGCGCAGCTGAGGCACAAGGTCCCCCATGGGGTGCTGGCGGGAGCGGCTCTCTATGTAGCCTGCAGAGAGAACAACACTCCCCTAACCATTCGCGACTTCGCCAACGCCAGTGGTTCTCACCGGAGGGACATCGGCAGGTGCTACCTCCAGATCCTCGACAACATGAACATCTCAAGGCCGGAGATGAACAGCAGAGGCTATGTCAGCCGGCTCCTGCTGAAGCAGCCCGTTTCGGAGGATGCCATGCACTTGTCTCAGGAGATAATCCACAACCTGTCTGACAAAGGCTTGGGGGGAAGGAACCCCATGACCCTGGCCGCGGCGACGCTCTACATCGCCTGCTGCAGCATGGGAGAGAACGTCACCCAGGCCGAGGTCGCCGAAGCGGCCGGGGTGGGGGAGGAAAGCGTCAGGGAGTGCTGCAAGGAGATCAGGACCCTCGGGGCCTCTGCTTGAAGTAGATGAAGAAGAACAACCCTGACAGCTTAGCGCCAACGATTAAATCTCCTGTTCTGACCCGAAGGGGTATGGTCCGGACGAACCTCTCCATCGACAAGGAGGTCTTCGAGGAATTCGCCGCCGAGGCGGACAGGCGCAAGATGACCCTTTTCGCCTTCGCCAACGAGTCACTTTCGGCCATAACCAAAATCTCCCAGGAGGGGGGAAATCCGGAAGAGTTCTACAAGATCTGGCGGGTCCTTTCGATCCTCAGGCAGGTGGACGTCATCACCCTCCCGAGCGATTTCGTCGAAGTGCTGATCGAGCTGCAGTACAAAGCAGACTCGAAGTCGACCAAGGAGAAGTTCAGGAACCTCGGCACGTCGCTGGTGGGCCTGCTGAAGATGGCTGCAGAGGACATTGAAGACCTGAACCCGCTAGCAAAGGACTTCGGTTTCTTTATACCCATCAAGCACTTCGGCCTGACCAGGCTGAAGACCGGGTACCTCGAAGTGGATGTCGTCGGCGCTGGGAAGGCGATGTCGACGACCGAGTGCTCAGCGGAGTTCCTGAAGGCGATCATCGGCGGCTATGGGTATGCAGTGACGAAGGAGGAGCTCCACCCCGGGACCATCAGGATGATACTCGAGAAGACAGGCCGGGACTGAAAAGGCGAATTCCAAGTCCGAGAATCGACCCATCGGGCTAAATACCCCAAATTGACGTCGGGCGAGCTGGGAGCTTAGAGTGTTAGACTCTGGCGCAGTGGCCTGGGTCCTCGTCGCCACCGCCTTGGTCATGCTGATGACTCCGGCCCTTGGTTTCTTTTATGGCGGCCTTGTCCGACGGAAGAACCTCATCTCAACTATCGTCCAGACGCTCACGATATTCGCCGTAGTGAGCCTCGTGTGGGCGCTATGGGGGTACAGCGAGGTCTTCGCCCCTTCCGTCAACGGGGTGATCGGAGACCTATCCAAAGTGGGCCTGAACAACGTAGGGTACAACCCGCTTCCGGGCCAGGTTATCCCGGAGCTAGAGTATTTCGCATTCCAACTCAAGTTCGCGGCCATCACCCCTGCCCTGATCATCGGGGCTTTCGCCGAGAGGATCCGCTTCAAGGCGCTTCTGATATTCACCGTCGCCTGGGTGACCTTCATCTACGCGCCCATCGCCCACTGGGTCTGGGGACCCGGGGGTTGGCTGGCGAACATGGGGGTAGAAGACTTCGCGGGGGGGCTCGTGGTCCACATATCGGCCGGTGTGTCCGCGCTCGCGGCTGCGATCGTCTTAGGGAAACGGACAGGCATCAAGAGGTCTGACGAGGTCAGGCCAAACAACGTCCCCTTCGTTATCCTTGGCGCGGCGATGCTCTGGTTCGGTTGGTTCGGGTTTAACGGCGGTAGCGCCCTCGCCGCCAACAATATAGCCGTCCAGGCCCTCGTGAACACCAACCTTGCTGCCGCCGCGGCTGCGGTCACCTGGATGCTAGTCGACTGGTCTAGGAAAGGTAAGCCTTCGGCGATTGGAATCTCCATCGGCGCCGTGGCTGGCCTTGTGGCCATAACGCCAGCGGCGGGTTATGTGACAGCGTCCTCATCCATGATAATAGGCCTAGGAGCTGGTATCGCTTCGAACTTCGTATCCAACTGGAGGACCAGCCGCAACATATTCGACGACTCTCTGGATGTCTTCGCATGCCATGGCGCGGGGAGCATGTGGGGGGTCGTGGCCACTGGAATCTTCGCCACAGCAGCCGTGAGTGGAGTAAACGGGGCTCTCGCTGGAAACCCAGCTTTCCTTGGGACCGAAGTCTTCGCCATAGCAGTCGTCAGCGGCTTCGCTTTCTTCGGCTCCTACTTCCTGCTGAAAATCATCAACTTCATCACTCCGCTCAGAGTCAGCGCCGAGGATGAAGAGACGGGACTGGACATGAGCCAGCACGGTGAAGAAGCCTACAACTAGCCTCCTTTTTCGAAGGAAAGCTTCATAACCCGTAGTCGAAGGGTCGTTTCAAGGGTCGTCGGAGCCTATGCCGCGTTTCAAGACAACTGCCGAGGCACTAAAGATAGTCCACAACAAGGACCAGATACGCAACATAGGGATAATCGCGCACGTAGACCACGGGAAGACCACCACCTCTGACAGCCTCCTCGCGGCCTGCGGGATGCTCTCTCCATCTGTCGCCGGCCAGGCTTTGGCACTAGACTACATGGAGCTCGAGCAGCAGAGGCAGATGACAATCAAGGCGGCCAACGTCACGCTGTACTATGAGCAGGGAGCCAGGCCGTACGTGATCAATCTGATTGACACCCCAGGCCACATCGACTTCACAGGGAAGGTCACCAGGTCGCTGAGGGCCGTGGATGGGGCGGTTGTAGTGATAGACGCCGTCGAGGGGATCATGACCCAGACGGAGACCGTCACCCGGCAGGCTCTGGAAGAACGGGTACGCCCTGTGGTTTACATTAACAAGATAGACCGTCTGATCAAGGAGCTTCGCCTTACCCCAGAGAAGATGCAGGAGTGGCTCTTCGGCATAGTCAGGGACTTCAACCGCCTCGTCGACACCTACGCCGAGCCCGAGTACAAGCAGAAGTGGAAGGTGTCCGTCCAGGACGCCCAGGTTGCCTTCGGCTCCTCGAAGGACAAGTGGGGGTTCAACTTCGACATGGCCAAGTCCGCAGGGGTGTCCTTCAAGGACATCATCAACGCATACAGTACGTCGACCCCCGAAGAGCTGGGAAAGAAGCTGCCGCTCCACGAAGCGCTGCTGGGTATGGTCGTAAGGCACCACCCGCCTCCTCACATCGCCCAGGCCTATCGTATCCCCAAGATCTGGTCGCAGGGGGACCTTAACAGCGACGTGGGCAAGGCACTGCTCTCCTGCGACGAAAACGGTCCCACGGTAATGATGGTCACCAACGTCGTCGTCGACCCCGCCGCCGGTCTGGTGGCCACGGGCCGCCTGTTCTCAGGCAGCGTCTCCAACGGGGACCAGGTCTACCTGCTCAACTCCAAGCGGGAGGGGAAGATTCAGTCCGTCCAAATATTCATGGGCTTCCAGAGGGAGATAGTCGACTCGCTCCCAGCGGGGAACATCCCCGCGCTGCTCGGCCTCGACATACGGTCCGGGGAGACGATTTCGAACCTGAAGGGGGTCGCGACCTTCGAATCGATCCACTACGTCAGCGAACCGGTCGTGACGGTGGCCGTCGAAGCGAAGCACCCTAGGGACCTGCCGAAGCTCGTCGAGGTCATGCGCAGGCTCAACATCGAGGACCCGAACCTGGTGATTACCATAAACCAGGAGTCGGGCGAAACCCTGATGGCGGGCATGGGGGTGCTCCATCTGGAGATAGCGACCTCCCAGATTCAGGCCGCTGGACTCGAGATAATCACCTCACCGCCGATCATCAACTACAGGGAGACCATCCGTGCCCGGGCAGGGCCGATAATGTCTAGGTCACCGAACAGGCACAACAAGATCTTCATCGAGGTCGAGCCGTTGGAGGCTGACGTGATCGAGCTCATCCGCAACGGGACGATAAGCGAGAACATCGAGAAGAAACTTGTCATCAAAACCCTCCGAGACCACGGCTGGGACCCCGATCAGGCGAGGAACTTCCAGGGCATAGACGAGAGAGGGAACGTGCTCACAGAGGTAACGAAGGGGGTCCAGTTCCTTCAGGAGTCAATGGACTCTATCCGAGCCGGGTTCGACGACATCATGAAGAACGGGCCGCTCGCCTATGAGTTCACGAGAGGGGTGAAGGTTGCGCTCACCAACTTCGTCCCGCACGAGGACGCCGCTCACAGGACATACGCGCAGCTGATGCCCGCCTCGAGGCGCGCCATCCTGGGAGCCATGCTCACGGCCAACCCGACTCTGCTTGAGCCTATACTCGGGATCGAAGTCAAGGGTCCGTCAGACCTCATCGGTGCAATAACGGGGGTCATCAGCTCGAAGCGGGGGAAGCTGGTCAAGATCGACCAGAGAGAGGTCATGACCGTGGTCGAGGGAGAGATCCCGGCCTCGGAGACATTCGATTTGAGCGAAAAGATGAGGGGCGCCACAGCAGGCAAGGCAGTCTGGAACACCCACTTCAAGACCTGGCAGGCGGTCCCCCAGAACATGCTCTGGCCCCTGGTCACAGAGATCCGCAAGAGGAAGGGACTCCCGCCCGACCCACCGAAGCCAGAAGAGTTCATCGACAAAGAGTAGGCTTGCCAAGAGCCTCCCTCCTGTACTTTAAGCTCACAAGACCTAAGAGTCAGTTAGGGTTTTCTGGTCTCGGGTTGCCTACGGGCCTGAAGGTTCTTGTGTTTCTTTCGGCTCTGCTGCTCCTGGTTTCTGGCTCAAACCACGCGGGGGCTGTCTCCACGGTCAATCCGACCCCCCCGGACCCTGCGGGGGCCCTTCCTGCTACAGGCCAGGACGGCCAGCCCTCTTCCGTTCAGGCGGACTATGATGAGCAGCTGGGGATATCGTTCTCCCAGGGTTTCAGAGCCCTGGCGTACAACGTGACCGCGGTGGCCCAGTCGGACGAGAACGGGTTCGGACCGGGGTACCTACTGAACGGGCTGACCAACGGCGGCTACTGGTATCAGGTTGGCCTGGCCTACGACTGGCCATATCAGAGCGGGGGTTACAACGCCGGGTTCAACTCACTTTACGAAGTGTTCAATTCATCGAAGGCGAGCATCTTCCCTCCGGAGGGGGGAGGCGGTCTGTCGCCCTTCTCGGGTCCTGTCAACGATGGGGATAAGGTCCTCCTGAAGCTCTACTTTGTAGGCGGCGAGGTAAACTTCCTCGTCCACGACTGGAACACCAGCGCCTCTGTCGTCGAGTCGTTCACGGCCGTGGGGGACTCCTTCATCGGCCTCCACTCACAGGCCAACCCCAACGGCTTCTTCTCCGGGCTCATGACGGAATGGTACCATGCCGACCTATACTTCGGAGCAGAAGGGAAGGTTACCTATTCCAACCCATCGACGCCCCTCCTGTCTGCAACCCTGTGGGCAGACGAATTCAACAGCAACACCTCCGCATCCGTCTTTGGGTATTCGCAACCCTACACCTTCATGGACCCCAGCCAGCTCAGGATCCTCTCCCTGGACGGCGCCACCGAGTATGCCGACGCCTACATTTTCATCACTGGGCCTCTGAACACGGCAATCCTGACGCTGAGCTATTCGATTTCAGGCGGAGGCACCGGCTATTCGCCGCCGACCCTGAGTTACGTCCTCAACGGCATGGAGCAGATCGCGAACATCAGCGAGACTCCCAAGACGTTCTTCGCAGACAACGGGAGCTCTTGGCAGGTATCGTCTACCCTCGCAGGAGGAACTTCTTCCGAAAGGTGGGAGACAAATCAGCCAACAGCGGGGACGGTCACGTCATCGCACAGCGAAGCCTTGCTTTACTTCCACCAATACCTGGTCAGCTTCGCCTATTCAATCAAAGGGGGCGGCTCGGGATACGCTTCTCCGCAGACCCAATCCACCGAATTCGGTTCACCGCAGATGCAGGCGGGGAACGGGAGCGCGTGGGTAGACGCCGATACCACCTTCTCCTATCCCGCCAGCCTGGCAGGGTCTTCGTCAGGGGAAAGGTGGGCCTCACTGGATTACTCCTGGACCGCGTCGGGGACGCAAACAATCATCATCACGACTTACTATCATCAGTATGGGCTCGCGATTGGGTATCGGGTCGTGGGTGGGGGTTCCGAGAGTGCACCCCTGCTTTCCGGCACGCAGTTCGGAGCCTCTTACTCGGTGGAGGTAACGAACTCGACGACATACTATCTTGACGCCGAATCGGCCTGGTCCTTGCCCAGCCTCCTGCAAGGAAGCGGCTCCACCGAGAGGTGGTACGCTTCGCAAGGTGTGAACGGGACCGCGACCGGCCCTGCGACCGAGACTGTAACCTACCACCGCCAGTTCACCATAACTTCGGTGGCGACCCCGGCCGAAGGAGGGACTGCCAATCTGACAAGCGCGTGGTCGGACGCGGGGACCACTGTTGAGATTTTTGCGACCGCCAATCAGGGGTGGAAGTTCGTTGGATGGACAGGCACCGGCTCCGGATCCTTCTCTGGCCCATCGAATACGGCGACAGTCGTGGTGACTGGTCCTGTCGCCGAGGATGCGAAGTTCTTCCTCGGAGTGACCGTTGACGCAGGTTCCGGCGGCTCCGTCAGATACGCCTCTCCAACCGGGAACGGTACCCTTGCTCAGGGGGGCAGCACCATCATCTACTTGCCCAAGGGGTCGACCCTGACCCTACAGGCGACTCCCTCCTCACCCATATACAGCTTCTCAGGGTGGGGGTCCTCGGGATCTGGGTCGGGCGCTCTGCTGTCTACGACCGTAGGCTCCCCTGAGACCATCTCAGCCACCTTCACCCTGAGCCCTCTCATAGTAGGCCTTGCCATAGTCGCCCTGGTGGGGGTCGTAACCGCCCTGGTCGTTGCCATGAGAGGCCGTAGACGCCCCCCAACGCCTTCCCCCAGCCTTTAATCCCCCTGGTTTTCCCCCGTGAAGCAGGCGACATGGCTCTGGAGATAGAGTCCTACGACCTCCAATTGGACATCGACTTCTACAAGGCATCCGTCAAAGGCAAGGTAGGCATCAGGATCAAAGGGGCGCCAAAACCACTAGCCCTCGACTCTTCACAGCTCAAGATAGGCTCGGTATCTGTAGACGGCAAAACCGCCAAGTTCGACTTGGACGAAAAGCACTCCAAGCTGAAAGTCTATGGGGTTCCCGCCAGGAGCTCCCTCGTCGAGATCGATTATACCAAGGTAGTACAAGACAACACTATCTTCGGCCTTTACAAGTCGAAGTACGGCAAGGACTACGTCCTCGCCACCGACCTCGAGCCTGCAGAGGCCCGGACTGTGTTCCCCTGCGTCGACGACCCAGCCCACAAGGCGGTCTTCAGGCTGGAAATAATCACCGACCCCGACCTCACCGTGATCTCGAACACCCCCGTCGAGGTCAAGAAACCCACCGGTGACAGAAGAAACAGGTTCGTGTTCCAGCAGACCCCGCGGATGTCGACCTACCTCTTCTTCTTCGCCATCGGGAAGTTCGAGGAAAGGAGCATGCCCTCGGGGAACGTGGAGGTGATCACTGCGACGCGCCCCGGGCAGTCAGAGAACTCCGAGCTCGTGCTGAAGATAGTGGCTGAAGCCCTGGCCGACTACCAGAGCTACTACGACGTCCCCTACCCCCTCAAGAAGCTCCATGTCGTCGCCCTCCCAGAGTATCACACCGGAGCCATGGAAAACTGGGGGGCCATTTCGTCAAGAGAAGGCTACGCGCTGGTTACGGAGACCACGAGCTTCGGACAGAAGAACAGAGGCGCGCTTTCGATGGTGCACGAAGTCGCCCACCAGTGGTTCGGGGACTTAGTGACAATGAAGTGGTGGGATGACCTCTGGCTCAACGAGAGCTTTGCTACGTTCATGTCTTACAAGATGACCGACAGGATCCGCCCTGAATGGGGGATGTGGAGCGAGTTCATCAGAGACGAGACCTTCAGGGCCCTCGAACAGGATGCCCTTTCCACCACCCACCCGGTGCAGGCCCACATCACGAGGGTCGAGGACGCGATGCACATCTTCGACGCCATCAGCTACAACAAGGGCGCGAGCGTACTGAGGATGCTTGAGGCATACGTCGGGGAACAGGCCTTCCGTAAGGGCGTATCGGACTACCTCCGCCGGTTCAGCTATTCCAACGCTTCGGGCAAGGATCTCTGGGACTCGCTTGGGAAGGCCTCCAAGCTCCCGGTGACCCGAGTCGCCCGGGAATGGCTCACCAAGCCAGGGTATCCTGTGATAGAGGTCAGCACCTCTCCAGGGAAGGTCAGTCTCTCCCAACGGCCATTCCGCCTCGTCGGAAAGGCTCCGAAGGGGGTGTGGCCTGTCCCCATCTCAATTCGTGCCGACGGCAAGGAGACATCATTCCTCCTCGAGGGCAAGTCCACGACAGTGAAGGCGACCACTAAGAAAGAACTTCTGGTAAACATCGGGCACACCGGCTTCTTCACAGTCCTGTATGATAAGCCTGGGTACGAGCGCCTCGCGGCCAACTTCGCCAGACTGACCCCCCCTGACAGGGCAGGGCTGATGAACGACCTCTACCTCTTCCTGCAGGCGGGAGTGGTCGAGCCCGACGTCTACTTCAGGTTCCTCGCACTGTGCGGACAAACCCCGGACACCATCACAGTAGAGACCGCCAGCGATCAGCTCGTGACGTTGACGGCGATTGCGGGGGACTCTCCCGCGCTGAAGGCTGTGTACCCGAAGTTCTTCCCTGCCCTGCTTGGAAAGATCGGCGTGGACCGCCGCCAGGGAGAGCCGGAGTACGTCGGAGCTGCCAGAGAGACGCTGGCCTCGCAGTGGGCCAGTATCGACCAGGGCTTCGCGCGGAAGATGGCGTCGAGGTTCGACCAGTTCGAAACCTTGGACCCTAACCTGAAGGAAGCTGTTGCCGTAGGTTACGCGGTCACTCACGGCGCAAGGGCGAAAGAACGCCTCCTGAGCATGGTGAAGACGAATCAGAACGAGGTGGACAGAGCCAAGCTCTATACCGGCCTCTGTGCCTTCGAGGACCCGAAGCTTATCGAAGACACCCTGAACCTCGGGATAAGCGGCGAAGTAAGCCGCTCGGACTCTGCCTACCCGATTATTTACAGCGCCTACAACCCGCACGCCAGAGACGTCCTCTGGAGGTGGATTACGAAGAACTACGAGGGCATGAAAGGGCTCTACGCTGGCTCCCAGCAGTTTTTCCTGTACATGGGGTACGTCCTCCCGGTCTGCGGGGTCACAGAGGAAGCCAAGGTCAAGAGATTCTTCTCAGGCAAGCGCCTCAAGGAAGGGGGCTCGACCTACTCCAGGGCGATGGAGCATCTGGGAATCAACTCGAAGCTCCGCAAGCGCCTCCTGGGATTGAAGACAAGCAGCCGCAACTAGGGTTAAGAATCTCGAATAGACCCGTGGGCCTGTCCTTGGACCCCGACGACATCGCCTACAAGAAGAGCGTCAGGAACATGGCGATCGTCCTCGCATCTATCGTGATCACGATATTTGCGGCCATTTTCATCCCTCCCTACCTGAACCCTGCCCATGACGTCTTCCAGGCCTCGGTCTCCGCCGTCTCCCCCTACGGATTCACCATGTACCTCACGATCAACTCCACCTCGGTGGAGCCAACGGGCGGGATCCTCGTCTCAGGCTGGGTTAACAGCACCTCCTCCTCTGTGGAGAACGTCACAGGGTCCGACACCTGGGGAGTCTCCCAGTCCTCCCGCCTTATGGGCAGGGGGTGCACCAACGGTTGGCCAATCGGCGTCGGGGTGATGGAGGGGCACTACACACAGGACAACCTCACCCAGGGCTCCCTCATCCCCATAATCGTGCCCTACCACTGCCCGGTGGAGCCCGCCGCTCCATCTTACTACCTCTTCGAAGCGCACTCCTCCAAGGCCCTGGTCGACATCGGCGGCACTCCCTACATCTGGACGATCCAGACCACACTGGAGTTTAACGGGTCCACTTCGGAGTATCAGGTGCAGCCCGGGGTATACACCGCGGTCCTCGCTGACGAGTGGGGGGACGTCCTGACTACCAACTTCGTAGTATCTTAGCGTCCACCTTAACTACGCCGGGGGCCAACTCTGACCGGGTTTGAAGGTCGACCCCTCTCTGATACACCGCCTCTTCTACCCCCAGGTCCCCGCGGTGTTCGCCTCACAATGGAGGGGGAGGGTCTCCGCCATGCCGGTCGTCTCGTACGCCTCCGTGTCCACCTCGCCCCCCCTCGTGGCCGTCGCCTGCAACCCTGAGAGTTTCACTTGCAAACTCGCCATCAGGGCTGGTGCCTTCTCGCTCTCCCTCCTCGACAGAAGCCACACTTCGGCCATCGACGGACTTGCCACCACTCACGGCACAAGCGTGAAGGACAAGCTGGCCGCGGTCGGCCTCAAGCATACAAAGGGCGTAAAGCTCAACGTCCCGGCCATCGTAGGGGCCCAGGCCACCCTCGAGTGCTCCGTCTCCTCAGAGACCAAGACGGGAGACCACACGCTGGTCATCGGTCAGGTCTCTGCTGCCTACGCGACCAGCGCCTTCTCTAACTTCTGGAACTTCCGCAGGTACAAGCCGCTCCTATATGCCGGTTGGAAGGACGGGCTCACGACCTACGACGCGTACTAGGAATACGACCGCACCACTTCGGCCGCGAACTTCTTGATATCGGCCATGATGTCTGCCGCAGAAGGGTGGTTCATGGATGCGCAGTAATATTGGAGCCCTGCCTGAGCATAGGCGTCTATCTCTTTCCCTGATTTCATCTGCGCTCCCTGACACCGCGACCCTCCGCTCGCTGTTGGCGCCGACATACGTTTCCCGTTTCTTCCTGACGTCGGTGGTCATCCTCAGGGAAATCATCACGTCCTTGCGCGCATCCCTGACCTTAGCCGCACGATCGCCGAACTCGGCCAACTCGATGCCCACCGGGTGCCACCCGTCTCCCAGCCGGATGGTCCTGTTGACGGCTGTGTCGCCTTTCCCCCCGATCCAGACAGGGATGTCTCTCCTGAGAGGCTTTGGCAAAAACAGAGCCTCCTTCACCCTGAAGAACTCACCCTCGAAGCCGACTACATCGTCCCTCCAGAGGGCCTTCATCAGCCTGATGCTCTCGTCCATGACCTTTCCTCTCCTTCGGAAATTGGCATTGAGGAATTCGAACTCCCTCTCAACCCATCCGGCCCCGAACCCGAGGATCAGCCTGCCCCCTGAGAAGACGTCCAGGGCTGCTGCCTGCTTCGCGAGTAGTATCGGGTTCCTCTGGGGGAGGACTACGCACGACGTCCCCACCTTCAGTCGGGGGCAGGCCGAAGCGATGAAGCTCAGTGTCACCAAGGGCTCGATTAGCTGTCCGTACGGCTCCCTCAACTCCAGGGGCATTATGACGTGGTCCGTGGCCCAGGCCGAATCCAATCCCGCTTCCTCGCAGGCTCTTGAAATCTCCACCAGCTGCATCGGGGTAATCTTGTCCCCATAGTTGGGAAGGATGTACCCGAACTTTAACTGGCTATCCCTTTCTAGTGACGAATCGCGTCGTAAGCGCTCCCATCCCGTTGAATTTGGCTAGGTTGAGCACGAGCGGCGTTATGCACTCCACCATCCTGGCCTCGGAAAGCGGCCCCGCGTGAAGGGGGCGCATCTCCCTGATCCCTCTAACTAGCTCGGCCGCTTCCTCGTAGGTCTCCTTCGAGTCTGCGGCGATCAGTATGTCGACCGGAGGGACGATCTCATCCCTGAGGAACCCTGCAGGAACGTTGTTGAACGCCGTGGCCACCCTGCTTTTCGGAAGGACTCTTGCAAGGCGCTCGGCCGCCGAACCGTCATCGAATGCGTAGGCGAGCAGTCCCCCTTCCATCTTCAACGGGTTAATCATGGAAATCACCAGCTTCCCGGCCACGGCATCCGCAAGCTCGGCCACGGTATCAATCGCTGAATGGGGGATTGCGAAGACTATTGCATTCGACTCTCTAGCTGCGGTCAGGTAGTCAGCCCCTGTCGCCCCTGGTATGTCTTTCGCCGCTGCCTTCGCCTTCGACGGATCTCTGGACCCGATGATCACCTGGTTGTTCTGGGCAAGCTTCCTCGCCACCGCCTTCCCCATGCTTCCTGTCCCCCCGATTACGGCGACCTTCATTCCGCTTCGAGCCTCGCCTGTGGAGCCGCGTCCAGATGTTTCGCGAACTTCGAGTCCATCATCTCCCTGATCTTCTCAGCTTTCTTCCATCCTATCCCCTGCGTCATAGCCAACTCCCCTGCGGTCAGTCCCATCACCCTCCTGGGGGTCCCGTATTTCGCCAGAAGCTTTTCCGCAAGCTTCCTCCCTATTCCAGGGATGGAGGAGACGAGGTACAACTGCTGCTGGGGTATGGCCTTAGCTTTCGGAGGACGCTCCGACGGCATCCTGGCCAGAGGCTTTGCCCTGGCATGGGTCAGCAGCTCCGAGATGGCCATGGCTGTCTCCCTTGGGTTGGCTGTGTAAAGAACTCTGAGCCCGTACGCCATGGTGACGTTGGCGATTGCCCCGTAGAAGGACTTCAGGTTCTTCGCCAGGGACTCGACCTCTTTCGAGTCCCCTTCCACCAGGAGGAACGGCTTGGCGTATGCCGCTGAAAGCTTCGCCGCCTGATAGAACAGCCGGGAGTCGTAGACCGAAGAAACCAAGTCACGGACTGACTTCCTCTCGATGGCCAGCTCGGGGTTTAGGACGTAGTCGGCGACGGGGAGCCTGCTGAAGTACACTCTGACGTTGAGCTTCGACAGCTCTTCGGGGACCCCGCTCGCCTTCTCCCTCTCGTCCGCGACGACCCGCGCCGGTATCACAGGACGGCGGAGGGCAGGATGTAATAAAAGGAGTAGGCGGTGAGCGCAAACATCACGACTGCGGCGATCGCGACGGCCCTGTCACTCAGACTCGATTTGTATTCCACGAGGGACGTCGGACGGGCTACCGCGCCGTATGCCCTTGACTCCATCGCCTCGGCCAGCTCCCCGCTCCTGACCACGGAGTTGACGACCAGCGGGATCAGGACAGGGATCATGTTCCTTACTCTCCTGATGACGTTCCCTTTCTCCAGCTCCAGCCCCCTCGACTTCTGTGCGTCCATGATCTGGATGGTGTCAAGGAACATGACCGGTATGAACCGGACGGCAGTGACGAAGGCGAATATCACGTCCCTGGGGAGCCTGAAGGTCTTCATCACCTGCTCCAGCTCGTCGGGGGACGTTGTGATGAAGAAGAGGCTCGTCGACACGACAATGGCGATGAACCTGGCCGCGTAAAGCAGAGACGTCTCCGCGTTCCTGGTGAAGACGAAGTTCAGGACGAATATGAAGGCGGAGAACAGCGCCGTGAAGGCCATGGTCCGGGCTACCCTCCTCAGCACTGTGGCCACCGCGGCTATGGTGACCATGAAGACGAGGATGCCTGTGAGCTCGTAGAGGGACCTGACCAGGAGCACAGTCACGAACAGCAGCACAGAGATGAGGAGCTTGACCCTGGGGTCGATCCTGTGGTAGACAGACGTCCCGCGCCTGAATATGAAGCCCTGGCTGAGCCACATCATTTGCCGCCGCCTCCCTCGAGCCAGCGCCTTGCATCTAGCGGGTCGACGAAAGGCTTCCCCGGCCTCGCCCTGAGACTCTGGTAAAACTCCACCAGCTGGGGCTGGGCCACCCTGGCCGAGTCGAGGATGTCCCTGTCCTGCATGATTCTCGACGCCGGCCCGTCCCCCACGATCCTCCCCGCCTTCATCACCACAACCCTCGGCTGGACCGGCCACAGGAATTCTATGTCGTGGGATACCACGACCACGGTCTTCCCCGAAGACGCCAACATCCTGATCGTCCCCGCCAGTTTTTCCTTCTGGATAGAGTCCTGTCCCACCGTGGGTTCGTCCAGGATCACGACTTCAGGGTCCCAGGCGAGTATGCAGGCAAGTGTGAGCCGTTTCTTCTCCCCTCCGCTGAGCACAAGGGGGGACGATTTCCTGTATTCCTCCAGCCCGAAGAGTCCAAGCCCCCAGGTCACCCTCTGCTCCACGAGCTCGGCGGGGAATCCGAAGTTCCTGAGTGCGAAGGCCATCTCCTCCTCGACGCTCTCCGAGAAGAGCTGATGGTCAGGGTTCTGGAATGCCACCCCGACCTTTCGTGAGAGCTGGGCGGTGCTCGTCTCCCCCGTGCTCTTCCCGTCTACCAAAACCTTCCCGGACGTTGGTTTCAGCAACCCCGTCACATGTTTGACCAGCGTGGTCTTGCCAGCCCCGTTCTCGCCGACTATCCCCACAGTCTCTCCGGAGTCTATCTTGAGACTCACCCCGTCCAGGGCCCTGACGCCGTTTTGGTGGACGAAGGTCACGTCCTGCAGCTCTATCATTTGCCCCTCCCCCCAAGCGCCTCCGCGAGCCTCGCGGGGGCCATCAACTCGTCTTGGCTGACCAGCCCGTCCACTGACAGCATCTTTTGCAGCCTGGTCACTGAAGGGACCGTGACGCCGTACGACTCCGCGTTCTCCCCGAACAGTATCTTCTTCGGAGACCCTTCCATGACCTTCCTCCCCTCGTTCATCACCACCAGTCTGTCCGCTACCTTCACGAGCAGGTCCAGCCTGTGCTCGACTACCACGAAGGTGGTCCCGAGATTCTTCCTCAGGGAGGCCACCAGGTCGACTAATTCTGCCGCCGTCTTCGGGTCCAACAGGGACGTCGGCTCGTCGAGGATGACGAGCTTCGGCTTCATGGCCAGGACCCCTGCGAGCGCCACACGCTGCTTCTGGCCGTCGGAGAGCTCGTAGGGCGCCCTCTGGGCCAAGGCCCCTATGTCAAGGAGGCGCATGGCTTCGTCTACCCTTGCCCTCATCTCCGGCCTCGGGACTCCGAGGTTCTCCAGGCCGAAGGCCACGTCCCTTTCAACCGTGAACATGAAGATCTGGTTCTCCGGGTTCTGGAAGAGGAATCCCACCTTCTGGGCAAGGTCGCGCATGGTCGACTCCTTCACATCGGCCCCCCCGACCCGGACGTGGCCAGAATACTCCCCGCTGTACATGTGGGGTATCAGGCCATTCACGGCCCTCAGTAGGGTAGACTTCCCGCACCCCGAGGGCCCGGCCAAGACGACTATCTCCCCTTCAGGGACGTTGAGGCTAAATTCTGCTACAGTCTGACGCGGAGAGTCGGGGTACCTGAAGCTCAGGTCTTCAATCTCGAGGATATCTGCCATGACTATCTCGCCCTGGGGACTCGAGTCCTAAGACGCGCCCGCCGGGCTCAGCGGCTCCCGGGAAGAGGCTCCTGACCTGATCACAGTCGCGAACCAAGGGATCCTCCCTCCCACCTTGATCTGGGACATCGCAGGGACCCTCAGGACGGCATACGAAATCGCCATCACGAGGGAAAGCTGGAGGACGTTGAAGACCGCTGTGAACACAAGAACGGGAGCGAGATAGTTCGAGTCGGTCACCCCTATGCCCACCAGCGCGAAGGAGGGCTGCAGGACGTATTTGACCAAGCCCTGTATCGTGGCCGGAGAATAATAGAATTCAAGGAGGTAGAGGTTCGGGAGCGTCAAAGCCAGCGCCCTGGAAATCGCGCCGACTAGCGTGCCGGACCCGACGAGCCTCGATATTCCGGGCGCCCCGACCCTCGAAGCGATCTTCATTCCCGCCCAAAGCCCCAGCACCGTTGACAGGAGTGCGAACAGCTTGAGGAGGGGACCGATGGGCACCTGCTGGCCGAACGCCATCAACCCCGCGAACTCGGCGAAGGAGGAGATTGTCGCGGGGACGGGTCCGAAGATGAAGAACGCTAGGACAATCGCAACTTCCCCGAAATCAAATTGGAGGTAAGGTATCAGGGGGAAATTGAGCCCGAGCGCCTGCGAGAAGGCTCCCAGGACGAGCGCAAGTGCGCTGAACACGGCGATTCCGGCCACGGAGACGGTGTCGAGCCTGACTCCTCGTGTGTCCTCGCTCATGTCCCGCTGCGAAACAGGTATCCTTATAATAGTATGGTAGCTACAAACTCCCTTGTAGATGCCTAGGCGAAGGGGAGCCCCAACAGAAAAGTCCCTTGTCACTCTGCTCGAGCTCGCCAGGATGGGGGCCGTGTACTCGTATGCCGAGGTGTCCTCGGGTAAGCTGGGGGATGCCCTGGGCTTGACACAGCAGGCCGCGTCCCAGAGACTGATCGACCTCGAATCCGCCGGACTGGTCTCCCGGGTCCATTCCGGTCATTCGCTGAAGGTCCGCCTTACCACGGCCGGCCTCGGAGCGGTCCGTTCGTTCTACGGCGAGCTGACCGACGTCTTCGAAAAGACGCGCGGGAAACTGAAATTTACAGGGAGGGTATTCAGCGGAATAGGAAAGGGACGATACTACGTCGGGCACCCGGAATACCAGAAGAGGTTCGACGCCGCCCTGGGGTACAAGCCCTATCCCGGCACCCTGAACGTGAAGTTGGAAGAGGAACGCTTCATCGAGCAATTAAGGAGCTTGAGGTCTATGGGCGGAACAAGGGTCGAGGGCTTTAGGCGAGGTAAGGAAGGATTCAGCCCGCTCACCTGTTTCGACGGCGTCCTGTCGGGGGAACGCGTGACGCTCCTCGTCATCGATATCACCCACTACAACGAAAGCGTCATGGAGCTGATCTCACCGGCCTATCTGCGAGGGAAGCTGAGCCTGAAGGACGGCGACCTCGTAACCTTCACCATTGACGCGACCAGCCTGGCTCCTGTTATCTTCGCCCCAGGGCCCCCTGACAGTTCCGATGGCCTTAACTAGAAACGAGGCCTGCCGATTCTTGGCTTGGCGCCTAAAGAAATCCTGATCCTCGTCGACGACAACGACAACGAAATCGGCACCGACACGCGCGAGAACTGCCACTCGGGCAAGGGAAAGCGGCACAGGGCCTACACCGCCTTAATCTTTCATGACGGCAAGATGCTGCTCCAGCAGCGGAGCGCCAAGAAGCTGCTCTGGCCCGGTGCCTGGGACGTCTCCTTTACCAGTCACGTGTACCCAGGGGAATCCTACCAGCAGGCGGCGACCCGCCGCGCCCTCCAGGAGCTGAACGCCAGGGTCGGTCAGCTCAGCGACGTGCATTCTTTCGTCTACTTCGCTCCACAGGGGGATAACGCGGAGAACGAGTTCTGCCGCGTCCTCGTCGGGGATTTCGACGGTAAGGTCACTCCCAACCCGGAAGAGATGATGTCTGTCAGATGGGCGAGGGCTACCGAGGTCGCATCTGACCTCCGCGCCCACCCGGACTCATACACTCCGTGGTTCAAGTTATCTTTCGACGGGTTCCAGAAGAGCTCCGCATACAAGAAGTACAGCTAGTCTACAGCTTTTAGCTCACCGAGTAGCTCTGTCGCCCGTTTCAATGTCGCTTCCATGGCTTCCTCTTCTCCGACGGCGGTGGTGAATGACGCGGCAGTTGCGTGCCCCCCGCCGTGTCCTCCCAGCCTCTTCGACATCTCTCCCGCCACTTGCGTCCCGAGCTGAACCCCTGTCTCGTCTAGGAACCGCTGGGTCGCCCTCATGCTGACCCTTGTCTCTCCCTGCGATTCTCCAGCAACCAACGCGAGGTCCGCTCCAAGATAGATCAGCGACCTCGCCACGTGGGCCTGGAACGAACCCACCATGCTCGTCGCGACCACCCATTTCCCCGTCCTCTGGATCTTCAGCCTCTGGGCCCCCTTCAGCTTCGCAAGTACCTCGCCGTAGTCCGGCTCGCTCCTCAGCTCCCTCCTTGCGACCGAGATGTCGGCCCCCGAATCCATGAGATCCACAACGTCCCTCAGCCCTGCCGGGCTCGCAATCGCGAGATGAGAAGAGTCGAACATGATCCCCTCCAGCAGGGCCTGGGCCGCCTCCCCGTCCACCTTAACCCCAAGCTCCTGGTACAGGCCGAACACGACCTCAGCAGCGGAGGTCGCACTCTCATCCACCAACGCCCTGTCGTAGGTCGACGCGTCCTTGAGCGGGTGGTGGTCCACTAGGACCTTCATCCCTTTGCTCTCCCTGAACTTCTGCTTCCAGTCGTTCAACAGCTCGTCGTCTCCCACGTCCACCGCCACGTAGAGGTCGTAGTCCGAGGTACTCTTCTCCACCGTCGGGTGCGGGAACTTCTTGCTCAGCTTCTGAGTAAGCGTCGTCATGCCTCCGGGGGTCACTACTACGACCTCGCACTTCGGCGCGATCGAATGCAGGAGTCTGGAAAGCGCAAAAGCGGAGAGGTAGGCGTCGGCGTCCGCATTCCGGTGGCAGACCACGGCTGCGGTCCTGAGATCCTTGGAATCGACGAACGGGAACTTCGTCAGCTTTGTGTCAAGGGCCAAGGGTCGCCACGGGTCACGCGTCTCCGGGCGGCTGGGCCTGTGAGGCCTTCGGCTTTACTGCGTCGTCTATCTTCGCCTGCAGGTCCTTAAGGCTCTCCCTGAACCTCGTCTCCTGCTTCGCAAGCACCATCTTCCTGGTGTTACCGAGCTCTTTCTTCTCGATAAGCTCCTTCATCACGTCATCCTTCTTGACCTTCACGAGCAGGTTCCCAGCGAACTTGTAGACCCCCTCTGTGTCCCCCGCCTTTCCCAGCTCCTCGAGGGCCTTCTCTGTCTCCCCGAGCTCCAGCTCGACCTGCTGCTTCTGCGCGAGCACGGCCTGCAGGTTCTGTTGTGCCTGGTCGTACCTTGCAAGCTGTTCTCTGAGGAGGGGAGGAAGTTCGGGCTGACTCATGCCTAGATTTTGCGCCGGTTCTCTGCGCCTTAAATCCTTTCGTCAATCAGGGGGTTTTCAGCGACGTTTCATCGCGACTGACTTTCGACTCCCCGGACCTTTTCGAGGATGTCCTTCGCCCACTCCGCCACCTCCCCGGGATCCTGGGCGGAGATCCTCACTTCGCACCCTCCTCCCCTGATACGTGCAGACGGCACCGCATCTTTGATCTTCCTCGACATGGCCCTGTCGGCCCGGAAGGTTATCGTCAGCTCGACTGATTCGACGGGGCTATCTAGCCTTCGCCTGGGCGAGGTCAAAAGCTCCCCCAGCTACCGTGTAACCGCACGACTTGCACTTCCAGATCCCAGACGACGTCCTAGCCAGCTTCATGCTCGCGCAGGACGGGCACTCCCTCGCCTGTTTGAGGGTCCTGAAGATGCGGGCGTACCTCTTGCGAAGGGTCCCACCATACTTCGCGCCCAGCCCCCTGAGACTCTCGTTCGCCTTTGGCACTACTTCGTCGCCTCTAGGATCTCCGACCTTATCTGCTTACCGACGCGGATGGAGGTGTCGGCTGCCTCCAGCACCTGAGCCGGGGTGATGGTGCTAGCCTCCCCCTTCTGGCTGGCGCAGATGTTGCCGTCTTCGTCGGTGGTTATGGTGATCCTCATGTCCATGGACGCCTCCTCTTCGGTGACCGGGTCGACCACCAGCCTGTCTCCTATCCTGGCCATGGTCACAGACACCGGAGTCCTTTCCACTGGGACCGGAATCCAGTCTTCCGTCGCCTCAACCTTGTCGTCCTTCACCGAGTATTTCTTCATCTTCGCTGTCCTTAGCGCTGAAACCACGGCGTAGCTGGTCGCGTCGAACAGGTTTCCGTCGACGTTCATTATGTTGCAGTCGACGAATATGGTCACCACGCTCTTCCCCGGGATGAGGCAGAGCTTGGTCAGGTCGACCATCTCGGACTCGCGTATCCCCCTGTCCACCACCCTCGCCAGTTCTATGGCGTCCTCGCTGGGTGGCCCCGGTTCCGCGTATGGCGAAGACAATGGGAGTATCTCAGCGTTGACCACCAGCAACCCCTTGTCAGGCGTGTCCGGAAACGGTGTCCCCGTAGCTATCTTCACTCCGGCGATCACCTGGGTGTTCCCGAGGGTCACCCTGGCCGAACCGTTGGCCTTCTGAATGACCCCGGTCTCTATTTTGATGGGCCTGGTCTGGTCGAGGGCCCTCTCGTCTGTCCTCTTCCCCTGGGCCAGCATCTGGACCATCTGCGCCTTCCTGATGGTCTCCATCACGTAGTTCTTCTTCACGGACATCTAGTCGGCGACCTCCTCGACTTGGGTTGTCATCGCCTCTCCACCGAAGAACTTCGTCGTAAGCGCATCTCTCTGCATCGCATAGACCTGCTTCCCCTTCTCTATGGCGAGCTCGAAAGCCTTCTGGAAGTTCTCCCGGGTGTAGATGCCGTCTACCTGCAGGAGAGTCACCTGCCCGAGGTTGGGCATGATTGCGACCGGCATGTCCCCGCTCCCCTCCTTGTCCTCGGTGTCGTCAAGGTCGGCGACCACCGTGTCCTCGATGATCCCGCACGAGCAACCCACGACCATGTCGCGCATGTTGATGCCTGCGTCTGCCAGGGCCAGGGACGCAGCTGTCAGCCCCGCGCACCTCGAACCTCCGTCAGACTGGAGCACCTCTACCCAGACTTCGATGGCAGTCCGCGGGTAGTCCTCGACTATGACGGCCGGCTCCAATGCCTCCCTGATCACCTTGGAGATCTCGATCTCTCTCCTTGACGGGGCGGGGTTCTTCCTCTCGTCCACCGAGAACGGCGCCATGTGGTAACGGCACCTGAGGAGCGCCCTGTCCGGAAGGACCTGGTGCTTCGGGTGAACCTCCTTCGGCCCATAGACCGCCGCCATTATCTTGTTCTTCCCCCACTCGATGTAGGCCGACCCGTCGGCGTTCTTCATCAGCCCCACCTGCAGGCTAATGGGCCTGAGCTCGTCCCACTTCCGCCCGTCGAGCCTCTTCCCCTTGTCGTCGATGAGTTTCTTCTTAGCTTCCACCACTGCTGCCCCCTCCCAGGTATCCCTCCACCTTCGCCATCAGGTCGGCGGCGTGGGCATCCTCTTCCACCATTTTGACCGCCTTCACTGTCCTTACGATTCCCTCCGCTGACCCGTTGACGACTACAACGCCGTTCTGGCCAACCCTGACATCGCATCCAGTCCTTTCACTGATCAAGTTGATCATCGCACCTCTTCTCCCGATTAATCGGGGCACCTTAGTCGGTGATATCTTAACGATTTCCCCGGAATCGATCTTCCCGTACCCCTCCCCGCGTATGCTGAGCTGTGGGTCCCTCGACCGCTCGAATGACTCAATCCTCGCCCCGATGATGTCTCCGACCCCGAACTTGCCCGCCAGATCGTGGGTCGCCGGAGAGAACTCCCTCCCGAAGACGAACGACGCCGGGAGGAACCCGTCGAAGCAGGAGTTGATGTCCACAACCCACCCGAACCCGTTGATGTCGATTACCTTGCCGATGACGTCGTCCTCGGCCCTCGGAAGGTATGGACCCGTCAGAGGGTTGAGCTTGACCTCGTCCCTACCGACCTCTGCCAGCCCGATCCGCAGGGCGATGTATTCGTCCCCGCGCTTCTCGATGTAGCTCCCGTATCTGTGGTTCCCGCGGGCTATGACGTCCCCCGGTATCACCTGTTTTCTTTCTATCATTGGCATTTTATTTCACCACTGTAACCTGCGCCGCTCCCTTCGTAGTGGAACCGAGGCGGTCCAGCAGGCCGGCCTGTCCGCCAGCGGGTATTTCTACTATTGCTGAAAGGGTCCCGTCAGCCAGCCAGTCTTCCTTGATTATCTCACCGTAGTTCTTCAGGACCCCTATGGTTTGCCCCGAGTACTGGGCCGCCACCCTCACTGAGAGGCGGATCTTCTCCGATTTCAGGGGGAGTATGGTCCTCAGGGACTCCACGACGCTTTTCATCTGCTCGTTAGGGTCCTGGAACGGGTCGATGATCACCCTCGCTTCTTGCATGGCCTGATCTATCCTCGTGGGAGGGTGAGGGAGGAGGGTCCGCGGGTCCACGAAGTTCTTTGAGATTGCCGCGATTATCGCCCTTCTCTTCTCATCGGTGAGCTTCTTCCTCTGCTCCTGGGTGAGGTTCAACTCCCCGCGTTTGAGAACTTCCAGGGCCGCCTTGGAATGGTCGTCGGTCCCGAAATGGAGCTTCAGCTTCTCGCTGTTCGCCCTCAGTCCTTTGCGCGAGTCCGAATACACCTCGTCAACCGCTATGACCGCCGAGGGCTCGACGTTCCTCCCCTGCTTGAAAGCAAGGGCCGAGTCCGGGTTGACAAGTATCTCGTAGTGCTCCCCTGAGATGGTGAGTTTTACTGTGGTGAACCTCGAAGACTCATGTGTCCTGGGCTTGAAATCCCCGCCCCCGTGCCCGAACGACCCGCTCATCTAAGCCAGCGCTGCTCAGGAGCTCTTGGCTGGTGGCTTGTCGGACCTGGTCTTGGCCCCAGATGCGCTCTTCGCTATCTCGCTCTCCACTAGGCGCCTCCACTTCTTGGTCCCGGCGTCGACCACGGCGACCTTGATGTGAGCCGTCCCCGTCTTGTCCTCGCTGACGAGATAGATGCATTCGATGGCCAGTGTAATGGCAGCCTCCATGCTTACGTCGTTGGAGTAGTTCTTCTCGAGATAGTCGTTGACCTGGTCGCTCCCCTGCCCGATGGCGATGGCCCTGAACCCTGAGTAGGTCCCCGTTGGGTCAGCCAGGTAGACAACCGGTCCCGAGCCTTCGTCGACGCCAGCTATGATCAGAGAGACCCCGAAGGGCCGGACTCCCGCGTACTGGGTGTACTGCTGGTTCATGTCCGCGATCCGCTTGGCGATGGCCTCGATGTCGACCGGCTCGTCGTAGATCAGCCTGTTGCTCTGGGCGAGAACCCTTGCGCTGTCGACCTGTATCCTTGCGTCCGGGATGTATCCTGCCCCGACGGCCCCGACGTGGTCGTCGATCTGGAACATCTTAATGACAGAGTCCCCGTTCTGGAGCTTCCTCGCCTTCTCTTCCACGGCCAGCACTATGCCGTCCTTGGTCTGGATGCCGACCGCCAGGCTGCCCCTTCTTACCGTCTCGAGTGCGTATTCAACCTGATACAACCTACCATCTGGCGAAAATATCGTGATGGCCCTGTCGTATCCTGCCGAAGGTGCAAACATTTTCTTTTTCCTTGCTCCTTTTGCCCAAGGAATTTGGTCGCCATTTAAACTGTTCTGAGTAGGACGGTGTTTGATTGAAAGTTCATATCATGAAGGAAGCCCGCGGGGTCCATTGCCTAAAGTCCTGGTCGTAAACAACTATCCATCGAGGGAGCGAGTCGAGCGCCTCGAGAATTGTGTCGCAGGGAACGGCGCGAAGGTCACCCCCGATGAATGGGATGAGGCGACTCCGGGGAGGTTCGACGAGTTCGACGGTGTGGTCCTCAGCGGATCGCCGGCCATGCTGACGGACCCGGGGACCACCACCAAGTTCCGAGCCGAGGTCGACGCCATCGTCGGCTCAAAAGTCCCGATTCTCGGAATCTGCTTCGGCCATCAGCTGATGGCGAGCGCTTTCGGCGCGGAGGTGGTGAAAGACACCAGACACGTGCTTGAAATGGTGACGACAACCGTCCTCGCCAAGGATCCGCTCTTCGACGGCCTCCCAAAGTCCCTGATGCTCCTAGAATCGAGATACGAAGTCGTCAATGGCCTCCCCGACGGATTTAGTCTGCTTGCCAGGAGCGAGGCCAGCAGAATCGCGGCTATGAAGCACCCGAAGAGGACGGTCTACGGGGTCCAGTTCCACCCGGAACGCTTCACGAAGGAACACTCAGAAGGAGACGCCGTCGTCGGGAACTTCGTCCGGATGCTGAGCTGAAGTTTGCCAGCCCAGAGGGTCATATTCCCGAAGACCATCGTGGACAGCCTGTTCAGCTACTCGGCCATGGCCTACCCGAACGAGGGGATCCTGCTCATGCGTGGGAAGACGAAGAAAGGAGTCGTCGAGGTCACCGGGCTGGTCGTCCCTCCGGCGGCCAGCCATGGGGCGGCATTCTCATCCTTCAACTGGTGGATGCTCCCCATCGACCTCTCCTACCTCGGCGTGGCTCACTCTCACCCCTCGGGGAACCATCATCCGTCTCAGCAGGACCTGCTCCATGCCACCGGGAAGATCATGGTGATCATGGGGTACCCCTATGCTACTGTGGACAACTTGGGAGTCTACGACCACAACGGAAACGTAATCCCCTTCGAAGTGAAATAATTGTCAGAAGCCAAGCACCGTTTCATGAGACGCTAAGGCTTATATCGTCTCATTGAATAGACTTGTTTCATGAGCCAATACACAAAGGGCCAAAGTTGGGGAGCGCTGAAGAAGGCATGGCGCGGTTACAAAGTCGCCAAAGTCCAGAAGAACGTGGACGACATGAAGAAGTACGCCGAGCGCATCCGCACCCTCCAGGGAGAGCTTGGATTAATCCAGGCGAAGTTCCCCGATCTAGGTCTCAACTGAGACCTAGCTCTCTTCTTTTACGCTACCAGCTGCGAGTGGTTAGTTACTATTTGATTCCTTAGGTCTTGGGCCTGCTGAAGGGTGAAGTCAGGCTCGGTCCCCACGAGGACGAGCTTGTCGCCGAGGTAGAAGGTGATTATGTTGATCCTCTCTCTCTTCTGGAACGTGTACTGGTTCCTCCCGAAGAACCTGTCCCAGGTGGCGTCCGTGCTGATCTGGATGGTTACACCCGCTATCAGCCTGATGTCCTCGCTCTGAGGCTCCAGGGAGGGTATGCCCTTCTTCATCCCTCCTGCTATGTGGCGACCGTTCTTGTCGAGGATTATGGCGGACCTCACCCTCCTGTCGAACTTGAATATCTCCGTACAGATCTTATCCCAATTGAATGCGAGCATTACGTCTCCTTCATTATAACGAAGTTAGATATAAGCGACACGCCTCATCTGCCTCAAGAGCGCCTCCGGTCCTCTAGCCCACTCGGGGCGTCATCTGCCCGGCAAGAAATCCTCTGGCCTTGGGATCATTCCTTAGCCATTCGCCAGATCAGCATCTGGGCGACCCTGTGGTATGGGACCACCTTGTCAAGGTCGACCGTCTGTTTTACGCGCTCGATGACCCTGGAAAGCTCATCCTCCGGGAAATCGTCGGCGAAGCCGAAAGCCCTCTTCTCGTACCATGACAAGTACTCGCGCAGGGTTCGGGTGCCGTCCACTTCCTGCACAGTAATCGTCTCGCTGGGGGGGTGCCGATCCAGAAACTCGTACTGCTTCACGAATCTTTCTCGGCGGGCTGCCCACCGCTTCTCACCGTCAATCCCCAGCTCGGAAGCGGCCTCTCTGAAGACCTTGAAGATCTCTTCCCTCTCTACTGGGGTGCTTTCGCGATTTCTCAACGGCCGGGCAAGTAACACAACCACCTCGTTCTTCGCGCATGCCGAAAGCCTCTCGAATGTCATGAAAGGGTCTTCCACCAGGTGGAGCACGTGGGCGAGAAGCGCTGCGTCGAACGCCCTGTTTCGGAACGGAGGGTTATTGGCGTCGCCTCTGACCAGATTGTCGGCCCCCTTGGACCTTGCCTTCGACAGCATACCTGCAGAGAGGTCTAAGCCGGCGATGTCGAAGCCCCTCTTCTGCAAGGGGATTGCGACGCGCCCTGTGCCCACGCCTGCCTCGATGATTCGTTTGATGCCGTCCCTTCGAAAGATCTCGGCGACCCGGTCGAGGGCCTCTTCCGAAAGCGGTTCTCTGGTCTCGTCGTAGACGTCTGAAATCCGATCGAACCTTGCGCTGACGCCCGAGGCGAGGCTCAAAGCAGACGATCGAGGGGTTTAGATGATTTTAACCCTCTCTCCCGATGACGTTCGGCTCAGGGGGTTGGCCAAACCAACCATGGGACCAGAAGGCGTGAAGTTGGTTGAATGAACCTGATGAGATTGTTGATAGTGTTTGACTCTGGCTCTGAAGAGCCCTGACGGGCCGTATCAACGTCAGCAATGGTCCTAGAAATAGCCACAATCTTGCTTGGCGTAGTAGTTGGCTCAGTCGCCGTACTCTATGCTGGAACAAGGGGCTATCTTGGATCCCGGAAGAAGGCAGCAGCTGCTCCAATCACGACGTCCATCGACACTTACGTTCCGACGACGGAGCAGGTGACAGAGGTCCCAGCCACGGAGGCACCTGCCGTGGCAGAGCCTGCTCCGTCCCCTGCACCAGAGCCAACACCGGCACCGGCAATGTACGAGACGGTCCAGCCGGCCCCAGCACCGTTGACCTACGCACCATCGTCGACGACGTCATTCGGAGCGCCGACCCTGGCGAAGAAGCCCACGAGGACTTATCGCCGCAGGACGGCCCCGGTCAGGAGCGCCGCCGGTACCAAGAAGACCCTGGCGAAGCCGAAGAAGCGCTAAGCAGGAAACGAAATCGAGAGCGTGGGTTCATAAACCCACACTCCGCCTCTTTTGATTCGATTGACAACAGAGCCCATGGTGGGGCTGCACGTTTCTGCCGCAGGTTCCCCTGATCTAGCATTCGACAGGGCCCAGGAACTAGGGGCGACGACGTTCCAGATATTCACCAGGAACCCCAACCAGTGGAAGTTCAAACCCCTGGCCGACGAGACGGTCGCGCTCTTCAGGGAGAAGAGGAAGAAGTCCGGGTTCAGGCGGATTGTCGACCACATGCCATACCTCCCGAACCTAGCTTCCCCCGAAAGGTCGACCATGAAGATAAGCAGGTACACACTTGCCGAGGAGACGAAGAGGTGCGACGCATTGGGGGTGGACTATCTGGTGGTCCATCTTGGCAGCCACCTGGGGAAGGGGACCGCGGTGGGGATTGCGAACATCGCAGGGGCGGTCAATGAGGCGGTCGCGGGGAGCGACGGGGAGACGACAATCCTACTAGAGAACATGGCGGGGCAGAAGAACTGCGTAGGGGCGAGGTTCGAGGAGATCAGGGGGATACTCGACAAGGTGAAACACCCCGACAGAGTCGGCGTCTGTCTGGACTCGTGTCACGTCTTCGCCGCAGGGTTCGACCTCAGGAACGAGGAAGCGGTCGAGGGCACCATGGGGCTGTTCGAAGAGATAATCGGGGTCGACAGGCTGAAGGTCGTCCACCTGAACGATTCAAAGGGCCCACTGGGGAGCAAGCTCGACAGGCATGAGGACATTGGGGAAGGAAAAATCGGGAGAGCAGGGATAAGGGCGTTCCTGCACTATCCGCGGGTCAACGAGAAGCCCATCGTCATGGAGACGCCTTACGAAGACTTCAAAACCATGGAGAAGAGCATCAAGCTTGTCCGGACGCTCTTGAAGTAGCCGCGGTTCAGAGTAAAATACGGCAACCGACGCGGATTTGGTGCGGGCCCGTAGCTTAGATCCAGAGATGGAGAGGACTCAGGTAGAGCATCGGGCTTTTAACCCGAGGGTCAGGA
>Ga0209415_10003902_pt1 | contig 27569 bp, 13 predicted proteins | sample PeaSoiSIISIP2007_FD_187696 | JGI IMG/M metagenome (GOLD analysis project Ga0209415, IMG submission 187696) | Peat soil microbial communities from Weissenstadt, Germany - SII-SIP-2007 (SPAdes) (version 2) | ecosystem: Environmental > Terrestrial > Soil > Wetlands > Peat | place: Germany... | reverse complement strand
ACGCTCACGACCGAGGTCAAGCCGGTGCTGGGCGCGGCCGAGGAATAGCCGTCAAGCCGCTCGGCGCGGAGCGCGCAGGCGCGGCCGGATCTTCAGGCAATCAACTCGAGCTTTCCGCCGCGATAGGGGCAGCCGCTGGTCGCCGGCGGTATCGTCTGCTGCTCGACCGGCGTGGGCGATGCCGCGCCTTGGCCGTCTTGCGCACGCGCGCCCGAGCCCGGCGGCAGCGCCAACGTGAAGGCCGCGGCGAGACCCGCCGCCGAAATTGTTAACCTCACTCCTGCACGCACCGTGCGCCTCCCGGGTTGGATCGGGGGAGCCACCTTAGCACAATCACGAGCGGCGCGATTGGCCCAAAGCGCGTCCTGCGGTCTCATTTTGAAGCAAAACGGGCTGGCGCAACTTTTGCTCCCTCAACGCACAGGATCGAACGGCGCCCGCCTGGAAGGCGGAGCGCAGATGCAACGGCACCGGATTACACGACCATGGAAAACATCTGGCAACCTAATCAGGTCATGAACGAGCGTGAGTGCGAGGCGATGGCGGCCGTGCTGGAAGCGAAACATGGGCTCTTTGCAGCCGAGGTGGCAGATTTCTTCGCAACCATGCACACGGGCTATGGGGACGAGCGCCGCTCCACGGCCTGGTCCGATGTCGCCAAGCGGGTGCGCTCGCGCGGGCGCGATCGGCTGCAGCAGGACTAGCCGAGCCGCAGGGGCGCGCGGCCGAACGAGCACGCGAGCCGCCAGGGTCAGCAACAGCCGATGACGCACGAAACCTCAGTCGCCCCAACTCCGAGCACGATCGCGTGGCCGACCCTCGATAGCGTGCTTGCGGAGGTGCTGGCCATCCTCAAGGGCGACGGCGAGAAGGCGCGCACCCAGCGCGACGCCGTTACCGCCTTCGGCGTGCGCTGTGGCAGCGCGGCGCTGCTCTACCTTTCGCAGATCGTGCTCGCGCGTTGGATGGGCTCCTACCAGTACGGCATCTATGTCTTCGTGTGGACGTGCGTGCTCTGGCTCGGCGGCGTCGCCGATCTCGGCCTCAGCATCACCTCCATCCGATTGATCCCGCACTACCGCGAGACCGGCAACCTCGCGCTTCTGCGCGGGCTGATCCGCGGCTCGCGACTGGCGGCGGTCGCGGTCGGCTCGGCGATGGCCGCCCTCGGCGTCGCCGTGCTGTGGCTGTTTCACCCGCTCGAAGACCACTACATGCTGCCGGCCTATCTCGCCCTGGCGTGCCTTCCGCTCTACGCGATCACGCAGGTGCAGGACGGCCTCGGCAAGGGCTTCGCGTGGATGGGGGTCTCGCTGGTGCCGCCCTACATCCTGCGGCCGACGCTGCTTCTGCTGGGCATGGTCGCGGCGCACTTCGCCGGACTACCCATGCAAGCAACGACGGCCGCCGGCGCGGCGATCGTCGCGACGTGGGCGGCGGGCCTGTTCCAGACGCTGCTGATCAACCGCCGGCTTTCGGGGGTCGTCACGCCCGGCGAGCGCCGCTACGCGTTCAAGGCATGGATCCTGGCCGCCCTGCCGCTGCTGGTGATGACCGGAAGCGACCTCACCCTGCAGAGCGCCGACGTGCTCATCGTATCGCGCTACATGACCCCGACCGACGTCGCCATCTACTTCGCCGCCGCCAAGACGATGGCGCTCATCATGTTCGTGCACTACGCCGTCGGCAGTGCGGTAGCCAACCGCTACGCAGCGCTTCACGCGCGCGGCGACAAGGAAGCCTTGCGCGCCTTCGCCCGCGACGCCGTGCACTGGACCTTCTGGCCCTCGCTTGCCGCGGCCATCCTGCTCTTGGCGCTCGGCCTGCCGCTGCTGTGGCTGTTCGGCCCGCAGTTCGTCGAGGGCTACCCCGTGATGCTGATCCTGGTCGTGGGCTTCCTGTTCCGCTCGTCCATGGGACCGGCGGAGTACCTGTTGAACATGCTGGGCGAGCACAAGCTCTGCGCCGCGGTGCTGCTCACGACCGCGGTGCTCAACATCGCGTTGAACCTGGTGCTGGTGCCGATGTTCGGGCTGATTGGCGCGGCGACGGCGACGTCAATCTCGCTCGTTGCGGCAGCCTTGATGAACTATGCGGTGGTGAGCTGGCGGCTCGACATCGAGATCGCGATCTGGCGCAATCTGCGCAAGCCCTAAACGCCTACATCGACGCGCCGATCACGAGCGTCCAGAACGATTTGAATTCCGTCTTCGGATCCTGCACCAGCGCGATGCCCATGTGCGTCGCATCGGGCAGCAGCAGGTTCTTGTTGTGCCCGGGGCTCTCTTTCCAGCCGCGCAGCACTTCCTGGAAGTCGACCTGCCCGGTGCCGACGTTCTCGGCCGCGAGCCGCGCGTGATAGCCGGTGCGCTTGACGCGGTCCCACGGATTGGAGCCGTCGGAGCCGTAGTGCGAGATGCGGTCCCATTGCGCCAGATCGCGCGAATGCGCTTTCGCGGCCGCGGTGAGTTCGGCGTTGAGCTGCAGCGGTTTCAGGCCCTTGTCGCGGCGATACTGATTGATGAGGTCGCGCGCCTTGTCGGGATCGAGCGCGGTCTTGGAGTAGTCGCGGTCGGCGAGGGCTCCGGCCGGCGCGCGCTCGAAGGAGCCCATCGGCGCCTTGTCGTCGAGCTTGGCCACGCGCGTGGGAGCGACGGCCTCGGTCGTATCGGCGCGCTGCGTTGCCGGCTCGCCGCCGAGGGCAACGCTCTCAACCGCCGGCGACGAGCGCACGGATGCTGTGGTGTCGGGCGAATCGGCGAAGCCGGAGCTGAGGGATGTCGAGCCAAGGCTGCAGGCGCCCAGCAGAACGGCCAGGAGGGCAGAAATCGCGACGCGGTACATACGAGCTACTCCCGCTTGCAGAAGCGCGGCATACCGTTTGATCATCGCGGAAACCCGTTAACTCGCCGTTAATGCTAAGAAGCGGCAACAACTCGTCCGAAAGCGGGAAGGCGACTCCCGCAAACCTCGTTCGCCGATATCCCTCCAACATGGTGTCGCCATTTTGACGCGCCTGCGGCGAAAGACGGGCGCGGACCCGATTTGGCTTAGCGCGATGGCGAGTTAAGTGGCCAGACGATGACCGCCTCTTGGAAGTCGGCGCCAACTCACCCACACTTCGCTTCGAACGGCCGGTGATTCGCGCGTCCGGCTCGGCCGCACAAAGCATGGGGAGACGCGTTGCATGTCGCTCTTTCGCCGACAGCCGCGCGCGCCAACGCAGCCGCAAGCTGAGCGCGACGTTCTCGACGACTTGCTGCTCGCCCGCATCGCCTGCGCCGGCGGAGCGACGCGGCCGCAGCTCGTGCGCGACCTCGGGCCCTTGTTTGCAAACAAGCTTTCGCCCGCCGAATGGCGCAGCCGCACCGACGCCGCGCTGGCTCGACTTGCCGATCGAACTCAGCTGCGCGAGAACCGCGGCCGCTATCGCGCCAGCGAGGAGGGCGCCGTCGCGGTCGCCCGCTTCCTCGGCGAGAAGGAGGCGCGCGCGCGCGCCTGGAGCGAGCAGCGCGACCTCTGGCTGGTCGCCAAGACGCTCGGCGTGGATGCCGCAAAGCCGAATGTCCGCAAGGCGTTGACGCGGCCCGAAGGTCTCTCCGCGCTGATCGTGCAGATGGCGTTCGGGCTTTCGCTGCGCGAGGCGCTGTCGCCCTCCAAGCTGCGCACCGCGCTGGCGCTCGTGGCCCAGGAGCGTGCCCCCGAAGCCGGCGCCAAGAAAGCCGGCGCCCTCCCCGCCGACGACAGCCGCCGGCTCGCCGCCCGATTGCTGCGCAGCCCGCGCGAGTTCGCGACGGATGCGCGCCTCATCGCGGCGCTGAGCGCCGAGCAGGTGGGCGCGGTACGTCCCGAGATCGAGGTCCTGCGCCTCGGCCTCCTGCGCCGTCTCGCCTCTCCGCCCTCGGAGCCACGCCGCGAGGCGCCCGCCCCGAAACGCTCCCCGTCCGTCTCAGCAAAGGGCGCCCAGCGCCCTGGTCTGGCGCAATTTTCCGCCGGTGTGCTCAGCGCGGCACGCTCGCGTGCCGAGGGCTGGCCAGGCAGTCGCAAGGCGTTTATCTCTCAGGTCTGGGAAGCGATTCGCACGTCGCACCCCGAGTGGGGTCTCTCCGAGATCGAGTTCAAGGACATGCTGGCCGGAGCCCATCGGGCGGGTCAGCTCGTGCTGGCCAGCGCCGACCTCAAGAACAAACACGCCATCAAGGAGTTCGAGGACTCGGCGATTCTTTACAAGAACACGGTCTGGCATTTCGTGCGTGTCGAGGATTAGACGTCGAGGGCCGTCGATTGATGCAGCAGCAAGCTCCCATCCAGGCCGCCCGGGCCGAGCCCGCTCCCGATAGGCTGGTCGCCGCGTTCGAGCACTCGATCACGTGGGAGGACGACATCTGGCGCGCCGACCCGGTCGACGTGGCGGAGGTGCATGCCAAGGCGCGGCGCAAGTTCACCGATCTGCTTGCCACCATCACCTCGGGCCGCGGCGCCGGCACGCAGGACCGCATCCTGCTGTTCCACGGCCAGTCCGGCGCCGGCAAGACGCACCTCCTGCGCGCGCTGAGAACGACCGCGCATCGCAGCGGCACCGCCTATTTCGGCTACGCGCAGATGACGCCCGACGTCGCCAACTACGCCGACTACTACCTGCGGCGGCTCGTGCATTCGCTGGAGAAGCCGTACGACCCGGACCGCTCCGGCGAAAGCGCGCTGTCCCGTCTGACGACGCGGCTCATGGCGGACGCCGCCGTCGTCGCGCAGAAGGATCTGGAGGCGCTGCGCGAGGCGAGCTTCGATGACGGCAAGCTCGCGTCGCTCGTCCTGAAGCTCGCCGATCAGATCGTTTCGAGCCCCAAGTACGTCGCTCAAAGCCTCGACATCAATGTCGTGCGCGCGCTGCTCTATCTTGAGCGCCGCGATCCGCGCATCGATCAGCGCGTGCGCCAGTACCTTTACGGGCGCCCGCTGACGCCGCTCGCTCACCAGGCGGTCGCCGCGCTCGACCCCAACACGGGCGAGGACCGCGCCTTCGAGATCATCGCCGCGCTCGGCGGCGTGATGTGGACGGTGGACCGCGCCGCGCTCGTATTCTGCCTCGACCAGGTCGAGGACTTGCGCTTCTTCCCCGATGCCGAGGAGCGCTTCCAGCGCGCCGTGCGCGACCTCATTCAGATCGCCAACCGGCTGACCAACGCCATCCTCATCATCTCGTGCCTGGAGGATTTCTACGGCCAGGTGCGCGGCGTCCTCGCCCAATCCTACATCGACCGCATCGAGAAGGCGGGCCCCGTCGCGCTGCTCGAAAGCCGCACCCCCGAGGAGGCACGCCTCATCATCGCCAAGCGCCTCCAGCACATGGCGGCGTCGGGCGACGGCGGCGGCCACTCGGATCCGGCCGCCTACTTCGGCCCGCAGTTCTACGAGGAGTTCGCCGGCCTCTCGACGCGCCGCCTGCTCGAGCACGCCTATACGCGCCTGCGCTCCAAGACCGGCGTCGCGACGGACGAGCCCGAGCACGCCGAGGAGGAGCGCGGCAGCTTCATCTCGCGGCTCGCCGCCGCTCTCGGTCTCGGCGTCCCCGGCGAGGAGCCCGCGGCGACGGCCGACGTCGACTTCCGCGACATGTGGGAGCGGTTCCAGAACGCGTCCGAAGCCGAGATCCCATCCGACGAGCGCGAGCTACTCGACATTCTCTCGGGCGCCATCGCGGTCGCGCGCGAGGAGTGGCCGGGCGCCATCGAGCTCAACGCCCAGCGCCACGAGCTCAACGAGGACGTGCCCGTTCTCGACCTGCGCTTGAAGCACAAGAATGGCCTCGCCGCCGACGCGCGCGTGTTCCTGTGCAACCGCCCCACGCAAGGCGGCGGCCTGAAGCGCCAGCTCGACAAGGTCTTGGGCGCCATGGACGGCAAGAGCTGCTTCATGCTGCGCGCCTCCGACTTCCCGCCCAACCGCAAGAACCAGACGGCGCAGGCCTTCCGCAAGTTCCGCGACGGCGGCGGCCGCCAGTTCCTGGTGCCGATCCCCGAGTGGGAGCGCATGATGATGGTGCGCGAGTTCTTCAACCATCACCGCAACGACCCGGGCTTCCTCGCTTGGTTCGCGCAGGCCAAGCTGTTGTCGAAGCTGGCCCCGCTCGCGCAGCTGCTCCGCCTCGACCTGCTCGGCTACGGCGCCAAGCCGGCAGCGGCGCCCGCCGAGGCCGCCGACGGCAAAGGCAGCGTGCGCCCAAAGGCGAACGGCACCAACGGCAACGGGGCCCACCACGAGCCCGCTGCCGTCGAAGCCGCGAACGCCAGCACCGACGCCCAGCCGGAAGAGGACCAGCTGCCCCTCTCGGTCATCCTCGACGAGAACGGCGGCGGCTCCAGCAGCATCCTCGCCGGCCGCGAGCTGACCGGGGCTTCGCGCGCCGTCACCCTCAACAAGGACGTGTTGAAGCGACACGCGGCCGTGCTCGGCGGCTCCGGCTCGGGCAAAACCACGCTCGCTCTCTGCCTCATCGAGCAGCTCCTCTTACGCGGCATCCCCGCCGTGCTGATCGACCGCAAGGGCGATCTGTGCAGCTACGCCAACCCCGACGTGTGGCGCGAGAAGGACGAGGAGTTCTCCGAGCGCCGCGGCGAGCGCGAGAAGCTCGCCGACGCCATCGACGTCGCCGTGTTCACGCCGGGCCGCTCTTCCGGCCGTCCGATCTCCATCACGCTGCTGCCCAACGGCATCAACGAATTGCCCGAGCACGAGCAGCAGCTGCTCGCCAACCTCTCGGCCGCCGCGCTCGGCGAGATGCTGCACTTGAAGAACTCGGCGACGCACCAGAAGCAGTCGGGCACGCTGTCGGTGGCGCTGCGCATCCTCGGCTCGCGCCACAGCCGCGAGGTGACGCTGTCCGACCTCATCGCGCTGCTCGAGGACGAGGACCCGGAGCTGTCGGACCTCACCCAGCGCATGGACCCCTCCGGCAAGCTGCGCCGCGACCTCGTCGCCCAGCTCGACAGCTTGCGTCACCGCAACTCGGCGCTGTTCGAGGCGGGCGGCGAATCGCTGCGCATGGAGTCGCTCCTGGGGCTCGGGCGCTTCGCGCGCGAGGGGCGCACGCGGCTGTCGATCATCTACACGGGCTTCCTCGGCGACAACGAGAACATCCTGTTCTGGGTCTCGCAGTTCCTGTCCGAAGCCCTGCGCTTCTGCCAGCGCAACCCCAACGACGAGCTGCAGGCGGTCGTTATGTTCGACGAGGCCGACCTCTACATCCCCGCCAACGCCAAGCCGGCAACCGCCGAGCCGCTGCAGAGCCTGTTGAAGCGCGCCCGCTCGGCCGGCCTCGGCATGATGCTGGCGACGCAATCGCCCGGCGACCTCGACTACAAGAGCCGCGACCAGATCACGAGCTGGTTCATCGGCCGCGTGCGCGAGGATACGGCGCTGCGCAAGCTCAAGGCCGCCTTCCAGAGCGAGTCCGGACTCGAGCCCGCGGCCGTGCTGCCCGGCCAAACAGTCGGCGAATTCCACCTCGTTCAGGAAGGCCTCGTGCGCCCCATGAAGGCGCAGCGCTCGCTCATCACGGCCGAGCAGGTGCCCTTCGACCGCATCGAGCAGCTGGCGCGTGAGACCAAGGGCCAGGACGAGCGCCAGCTCAAGCTTTTCGATCTGCCGTCAACTCGCAAGTGATGCGTGCGCGCCACGCGCTAACAGGTTGCTCCAGCAATGGGAACGCCGCTCCGCCGAGCCGCATGGCCTCAACCAACTCCTTTGGAGTTTTTTCTAACCCGCTCGGCGATTTCGATTTTTCAGCGTCGATGAAGTGCGCGAGTCAGCTTGCGAAGTTCAGACCACTTCGCACCCGCGAACCTAAATCGCTGTTCAGTCGTCAAGAGTGCGTGTCAACTTCTTTTTTCTGATGTAAATTCCGTTGTCGCTGAAAATTTAGAGGGGTTTCGGCGATCGTTGCCAGTCTTGGCTCTTAGGGGGTGCCAGGCAGCGCGTCCAAGCGGCGTTTAGTGCGGGGTGTGTTATGGTTGCGAAGTCATTCGTGATGGTGGTTCTGGCTACGTTGTTGGGACCGGCTATCGGTGTAGGGTTGTTCGTCCTGTTGCACACGCTGTAACAGACGAGCGGGGGCCGTAGGCGCTCTGCTCGAGCGCCACCGGACCAAATCCGCCATAAAGGCTGACTAAGGCATAGGGCATGCGTGCGCATGTGCGCCGCTATACCTAGCCTTCGCGGCCGACATGCTGTTCGTTTTTCGTGTGCTGACGCGCGCGCTCGAGCTGTTGCTGCTCTTGCCGTTCCGCATCCTGCGTCTGCTGCTCGACCGGGTGGCCTTCAACCCTCGGCTGGGGCCGCTGCGCTATGTCGCCAGCGCGGCCTTTGTCTACGGCCTTTTCGCGCTCACCCTCGTCTATGTCGTGGCGCCGGTGCGCGCCCTCGTCGGCCACTATACGCTGGGCGAGAAGCTGCACTACGACGCCGAGCGCTGGCTCGCGACCGCCATCTACGACGCGCGCGGCAACTTCGTCGGCACCTTCGACCCGCGCCTCGATAGCCTGCGCGACATCAACTACACCGGCGAGGCCATCGACGTCGGCGACTACGTGGCCAACCCCGACCACAAGTCGATCCCGGTGCGCGAGGTGCCCGAGCAGTACTGGCAGTGCCTCCTCTACCTGGAGGACCGCAACCTCGGCGGCCCGCTCAACCCGTTCGGCATCGACCTTCCCGGCGTGCTCAAGATCCCGCTCTCGACCGTGCGCCGCTCGATTGCGGCACGCCACCCCGTGCTCGGCATCGGCGGCTCCACGCTCGCCATGCAGTTCGTGCGCGTCATCTACCAGACGCCGCCGCGCGCCGACGAAGGCGCGCTGACCAAATTGAAGCGCAAGTTCGGCGAATGGTGGCTGGCGCCCGTCATCTATCGCGAGCTGACGCGCGGGGGCGACACCAAGCTCAAGCAGTGGGCGGCGGACCATCTGTGGCTGGCGCAGCGCACCGGCGGCTCGCCGCTGCACGGCATCGAGGTCACGAGCCGCATCGTGTTCGGCAAGGAGGCGAAGGATCTCTCCGTCGCCGAGCAGTTCGTGCTCGCCTCCGCCGTCAACCGCCCGATCATCCTGTTGCAGGGCAGCGAGCGCCTCAACGAAGTGCGGCTCGACCGCTGGCGCTACCTGACCGAGGTGCGCGCGCGCTCTTGCGCGGATCGGCTCATCACCGACGAGGCCCAGCAGAAGCAGGTGGTGTTCGACCTCATCGCCATGGCCGGCGGCCCGCCCGATCCCCAGATCAAGCCCAAGCTGCAGCAGGCGCTCGACCGCTACGAGCCGGCGCTGGCGCAACGCGCGCAGGCCAACCCCGTGATCCGCGCCAATGCGCTGATGCAGGGCGCGCGCTACGGCGTGCGCGAGGAGATGAAGCAGATCTACGGCTTCGGCTGGCGCGACCACGTGCGCGGCGTCACCACGACTTTCGAGGCGGGCGAGAACCTCGCCTTCGACCACAAGGAGGAGGCGCGCCTCGCCGAGCTCGACACCCAGTACGGCTCCAAGCTCGATCCCGGCTACACGCTCGATCCGGCCAAGGTGTCGAGCGAGCGCAAGAGCCCCAACGTCATCGTCGTCGCCGCCAACGCCGAGGGCGAGATCGTGCGCTACTACGAGCAGGGAGAGACCGCCTCCTACTTCGGCTCGCCGTTCGCCCGCGATGCTGCCACCGGCTTCTACGATGCCAGCCGCGAGAGCCGCATGGTCGCCTCGACGGGAAAGATCCTCGCCGCCATCGCCATCGCCAACACCATGCGCGACACCGCGCAGACGCTTTACCTCGACACCCAGGCGCCGGCCACGGGGCTGGAGGACTGCGGCCGCGGCAGCGAGCGGCGCGGGCGCAAGGCGATCGTCACCTTCGCCTGCTCGCTCAACGATCCGCTGATGAACCGCACGGCGCAGGTCGGCCAGGCGCGTGTGCGCAAGATCATCGACGCGCTCGGCTACGCCATGCCGCCGCCCGACGCGTCCGGCGCCCAGACCCCGCCCTCGACCGCGGTCGTGCTGGGGCTCGTCGCCGCCTCCCCGCGGCGCGTGCACCGCACCGCCGGCGTGGTGCTGGCGAGCCTGATCGGGCGTGGAGGCTCGCCCGTGCAGACGCCGACGCTGATCAAGACCTACGACTTCAGCAACATCGCGAGCGCCGACGCAGCGGCGCAGCCCGACGCCGGCCGCATCGTTCCCGACAAGATCATCCGCCGCGGCGGGCGCCCGTTGTTGCGCGCGCTGCTGCAGGCGCCGCTGTGCTACCAGGCCGGCGGCCGGCCGTCGGGCACGCTCAAAAGCCTGAGCGCCTGGTGCGCTTCCCGCCATGCCGGCTTGCGGCTGCACTTCGCCAAGACCGGCACGCAGGTGACCAACGATCCCGACGCCACGGTCGACGCCTGGGTCGCCGGCGGCCTGCAGTTCGGCAACGGCGCCGCCTACTCCTACGTCGTCGTCGTTGGCACGGGATCGGCGCGCGATCCCTGGGCGCGCAGCCTGCACTCGGGGCAGCTCGCCGCCCCGCTGCTGGAGACGCTGCTCATCGATCTCGAGGCCGACGCGAAGGGGCATCCGCGCCCCGACTTGCTGTCGCAGGCGTCGCGCGCGCCCGCCGCCGCCGCGCTTACCCCGCGCACGCGCACCGCGGAAGAGGATGTCGGCCGCGCGCTCGCTCCCAACTGAGGCGGCGCACGAGCCGCCTTCCGCCATCGCGACGCCGCACTGGCGACAAAAACCGCGCTTACCTACGGAAGTGGATCACGAAACCGGGGCTGACGGACGACACTGAAAGCGAGAGGCGTATCGCGCATTCGGTGGGGGAAGCGGTCCCGCACGTTCATTGTGCCGGCTCGACGAACCTGCTTTGCCGCGAGAATTTGGGCAGGGCACTATGGCGCTGAGGTCGGGCACGTCGCGGACGCGTACCCAGGATAGACAGAGCGTGGCGGGGGATTGGTCCGACGACTGGGCCGAGCCGGAAAAGCCGCAGCGCGACTGGAAGAAGCTTTTCCTCGTTGTCGGGCTTGCCGGGCTGTCGTGGGTCGCGACCTACGTCGGCATGCTGGAGCTCATCAAATCGAACATGGGCGACTTGCCGCTCGTGCACAAAATCATCATCGGCTTCTCGGTCGCGATGCTGATGACGATGGTCGTGTGGCTGCTCGACCAGATGTTCTCGCCGATCGACTGGTTCACGCGGCTTTCCTACGTCGCCGGCTACATCTTCCTGACCATCATCTCCATCGGATTCGGCTTCGGCTTCTACTGGAAGGTGCTGGAGAGCCGCTCGGAGGCCTCGCGCTCGGCCGAGAGCGCCGTCGGGCAGGTGCAATCGTCGCTGCACGGCGCCTCGACGCGGCTCGAGCAGCTGCAGACCACGCTGCTGCAGCTGTCCGCCGTTTCCACCGAAAAGGCGGAGATCGAGCGCAACAAGGGCACCTCGTGCCCCAACAGCTCGCCCGGCGACGGCCCCCGCCGCAAGATGCGCGACGAGGACGCCGCCCGCTTCACCTTCGCCTCCGACTTCGTGAAGGCGCGCGTGACCGCGGTGAAGGGCGACATGGCCGCGCTCGACACCGAGCTCGCCAAGATCCTCGCCGATGATCCCGCGATCATCGATCCCAAGAGCGGCACCCGCAACGAGTTCATGCGCGCGCTCGGCCGCCGGCTCGACCTCACCGTGACCGGCTTCAACGCCTTCCGCACCGACCCGCAGCTGCGCCAGATCCGCACCGACCTCGCCGACCGCGCCGGGCGCACCACGCTCGCCGACAGCCACGGCGGCACCATCGCCTGCCCCGACCCGCAGCTGCAGGTGGTCTTGCGCGGCGTCGTCGCCGCCATCGACCAGCTCCCCAACTTGGAGAAGCCCGAGATCGCCGCCGTCGAGGGCTCGGAGGCAACCATCGAGGCCTTCCGCCGCCTGACCGCGACCTTCGTCGGGCTGCTGTCGTTCAAGCTGCCGCCATCGGCGGACGAGCTGCGCGAGCTGCAGCAGAAGGCGGTGCAGTCGATCGAGAATCCCGCCGCCGTGCACGCGCTCAACGGCGAGGCGGCCGGCCTGTCCAAGCGCGACTACATCCCGCTCGGTGTCGCCGTGTTCGTCGACCTGTGTCTCTTGCTCGTCTCCATCGGCCGGCCGATGAACCGTTTCGTGGCGACGCGCCAGCGCATGATCGAGGCCGAGCGCGGCCCCGTGTTCCCGATCCTGTCGCGCTTCAGCGAGATCCACGACCACGACGAGATGCGGCGCACCTTCGATGTGTTCCGCGAGGTGATCTTCGAATCGGGGGGCACCTACTACGTGGCCGTGCCGCTGAACGCGCCGCGCGACCACCCCGAGCGCGAGCGGCTGCGCCGCGACGCGCAGGCGCTTGCCAACCTGTGCTACGCGCTCGAAGGCCAGGGCGTGCTGGCGCGGCCGTGGAAGCTCGCCCCCTCGCTCGTCGCCCGGCGCAAGCTGCGCCGCCAGGGCAGCAAGTTCATCGAGTGCTACCGCGACCAGCTCGTAGCGCCGATCCCGCGCGCCGCCCGCGCGTTCAAATCGCTGTTCGTGACCGACCGCGCGCAGGACGAGCGGCCGGCCTTCCGCATCTACGCGTTCAAGAACGGCGCGTGGCCGGAGATGATCCTCGGCGCCGTCATGGGCGCCGCAAGCCGCGTGGAGGCGGAGCGGCGGCGCACTACGCCGGTGACGAGGCCGCGCGAGGAGCCGACCTCGCCCGAGACGGAAGACTTCTACGCCGATCTCGCGCGCGACGATGCGCGATCGACGGCGCTGACCGAGCCCGCCGACATCGAGCTGCCCGGCTTCGATACGGCGGCGTCGACCCATGATCGCGGCCACAACGGCGCCTTCGCCTACCGGCCGGCCGAGCGGCCGAGCCTCGACAGCACCGTGCGTCCTGCCCGCCGCGCGTCCGCCAACGGCGCCGCGGCTCCCGACCTGCGCCCGGCCGGCGGTGAGCTGCGCCCGGCGGCCTCGCTCGGTGCGCCAGGCTCACGGGCAAACGGCCACTACCGGCAGCAGTTCGGCTCCTACGCCAGCCAGGCGCAGGCCGAATTCGCAAGCTTCGACCCGCGCGATGCCGAGGAGGTGGACATGGCGGCGGAGGCCGCGGCTTCCGGTGCGGCCAACAGCAACACCGGACCTGTCGACAGCGAGCGCAAGCCCGCCGAGCCGCCGGCCGAGGTCATCGTCGTGCCGTTCCCGACCCAGCGCGAGGCGGTCGCCGCCCCGAAAGCGCAAGACCCGCTCGTCGAGCGGCTGACGACGGCGCTCACGGCGATCGAGGAGCCGTCGCCGCAGCCCGGCCCGACCATCGGCGTGGAGCTGCGCCGCGAGACGGCCACGTTCACGGTTCCGGTGAGCCAGGCCTCGCTGCCCGCCGCGCTGGCCCGGCCCGCGGCCGCGAGGCTCACCGCCGACAGGCACTCCGACGCACCGCAGCTCGAGGTCTCTGCGTCGGCGCCCGAGAGCGTCCGTCAGGGCCGCGAGACACCGGCCGGCCCGGCCCTTATCGAGGATCACTCGCAGGAGCCCGAGAGCGCGGACTTCGATCCGCCGTTAATCCTGCGCAGGATGGTGGAGTAGCGCTCGCGCACCATGCGCTGCAGCAAGCCGCCGGCACGGGGACGGAAAGACTTGCTTAACCCAAATGACACCTTAATGGCGCACAAGATCAACGACTCGGGCCGTCTGCTTTTTCAGGCTCGGGCAACAAGGGGACCTCGGACAATGCCTGATACTTCCTCGCGACTGCAGGATCTGTTGACTGGCGAGAAAGTGGCGAAGCTGAGTGCGTTCATTGCAATCGACATCGATACCCGTACCGCGCGCGGCCTCTACGCCGCCGGCGGCTGCTACCTTCTGATTGCCCGTTCCCCGGAGAGCCCCGTAGCCGTAGCGCTGCGCGACCACGCCGACCGGCTCGCCGAGTCCGGCATCCGCATCCGCGCCATCTTCGGCGAGGTCGAGCCCGGACAGGGCGCGGCAACCGTCGCCGCGGCTCCGTTCGCGCTGCCGAGCGAGTGCCGCCTCGCCCGCGACCCGCGCTTGCTCGCCGCGCACGAGCAGCTGGTGGTCTCCCCCGATCGTTCCTGGGTCGGCGACAGCATGCGCCGCGAGCCCTCCAAGCGCGACGCCTACGAGGCCTATTCCCCCCGCTGCACCAAGACCGCCGCCAACGCGGCGCGGTCGTTCGAGAAGATCTGGCGCGCCGCCGCTCCGTTGCGGATGATGCCGTCGGTGCCGGTCGCGCTTGCCTCGCGGCTACCCGACATGGGCAATGGGCTCGAGGGGTTCGACATCCCGCGCCGCCAGTAGCGCAAACGCGCGCCGCAATACGCCGTTCAACGCCTCCGAGGCCGGTCGCAGGACCGGCCTCTTTCCGTTTGTCTTGTGGGCAAAATCGTCCCCGCGCCGAATAAGGCCGCAACGGGCGGGAACTCCCGATATTTTCTTTGTTATCGCCGCCGTTAGCCCGTTGGGCTCCGATGGCCTTCACCGCGACATGCGCGCCGCCGATACTGCACGCTGACTGTCCCGGCATTCGTCCTCCAAAGGTGGAAAAGCCATGCGGCTCCTCGCGCACGCTCTCCTCGCACTCCTGCTCATCGTCCCTCTCGCCTCGGCATCCGCGCAGGACGCCGCGCCGACGCACCCCTTCCTGCACCAGGGCATCGAGAAGGACGGCGAGCGCTACGAGACCTACCTCAAGGCCAACTGGAAGGCCGCCGGGAAGAAGCCGGCCGAGTTGCGCCAGGCGGGCGAGAAGGCGCTCGGCGCCGATCCACGCGGGGCCTCGCGCAACTTCGCAGCCGCCGTCGTCGCCGACAGCCAGGACGTCGACTCCTGGATCGGGCTCTCTCGCGCGCTGCTCGCCATCAAGGTCGACCCCGAGAAGGGCAACGAGCGCTACGACCTGCCGGTGAATGCTTCCGGAGCCGCCTACATCGCCTACCAGCGCGCGCAGGACAATGGCCACAAGGCGCGCGCGCTCGCCGTGCTCGGCGACGCGCTCGAGCGCCGCTCGTTCTGGCGCCCCGCGATCGATGCCTTGAAGACCAGCCTCGCCCTCGCCGACAACAGCCAGGTGCGCGCCACCTACGAGAAGCTGCGCACCGAGCACGGCTTCCGCATGGTCGACTACAAGACCGAATCGGAGGCCGCCACGCCGCGCCTGTGCCTGCAGTTCTCCGAGAACCTGTCGCACGAGCAGGTCGATTTCGCGAAGTTCGTCTCCATCGACGGCAAGGACCCGCAGGGCGTCTCCGTCGAGGGCGAGCAGCTGTGCATCGATGGCCTGACCCACGGCGAGCGCTACGAAATCCAGCTGCGCGCCGGCCTCCCCTCCGACGTGGAGGAAAGCCTGCAGAAGAGCATCGACATCGCCGTCTACGTGCCCGACCGCAAGCCGTTCGTGCGCTTCTCCGGCAAGAGCTACGTGCTGCCGAGCCGCGGCCAGCAGGGCATCCCCATCGTCACCGTCAACACCGCCAAGGTCGAGGTCGAGGTCTACCGCATCGGCGACCGCAACCTCGTCGGCACGCTCGACAGCGGCGACTTCCAGCGCCAGCTCTCCGGCTATGAGATCGAGACCATCAAGTCGCGCACCGGCGAGAAGGTCTACACCGGCGAGATGGAGGTTCCCCAGAAGCTCAACGAGGAGGTGACGACCGCGCTCCCCGTCACCGACGCGGTCGGCACGCTGAAGCCCGGCGTCTACGTCGTCATCGCCAAGCCGACGCAGAAGTCGAAGGAGGAATACAATACCGAGGCCACGCAGTGGTTCATCGTCTCCGACCTCGGCCTCACCGCCTTCTCCGGCGATGACGGCGTGCACGCCTTCGTGCGCTCGCTCGCGGACGCGACGCCGAATTCCGGCATCAAGGTCAAGCTGATCGCCCGCAACAACGAGGTGCTCGGCACCACCCAGTCCGACGCCAACGGCTACGCCAGGTTCGACTCCGCGCTCGCCCGCGGCGAAGGAGGCCTGCGCCCGGCGCTGCTCGTCGCCGAGAGCACGGGCGGCGAGTACGCCTTCCTCGACCTCACGGCGAACGCCTTCGACCTCACCGACCGCGGCGTCAAAGGCCGCGAGGCCCCAGGCCCGCTCGACGGCTTCCTCTACACCGAGCGCGGCGTCTATCGTCCCGGCGAGGACGTGCACATCGCGGCCATCGTACGCGACAAGTCCGGCAAGGCCGCGAACCTGCCCGTCACCGTCATCGTGACGCGCCCCGACGGCGTCGAGCACCGCCGCTTCACGCTCACCGACGCAGGCCTCGGCGGCCGCGAGCTCACGCTGCCGCTGGGGTCTTCCGTCATGACCGGCACCTGGCGCGCCAAGCTGCACGCCGATCCCGAGAGCGAGGCCATCACGCAGGTCTCGTTCCTGGTCGAGGACTTTGTCCCCGAGCGCCTCGACCTCAAGCTCGAGCCGCCGATGGCCGCACTCTCCCCCGACGTGCCGCAGACCATCAAGGCGTTCGGCCGCTACCTTTACGGCCCGCCGGCCGAAGGCCTCGCCATCGAGGGCGACATCGTCGTGAAGCCGTCGAGCGCGGGCGTCGAGGGCTTCCCCGACTACCAGTTCGGGCAGGCCGACGAGAGCGTCGAGCCCGTGCGCAAGTCGCTCGATCTCGCCGCCACCACCGACGCTCAGGGCAAGGCCGACATCGCCGTGACCCTGCCGCAGGTGCCGCACACCGCGCGCCCGCTCGAGGCCAACGTCGTCCTGCGCCTGCGCGAGACCGGCGGCCGCACGAGCGAGCGCAACGTGACCATCCCCGTCGATCTCAAGGAGCCGCGCATCGGCATCAAGTCGCTGTTCAACGGCAAGGATCTCGACGACAATCAGGCGGCGGCCTTCGAGGTCGTGCTGCTCGACGACAAGGGCAAGCGCGCAGCCGCACCGAAGCTCGACTGGCAGCTCCTGCGCCTCGACACCAACTGGCAGTGGTACCGCCGCGACGGGCAGTGGAACTACGAGGCCGTCACCCTCACGCGCAAGGTCGCGGACGGAACGATCGCGGCGACCACCGACGACGCGCCCGCGAAGATCGAAACGAACGTGACCTACGGCCGCTACCGGCTGGAAGTGCGCAGCCCGGAAGCCAACGGCCCCTCCGCGAGCACCATCTTCAATGCCGGCTGGTACACGGCGGCGAGCGAATCCGACAGCCCCGAGATCCTCGACGTCGCCTTGGACCACGCCAACTACAAGCCGGGCGAAACCGCGAAATTGCGCATCGCCACCAAGCAGGGCGGTGAGGCGCTCATCGCCGTGCTGTCGGGCGGCCTGCTCTCCACGCAAGAGATCGCGGTCCCCAACGGCGGCGGCGAAGCCAGCGTCGAGATCGGCAAGGACTGGGGCCCCGGCGCCTACGTCACCGCCATGCTCTACCGGCCGCTCGATGAAGCCCTGAAGCGGATGCCGAGCCGCGCCATCGGCGTGCAGTACCTGCAGCTCGACCAGTCGGCCCACACGCTGAAGGTCGCGCTCGATACCCCGGCCAAGATCAAGTCGCACACCACGCTCACCGTGCCGGTCAAGATCACGGGCCTCGATGCCGGAGAGGAGGCGCGCGTCACCCTCGCCGCCGTCGACCTCGGCATCCTCAACCTCACGCGCTACCAGGCGCCGGCGCCGGAGAACTGGTTCTACGCCCAGCAGCGCATGGGGCTCGAGATCCGCGACTTCTACGGCCGCCTCATCGACGGCATGCGCGCCGAGCGCGGCACGCTGCGCACCGGCGGCGACGGTGAAGGCGCCGGCCTGCAGGGCAACCCGCCGGTCGAGGCTACGGTCGCCGAGTTCTCCGGCATCGTCAAAGTCGACGCCGACGGCACCGCCAAGGTCGACTTCGACATGCCCGACTTCAACGGCACCGTCCGCGTCATGGCGGTGGCGTGGAGCGGCGACAAGCTCGGCCACGCGCAGAGCGACGTCATCGTGCGCGACGCGGTTGCGCTCACCGCTTCGGCTCCGCGCTTCCTGACGCTCGGTGACGAGGCCCGCCTCGATGTGGCCGTGCACAACGTCGAAGGCCCGGCCGCGGCCTACAAGCTCGAGGTGGACAGCGGCACGACGACGGTCTCGACCGCATCGCTCGACCTCAAGGCGGGCGAGCGCCGCTCCGAGCACGTCGCGATCAAGCCGGAGGCCGTCGGCCAGATCACCTATGACGTGCACGTCACCGGCCCCAACGACATCGCGGTCGAACGCCACCTGACGTTCGACGTGAAGCCGCCCGCGGGCGACATCAAGCGCACGACGGTCACGGCGCTGAAGGCCGGCGGCGGCAGCATCACGCTGTCCTCCGCCCTGGTGGCCGACATGATCGCCTCTCGCACCAAGGTGAACCTGAGCGTCGGCCCGCTCGCATCCATGGACGTGCCCGGCCTGCTGACCGCGCTCGACCGCTATCCGTACGGATGCGCCGAGCAGACGGTGAGCCGCGCGCTGCCGCTCGTCTACGCCAACGCGGTCGCCGCCCAGCTCGGCATCGCTCCCGACAAGGAGCTCAAGGAGCGCGTGCAGAAGGCCGTCGACCGCGTGTTCGAGATGCAGGACTCTTCCGGCGCGTTCGGCATCTGGGGCCCCAGCGAGGGCGATCTCTGGCTCACCGGCTACGTCACCGACTTCCTGACGCGTGCCAAGGAGCAGGGCTTCACCGTGAACCCGCAGGGCTTCACGCAGGCGCTCGACCGGCTGCAGAACTTCATCGCCTATGCCGAGGACTTCCAGAAGGGCGGCGAGGACCGGGCGTATGCGCTCTACGTCCTCGCCCGCAACGGCCGCGCGCCGATCGGCGACTTGCGCTACTATGCCGACACGCGCATCGACCGCTTCTCGACCCCGCTCGCCAAGGCGCAGCTCGGTGCCGCGCTGGCGATGATGGGCGACAAGACGCGGGCGGAGCGGGCGTTCGCCGCCGCGCTCGACGCGCTCGGCCAGGGCGATCCGACCGACACCTACGTCTATCGGGCGGATTACGGCTCGGACCTGCGCGACAGCGCCGCCCTCGTCACGCTCGCCAGCGAGACGCGCATGACGACGGTGGAGACGCCCAAGCTCGTCAACGTGATCGCCAAGGCCTACTTGAGCCGCGAGTACACCTCAACGCAGGAGCAGGCGTGGATGCTGCTAGCGGCCAACGCGCTCGCCGACGAGTCCAAGGCCGGCAACCTCATCGTCAACGGTGCCCCGGTGCAGAGCCCGCTGTTGCGGTCGATGACGGCGGAGGCGCTGGCCAAGACGACGCTGTCGGTCGCCAACGAGGGCGATGCGCCCGTCGATGCGGTCGTCACCGTCATCGGCGCCGCGCTGACCCCCGAGCCGCCGGTCTCCAAAGGCTTCACCATCGAGCGCAACTATTACACGCTCGACGGCAAGCCGATCGACCTCAAGAGCGCCAACGGCGGCAACGCCACCGTGAAGCAGAACGACCGCTTCATCGCCGTGGTCAAGATCGAGGCGACCGATCCCGGCGGGCGCGTGCTGCTCGTCGACCGGCTGCCCGCCGGCTTCGAGATCGAGAACCCGCGGCTCGTCGAGAGCGGCGACGTGAAAGCGCTCGACTGGCTCAAGACGAGCGTGCGGCCCGAGCACAGCGAGTTCCGCGACGACCGCTTCGTGGCCGCCTTCAACCTGACCAACGTGCCGGCCGCGGCGCAAAGCGAGAACGCCGAGGAAGGCACCGCCAACGAGGGCGACGCCGCCTCGGCCAAGGGTCCGGCCGCGTCCGCGACCGTCGCCTACATGGTTCGCGCGGTGACGCCCGGCGCCTTCGTCCACCCGGCGGCAACGGTCGAGGACATGTACCATCCACAGCGGTACGCGCGCTCGGCCTCCGGCACGCTCACGGTCAGCCCGAGCGAATAGGGATCCGAGATGCGGGCTGGGCTCAGACGACTGTTCCCCTCCGCCCGCGCGGCGGAGGGCCAACCCAAAGAGGAGGGCGGGGTCGCGACCCCGGCCTCCGTTCCCGTGCGAAGACGGCGACTGCTATGCTGGCTCGCCGGCGGGCTCGGTGCGGTCATTTTGCTGATCGGCGGCGGCGTCACGGCGCTGCACGCGGCCGTCGATCGCCTGGGTCCGCCACAGCTCGCCGACGTGAGCCAGGTTTCCGTCTCCGTGCTTGACCGCCACGACCGCCTCCTGCGCGCCTTCACCACGCCCGAGGGCCGCTGGCGGCTGCCCCTCGAACCCGACGAGGTCGACCAGCGCTACCTCGCCATGCTCATGGCCTTCGAGGACAAGCGCTTCTACCGCCACGGCGGCGTCGACATGCGCTCGCTCGCGCGCGCCGCCTGGCAGCTCGCCCGCCACCGCCGCATCATCTCCGGCGCGTCCACGCTCACCATGCAGGTCGCCCGTCTGATCGAGGGGAAGCACGAGCGCACCGGCAGCGCGAAATTGCGCCAGATCATGGGGGCGCTGCAGCTCGAGCGGCACCTGACGAAAAAGGAGATCCTCGCGCTCTACCTGCGGCTGGCGCCGTTCGGTGGCAACATCGAGGGCGTGCGCGCGGCCTCGCTCGCCTACTTCGGCAAGGAGCCGCGGCGGCTCTCCGTCGGCGAGGCGGCCCTATTGGTCGCGCTGCCGCAGTCGCCCGAGCAGCGCCGCCCCGACCGCAGCCCCAAGGCTGCCCGTGCCGCCCGCGACCGCGTGCTCGCGCGCGCCGCCGGTGCCGGCGTGATCACGCAGGCGGAAGCGGTGCGCGCAAAGCTGGAGCCGGTGCCGGTTACCCGCCGCGACTTCCCCAAGTTCGCGCCCCACCTCTCGGAAGCCGAGGTGGCGGCGGCGCCGCAGAAGACCGTGCACCGGCTGACGCTCGACCGCGACGTGCAGACGGGGCTGGAGAAGCTCGCCGAGGAGCAGACGAAATTCCTCGGCCAGAAGCTGTCGGCCGCCATCCTCGCCGTCGACCACACCACCGGCGAGGTGATCGCGCACGTCGGCTCCGCCGGCTATCTCGACGACGCCCGCTGGGGCGCCATCGACATGGCGACCGCCGTGCGCTCGCCGGGCTCGACGCTGAAGCCCTTCATCTACGGCCTCGCGTTCGAAGCCGGCCTCGCGCACCCCGAGACGCTCATCGAGGACCGCGCCGTGCGCTTCGGCAACTACGCGCCCAAGAACTTCGACGAGGGCTACCATGGCACCGTGACCATCCGCGAGGCGCTCGACCAGTCCTACAACATCCCCGCCGTCAAGGTGCTGGCCGCCGTCGGCCCCGGCAAGCTCGCCGGCCGCTTCCGCCGCGTCGGCGTCGAGCCGCAGTTCCCCGACAAGACGCCGCCCACGCTCGCCATGGCGCTCGGCGGCGTCGGCCTCACGCTGCACGACCTGGCGACGCTCTACGCAAGCCTCGCCCGCGGCGGCGAGGCCGTCACCCTCACCCACCGCCTGGGCGAGAAGCCCGAGGCGGCGCGGCTCCTCTTCAGGGCCAAGGTCAAGGGCGGCAAGCGCATGCCGCAGGCGCAGTACGTGCTCTCGCCCGTCGCGGCCTGGTACGTCACCGACATCCTCAAGGACGCGCCGCCGCCGCTCAACGCGACGGGCGGGCGCTTTGCCTACAAGACCGGCACCTCGTATGGCTACCGCGACGCCTGGGCCGTCGGCTACGACGGCCGCTATACCGTCGCAGTCTGGGTCGGCCGGCCCGACGGCGCCTCGACGCCGGGGCTCGTCGGCCGCATCGCCGCCGCGCCCATCCTGTTTGACGCCTTCGCCCGCCTCGGTGAGAAGCGCGTACCCCTGCCGCCACCGCCGCGCGGCGTGGTGCAGGCCACCGGCACCGAGCTTCCCCCGCCGTTGAAGCGCTTCCGCGAGGGCAACATCGAGGTGGCCGAAGGCCCCTACCTGGAGCCGCGCGTCCTCATCTCGTTCCCGCCCGACCGCGCCGAGGTCGAGACCGAGCAGGATTCCCCCCTGCAGTTCAAGGCCAACGGCGGCGTGCTGCCGCTCACCTGGCTCGTCGACGGCGCGCCCATCAGCTCGGACCCGCGCGCGCGCCAGGTCGTGTGGCAGCCGACCGGGCCGGGCTTCGTCAAGCTGTCGGTTATCGACGCCAAGGGCCGCGTCGACCGCGTGACGGTGCGCATGAAGTGAATCTTGGCCGATGCAAGGAGCCGGCGGACGGGCTAGTCTCAAGGCTCCCTCCACCCCCGGAGCGAACCGAGCCCCTATGACCAACCGCCTGCGCATCCCGGCCATCGTTGCGCTCATCCTGCTGCTCGCCGGCTGCGGGCAGGAGCAGGGCCATGAGCTGCCCGCGCTCGGCGCCAAGATCGACCAGACCTCCGTCTCCGGCATCTCCTCGGGCGCCTACATGGCCGGCCAGTTCGAGATCGCGCACTCGCACGATGTGGTCGGCGCCGCGATCATCGCCGGCGGTCCCTACGGCTGCTCGGAGAGCCTGTTCGCCGACGTGATCCCCGGCCCCGGCACCGCCCTGCTCAACCTGACCAAAGCGATCAACGGCTGCATGCTCAACGCGCTGCAGGCGTTCGGCGTGCCCAACCCGAAGCTGCTCGCCGAGCGCGCCCGTCACCTCGCCGAGCGCGGCAGCATCGATCCCGTCGACGGCGTCAAGGACGACCGCATCTACCTCTTCTCGGGCAAAGACGACCACACTGTCGTTCCTGCCATCGTCGCCTCGGCCAAGGAATTCTACGAGGACATGGGCGTGCCCGACGCCAACATCGAGTACGTGTCGAACGTCCCGGCCGGGCACGCTTTCGTAACCGAGGACAAGGGCCCCGCCTGCGACTACTCGGGGCGGCCCTACATCGTCGATTGCCACTATGACCAGGCCGGTGCGCTGCTCAGGCAGATCTACGGCACTCTCAATGCGCGCGCGGCCGAGGCGACCGGCACGTTCCTGGTGTTCAACCAGAACCCCTACACCAAGGATCTCGACAACTCCGGCTTGAGCGACCAGGGCATCGCCTACGTGCCGAGCGCCTGCGCCGCCGAGGACGGCTGCCGCGTGCACATCGCCTTCCATGGCTGCGGGCAGAACCGGACCTTTGTCGGCGATACGTTCGCGCGCGATTCGGGCTTTGCCCGCTGGGCCGACACCAACAACATCATCGTGCTGTTTCCGCAGACGGCGGCGACCCCGCTCAATCCGCAGGGCTGCTGGGACTGGTGGGGCTACACGGGCCGCGACTACCTTACGCGCAAGGCCCCGCAGATCGTCGCAGTGCGCCGCATGATCGAGCGCCTATCCACGGCTCGCGCGCCCTCTTAGGCGCCCCCGCGTCAACAGGGCACACGGGGTTCCTGATCTGGGACATTTGTCGCGGCCGCACGGCCCGCTTAGCTTGCGCCTTCGCAGTCGCGGCGGGCCGCGATCCGACCTAAGATCGAGACGAGAGAAGGGGGACGTGCCGATGATACGCAGTCTCGCGATCGGCTGGGGAGCGACACGCGGCGAGACGCGCACGTCGATACGGCCTTTGCATGCGCTCAACGCGCTGTCGGCCTTCGCCGCCGCGGCCCTGATGACGGCGTCGACGGCGGCGACCGTGCTCGAGCAGAGCCGCATCGACGATGAGCAGCGCGCCGCCGCGCTCGATGGCACAGAGCGATCGACGTTGGCGCCCGGTGCGGAGACGGTCGTCGGCGCCTATGGCGGCGCGCCCTATACTTACCCGAGCCCGGTCACCATCGGGAAGAAGGGCGACAGCTTCACCATCGATCCGGTGCATTGGTACACCGACCCCTTCCACAATCCGATCTACTACGGCGCGCGCATCGTGCGCTGGTTCTCCGGCCGCGCCGGCGTGATGATCGATTTCATGCATTCCAAGGCGATCGCGCAGCGCGAGGACGAGGCCGCGTTCAGCGGCACCATCGACGGCAAGCCGCTGCCAGCCCGCGCGCGCATCTCCGACATCGTGAAGAAGCTCGAGTTCTCGCATGGCCACAACATGCTGATGCTGACAGGCCTCGTGCGCCTGCCCGGTCTGGGAGCGCGCCTAAGCCCGTACGCGGGTCTCGGCGGCGGCGTGCTGCTGCCCCACACCGAGGTGGAGCTCGCTTCGGGAGATCACCACCGCACCTACGAGTACAACTTCGCCGGGCCCACGGGGCAGGCGCTCGTCGGGCTCGAGATCCGGCTGTCACGCATGTCGTTCTTCGTGGAATACAAGTTCACGTACGGGGACTACGAGGCGCCGCTGTCGGAGATGGACGGCAGCTGGCTCGGCGCCGACTTGTGGCGACAGCTGAAGCGGTGGATCGACGGCGTGCCGCCGCCGGGCGGTCACGTCGCGACGGAAGTTGCGAGCCATCAGGTGGTGAGCGGGCTGCTGGTGCGCATCGTGCCGCGCGCCCCCGCGCCGTAGCGGAGCGCGCCTTTCCCCCTGGGAGACGTGAGGTACCCCTGGAAATTCGGCTTATGCGCGCGAAGGGTCTCGCGGCCCAGCCGCGCGCCTCAGAAGCGGCGCAGAAGACGCTCGAAGTAATCTAGCTCCATGGCCGGACGCGCCGGCTGCGCGACGCGGCGGCGCAGCTCCTCAAGGATCTCGCGCGCGCGCTGCATGTCGATCTCGTCGGGCACCTTCACGGAGTTGCCCGCATCTGGGCCCTGGAAGCGCTGCGGCCGCCCGAGCGGATCGCGTGGCGTATCGCCGTTCTGGCCGAAGCGCGACTGGCCGTTCTTCTGCGCGTCCTCGGCCATCTTCTGCGCGCCCTGGCGCATCTGGTCGAGCGCCTGCGACTGATCGCCGAGCGCGGAGCTCGTATCGCCCTGATTGAGCCCCTGCTCGGCGTTCTTCATCGAGTCCTTCGCGCCCTCGAGCTCCTTGGCGTTGGCGCCCATCTCATCGAGGCTCTTCTCCAGCTTTTCCAGCTCCTCGCGCAGCGCGCGCTGCTGCTCGCCGAGCCCCTTGCCCGGCTGCTGCTGACCCGACTTGCCGCGCTGGCCCTGACCCGGCTGGCCCTGCTGCTCGTCGCCGCCCTCGCCGTTCTGGCCCAGCTGGCCCTGGCGGTTGCTCTGGTGCTCGCGCCCGCCCTCGTTGTTGCCGCCGAGCTGCCGCTGCGCCTGCCGCCGGTGCTCGCTGTAGGTCTGGTCCATGAGGCGCTGCTGCTGGCCGATCATGTTGCCGAGCTCGTCGAGCTTCTTCATCATCATCTGGCCGCGCTCGCCCTCCTTCTTCGACATCTGCCCCGTTTGCAGACGCTCGAGAAGGTCGCGGAGCTGGCTCAGCATCTGCTGGGCCTGGTCGCGCGAGCCGTTCTTCGCGGTGTCCTCGAGCTCCTTCATCATGCGCTCGAGGTCCTGTTGGGAAAGCTGCTGGTTCTGCTGATCCAAGCCCTCGGGCGGGTTCTGGTCCTTGTTATTCTTGGCCAGCTGCTCGACGTACTTGCTGAGCGCGTCGCGCAGCTGCTGCATCAGGGCCTGGATCTCGTTGTCGGGCGCGCCCTTCTCCAGCGCTTCGGCAAGCTTGTCCTGGGCGTCGCGCAGCGCCTTCTCCGCGTCCGACAGGTCGCCGTCCTCTATCCGCAGCGCGATGTCCCACAGGCCGTCGGTCGCGCTCGCCAGCCCCTCGCGCGAGCCGTCCCGCTCGAGCCCGTGAAAGAGCGTGCGCAGCCCGAGATAAATCGAGGCGTTGTCGATGAAGCCCTCGGGCTCGTAGGTCAGGGCGTCGAGCGCGCGCAGCACCTGCGGGCGATAGCGTGAATCGTCCAGCAGCTTGGCGCGCTGCTCCACCAGCGCCCGCGCCAGGGGCTTCTCGAAACGGCGCTGCGGCAGCACGATCTTGATCGGCTTGCTGCGCCCGATGTTGCCGGCCACGTCGCGCGCTTCCAGCGTCAGCACCACCTCGCGTCCGGCGTAGGGGTGCGGGGCGACGTCGATGTAGGTCTGCGCCGCGTGCGTCTTGCCGCGCGGCAGGCGCAAGGTGAGCGTCGGCGGATGCTCGAGCGGCAGGCGCGGACCTTTCAGCTGCTCGGGGCGCGCCCAGTCCTTGGACGGATCGGCCGAGGTCTTCTCCGGCTCGACCTTCACGACCTTCGCCTCCGCCGAGACGACGCCGTAGTCGTCCTCGACCGTGTAGTCGAGCTTGAGCGCGCCGCGGCGCGTGCGCTCGGGATCTTTCGTCAGCGCGATCTTCGGCGCCTTGTCGGGGATGACGTAGAACGGCCAGCGCGCGAGCTCGGAGCCCGACGCCAGCACGCGCACCTCGGCGGATTTGCGCAGCTCGTAGCGTAGCTCGGAGATCTCCGCACCCGAGCCCGACGATTTGCCGGCCTCCGGCGCCTTGGCGGCGACGTGCAGCTTCTCGGCGGAGCCTTCGTTCATCACCTCGAGGCTCAGCTCGCCCAGCCCGCTTCCGGTGGCGCGCACGATCAGCACGCTGTGCTCCGGCACCTCGACGAGCTTTGCCGGCGCCGACGACGAGAGGGTGCCGCCGCGGGCGCCGTCGGCGAGCATCACCGGCGGCCGCGTGGTGTAGGAAGGCGGCGTCACCCAGGCGTCGAGCCGCGCGGAGGAGAGCGCGGCGAGCGAGTTGAAGCGGAAGGCTGAACGCAGACGATCGGTGGCGCTGTCGCCGACGAGCGCGGCGACGGCGACGACGCCCAGCATGAGCAGCGCGCGCAGCGCGACGGGATCGGCACGGTCGGCGCGCGGATGCGGCGGCCCGACGCGCAGGCGCGCCATGGCGGCGGCGAGGCGGGCGCGGTGGGCCTGCCAGATGGCGTTGGTGCGCGCGTCGTCCGCGTTGGCGGTGATGGTGTCCTCGTAGGACGAGGCCGGACGGTGCGGGATTCCGGACGCGCGCTCGAGCCGCCGCACGGCCTCCTCGCGGCCCGGATAACTCACGCGCGCGGCGTAGACGACGGCAGCGAGCGCCGCCAGCACAAAGCCGCCCAGCAGCGCGATGTGGGCTGCCGTGGGCAGGTGCGACCAGACGTTGAGCAGCGACACCAGCAGGAACAGCCCGGCGACGCCGAGGATGAGCCACAGCCGCGGCCACAGCCGCTCGAAGTAGAGTGTGACGCGGCTGGCGCGGACCTTGCGGGCGAAGGCGGCGTCGACGGGTGGGGCCTGGGGCTCGGGCATTAAGGCAAGGATAGCGGGAACGTGGGTGGGCGCAAAGGCGGCGGCTTGCCCGCGACCATTAAACTTTCGTCAGGCGTTCCTGTTCCGTTGCGGCTCCGGTGACGGTGCCGTCCTAAGATGGCGTTCAATGTCCTAATTGGCCGGACGGTGTGTCCTAATTACCTGGAACGCCATGGTTAAAGCGACCTGACGCTTTGCTTTCTAGTCTCCGGTTGCCTGTGCGTCACAGCCAATATGACGCTTCAATGCTAATCAATCGCACAGTGATTAGGCTTGGCGTATCGGGAGTAGCGTTATGCGTAAGATGTTATCCGCCTTCGCGCTTATCAGCGCATTTGCAGCCGGGCAGGCCTCTGCCGAGCCCATCCATCGATGGGATGGGTTCTATGGCGGTGCCAACATCGGCGGCACTTGGGGCCAAGCAGACTCAGACGTAACTTGCAGTTCGTCCGTGTTTTTCGCTTGCCCGAT
>Ga0209415_10003900_pt1 | contig 27575 bp, 26 predicted proteins | sample PeaSoiSIISIP2007_FD_187696 | JGI IMG/M metagenome (GOLD analysis project Ga0209415, IMG submission 187696) | Peat soil microbial communities from Weissenstadt, Germany - SII-SIP-2007 (SPAdes) (version 2) | ecosystem: Environmental > Terrestrial > Soil > Wetlands > Peat | place: Germany... | reverse complement strand
CCAGCGGTGACTGTCGCGTCGGCTGGTGTGGCGGCGCCGGTCGTCGTCGCATCCCCGGCCGCCGGGACGACCGGGTCCTGGACGACTACGGGCTGCCCCTCGGACGCTTCCTCGGGCGTCGTCGACGGCGCGGCCAACGGGTGGTGGACGACCCCCGCCGGCGTCCAAGCGGCGAGCTGCGCGAGTTGCTGTCTCCGCGGCGCCGTCGAGGGCAGCGTGGCACCCTGAGGCGTTGCCGCCGCCGTCGGATGCGCCACCGCCGACAGGTGCGCGCTCGAGATGTCCCGCATCAGCCGGTGGACGATCGAATGCGCGGTGCTCGTCGAGACGACCGCCGCCGAGACGGCAACAGCCGCCATCTTCACGACGGCGGCGCCGCTGAAGAGCGACTTCATCGCGGCGATGAGCGAGCCGAAGCTCCAACCCGACTTCGCCTTGCCGGTCTTGCGCTCGTCGGCTGCGGGCTGCTCGAGCGCGGTCGCCAGCGAGCGGCGAGCGCGGAAGATGAGCATCTCCACGGCTCCCTGCGAGAGCCCGAGCTGCTCGGCGATCTCGCGGTAGGAGAGCCCCTGCCACTCCCGGAGGAGGATCGCGCGGCGCTGGTTTTCGGGCATCTTCTCCAGCGCCTCGTCGAGGCCCATGAGCTCGAGCGACGAGCCCGTCGACGACTGCGACGGCACGGTCTCCTGGAGGATCTCGAAATCGTTCGGCGCCTCGAGGCGGAGCCGCCGGCCTGAGGACGCCCGGCGCGCGAAGCAGACGTTCTGCGCGATCTTGTACAGCCAGGCCTGCTCGCTCCGCGCCACCGTGCCGCGCTGCAGGCCGCGGAAGGCGTTGAGGAACGTCGTCTGCACGGCATCCTCCGCCTCCTCGCGCGAGCGCAGGTGGTGGAGGCAGTAGGCGTAGATCTGCCTGCCGTACTGGCGGTACAGCTCGTGCGTTACGTCGGCGACGTTGCCGTCGACGCGCCCCGGATCCCCTGCTGCGGCCAAGCGATCCCTTTCACGACTGAGTTGAGGGATGAATACTGCGACGTTCAACAGCTAGTTACAAGAGCTTCTTGCGTTTTTTACCTGGACAACATCTGCAGCTGTCTACGTAAACCTTCTCCTTTCAGCCGAGCGGGACGCCGAGCGCGAGGGCGACGACGCCTCCGAGGGCGAGAAACGGTGCGAACGGGATGGCCATCGTCCGGGCCTTCAGGCCGTGGCGGACGAGGAGCGCGGCGCTCGGAATCGCAGCCGCGAAGAGCGCGACGAGGAGCGCCAGCGGGACGGTGCGGCCCTCCGCGACGCCGAGCAGGAGTGCGAGCTTCACGTCGCCCATGCCCATGCCGCCGGGCCGGACGACGGCCGCCGCGAGCAGGAAGAGCGCTGCGCCCAGGCCGCCGACGAGCCAGACGACCGACGGGTGGACGATCGTCCGCGCGGCGAGCACGAGCGCCGCCGCCGGCAGGACGATCCGATTCGGCACGATCCGCCTGCGGACGTCCACCACCGAGACGACGACGAGCACGGCTACGAAGAACACCGTCACGAGGACGTCGACCGCACCGGTCATGCGACGTTCCGATCGTTGAGCTGTCCCTGGAGCTCGCCGACGTACGCGGCGATCTCGCGCTCCCGCATCTCCATCAGCCGCTCGCGCTCCGACACCGCGCGCTCGCGATCCTCGAGCGAGTCCTCGCGGAGATCGAGGTCGACGTGCAGACGTGCGTCGCGCAGGCGCAGCGCGCTCTCCGCCTCGTCGAGCAGCGCCGACCGTGCCGCGAACGCTTCCTCCCCCTCGAGCAGCTTCGACTCGCGATGACCGACCGCCTCCTCGCGGCGCTCGAGCTCGGCGAGGAGCTCGAAGGCGTCGCGGGACGCCTGGCCCTGGCCGGCCTGCTCACGCTCCAACCGCTCGCCGAGAGCGCGCAAACGCCGCTCCCACGCCGCGAGCGCCGCCTCGCCGTTCGCGAGCATCCGCTCGCGCGCGTCGCGGTGCTTCTCGAATGCGGCCTCGCGAACCTCGACCGCCTGCTGGCGCTCGCGCACCTCCGCGATCGCCGCGTGCGTGGCCTGCTCGCGCTCCGCCAGCGTCTCTTCGCGCCGCCGCACGGCGTCGTCCTTCTTGCGGATTGCGTCCTCGCGCGCTGCGACCCGCGTCCCCTCCTCGTTGCGGCGTGCGTCGAGTACCGCCTGCTCGCGCTTGAGCTCCCGCTCGCGCTCGGCGAGCGCGGCGAGCTGCTGCGCGATGTGCGCGCCCGCCTGAGCGCGCTCCTGGTCCGCCGACTGCAGCTCATGTCCTCGCGAGTCGATGTGCCGGGCGAGCTCCTTGAGCCGCGCCTGCTCCGCGACGAGCTCGGTGCGCGCCCTGGAGGTCTCGGCGCGGTCCGCCTCGACCTGATCGAGCTGGATGCGGAGCACGACGTCGCGCTCCTCGATCTCCGCGCGCAGGGCCTCCGCGCGGGCGGCCACCTGCTCGACGTCTCCCGCGCGCTCGATCGCCGCGCGTGCCGCGCCGAGCTCGTCCACGAGCCGGCGCTCGCGCTCGCGCGCGGCGTCGAGCTCTGCCCGCACCCACTCCACGTCGTCCGCGGTTTCGACGTAGTCCGGTTCGACGGGCAGGGGCTCCGCGAGCACGGCGAGCAGGTCGGTCGTCTGGGCAGGCTCGGCCTGCGGGCTGCGCTTCCGCTGCAGCTGCGCCCGCAGCCCGGTTCCGAATCCGCTCTCGGTGTCGTGCGTCATCTGAGGGTGAAGACGTGGGTGATGTTGATGAGGGCAGGCCCGAGGATGACGACGAACATCGACGGGAAGATGAAGAGGGCGGTCGGGAAGAGCATCTTGATCGGCGCCTTCATCGCCCGCTCCTCGGCCGCCGCCTGGCGCCGCTGCCGGGAGTCGGACGCCTGCACGCGCAGGATGCGGCCGAGCGAGATGCCGAGCTGGTCGGCCTGGATGACCGACCGTACGAACGACGCCACCTCGGTCGCCGGTACGCGGTCGGCGAGCTTCTTGAGGGCGTCGTGGCGCGCTTCGCCGACGCGCATCTCGCCGAGCGTGATCGAGAACTCTTCCGCGAGCGCGCCGTCCATGTGCTCGGTGAGCTTTGCGATCGCGGCGTCGAGGCCGAGGCCGGCCTCGACCGAGACGGCCAGCAGGTCGAGCGCGTCGGGAAGCTCCGCGCGGACCCGGTCGCGGCGTGCGGCCGTCCTGCGCGCGAGCACCAGCTCCGGGAGGCGGAAGCCGATCGCGCCGAGCAGCGGCACGAGCATGACGGCGACGACCGGCGAGCCGACCGCGCCGAGCGCGATGCCCATCGCGATGCCGCCGATGCCCAGCCCCGCCTTCAGCGCGAGGAACTGCGTCGGCGTCACCCGGCCGCCGACGCCGGCCGCGAGGAGACGGGAGCCGATCGCCTCGACCGAGACGCGTGGGTTGAGCCGGAGCGAGACGGCCGCGAGCCGCCGTACCGCAGGCGCGAGGACGCGCTCGCTGAACTTCAGCGTCTCGACGGTCGGCGTCTCGCGTTGACGCTTGCCGTACGCGCTCGCGCGCCGGAGCGCGAGATGGTGCCGGCGCGAAGGCTCCGACGCCACCTCGACCGCGAGGAAGGCTCCGAAGCCGAACGCCAGAACGGCGAGTGCGAGAAGCATCTCCCTACCCCCTGAACGTGACGATCTTTCGAAGGATGAGCGAGCCGAACATGATCATGGCGAGCCCCGCGCCGACGAGCTCGTGGCCGGTCGGCGTCCCCCACAGCGGCGACATGTACGCGCTGTTCAGCGCAGTGACGGCGAGGGCGACGACGAACGGGAGCGCGACGAGGACGTATGCCGACATCCGCCCCATCGCGGTCAGCGCCCGGATCTTGCGCGCGAACTGCTGGCGCTGCCGGACCGTGTCCGCGACCATGTCGAAGAGGCCGGCGAGCGAGCCGCCGATCTGGCGCTGGATGGTGACCGCCATGAGCGCGAAGGTCAGGTTCTTCGACCCGATGCGCTCGCTGAGGTCGCTCAGCGCCTCGTCCATGGGCTTGCCGAGCCGGGTTTCGGTGAGCACGCGCCGGAACTCCTTCGCCGCCGGATCCGCCCCCTCGTCGACGACGGCCTGGATGGCGTGCCGGAACGAGTGGCCGGCCTTCAGCGAGGCGGCGATGGTCGTCAGCAGGTCGGGCAGCTGGTCGTCGAACGCACGGATGCGGGCGCGCGCCTTGAAGGCGACGAACAGCACCGGCCCGCTCACGCCGATGCACAGAAAGAGAAGGATCATGAACGCCGACCCACCCGCGAGCGCCGCGAGCAACGTGAAGACGACGGCCGACCCGAGGCAGATGTAGACGAGCTCGGCGGCGAGAAGAGGAAGGTCAGCCCGGGCGAGCATCCGCTGCAGCGTGCGGAACTGCTTGACGTCGGCGAAGGTGTGCTCGGTCGCGGCGAAGAGCCGCTTCATCAGCGCGCGCGCGTCGCGCCGGTGCGTTCCCCCCTTTCGCCGCTGGGCCGGAGCGAGGTGCGGTTCGAGGCGCGCCGTCAGCCAGTTCCGGCCCCGCGCGGCAAAGCCGAAGAGCGCGGCGACGAGCATGAGCAGGCCGACTGCGCCGGCGAGGACGAGCGGCGCGAGCTTCGATTGCCACATCGAGCGAGACAGGAGTGCCGGCTCCGTCACCGGTACTGCGGCGGATGCGCCCGCGAGACGGACGACGCGGACGCTGCTTCGAGATCCGGGGACGACGGCCGTCAGCCTGAGCCGGTCGCCGGGCCTGGCCGCGGTCGCGTACCGGATCTGCCACGTGCGTGCGAGGGTCCGGCCGATGGAGCGGTAGAGCGTCACGAGCTCGGTGCTGGCCGATGCCTGCAGGAACGTCCCGCCGGTCTCCGCCGTGAGGGCGCGCAGCTGCGCGGGCGCGAAGTCCGGCGACGCGATCCCGACCGCGTACACGGCGGCGTGGGCGCGATGCGCGGCGGTCACCGCTTGCTGGAACGACGCCGAGCTGGAGACGTCACGGCCGTCGGTGACGACGACGATGACGCGTCCCTGCGTCCCCGGCGCGTGCGCCAGGCCCTTCGCGGCGAGAACGACCGCGTCCCAGAGCGCCGTGCCGCTCACCCTGTCGACCGCCATCCCGGAGAGAGCCGCGTCCGCGTCGGAGGCGGTGTGCGAGAACGGCGACAGCGTGCGCGCGGTGTGGCCGAACGCGATCACCTCGACGTCGTCCGCCGTGCCTGTCGTCGCCACCAGCGCGCGGGCCGCGGCGGTCGCGTTTCGGAGCGACCGGCCGGCCATCGAGCGGGAGCGGTCGACGGCGAGGACGATGCTCTTGCTCGCCGCGAGACTCACCGCCTGCTCCCCGGTCACCGGGATGCCGTTCTCCTCGATCTGCGGCGCCGAGCTCCCCGAGGGGGCGACCACTGTTACGCGGACCTCGGGGTAGCCGGCGGTGTCGACGGCGGCAAGCCGCACGCCGACTGCTCCGGATGCGGCGGCGGAGAGCGTGGCGCCGCCGACCGTGGCAAGGAGAAGCAGGCGAAGCACGCGTCTCATCGGCGGCCGCCGTAGCCGTTGACGGCGAACGCCGCCCGGACGTCCGAGTCCTCGTCGCCGGCGAAGAACCCGCCCGGCAGGACGACGTTGTTGGCGGCGAGCTTGTCGAGGAAGTGCGGCTTGAGCCCAGTGGCGCGCAGCGGCAAGAGGAGCCTGCGGGCGCTCGGTGCGTCGCTGTCCGTCGGCGCGGACGCCACGAACAGCTCCTGGAGGGTGATCACGTCCGACTCCATCCCGACCACCTCGGAGATGTGCGTGATCCGCCGCGAGCCGTCCACGAGACGCTGGATCTGGACGAGAAGGTCGAATGCGCTGGCGATCTGCTCGCGGATGGCGCGGTGCGGGAGGTCGACGCCGGCGGTGAGGACGAGGGTCTCGAGCCGGCTGAGGGCATCGCGCGGCGAGTTGGCGTGAATCGTGGTCAGCGACCCCTCGTGACCCGTGTTCATCGCCTGCAGCATGTCGAGCGTCTCGGGCCCGCGAACCTCGCCGACGATGATGCGGTCGGGGCGCATGCGCAGTGCGTTGCGCACGAGCTGGCGGATCGTGACTTGGCCGCTTCCCTCGATGTTCGCCGGCCGCGCCTCGAGCGTGATGACGTGCTCCTGCTGGAGCTGCAGCTCGGCCGCGTCCTCGATGGTGACGATGCGCTCGTCGCCGGGGATGTACGCCGAGATCGCGTTCAGCGTCGTCGTCTTGCCGGTGCCGGTGCCGCCGGCGATGAGCACGTTGAGCTTCCCCTTCACGCATGCGCCGAAGAACTGGGCGGCCCGAGGCGAGAGCGTGCTGAAGGAGATGAGGTCGTTGACCGTATACGGCTCGCGCGCGAACTTGCGTACCGTCAGCGTCGGACCCGTCAGCGCGAGCGGAGGGATGATCGCGTTCACGCGGCTGCCGTCGGGGAGACGCGCGTCGACCATCGGCGAGGCCTCGTCGACTCGGCGGCCGACCTGCGACACGATCTTGTCGATGATCCGCAGCAGGTGCGCGTCGTCGATGAAGCGCGCGCCCGTCCGCTCGAGCTTGCCGCCCCGCTCCACGTAGATGTGGTCGGGCCCGTTGACCATGACCTCGGTCACGGAGTCGTCGCGGAGGAAGCGCTCGAGCGGCCCGTAGCCGAGGATGTCGTCGGCGAGCTCGCGCACGAGCTCCTTCCGCTCCTCCCGCGTCAGCGGCGTGCGGGCCAGCGCGAGCTCCTCGGTGACCGCGCGGTAGACGCGCTCGTTCAGCTCTTCGGCGTCCTCCTTGAAGAGCTCAGGCCCGAGCTTCGCGATGCACGCGTGGTGCACCTTCGCCTTGACATCCGCATACGGGTCCGGCGCCGGCGCGTGCGACTCCGGGCTGGCGTACGAGCTTTCGGTGGCGCGGGAGAGACGGTCTTGCAGGCTCACGTCATGCCCTCGCGAAGGACAGGACCCGGCGCGGGTGCTTGCCCTTCGCCGCAGGTGCGAGGGGCGCGACCATCCCCGCCAGGGAAACGATCGCCTTGGAGAAGTCCGACTTCGGGTCGGCGAGCACGATCGGCTCGCCGCGGTTGACACACACCTGCACGCGGCGGTCCATCGGGAGCTCGCACGCGACCTTCACCTTCAGGCCCTCCTCCACCTCGCGCGTCTTCAGGCCGAGGTTCGCGTTGACGCGGTTCATCACGTAGCGGATGCGGCTCGTCGGGAAGGAGAGCAGCTCGAGCGTCTGCAGCGCCAGACGCACGTTCTTGAGCGTCGGGATGTCGAGCCCGCACAGCACGAGCAGCTCGTCCGTGCGGTCGAGCGTCGCGAGCATCGGGCCGTGGAAGAACGGCGACGTGTCGACGACGACGGCGTCGTACGACCCCCGGACGACCTCGAGCAGCGCGATGATCTTCGCCTCGGTCACGAGCTCGGCGTCCTCGGGCCGCAGCGGTGCGGCGAGGACGTCGAGCCCCGACGGATGCTTGGACACGTAGCCGGCGACCTTCTCCGCGTCGAGCTCCCCCGGCGCGACGACGAGGTCGTAGATCGTCTTCTCGGGCTCGATCCCGAGCACGATCGCCGAGTCGCCGAACTGCAGGTCGAGGTCGAGCAGGAGCGTCCGCTTCTTCTCCCGGCGCGTGAGCGACGCCGCGAGGTTGGTGGAAACGACCGTCTTCCCCGTCCCGCCCTTCGGCGAGAAGACCGTGATGACGCGGCCGCGGTGCACCGCCGTCTCGAGCTGGCGGCGTGCGTGTGCCGCCTTGCGGATCGCGAACACGACGTTGTGCGTGAGCTGCGGCAGCAGCAGCACGTCGGCGACGTCGGTGGCGAGCGCGTCCTCGAGCATCGCCGTGGACTCCGATCCGGAGGCGACGAGGATGATCGGCGCCCGGGTCTGCTCGCGGATCGCGGCTACCTCGCCGGCGGGGAACTCGGCCGCGCGCGTGGCGTGGAGCACGCAGTCGAGGTGCCCGCCGGCGAGCGCGGCCGCGGCCTGGGCGACGTGCACGCTGGATCCGACGATGTCGATCTCCTCGACGTCGGCGAGCGCGCTGCGGAGGGTGTCGAGGCCGTCGCAGGCCCCGGTGAGATACACACGGACGGCGTCGCTCATTTCGCGATTCCCGCGGTGAGGATCGAGTCGGCCGTCTCGACGCGCTCCCGGCTGTCGGTTGCGCCGAGCGCCGGCCGGAGCTCGAGCGTCCAGTCGGCGTTCTTCATGACGTAGAAGAGACGCTGGACCTGCGTATCGGTGACCTGGAGGATCGCCGACGTCGAGCCGTTGTCCGACGTCGAGGAGACCCGCGCCGACACCGACGTGCTCGGCGGGCTCAGGACGGTGAGGTTGCGGAGGACGATGCGCGTCGCGTCGCTCTGCATCGCGCCGGTCGCGTGGATGTTCGCGACGAGGTCGACGTGATCGCCGGCCTGCAGGGTCCCCGCGAGGAGCTGATTCGGGTCGCCCGCGACCTGAACCGCCCGCTCGGTGCCTTTCAGCGCGCCGGCGATGCCCTGCGCGGCGACGTTGCTGAAGCGGCGCATCGTCACCTGCTCGCCGGCGTACAGCGGATCGGTGAGGACGAGACTCTCGATCTGGCCCGGGCTCGACACCGCGCCCGGGACGACGTCGCGGCGCTGCACGTTCTCGGTGCGGAGATAGTGCCCGCCGACGACGTTGGCGCCGGTGGTGCCGGCGGGGATGTCGCGGCCGGCGACGTACACGCGCACGTCCGCGCTCTCGCGCTGCACCGAGCGCTTGTAGTTGGTGACGTAGAGAAGCGTGAGCAGCACGGCCACGAGCGCGAGCCCGACGGCGATGACCAGGTTCCGGACGCGATACGTCATGGGCGATTCCTTCGGTCGGCGGTGAAACGAGAGCTCGCGCGACGGGCGGTCACTCGACACGCTCCGTGATCGTGCTGTGGATGGTTCCGGAGGCGACGATCACACCCATCACGTCGATGGAGTACGGGTAGCTCACGGTCACGGTCACGTCGCTGCCCGACTGGTTCCAGTTCGGATTGGTAGCCGTCACCTGCAGCTGCGTCGGATCGAGGTCGGCTGCCGCGGCGATGACGCTCTGCTGGATGTCCGCCGGCGTCACGTCCGAGAAGCGGCCGACCGCTGCGTCGCGCGCTCCCACGCGGGCTGCGTCGGTGACGGTGAGGTAGTGGTTGTAGGTGATTGCCACTTGGGTGATTCCGAGGACGAGGACGATGAGGAGCGGGACGACGAACGCGAACTCGACGATCGCCTGGCCGCGCTCCGACCTGATCTCACGGATGGGTCCGGAAAGAGGCATGTGGCTGTCGCCGGGGTCTGAGGCGGGCCCCCTCGGAGTGGGCCCGCCCCGTTCGAAGGCTCGAACCGTGATCCCGTCGGCTAGAGCTGCCCGACGATCGTGTTGAAGGCGGCGAGGATCTTCGTGCCCAGCGTTGCGAGCACGGCGATGACGACGGCGGCGATGAGCGCGAGGATGATTCCGTACTCGGCCATTGCCTGGCCTTCCTGACGCTTCCAGTTGGCCTTGACCCAATCGATGAGAAACGAAGCGAACATGTTGGCTCCTCGAAAGTCGTAGTCGGGGCTCCATGCCCCCTTGTGCGGCGCTACGCGAGCGAAGCGGTGTGTTACGGCATGACGTCGCTGACGGCGGCGTACAGGTGCCCCACGGTCACCCCGAGGGCCGCGCACGTGCCGATGAGGGCGAGCGTCACGAGCGAGAAGAGCAATGCGTACTCCGCGACCGACTGACCCTTCTCGCCTGAGAGGAACGCCCAGAACGTCATGCAGACATCACCCCCTTTCGACTCTCGCGCTGGTGTGATGGAGGTGAGAGATGCGCGCTGCGTGCTTTCTTTCGCGCCTGTCGTCGAATCACCCGAAAGGGGTAGACGGCGCCGCCCGCTGATCGTCACGGCCACGATCAGCCGCCGGGCATCAGGACGGTGTTGCAGGCCTCGCCGGCATCGCCGCCGGACTTGTTCTGGTCGCCGTCGTGGACCATGAACTCCATGCGGTAGTAGTGACCCGGCTTGAGGCCGAGGCTGCTCACGTTCCAGCGCGCTTCTGCTCCGTAGCCCTCGTCGAGCAGGCCCGGCGGCGGCGTGTCGCTGCCGGTGCCGAGCTTCCAGTCGTTCTTCTTCGGGTCGGCGTCGGGCGTGACCGTCCTCGTCGCCGGATTCTTCGTCTTGTCGACGGTCACGACGGCGCCCTTCCACGTTCCGAACACGGCGTTCGGCGGCATGCCCGCGCCTCCGAACTGCCAGTCCCCGGAGGTGTCGTTCGGGTTGTTCGTGATGTCGGTGATGAACAGGACCGGGTACATCGGCCGGCCGGTGGTGTCCGTCCCGGCGAGGTCGCCGCTCGTCACCGTCGAACCGACGGCCGGGTTCGTCGCGCTCCCCGGATCCGACGGCAGCGCCGCGATCGGGAAGTTCGTCGTCGCCGTGCCCGTGTTCGACTTGACGACGACCTGGCGCACGCCGAGCGTGAGCGCGTGCTCGTCGTTGTACCAGACCTTGATCGTGTCGCTCGAGCCGGTCGCGATCGCGGGCGCGAAGGCGCGAAGCACGGTGCTCTCCGAGAAGATGACGCTCGTCAGCGGGTTCGTGCTGAGGTACGGGTAGCCGAGCGTGCACTGGCCGGGCACGATCGGGGTCGTCGTGGTCGTCCCGGTCGTGGTCGATCCCGTCGTCGTGGTGGTGCCTGTGGTCGTCGTCGCGACGGTGGTGGTCGTCGCGACGGTGGTGGTCGTGGCGGCCGTCGTCGTCGGCGTGCTCGTGCTCGTGCTTCCACCGCCGCCTCCGCCCCCTCCGCCGCTCGTGCACGTGGACGCCGAGTTGTCGATCAGGTACGCGGCTCCCTCGCCGGCGCAGGCCGTCGCCTTCACGCCGATGCCGATCGAGCTGACACCGATGACGCCGCCGAAGATGGTGTCGACGCGCGTGTTCTGGGTGACGACGACGGCGTTGTCGGACGTACAGCCTCCACCGAGGCACTCCGGCGTCACCGTGCCGTCGACACTCGGCAGGCTCGCGACGGCGTTCCTGCCGCCCGTGCCGCCGCCGTACTCCCCGCCGAGCGAGACCGCCTGCGCGGTGTCCGGCAGCGCCTGCGCGGCCGCGAGGGCCGACGCGTCCGCGGATGCCTGCAGCGACCGCTGCGCGAAGTACGCGCGCCCGATGTCGACGGTGAATGCGGCCCCGCCGAGCAGGAGCGCGAGCGCGAACGCGAAGAGGACGAGAATCTGCCCATCGTTTCTCCGAGCCCGGTTGCGCAGGATCGAGAGCACCATGTGCCCCTAGAGAGCGAGGGGCCCACCACTTTCTTTCGCGCGTCGTGCAAGATCACCGAAAAGGGGGGACGGAGGTCGGATGCGAACCGGTGTGCTCAAGAAGGACGACGGCACGGTCGTGTGCGCTCGCTGCGAGGTCGCGCGCTCCCCCGTCGCGCGCACAAAGGGCCTTCTGGGCAGGGACGGCCTCGCACCCGGCGAGGGCATGCTCTTCCCCCGGACAGGGTCGATCCACATGTTCTTCATGCGCTTCCCGATCGACGCGGTCTTCTGCGACCGCGACCTCCGGGTCCTCGAGATCGTGCGCGGCCTGAAGCCCTGGCGGACCGCCTCCGTCCGCCGTGCACGGGCCGTCGTCGAGCTTCCCGTCGGCGGCGCCGCCGGCATCGAGCCGGGCGACCGGCTCATGCTCGAGGACGACGCCTCCTAACTCCTATCGGGGCGCCGAGATTCGAACTCGGGACCTCCAGTCCCCCAGACTGGCGCGCTAACCAGGCTGCGCCACGCCCCGCGACGGGCTCCACCGTATCAGGCCGTTTTCGGCATCGCCCGGGCGCATCCGGGCGACTGTGAGCAGGGCCACCGCCATCGGCAGGGCGATCCGCCACGTCGTGCCGGCGCTTTCCGGATACGGCGTCGCCCAGAGCAGGAGCGGCAGCGCCCACAGGAGCGACAGGCGCCGGGACGCGAGCGCGACCGGCACGAGCAGGAGGCCGTAGTAGTGCAGCCAGACGAGCGGCGAGGCGAGGATGGACACGACGACGGTGAGCGCGAACGCCGGCTCCGGGCCTCGTGCCCGTCTCGCCGCCAGCGCAATCGCCGCCGAGCCGGCGACGGCGACGAGCATCACCCCGAGGCGGGCCGAGCTCCCGCCGGCACCGACGGACGCGAGCAGCCCGTCGAAGCCGTAGCTCTTCCGGTACTGCAAGTCGGTCATGCGCGCGAGGACGTGCGGGTAGCGGCCGAGCGTCCCGACTCCGACCACGCCCCACCCCACTCCGCCGGCGACGCACGTCAGGGCCGCGGCGCGCACGGCGGCTCCCCAGCGGCGGGTCGCGATCAGCCACACGAACAGCGGCCACAGGAAGAGCTTCGCGAGGACGACGGCGCAGACGAGGATCGGCAGGCTCCAGCGGCGGTCGCGTGTCGCCCAGACGCCGGCCAGCCCGAGCGCGAGCAGCGGCGTCACGGCTCCGAGCCGGAAGCTCTCGAGCACGGGAACGGACGCGAACGCGGCTCCGTAGCACCGCCAGTCGCGGACACCGAGGATCCGGAGCGTCGCCGCGACGGACACGATGAGGAGCAGGACGAACAGCACTGCGGCGACGCCGAAGGGAAGAACGCCGAGCGGAACCATCGCCACCGCGATCGCGGCGGGATACACGAACTCCTGGTGTGCGACCCCGGGAAGCGGCGAGATCGCCGAGACGGCGGGATACGGATCGCGCCCATGTGCGACGTCGCGACCCGCCTGCCAAAGCGCGCGGAAGTCGAACGCCGGCTGGTGGCGCACGCCCAGCGTGAAGCCGAGCGTCAGCAGAACCGGCAGCACTGCGAACAGGCTCCATGCCAACGGTCCGCGCTGCAACAGCGCTCGAGCCCCCCCGAGCCGTGCCATCTCTTGATAGTACGGCGACTCCGCGGAAATGGAAGAGACGCCGAGAAATACGCACGAAGACGACCGCGTCGTCTGGACGATCGCGGCGCTCGCCGGGCTCGCGGGCGCGCTCGGAGTCATCGGGTCGGACGCACTGTGGCTCGTCCCGCTCGGCTCGCAGATCGCCCACGGCCGCCTTCCGAACGCGATCGCGTTCGCAACGGCGCCGACGCGCGGATGGCACGACGTTCCCGCCGGCGCGCAGCTCGTCTTCTGGTCCGCGTACCGCGCTCTCGGCGGACTGCGCGGCCTCGTCGTCCTGCAGACGGTCGCCGCTGCGATCGGCTTCGGCGCTCTCGCGCACGGGTTGCGACGCCAGGCGACCGCCGGCGCCGCGGCGCTCGTGTCCCTTCTCGTGCTCGCCGCCTCGCTGCCGGCAGTCGTCGTCGTGGGTGTGTCCCTCTTCTCGCTCGCGCTCTTTCCGATCCTGCTCGCGCTGCTCGAGTCGGAGACCCGCGCTCCCAGCCGCAGGCTGTGGCTCGCCGTCCCGCTGCTCGCAGTCTGGGGGAACCTGCACGGGGAGGCGCTCGCCGGGCTCGGTCTGCTCGCCTGCTACCTCGTCGCCGACCGCGCGCGGCGGGAGCCCCTCGTCGCCGCGTCGGTCCTCGTCGCTGCGACCGTCGCGTTGTTCCTCAACCCCGAGCTCGAGCGCACACCGCAGTACTACACGGCCGTGCTTCACTCCGTCGTCGCGCGCGAAGGGTCCGGGCTCTGGGCGCCGCTCGGAACCGGGCCGTTCGACCTCGCCCTCGTCGCGGCCGCGGCCGTGCTCGTCGCGCTCGCCGTCCGCGGCCGCAGCATCCATCTATGGGAGGGAATCGCGCTTCTCGGCCTCGCGGCGGCGACGGTGCACGTCGCGCGCACTGGGACCTGGTTCGTCTTCGTGGCCGCATATCCGGCCGCGCGGCCGCTTCGCCTGCGCGCGCCGCGACGACGGCTCCTCGCCGTCGCGACGCTCGTGCTCGTCGCAGCCGCGGCGGCGCTGATCGGCAAGGGGCCGGCCGATCCCGGATCGGCTCCGCTCGCGGCGCGCGCGGCTCGAACGGATGGCCCGGTGCTCGCGGACGCGCTGCTCGGACAGCAGGTCGTCCTCGCCGGCGGCCGCGTCTGGGTCGACAACCCCGTCGACGCCTTCCGCCGCGCCGATCAGCAGCTGTACGTCGACTGGCTGGACGGCAAGCCGAGCGGAGCGGTGGCCGTCTCCCACGCCGAGTACGTGCTCGTCGAGCCGTCGTCGCGCGCCGGCCGCCGGGCCGCGGACGACTCACGCCTGCGACGGCTCGCCGCCCGCACGGGAGCCGTGCTCTACCGCGTCGTACGATGAGCACCCTGAACGTCTGGATGTACGTGATCCGTCCCGTGCGCGGCGGGATGGTCGACGCTCCGACCGACGAGGAGGCGGCGCTCCTGCGCGAGCACTTCGCCTATCTCCAGCGCCATCGGGACGAGGGTCTCGTTCGGCTTGCGGGCCCATCCGTCGTGCCGGGTGACACGTTCGGCATCGTCGTGCTCGCCACCGAGGACGAAGGGATCGCGCGGCAGACGATGGAGAACGACCCTGCCGTCGCCGGCGGGCTCATGCGCGCCGAGCTCAGGCCGTTCCGCAACGCCGTGTCCTGACCGACTCGCCGGACGCCTCACCCGAGCGCCGGCGCGCGCGGCCGTGACGCCGACGTGGCAGCGTGCGGAAGCGTGATCCACACATCGGCGCCGCGCCCCGAGCCTGAGCCCGACGACGCGCTGCCGCCGTGCGCAGCCGCGATCACTGCGACGATGGAGAGCCCGAGCCCGCTGCCGCCGCGCGAACGCGCTTCGTCGGCGCGGCTGAACCGGTCGAAGGCCCGCTCCTCGAAGCCACTCGGGAACCCGCCGCCCTCGTCGGTGACGTGGATCTCGACGGCACCGTCCCCGTTCAGGCCGGCCGAGAGCACGACGTCGCCGGCGCCGTGGCGAAGAGCGTTGTCGACGAGGCTCGAGAGCGCCTGGTCGAGGCGCTCTGGATCCGCGTCGACCTCGAGGCGGCTCGGCTCGGCGCGGACCGTGCGACCAAGCTCGGCACTGCGCGAGAGGAAGCGCTCGGCCACGGTGTCGAGGACGTCGCCCACGTACACCCGCTCCGGCCGGATGGGCAAGGCTCCCTGGTCGGCGCGCGCGATGAACAGGAGGTCCTCGGCCAGGCGCGACAGCCGCTCGGTCTCCTCGGCCGCAGAACGGAGCGCGAGCTCGAGCTCCTCGGGCGACCTCGGACGGCGAAGCGCGAGATCCAGCTCCGTACGGAGGAGCGCGAGCGGCGTGCGCAGCTCGTGGCTCGCGTCCGCCAGGAAGCGGCGCTCGTGCTCGAACGAGGATTCGAGCCGGCCGAGCATCTCGTTGAGCGTGATCGCGAGGCGCCCGATCTCGTCACGGCTCGGCGGCACCGGCAGCCGTGCGCGCGACACGGCCGTCACCGCGGCCGCGCGCCGGCGCATCGCCTCGACCGGACGGAGGGCGGCCGCGGCCACTGCGTAGCCGATGCCGGCCGCGAGCAGCAACCCGATGGACCCGGCTAACAGGAGCTCGCGGAAGAGGCGCTCGAGAGTGGAATGACGCGGCTCGAGCGAGCGTGCAACCACGATCGCCTCCCCGCTGTGGCCGCGCGCAGGCACGGCGAGCACACGCCAGTGCCCCCCGGGGGAACGGAGCTCCACGGAGCGCCGGACGGTGGCGCCGGCCGCTGCCTGCGCCGCCTGTCGCGGGTCGACGAGCGCCGACAGGCCCACCGGCGTCGCACGCACGACGCCGCCGGACGCGGTCAAGACCTCCGCGAGCGTCGTACCGCCCGTCGCGTCCTGGTCGACGAGTGGCCGCTCGGCCGATCCGCGCGACTGCGCCTCGGTCATCTGCGAGCGAAGCGCCTGGTCGACCGAGCTCAGAAGCGCGTCGCCGACGCGCACGTAGACGAGGAAGCCGACGCCGGAGAGCACGACCGCCATCGCGATCGCGAAGACGAGCGTCAGGCGCACGCGGATTGGAATCCGGCTCACGCGTCCTCCCGCAGGCGGTAGCCGACGCCCCGGACGGTCTCGAGCGACTCGCGTCCGAACGGCCGGTCGATCTTCTCGCGCAGGTAGCGCACGTTGACGTCGACGACGTTCGAGCGACGCTCGAAGCCCATGTCCCACGCCGTGTCGAGGAGCTGGCTGCGCGTCAGCACCGCACCGGGCCGGCGCATGAACGCCTCGAGGAGCGAGAACTCCTTCGCCGACAGCTCCAGCTCGGCGTCGCCGCGCCACACGCGGTGCAGTGCGGGGTCGAGGCGGAGCTCGCCGACCTCCAGCACGGCCGGGCGCTCGACCGCCGGGCGCCGCATCAGCGCCCGCAACCGCGCCATCAGCTCGTCGAACGCGAACGGCTTCGGCAGGTAGTCGTCCGCGCCGGCGTCGAGCCCCGTCACGCGGTCGTCGATCGCGTCGCGCGCAGTGAGCATGAGGACCGGCGACCATACGCCCTCGTGCCGGAGACGACGGCACACCTCGAACCCGTCGCTCCCGGGCAGCATGACGTCGAGGAGGATGGCGTCGTAGGACGTCGCCATCGCCATCCACAGGGCGTCCTCCCCGCGCCCCGCGACGTCGGCCGCGTACCCCTCCTCGCGCAGACCGCGTGCGAGCAGGTCCGCGAGCTTCTTCTCGTCCTCGACCACGAGCACGCGCATGGGCACATTGTGCTCGCGGCCAGGTGAAGCCGCGATGAAGCTCAGCGCCGGACGAGGTTCCGCAGCAGGAAGAGCGCGTTCGCGGGCCGCTCGCCGAGCCGGCGCATGAGGTACGGGTACCACTCCGGGCCGTACGGGGTGGCCACGAGGACGGTGTAGCCCCGCGCGGCGAGGTCGAGCTGCAGCCGCGGCCGGACGCCGTACAGCATCTGGAGCTCGAACCGGTCGCGCCCGATGCCGTGCTCCTCCGCGAAGCGGATCGCGTGCTCGATCAGCCGCTCGTCGTGCGTCGCCACCGCGGTGTAGCCGCCGCCCGCGAGCGCCGTCTCCAGCAGGCGGACATAGGCGGCGTCGACGTCGGCCTTGCGCGGGTACGCGACGTCGGGCGGCTCGAGGTACGCGCCCTTGACGAGGCGCAGGTTGGGCCGAAGCGGAAGCAGGTCGCCGAGGTCCCGCTCGCTCCGGTAGAGGTACGCCTGCAGGACGGTGCCGACGCTGTCGAGGCCCGAATCGCGGAGCCGCCGATAGATGCGCAGCGTCGCGTCGACGAACGCCGACTGCTCCATGTCGATGCGGATGAACGTCCCCAGCCCGCGCGCGTGCTCGACGAGCCGTTCGACGTTCCGGTAGGCGATGTCCTCGTCGAGCTCGAGGCCGAGATGCGTGAGCTTGAGAGCGACGTTCGCGCGCAGCCCGTCCGAGACGAGCCGCGAGATCACCTCCTCGTAGGCGGCCACGACCGCGGCCGCCTCGCCCTCGTCGCGCACGCCCTCGCCGAGGAGCGTGGTGTTCGCGCGCAGGCCGCGATCGTTCAGGCCGCGCAGTGCGAGGACGCACTCGTCGAGCGTCTCCCCGGCGACGAAGCGGGCGGCGCCGAGCCGCATCCCATGCCGCCGCACGACGCGCTGGACGCGCGGGCTGTCCGCGGCGACGAGGATCGCCCGGCGCATGACGTCGTTGACGGCGGCACGACCACGCATTGCGAGGCGAGCGTAAAGCCTTCTGGGAAGGCAGGCGCGGGGTAGGAGAGGTAGGCTCGCCCTCGTGAGGCTTGAGGAGAAGGCTTCCGCCGCGGAGGTGCTCGCTGCGCGCGAGCGGTACGTCCCGCGCGGCGTCGCCACCTCCGATCTCGTCGTCACGCGCGCCTGGGGCGCGCGCATCTGGGACGCCGACGGCCGCGAGTACCTCGACTTCGCCGGCGGCATCGCCTGCCAGAACCTCGGCCACGGCCCCGTGGGCGTCGTCCGCGCGGTGCACGAGCAGGTCGACCGGTATCTCCACCAGTGCTTCATGGTCGGGATCTACGAGCCGTACGTCGAGGTGTGCCGGCGGCTCGACGAGCTGTGGCCGGGCGAGGCGGCGACGAAGTCGATCCTCCTCAACTCCGGCGCCGAGGCGATCGAGAATGCCGTCAAGATCGCCCGCGCGGCGACCGGCCGGCCCGGCGTCGTCGTCTTCGACCGCGCGTTCCACGGGCGCACGACGCTGACGATGGCGATGACGTCGAAGCTCGTCTACAAGCAGGGCTTCGGCCCGCTCGCGCCCGGCGTGTACCGCGCGCCCGCGCCGTACCCGTACCGCGGCGTGTCGACGGAGGACGCGCTCCACGGCCTCGACCTCCTGTTCAAGCAGGACGTCGACCCCGCGGAGGTGGCGTGCATGGTCCTCGAGCCCGTGCAGGGCGAGGGCGGCTTCATCCCCATGCCGGCCGAGTTCGTCGCCGCGCTGAAGGAGCGCTGCGAGCGGCACGGCATCCTCTACGTCGACGACGAAGTCCAGTCGGGCTGCGGCCGCACCGGGACGGTGTGGGCGATCGAGCGACTCGGCGTCGAGCCCGACCTGCTCGTCGCCGGCAAGACGCTGGGCGGCGGCCTGCCGCTCGCCGCCGTGACCGGCAAGTCCGAGCTGATGGACGCGGTCCACCCGGGCGGCCTCGGCGGCACGTTCGGCGGCAACCCGGTGTCGTGCGCGGCGGCGGGCGCCGTCCTCGACGAGCTCGCCGCGCCGGGCTTCCGCGAGCGCGCCGACCAGATCGCCGCGCTCCTGCACAAGCGCCTCGACGAGATCGCCGCCCGGCAGCCCGTGGTCGGCGAGGTGCGAGGCCTCGGCTCGATGCTCGCGCTCGAGCTCGCCGAGCCGAACGCGACCGCGGCGAAGCGCGTCGTCGCCGCCGCCCGCGAGCGCGGGCTCATCCTGCTCTCCTGCGGGCTCGACGGCAACGTCATCCGGCTTCTGCCTCCGCTCTCTGCGACCGACGACGAGCTCGACCGCGGCCTTTCCATTCTCGAGGAGTCGCTTGGCGACGCAGGCGCCGAGTAGGGACGGGGTCGCGGCACCGGCCACCGCCCCTGCGGTTCGCCTCGCCGGAATCCGCCGTGCCTATGGAGACGTCGTCGCAGTCGACGGCGTCGACCTCGAGATCCCGCCGGGCGAGTTCTTCACGATGCTCGGCCCGTCGGGCTCCGGGAAGACGACGACGCTGCGCGTCATCGCCGGCTTCGAACGCCCCGACGCCGGGCACGTCGAGCTCGCCGGCGTCGACGTCACGCGCGTCGCGCCCTCCGAGCGCGACGTCAACACCGTCTTCCAGGACTACGCGCTCTTCCCGCACATGAGCGTGCTCGAGAACGTCGAGTACGGGCTCCGCGTCCGCGGCGTCGACCGCCGGACGCGCCGTGCGAAGGCGAACGAGGTGCTCGAGCGCGTGCGTCTCCCCCACGTCGGCTCGCGCCGCCCCGCCGCGCTCTCGGGCGGCCAGCGGCAGCGGGTCGCCCTCGCGCGCGCCATCGTCAACAGCCCGACGGTGCTGCTGCTCGACGAGCCGCTCGGCGCGCTCGACCTGAAGCTGCGCCAGGAGATGCAGATCTTCCTCAAGGAGCTCCAGCGCGAGCTCGGAATCACGTTCGTCTATGTCACGCACGACCAGGAGGAGGCGCTCACGATGAGCGACCGTCTCGCGGTGTTCAACAACGGACGAATCGAGCAGGTAGGCGCGCCGGCCGACGTGTACGAGCATCCGGAGACGGAGTTCGTCGCGGGTTTCGTCGGCGTGTCGAACGTTCTCGAACGCAACGGCAGGCGCTTCACGATCCGGCCGGAGAAGATCGTCATGCGCGGCGAGGAGGGCGAGGGCGAGCCCGGAGTCGTCCGCGACGTCGTCTACGTCGGCATGGTCACGCGCTACATCATCGACCTCGACGCAGGCGGGACGCTGGTCGTCGTCCTGCAGAACCTCGAGACGTCCTCGCAGCAGGCGCTCGAGGCACGCGGTCGTCGAGTCCGCCTTTCGTGGCGGCCGGAGCACACCTACGAGATGGGCAAGGAGGGCGAGTGATTCGGATACGGAGGGCACATGTGTTGGTCGCGGCGCTCGCCGCGGCGCTGTGCGTCCCGGCGGCCGGTATCAGCTCCGGGAACGGGCTGCCGACGTCGATCGGCAAGGGCGAGGGGCAGTTGAACCTCATCGCCTGGGAGGGCTATACACAGCCGCAATGGGTGAAGCCGTTCGAGAAGGCGACGGGCTGCCAGGTGAACGCGAAATACGCGGGCTCGTCGGACGAGATGGTGACGCTCATGCGCCAGGGCGGCGGCTCCCAGTACGACGGCGTCTCGGCGTCGGGCGACGCGAGCCTCCGTCTCATCTACGGGCACGACGTGCAGCCGGTGAACCCCAATCTCATCCCGGACTGGAAGAACTTCATTCCGGCGCTGAAGTCGCCGCCGCACAACACCGTGAAAGGCGTGCACTACGGGATCTCGCTGCAGTGGGGCCCGAACACGCTGCTCTACAACACGAAGCTGGTGAAGCCGGCTCCGACGAGCTGGTCGGTCATCTACAGCCCGAAGTACAAGGGCAAGGTCACCGTCCCGGACAACCCGATCCAGATCGCCGACGCGGCGCTGTACCTCTCGAAGTCGCAGCCGTCGCTCGGGATCACGGACCCGTACGAGCTGACCCAGACGCAGTTCAACGCGGCGATCAACCTGCTCAAGCAGCAGAAGCCGCTGATCAAGAAGTACTGGGCGCTCGCCTCGGACGAGATCGACCTGTTCAAGAACGGGGGCGTCGTCGTCGGCGCCGCGTGGCCGTACCAGACGAACACGCTCATCGCGGCGAAGGTCCCGGTGAAGGACCTGATCCCGAAGGAGGGCGCGACCGGCTGGGCCGACACGTGGATGATGTCGGCGCACGTCAAGCACCCGAACTGCATGTACAAGTGGATGGCGTGGGTCTCGACGCCGAAGGTGCAGGCGGAGCAGGCGATCTACTTCGGTGAGACGCCCGCGAACCCGCTGGCCTGTCCGATCATGAACAAGCTCTCGCCGGGCTCGGCGGCGCAGTACCACTGCGGCGCCTCGGCGAAGTACTTCGACTCGATCAAGTTCTGGAAGACGCCGGTCGCCACGTGCGACAACGGCAAGAACGAGTGCATGGACTACACGAAGTGGCAGCAAGCCTGGACTCAGCTCAAGGGCTGAGCCGGCAACCGCCGGGCCGCCCCGCACGGGCGGCCCGGCTCCGTCTCTCCGGGCTCTTCTGGCGGCACCCGTGGGCGAAGGCGCTCCTGCTGCTCGCCCCGCCGCTGCTCGCCTTCATCCTTGTCTACCTCGCGTCGCTCGTGGCGTTGTTTGTGTCGTCGTTCTGGACCGTCAACCCGTTCACGACCGAGCTCCAGCACATCTGGAACGTCGACAACTACAAGACGCTGTGGGACTCGAGCGCGTACCGCACGATCGCGGTCCGCACCATCGGCATCGCCGCGGCCGTCACGATTGCGGACGCGGTCATCGCGTTCCCGCTCGGCTACTTCATGGCGCGCGTCGCCGGCGGACGGTCACGCGCATTCGTCTTCGTGGCGGTCTTGCTGCCGCTCTGGTCCAGCTACCTCATCCGCGTCTACATCTGGCGGCTCATCCTCGACGACAAGGGCGTCCTCAACTGGACGCTGCAGAAGGTCGGGCTGCCGGCGGCGAACATCGGCTACTCGAACTGGGCCGTCTGGCTCATCTTCACGTACGTCTGGCTCCCGTTCATGATCCTGCCGGTCTACGGCGCGCTCGAGCGGATCCCGGAGTCGTTCCTGGAGGCGTCCCGCGATCTCGGCGCCGGCGGCATCACCACGTTCCGCCGCGTCGTGCTGCCGCTCGCGCTCCCCGGCGTCATCGCGGGGTCCATCTTCACGTTCTCGCTGACGCTGGGCGACTACGTCACGCCGCTCCTGGCCGGCGGCGCGTCGTCGCAGTTCATCGGCAACGTCGTCTACGACACGATCGGTTCGAACAACGTGCCCTTCGCGGCTGCGTTCGCCGCGGTGCCGCTCGCCGTCATGGGCGTCTACCTCCTGATTGCGCGCAAGCTCGGCGCCTTCGAGGCGCTTTAGTGGGCGAGCAGCGCTCGACCCGCGTCGCGCTCGCCGTCTGGTCGGCGCTCGTCGTCCTCTTCCTGTGGGTCCCGCTGGCGCTCATCGTCCTGTACGCGTTCAACAAGTCGAACGTGCAGAGCTGGCCGATCCCGGCCTTCACGACCCACTGGTTCCATGCGGCGTGGACGGCCGAGGTCAGGACGTCTCTGTGGCTGTCGGTGCGCGTCGGGTTGATCGCCACCGGCATCGCGCTCGTGCTCGGCTCCGCGGCGGCGTTCGGAGTGGCCCGCTTTCGCTTCTTCGGCCGCGAGGCGGTGTCGTTCCTCCTCGTCCTGCCGATCGCGCTCCCCGGGATCGTCACCGGCATCGCCCTCAGCTCGGCGTTCATCGCCGGTCACATCAACCTGTCGATGTGGACGATCGTGGTCGGCCACGCGACCTTCTGCGTCGTCATCGTCTATAACAACGTCCTCGCGCGGCTGCGGCGTGCGTCGACGTCGCTCATCGAGGCCTCCCAGGACCTCGGCGCCGACGGCTGGCAGACGTTCCGCTTCGTGATCTGGCCGGTCCTCTCGACCGCGCTCGTCGCCGGCGGCCTGCTCGCGTTCGCGCTCTCGTTCGACGAGGTCATCGTCACGACGTTCACGGCAGGATCCCAGAACACGATCCCGCTCCTCATCCTCGGCTACATCCGCCTCGGCCAGCAGCTCCCCGTCGTCAACGTGATCGCGTTCGCGATGATCGTCGTGACCGCGATCCCCGTGGTGCTCGCGCAGAGGCTGATGCGCGACACCGGCGTTCTCCGTCGCGCTGCCGGGAACGTCACGGAAGCCGTAGAGTCGGCGCAGATCACCGCCGTCTAAGGAGGCACGAATGAGCGCCACGACCTCGATCACGAAGTGCTTCATCGGCGGCGAGTGGGTCGACGCCGCCTCCGGGGAGACGATGCCGGTGATCAACCCCGCGACGGGCGAGGTCATCGGCGAGGTGCCGCGCTGCGGCGCCGAGGACGTCGATCGCGCCGTCGAGGCCGCGAAGAAGGCGCTCCCCGACTGGCTCGACGTCACCCCGAAGGAACGCTCCGACCTTCTCCTCAAGCTCGCCGACGTGCTCGAGGAGAACGGCGAGGAGCTCGCGCAGATCGAGTCGCGCAACGTCGGCAAACCGCTCATGGCCTCGCGCGACGAGATGCCGTTCTCGGCCGACAACCTCCGCTTCTTCGCCGGCGCCGCCCGGAACCTCGAGGGCAAGTCGGCGGGCGAGTACATCGCCGGCTACACCTCGATCGTCCGGCGCGAGCCGCTCGGCATCGTCGGCGGCATCTGCCCCTGGAACTACCCGCTGATGATGGCCGTCTGGAAGATGGGCCCCGCGCTCGCGGCGGGCAACGTCCAGATCCTCAAGCCGTCCGAACAGACGCCGCTGTCGCTCCTGCGCTTCGTGCAGCTCGCGCAGGAGGTCATTCCGGCCGGCGTGCTCAGCGTCGTCACCGGCGACGGCGTCCCCGCCGGCGAGCGCATCGTCTCGCACCCCGATGTTCGGCTCGTCTCTCTCACCGGCGACGTCTCCACCGGCAAGGCGATCGCGCGCAACGCGGCGGACACGCTCAAGCGCGTGCACCTCGAGCTCGGCGGCAAGGCGCCGATGGTCGTCTTCGACGACGCAGACCCCGAAGCGGTGGCGGCCGGCATCCGTCTCGCCGGCTACTGGAACTCCGGCCAGGACTGCACGGCCGGCTCGCGCGTCATCGCCGGGCCGAAGATCTACGACCGGCTGCTCGAGGAGCTCGTCCCGCAGGTCGAGTCGCTCAAGGTCGGCGACCCGTTCGAGAGCGACGAGATCGAGATGGGCTCCGTCATCTCACAGGCGCAGCAGGAGCGCATCCTCGGCTTCCTCGAGCGCGCGAAGGGCGCGACCGTCCTCACCGGCGGCGGGACGAACGGTCACCGCGGCTTCTTCGTCAACCCGACCGTCGTGACCGACGTGAAGCAGACCGACGAGATCGTCCAGGACGAGGTGTTCGGCCCGGTCGTCACGGTGCAGCGCTTCTCCGACGACGCCGAGGCGATCGCGTGGGCGAACGACGTGCGCTACGGCCTCGCCGCCTCGGTGTGGACGCGCGACGTCGGCCGGGCGATGAACGCGGTCAAGCGCCTCCAGTTCGGCGCCGTCTGGGTCAACGACCACCTGCTGCCGATCGCATCCGAGATGCCCCACGGCGGCTACAAGCAATCGGGCTACGGCAAGGACATGTCGCTGTACTCGATGGAGGAGTACACGCAGATCAAGCACGCCGCCTTCAAGATCGACTGAGCCGGACGCTGACGAGGCGGTATCCGGTCGAGGTCGAGAGGGCGGTCCTGCCGGGGACGCGCACCCGCACGAGCACGTACAACGCACCGGAACGCGGCGCCTTCGAGCTCGGCTTGATCGAGATCGCGACCGTCCCGTTCTGGACGGTCGGCGCCTCGCGCGTCTTCGTGGCCCACGACGGCGGGAGGACGAGCGCGTATACGAGCGCCCCGCTTACGACATATTTCAGGTCGTCCCTGACCGTGAACGTGATCGTGACGGGCGAACTCCCACGGCTGCCCCTCGCAGGCGTCATCTTGACCGCCGCGATCCGGAGATGGTCGGTCGCGGGGAGACTGGTGGCGGGAATCGAGATCTCGCCGTTCGGGAGCTTCACCGCGCCGGCAGGCAGCGTCGACGCCACCGGCCCGACCGCGTTCGAGTCGGCGTGAGCCGAGCCGGCGCCATTCGTCGCGGTCACCGTGGCGTGCACCTTGTGCCCGGCGTCGGTCGACGTCAGAACGTAGGTGGACGCCGTGGCGCCGGCAATCAAGACGCAGTTGTTCTCGTTCGCGTCGCATCGCGTCCATACGTACGCGTACGTCAATGGAGATGTCCCGCTCCACGTCCCGTTCGACACGGTCAGTGTCTGACCCTGGGTCGCAGTCCCTGTCAGGGCCGGAGCGGCCGTGTTCGCCGGGGCGGTCATCGACACGACGCCGGTCGCCGGCGAGGTCGCGGACGCCGAGCCGGCCGAGTTCTTCGCGGTCACGGTCGCACGCACCGTGTGTCCGACGTCGCTCGACGTGAGCACGTACGTCGAAGCGGCTGCGCCGGAGATCGCGGAGCAGTTGTTCCCGTTCGAGTCGCAGCGCTGCCAGGCGTACGTGTACGAGATCGGCGTCACGCCGACCCACGTTCCGGTCGATGCGCTGAGCGTCTGTCCCGGGACAGCCGAGCCCGACACCGCCGGCGCCACCGTGCTTGCCGGGCTGCTCGTGACGACCGCCGTGGCCGAGGACGACTGTTGTGCGGACCCGCCCGCGTTCGTCGCCGTCACGACGACGCGGAGCGTATGGCCGATGTCGGCGCTGACGACCGCGTGCGTCGTAGTCGTCGCCCCCGCGATCGCGGCGCAGCTCGCGCCGCCGCCGTCACAGCGGTTCCACTGGTACGCGTATGTGATCGTCCCGCTGCCCGTCCACGTTCCTTTGGCCGCCGTCAGCGTCGCGTTGAGGGTGGCCGGGCCTGAAATCGTCGGGAGCGCAGTGTTCGCGGGAGGGCTGACGGTCGGAATGGGCGCGGTCACGACCGAATCGGCAGTCGCCGATCCGGCGGAGTTCGTCGCCGTCACCTCGACGCGGAGCGTGTGGCCGACGTCGTCGATGCTGACCACGTAGGTCGAAGCCGCGGCACCCGCGATCGAGCCACAGCCGCCGCCGGCGCCGTCGCAGCGCTGCCATGCATACGCGAACGTCGGGGCGGGGCTGCCGCTCCAGCTCCCGCTCCCTGCGGTGAGCGTCTGGCCGACCTGCGCCGTCCCGGAGATCGTCGGTCGCGTGTTGTTCGAAGGAGCCGTCGCTGCAGTCCTGGCGTCGCCCACGCCGGCGAGCACGGCGGCGCCGACAAGAACGGCTCCGAGGACGACGAACCGGTGGGAGTGCGGACGAGCGGCATTCATGGGTGCTCCTTAGCTCTTCGAGTGCCAATCCACTCTACGACCGCCCCTGGACGACACCTGCCGCCGGAACAGAAGGCTTACGGAGGATTTACGCCCGCGTTACGCGAGTCGGCGATACAGCCGGTCGATGAGCTCGGGCATCGCCTCGAGCCGCTCGGTGATGGCCCGGAGGCGGTATTCCCGGAAGTGCTCCGGCTCGACGCCGAGCGACTCGGCGAGCGTCTTCACGACGTCGTTCGACGGAACCGGCCGGTTCCCGTGCACGAGATGGTTCAGATACCCGGCCGACAGGCCCGTACGCGAGGCGAGCTCGCGGTACGTGACGCCGACCTCGTTCATCAGCGCCTCGACCGTCTCGCCGAAGGGCTGCTCGCTGAAGCGCCTCTTGCGGGGCATCACGTCACTTCCTTGCCGAGGTCGGCCAAGCCTAACCGCCGCTCCTCGCCGGTCACGCGGTCGCGGACGTCGACCTTGCCGTCCTCGAGGCTCTTCTTCCCCGCGGTGACGCGGATCGGGCACCCGATCAGGTCGGCGTCGGCGAACTTCTCGCCCGCGCGCAGGTCGCGGTCGTCGAGGAGGACGTCGAGCCCCGCGCCGGAGAGCGTCTCGGCCGCCTGCGCCGAGATCTCCTCCGCGCCTGGGAGCGCGACGATGTGCACGTCGTACGGCGCGACGGAACGCGGCCACGCGATCCCGTTCTCGTCGTTGTGCTGCTCGACGATCGCTGCCATCACGCGGCCGGGGCCGACGCCGTAGCTGCCGCCCAGCAGCGGCTTCTCCTGTCCGTCCTCGTCGAGGAACGTCGCGCCGAGCGGCTTCGAATAGAAGCTCCCGAAGTTGAAGATGTGGCCGACCTCGACGGCGGTCTCGAACTGCAGCGCGCCGCCGCAGACCGGGCAGCGGTCGCCCTCCTTCGGCTCGCGCAGGTCGGCGAAGCGCGGCGTGAAGTCGCGGCCGGCCTGCACGCCGCGGAGATGGACGCCGTCCTTGTTGGCGCCGGCGACGAACTGTCCGTCGCGGAGCGTCTCGTCGGCGATCACCTCGCCGGTGAAGCCGACCGGGCCGAGCGAGCCGCCACCGGCACCGAAGGCAGCGCGTATCTCCTCGTCGCTGGCCGGACGGGACTCCCCCGGGATCGCGTCGTACAGCTTCATCTCGCTCAGCCGGTCGTCACCGCGGACGAGCGCGAGCACGACGGTCCCGTCGGGCTTCGTCACCGGCATCGCCTTCGACGTCGCCGCGAGATCGATCCCGAGGAAGGCGGCGAGCGACTCGCACGTGAACTCGGGGGCCTTGCCGTCGTGGAAGATGGCGAGGAGCGAGTCGACCTCGAGGGTGGAGGTGGTCTCGTCGAGCGCGAGGCCGAGCGAGCGATCGTCCAGGCGCCGCAGGTTGAGCTTGCGCGCGCGGGCGCCCGCGACCCAGCCGTCGACCGTGCGCGGGTCGCCCTCGACCCGCAGCGTGTCGAAGAACGCGGGGTGCGTCACCTTCACGCCCAGCTTGCGAAGGCCGTGCGCCAGCGCCGCCGTGTGCCCGTGCACGCGCGCCGCGATGCCGCGGATGCCCTCGGGGCCGTGGTAGACGGCGTAGAGGCTCGCGACGTTGGCCAGCAGCGCCT
>Ga0209415_10003898_pt1 | contig 27581 bp, 31 predicted proteins | sample PeaSoiSIISIP2007_FD_187696 | JGI IMG/M metagenome (GOLD analysis project Ga0209415, IMG submission 187696) | Peat soil microbial communities from Weissenstadt, Germany - SII-SIP-2007 (SPAdes) (version 2) | ecosystem: Environmental > Terrestrial > Soil > Wetlands > Peat | place: Germany... | reverse complement strand
AGACAATGTGATCTTATTGTTGTCATGGGAACTATAACCAGAAAGATGGCTCCTAGATTGAGAATGGTATATGATCAGATGCCTGATCCAAAATATGTCATAGCAATGGGAGCATGTGCAATAACTGGAGGATTATACTTTGACTCATATAATGTACTACCAGGAATCGATGGGGTTCTTCCCGTTGATGTTTATGTTCCAGGTTGTCCGCCTAGACCAGAAACACTAATCCAAGGATGTATGTTACTTCAAGAAAAAATAAAACGGATGAAGGCTAAATAGTAGAGTCAATACCATGTCTCATTTGATCTATAAACCATAAATTTTAGAGAATATATCTTTTAATCACATTTGATGATTAAAACACGTATTGATTGGAACCAGAAAATAAACCCCATAGTAGATAGGGTTTCAGCCATTGAAGTTCTCCGTGCTAACTTTCGGGGTTGAAATTTTTATAAATTAATACAAGATCGAAGATCTGATGGGTTCTGAAAGTTTAGCTTACCAATCATAATTTAGAACAATTCTTCGATATTGCAATTACGGAAATGACTGCAATTACTAGCATGATATATGTCAAGGATCCAAATTCTGGAACCATGTACGTACCTTTAATTTCAATTGTATTACTTCCAACACTCAATGGTATAGTCAGTGTTCTATTATCAGATGTATCAACTGATTTATACGAAATTCCATGATTTTTACTCATTACCACCAAATGAGCTTCATTGCCTACATCGTGTAGATGTTCTGGTTCTAGAGACGTGCCTTCGTATGCGTCAATAAGTCGGGTTGGCAAGGTTATCGTCAAGCTGCCTCCATTTGATGATTGTACGTTCACATCTATCGATTTTGCATCCGTATCAGCTTGAATCAAAGTAACAGTCCCTCCTGTAACGCTATAGGGAATTGTGAAACTTGTTCCATTTACTTTGATTATATTTTGAGGTGGTGTAAGAGTAGATATTTCTCCAAATGCTTTGGTTTGATATTGTCCCATGATAGCTGTAATTATCAATAATGAAACCAAAACTAGAATCTTCATGATAACATTGGGAAATTTTCTCTCATAAAAACTAAATGACATTGAAATTATTCTTTTTGTAAAAATTATCTCTTGTTTAGATGATTGTATCACATGTAAATATTTTCACCATTCTTGATGACTATGATTCGTGTAGATTACCTCACTGTTTGATGGGTTCTTCTGCTGTTAGAGTTTGTATTATCCACTGTGTTATACTTGAAAAGTAGGTATCTTCAGCTTGACTCTTACTTCACCAGCTTGCAATGTTTTTTATCCATGCAGGAATTTCTTGCGGCTGGTTAGATGTAATAGGTCTCAAAGGTCTAAAATAAAAATATTTGAGGAAATTCTCTTTTTGAGAATTAACCTGTTCCAGCAGTACTTGTGGTTTGTGACTTGCACGCAGCTAACGCATCGTCGTAAGTAACCTCAAGTCCATTAATAGTGCCATAGTAAGCTGCATATGCCTGACCTATGTTGGTCCACATTGTCTCTCTAACGCCTTCGATATTAGCATCCCTTGTAGCAGCTGCACTCCAAATGGTGTGCGCTCTCTCAGAAGCTTCTTGGTATATCGTTAGGTAATAGTGAGCGTATGTTGCATCAACGGTATTGGCATGTTGTACTCTGTCTGCAGCAATTTTGGTAGGATCTCCCTTGTCTGTCGTAAGAGCAGTCTTTAAGGTCTGCTGAGCTGCGGTTAAATTACTTTTTGCAGCTGTAAGATTTGCTTGCTGCTGAGTTTTGTACAAAGACTGTGCAGCTTGTGCAGCTTGTTGATAATCTGCTCTGAATTGCTTCTCTGATGTTTGATCAGTTTGTTTTATTTGCTGTATTGCAGAATCTCGAGCTGTCTTTGCACTTTGTAATGCTGACTGGTAGGTCTGTTTTGCTGTCACCGCACAACTATTGGTAGTCGAATTTGGACTAGCTGTATTGTTAGATATTTGTGCGGCTGCAAAATCTAGATGGGCTGTAAAACCAAATAGCAATATGAAAATCATACTTCCAGCTATTGCAGTTTTAATTCCTATTCCGGACCTACTTTGTTTATCCGATTTATAATTCATTTAGTATATTTCATAAAATATCAGATATAAGGAATGCGCTGTATTGTTACCAAATCACATGATGAAACAAGTTTTAAATATTATCTTCACACGGAATTTTTATGCGTCTAGGGTCTACATTATTCTTGATAACACTTCTCACTCTTACTTTCACTAATCTTGCTTTTCCAAATATTTCTACATCTTTTTCGTCTCTTTCCAATGCAGCATATGCGCAAACTCCTCGCAGTTTTGGTGCTAATCAATTACCAAACTCGACAGACTTGGGTCTTCCGTCTGACAACTCTACAAGCTCTGGTGCTCCATCTGACAACGCGACAGACTTGAGTGCTCTTTCTCCTGACAACTCTACAGACTTGGGCGCAGCACTAGGTAACAATTCAACAAGTCTTACAAATACACCTCAAACAGCTAGTCCAACATCCAGCGCAACAACTCCAGAATTTGGTCCAATCTCATTAGCAGTACTTGTTATTTCCATAATGTCAATCATAATCATCTCGTCAAGAACAAGATTGAGATTCTCATAATTGTAGATTATAAAATTTTAAAATAGATTTACTAAAATTTAATGAATCTGTTTTACAAATTTAAAAATAAAAAATTAAGGAAAAGAGTTTTGTAGCTATGGTAAGCTTACTGCCCATTTTGTGTGAAATTATTTTCACAAAACGTCCTGTCCAAACCCTCTGTGGGTAAAGAAATCTATGGATCCACTTAAAATCCTCTGAGACCTACTGGTCTGCATAACTCTGGATGTGACCTTAGATGAGAAATTTTCTGAAGCATGGATTGTTTATCTTGTGGAAAAGTTCCACCTATTGGATATGCATTTGAACCGTGGTTTGCGCGAAAGACAACTTCACTACTAGGTTCCATTTTTGAAATTAGAAGTTCTAATTCATCTAGTGCTTCAGAGTCATCAATTGGTAAAAATGGTTCCTTAAATTTTGTCAGAAATTCATCACGTATTCCATCTTCTAAATGTAAAGTAAGTGTTCCAACATAATGAGGTGCAGATGCGCTCAAAACTTTGGCAGTCTCTTCTATGTGTTGTTTTGAGTAAGTCTTTCCACCTAGACCTAGAATGATCATACATGATATCGTATATCCAGCATCTTTTGCCTTTTGACAAGCCTTTATGATTGTCTGACCAGTAGCTCCTTTAGTAACTTTTTTGAGAATTATGTCTGAACCACTTTCTATTCCAATGTAAAACATTGTCAGTCCAGCATCATACATCTTTTTGAGATCTTCGGGCGATTTTTTTAGAATGTTTTGTGGCATGGCATAGCATGATATACGTTCATAGTCTGGAAATTTTTCTCGTATGTATCCTAAAATCTGCAGCATTCTATTCGTTGGCAAGTTTAGTGCATCACCGTCTGCAAGAAATATTCTTTTACTATTTGGCATGTGCTTTGAGGCAAGATCAATCTCGGCCTTGATTTCCTCCCAAGGTCTTTCAGAATATTCCTTTGAGCGATACATGTTACAGTATGAACACTTGTTAAATGAGCAGCCCAGAGTAACCTGGAAAATTAATGACTTGGCTTCAGATGGAGGCCTGTAAAGGGGATAATCATAATCAAACATTGTATTCATCTACTCAATCTATCTTATCAGTTATTCGATCTGTATTGCTGCAAAAATGCTTTAAATTTTATTATAATTGAATAATGCTTATCCTTTGATTTCTAGAGCAGTAGAAGATAAAAGATCTATTAACTGACGATATATGAACATGCCAACAGATCCATATGCCAAACGCTTGCTGTGGTTTATCTTTATGGGCTCAAAAGGTGGATTAAACAGAATTCGTTTTATTTCTCATATTAGAAATAAACCCCTCAACGCAAATCAGCTTGCCAAGGAAATGAATCTTGACTACAAAGCAATACAGCATCATGTAGGAGTGCTTGAAAAGAATAATCTGATAACTCGTGTGGGTGACAAGTATGGTGCAACATTTTTCATATCTACATTTCTTGAGGTGAATTTGGATGTCTTTGATGAAATTGTAAGCAAATTGGAAAAAAGTACATAAGTAAAGTGGGGATAGTGTTTTTCAAATGGAACCAATAATGACTGCAAGTACAATCGTGTCTGGAGCCAATCTGATATCTCTTGGAGTATTAATTGGAGTCTTTGCCAAGATGTATTCCAAAACAAAAGCGCAATTGCCACTTGGGATGATATTTTTTGCAGGCTTGTTGTTTTTGCATAATATGATTGGAGTCTATGCATACTTTACAATGATGGATCTCTATGCTGCTGCATTGTTACCATACCTGCTAGCAATACATGTTGCAGAACTTGCAGGCATACTGGTATTGTTGAGAATAACTCTGCAATAGATTTGATTTATTTGTAAGAGAAACAAAAACAGTTTGTGAAGCCACAATACAAGGAATATCTAAAACTTAACAAGAATATTTTCCTTGGATTCTTGGCATCAATTGTTGTTTCAGCAATTATTGCAGAATTGTTTTCTGGCCAACAAAATTACGTAAATGCTACCATTACTTTAGGTGCTGATTACATTGTATATTTTTCCACTTTTGGAACACTTTATTATTTTGACAACAAGAAAAAATATCTTCTCAAAACAGGCGAGATAGACAAGGCAAGTCTTAGAAGAGATTTGATAAAAATAATTTCTTCACTTGGAATAGGCGAGGTTGTTTATACAGTTTGTAGATGGTCTCTTCAATATTATTTACTTACAAATTCATATCATGCCTATATTGCATCACTAGTGTCACAATCTATATCGACTGTAATCTATATGATTACAGTAAACCTGAGTGTAAAATTTATGAGGTTATACAAAGATGGTCCTTAGCATATTTGTTGACGGCTCGGGAGGAACAAACTCTGGCTTTGGATTCTTTGTCAAAGAGACTGGAGAATCGTTCTACGAAAAAAAATCTGACATAACAAACAACCAGGCAGAATATCTGGCCATAATTTCTGTTCTAAAAAAATTTGCAGGTAATACCGATGAGGTTGTCATCTATAGTGACTCCAAAAATACTGTTTCGCAATTAAACCATGAATATGCTATAAACAATGAGCAATTGAGGAGTCTTGCAAGAGAAGCATGGGAATTGATACCCAAGTTTGCAAATCTAAAGATAAACTGGATTCCACGAAATGAAAATATCGCTGGAAAAATGCTTGGCAGCTAGTACCAATCTATTGAGATCAAGTAATTCTCTTGGATAAACTTATTATACAAATCCATCCGAGTCGATCTCATTAAATGAGTGAGTCAATTTTCCTATCTCCAAAATCTATTGCTATTATAGGAGCTTCAGATAAGGAGGGAAGTGTAGGGCGCGCAATTACATCTAATATATTGAAGGGGTATACCGGAAAGATTCTTCCAATTAGCCCAACAAGAGAAACCGTATTTGATAAAAAAGCATACAAAAGTGTTTTAGATGTACCAGAAGAAATTGATCTTGCAGTTATAATTACAAAGAACGATGTAGTTCCAGCAGTACTTGAAGAATGTGGTAAAAAAGGAATCAAGGGAGCAATTGTAATAACAGCTGGATTCAAAGAAGTCAACGAAGAAGGTGCAAAACTTGAGAAAAAACTTGCAGAAATTGCAAAGCAATACAATATCAAAATTATAGGACCAAACTGTCTTGGTGTGATGAATCTAGCACCAAAAACAATGATGAATTCCACTTTCCTAAAAGTAACTCCAAAGTCTGGTGGAATTGCCCTGGTATCCCAGAGCGGTGCAATATGTGCAGCACTTGTTGAAGATGCTAGTGCTCAAGGAATAGGATTTTCTTCTGTAATTAGCATGGGAAATAAAGTAGACCTCAACGAAGTTGATATTCTCAAAATGCTTGCTGAACATGAACAGACAAAGGTCATTGTAATGTATCTTGAGGATATAGGAAATGGAAAAGAATTTTTGAAAATATGCAAGCAAATTACTAGATTAAATCAACTAAAGAAACCTGTACTTGTTCTAAAATCTGGTAGAAGTCCAGAGGGTGCAAAAGCAGCAATGTCTCATACAGGTGCACTTATGGGTTCTGATGAAATCTATGACGCACTGTTAACACAATCTGGTGCAATAAGAGTAGATACAATGGAAGAATTATTTGATTACGCTGTAGCTTTCTCAAAGCAACCATTACCTCTCAAAGGAGATTTGGTAATAGTATCAAATGCAGGAGGGCCAGCAATAATCTCTACTGATGCTTGCTCAAAGATGGGGATTAAAATGGCAAATATAGATGACATAAGACCACAAATTAATGCAGTTATTCCTCCTTGGGGAAATTCTAGAAATCCTGTAGATATTGTAGGTGATGCTGATTTCAATAGATTTGATCATGTACTAAATCTTGTACTTGTTCATCCAAATGTTGGTTCAGTTATAACAATGTGTACACCATCTGCAACACTTGATTACAACAATCTTGCCGAAGTCATTGTTACTGCATCAAAGAAATACAACAAAACAATTCTTGCAAGTTTAATGGGTCTTGACGAAGGAATAAAGAATAAAGAAATTCTGTCAGAAGGTGGAGTCCCACATTATACTTATGCCGAAAGGGCAATAAGAGCACTCAAAGCAATGCTAAGATTTACTCAATGGTCACAAACACCAGAAGGAAAAATACAACAATTCAAAGTAAACAAGAAAAAAGTAGAACAAGTATTTTCTAAAGTCAAGTTAGAGGGAAGAAAAAATCTATTAGAAGAAGAAGGCCAAGAAGTTTTGAAAGCATACGGTTTTCCTATACCAAAAAGTATTCTTGCTACAAAAGAACGTGAGGCAATTCAAGCAGCGAAAAAAATTGGTTATCCAGTAGTTATGAAAATAGCTTCTCCACAAATTATTCACAAGTCTGATGCAGGTGGAGTAAAAGTGGGATTAAAAACTCCACAAGAAGTCAAAAAAGCCTTTAAAGAAATAATAAAAAACGCAAAAAAATACGACAAGAAAGCCATCATCAAAGGTGTGCTGGTCCAAGAGATGGTAAAAGGTGGAAAAGAAACTATTGTCGGCTCAAAACAAGAACCAGGATTTGGATCTGTAGTTATGTTTGGAATGGGCGGAATTTATGTTGAAGTCCTAAAAGATGTCACATTCCGAGTTGCACCTGTTACAGATTCTGAGGCAGATGAGATGATATCATCAATTAAGACAAACAAGTTGTTACAAGGTGTACGAGGAGAAAAACCATCTGATATAAACAAACTTTCTGATTGTATTCAAAGAATTTCTCAACTAGTGACTGATTTCCAAGAAATTAAAGAGCTTGACATGAATCCAGTTCTTGTATTTGAAAAGGGTAAAGGTTGCAAAGTCGTTGATGTAAGAATTGGACTTGCTTAAAGACTCACAAATTTGTTATAATATTTATATTACTTCTAAAGGGTATAGCAGATATGCCAATTAGGACAGCTTCTGAGTATATCCAAAGTCTCAGAGGCCGTAACATGAAGGTTTACCTTTTTGGGGAACTTGTGAAAGAACCTGTGGATCATCCAATGATTAGACCTTCAATTAATGCAGTAGCGGAGACATATGATCTTGCTGAAAAGGAAAGTGAGGTTGCAACTGCAAAGTCATCTATAACTGGTTTACAAGTTAATAGATTCTTACATATTGCAGAAAGTGCAGATGATCTAGTAAACCAAAATAAGATGCAGCGAAAACTTGGGCAACTTACTGGAACATGTTTCCAAAGATGTGTGGGAATGGATGCATTAAATTCATTATATTCTGTTACTTTTGAAATTGATGAAAAATTCAAGACTGATTATCATAAACGACTAGTTGAATTTATCAAGATGATTCAAAAGGAGAATTTTGTCATAGGTGGTGCCATGACTGATCCGAAAGGAGATAGAAGTAAAGCACCACATGAACAGGAAGATCCTGATGTATTTTTACGTGTAGTAGAAAAAAATGACAAGGGAATATTTGTTACAGGAGCCAAGGCTCACCAGACTGGTTGTATAAACTCACACTGGATTATAGTAATGCCCACCATGAGACTGCAAGAAAAAGACAAAGACTATGCAATAGTGGGTGCAATGCCTGCTGATGCACCTGGTATATCATACATCTATGGTCGTCAGTCATGTGATACAAGAAGTATGGAGGAAGGAGATATTGATTCAGGAAATTCAAAATTTGCAGGACAAGAGGCATTGATGATTTTTGATAGAGTTTTCATTCCATGGGATAAGGTGTTTATGTTTGGTGAATACGAATTTGCTGCAATGCTTGTAGAGAGGTTTACTTGTTATCATAGAAGAAGTTATGTGTGCAAGACAGGCTTGGGCGATGTTCTAATTGGTGCAGCTGCTGCAATTGCTGATTACAATGGAGTGCCTAATGTTTCTCACATTAAAGACAAGCTAATCGAAATGACTCATCTCAATGAAACAATATATGCATCTGGTATTGCTTCTTCATTTCAAGCTCATAAAACAAAATCCGGTGTATGGATAAATGATGATATGTTAGCAAATGTTACCAAACATAATGTAACTAGATTTCCATATGAAATTGGTAGACTTGCCCAGGATATTGCCGGTGGTCTTGTTGTTACACTTCCATCTGAGAAAGATCTAAGAAATCCAATTACAGGTCCAATATTGAAAAAATATTTGAAAGGACGCAAGGGAGTTGATGTTGAAGATAGGTTCAGAATCTTAAGACTCATAGAAAACATGACCTTGGGCAGAAATGCAGTAGGATATCTTACTGAATCAATGCATGGTGCAGGTTCGCCACAAGCTCAAAGAATTAACATTGCACGTCAAATGCAGCTTGGATACAAGAAAAAACTTGCTAAAAATCTTGCAAATGTTAAAGAAAATTCAGAATCAGAGCCTGAACAATCTGATTACTTTCAACGTGTATTCAAGATGAGAAAATAGTTAAAATTTATTCAATCTTGTTTTTTATCTGAATCTTTATCTTCTGTAGTCTGACTTTTTCCAAGTTTATCATCTGACTTACTTTCAAATTCATTTGAATCCTTTGTTATGTATGGTTCATTTGACAAATTTTTCATATCAGATTTTGTCAACTCGTTTGAATCCTTTGGTTGATCTGGATTATTATCAGACCAATTTTCTATGCTGGACTTTGGTTTTCCAAATTGTTTTACTAGCATTATCCCAACAATGACAGCTATTATGATGTAATTTATTGGAGGTGTTAGTATTCTTGTGACATAACCTATCTGAGGAACAACGTATTCTACTTTTCCAATGTAGTCACCCTTTGTAATTGGAAAGTCAGTTCCAGGTATGGAACCAGGATTTGCATCTCCTTTTGTTCTGATTACCAAAGGATCTTTGTTTAGTATCTCTGCAACTCTATGAACTATTACCTTATCATGCACAATTGGCCTATTGAACACTATGATATCTCCAACTTTTAATTGATCAAAATTTACATGTCCCTGAACCACTATAACGTCATAGATATTCAGATTTGGTATCATACTTCCACTTGAGACCACATAAAATGGATTTTCTGTTCCAAAGGCTACTCGAAGACCAATCCAAATTATTGCAATACCTATTACTACTATTATGATGTCCTTTACAATGCCTGATTTAAGAGAAAGTTTACTCAATTGTTTCTAGTTCTCTAAAATCGTAAGATAAATCTTACTTAACAATGATGCTTTATTTTAGCTTGTTACCACAACTTTCACAGAATTTTGAGCCTTGGCTATTGGTATAATTACACTTGATACATTTTAAATTATTTTCACCAAGTGAGCCCCCAAGTAACACAATCTCACCAATCTTTCTTATCTCGTCCCACTTTATTGTAACATCTGTTCCATCATTTTTTGTTACAACTAGAACTATGCTTGATTGATCTGGCTGAATACCCATCTCTTTGACCACTCCAACTCTTTTTGCCTCAGTATCATACACCCCTAAACCTGTAATGGAACTGAATGTCTTTACACTAGAAGTTTTTGGCTGATTTTGTAATTCAACGTTTTGAGCTGAAGGCGATGTAACAACATTAGTACTAGTAACAGGTATTGCAACTCCCACTGAAGCAGCTTCATCGGGTTTACTAAAATTTCTATACTCTGCAAGAATTGAACCGCAAGTAGTACAGATGTATTGACCTTTTTCTAGTAGAACCAGATTTTCTGCTACTGTCTCGTTAGGATTTTCAAATTCTATCTTTGGACTTCCTTCGTATTCTTTCTCACATGTATTACAAGAATATTTTGAAATTTTTTCTGAATCTAGACGACCAATCGGAGCAAGAAACAAATCTGGTCCACCAAGGTTGCCTTTTCTTTGCTGATCATCATTTACTGTTGCCATGATAAAACCTCCAGATCCTCTCAATTTTTTTAATCGAAGTTCGCTACTCATGCTTTAACCTACAAGATGTCAGATAATTATGTATATCATTTTGATTGGTCAAATCTATACTACGTATCAGAGCAAGAGATTATACAATTTTTAAAAATTATCTACTTTTTTTCAATAATTTGGAAAGAGTTATTAGAGCCAGAGGGCTATGTTAAACAAAAATAGACGGAAATAGGTAATCAAACTTCTCTCTGTCGTTTCAATAAAAAGATGATGAATAAATTTGACAAAATTTGAAGAACTAGGACTAAAGGATACAATACTTACTGCACTTAATGAAATGGGTTTCAAAGAGCCATTTCCTATTCAAGTAGGTGCAATTCCAGTACTTCTTTCAGGCCAAGATGTTATAGGTCAAGCGCATACCGGAACAGGAAAGACAGCTGCATTCTCTTTGCCCATAATTCAGAATGTTATTCCTAAAGGTGGAATACAAGCGCTCATCATAGCTCCAACAAGAGAACTTGCTGTACAGATATCATCTGAAATTGTAAAATTTTCAAGGCATATTGGAATTAGAAGTGTGACCATCTACGGTGGTCAAAGCATGAATATACAACTAGACGAACTTCATAGGGGAGTAGAAATTGTAGTTGCTACACCTGGACGTCTTATTGATCATATCAAACGTGGATCAATAAAATTACAGAAAGTAAAGTGGGTTATACTTGATGAAGCAGATACGATGCTTGACATGGGATTTATTGATGATATTAAATTCATCTTGGATTTGGTTCCAGAAGATCATGTAAATGCTCTATTCTCAGCTACGATGCCAGCTACAATACTAATGTTGGCAGAAAAGTATATGAAAAATCCACAAAAAATATTCATAGATTCCGATGATCTAAGTGGAGAGGGAATAGAACAAGCATTTCTTGTAATAAAAGATAGAGAAAAAACAGATTACTTGTTTAAATTTATAAAAGAAAATGGTGCTGGTCAAGCAATAGTTTTCTGTTCTACAAAAGATAGAACAAGAAGAGTTGCTCATGAACTAGAGCAAGGAAGATTCAACGTAGTTTCAATTCAAGGCGACATGTCCCAATTTAGAAGAGATAAAGCAATGTACATGTTTAAAAAAGGCAAAGCAGACATTTTGGTGGCTACTGACGTAGCAGCTAGAGGTATAGATGTCCCAAAAGTTGCACTAGTGATAAACTATGATGTTCCAAATCAAGACATGGTATATTTCCATAGGATTGGAAGAACCGCAAGAGCAGGAGAAAAAGGTAGGGCAATCACTTTGGTATCATATTCTTCAATTGGTGATTTCAAGGCAATATCACGTCAAACTAAGGTTCAGATGATAGATCTAAACAAAGAGCTAGGCATTGTAGTCAATATTCCTGATCCATTGAAGAGAGAAGTAAGTCATAGGAGAGGTTTCGGTAGATCTGGTGGAGGCGGTGGTGGCTATGGTAGATCTGGTGGAGGTTATGGTAGATCTGGTGGAGGCGGTGGTGGCTATGGTAGAAGTGATGATAGACGGGATGATAGAAGGGGCGATCGTCGACGAACTGACGATAAGAAATACTATGGTCTAAGAAGTCGCTGGTAAGAAACCGTTCAATATATTTAGGGATTCAGAATTTTATAATGCATGGATAAAGCAAAACCAGTAGATTCTAAGAACTGGGAAAAAGAAGTCATGGCTTCTTCGATTCCTGTGTTTGTAGATTTTTGGGCTGAATGGTGTGGCCCATGCAGGATGGTAAGTCCTGTAATAGAAGAACTAGCAAGTGAATATGCAGGAAAGATCAACTTTGTGAAGGTTAACGTTGATGAAAACAACGAGCTTGCATCAAAGTATAATGTCTTTAGTATACCGACTCTTGCATTATTCAGTAAAGGTCAGATTGTAGCACAACAGGTAGGTGCTGCATCGAAGGGATCCTATAAAAATATGATAGATAGTGCTCTATCAAAAATCTAAATCTTATCTTCTTTTTTCAATCTAAAATAATTAATACCGGTCAGAGAAACAATCCACATGTCATTTGGAGATATTGATACTCTAAACCTTCTATTTGATAAACTACAAAATCTACTAAATGATACCCAAGGATACTATGAATCATTTCTTGATGCTAATACAATGTACAAACAAGGAAAGCTGACAGACAAGGAATTTTTTGAGAAACTAGGTGATTATGTTGTATCATATTCATCATTAGAATTTTTATCTGTCAAAGTAATCTTTGAGTTAAAGAAATCACTTGATAAAATATCACGCGGTCGTACTTCTGGTTCAACTATGGTAAGTCCAATGCCTCCAGGTATGGGACAGCAAGCATCAACTTTACCAGGACTTGGTCAACCTCCATCTATTATCTCAGCTGCTGCAGCTTTCTCAACACCTGGCATTCTACCACCCCCAGATCCTGCACTCATGCCAAAACAAAGTTCAGCTAGCGGTCTTGCATGCAATTCTTGTGGGTCTGCTGTAAAAGATAATGCAAAATTTTGTCCCAAGTGCGGAAATAAGATTTAGTAATAAAAGAAAAATTCTACTATTGGAATTAATCTTGATTTGCACCGCATTCAGTACAGAATTTTGCAATCAATGATAATTTTGAGCCACACTCTGAACAAAATTTTGAATCTGAATCAGTCTGAGTGTTTACACTACCGTAAAGACCACCCATGGATTTCATAGCTCCTGTTGGTACAAACTTGTCATCATCTACTAATGGAGTTGGAGCAAAATCTTTCTCTTCCACAAAATTCATAATTCTAGGCATCTGCTGTCCTGGATTTTTTGAATCAGGTACCATGTCGCCTAACCACAATGCAAATCTGGTTAATGTAAGCTCAGGTGTTGAAAAAGTCAATGTATGACTAGACATGTAATCATCAGCTGCTGTCTTACCGTTGAATACTTTCATCAAATGCACTAATTGGAATAGATGTATATTGTTTTTTATTTAATTTATGGACATCCATTACAACCATTAGTAATAGCACCTGCAAAACTAGCTCCTTTGATATTTGCACCTTTGAGATTGGCATCTGAGAGATCAATACCTGAGAGAACAACACCATTAAGATTGGCACCCATCAAGTTTGCTCCTTTCAAATTGGTCCCTTGGAGTACGGCTCCATGCAAATCTGCATCTTGGAGATTGGCATTGGAAAGATCAATTCCTTGCATGTTGGCTCCAGACAAATTTGTACCTTGTAAATCAACCCCCGATAGACTGATGCCTTGTATGTTGATACCCGAAAGGTTTGCACCTTTTAGGTTTGAAGTTGATAATACTGTGATAGTAGTCTGATCTGATATACTGGCGTAAAAGTTGGGAGCGCCAGAATATGATGCAGAGATATGATGTGAACCTACTGACAGTGAAGATATGCTAAAGGTAGCTTGACCCCCGAAAATTGTTACTGGCCTTCCTGTTACGGTATCATCAATGTAGAATTGTACTGTGCCATAGTCGGGTGTTGGTAATATTGTTGCGGTAAATGTTACTAATAGACCAGATATCGTAGATGAAGAACTTGACATTATTGATGTAGTTGTTGATACTACTGGAGGAGTAAATGTTATCAAAGGACCGGATGATGTAGATGAAGAACTTGTTGGTATTGTAGTTGCATTGTTTGACATTGGTTTTAAACATGGAACTAAAATTGCCCAACCATGGGGAACTTCTCCAACATAGCACTGGTATTTGCCCGATGGATCATAAAGATCTGTAACATATTTCCAGTTTTTGTCAGCAGAAGATGATATGAAAAATCCAGAGGCAATATTTGAAATAACAATTATCATTACAGCAAAAAAAATCAATCTAAAAAGTAGTGATTTTTTCTTGTCAAATTGTCTAACAACGAGTATGAATAAAAATACAATTGCAAATGACATGAATCTCTCTGCCATTCCTCCTCTGACTATTACAGACCAAAACAATGTAGCAGTTACACAACATAAAACGAAAATTTCAAATTTCAATCCATTTCTAATGGAATTCAATAAAATAAATGCAATTACTCCAATCGGTATGAGATACATCCACTCTCCAGAATATTGGAAAATGTTGTAATAGAAGACCTTGATTACACTTGCAGAAAATATCTGAATTGTTGATCTAACAATATCTGTACTAACCTGAACAATGGGGGACTTGAATTGTTGAGAATAATTAAAGTATAAAAGTAATGTTTGTAATAATAGTAGACTTGTTGGTATTGCATAGCTAATTATTGTAATTATTTCTCCCCTTTTTTTCCTAATCTCACGAATTATGACATAAATTAATGCAGGAAGAAAAACGATTGAAAAGGCAGAAGACAGAAATGATGCGGAACAGAAAAATGCATAGAGATACTTTTTCTTCTTTGACTGTTTTTGATACTCTTCATATCTAAATAATAACAATAGTGTAAATAGCATTGTGAATATGTTCAAAAACCATTGGATGCTTGAAATGTTTGAATAGATTTCACTCATGCCTGGAGCTGCTATGATGAATAAAGAACAAAGAGCTCGCAGCGTATCGTTTTTTATTATAAATCGGAATTGTTTGGTAGAAAAAAATACTGCGCAAAGTGTTGCAATAATTATTGCGGCAATATTCATTGCTAGGTTGACATTGGCAATGCCAAACAAGTATAGAGAAAAAATTGTTACAAGTCTTGGAATGAAATGCAAGTAAAAGTTGTAAACAACAAAAATACTTCCCCACGAATATTGAATAGCTTCTCTCAAAAGAACATCAACATCTTCAACCCTGCCCGGTTGAATCAACACAAAGATTGATTTTCTCAAAATGAAAAGTGTAATACCTGACAAAAATAGAATAGGTAAAAACCATCTTGACTCCACATTCTCAGAAAAAATTGTGCGCATTTTACTACTCAAATTAACTGAGTTCTGACAGATCCTCCCTTAAGCTTATCGGGCATCTGTAAAAATTTTCCAATTTCTTAATTTATGAAATACATATAGCAAAAAAAATTATGGCAAAATGGTACCTATTTTGATTTGAAGATGTAGTGAACCGTAAACCAATTTGCACCGACAGATGAGGTGGACCGAGGGGGATTTGAACCCCCGACATCCGCGTTGCGAACGCGGCATCACTACCCCTAGACTACCGGCCCTTTTGTTATCAAGAATAGTATCTGCTTTTATTCATTTACTCAAAGAATAATACTAGGTTTTCAAGCAAAATTCCTGATGACTGTTGATGCTGTGATTACGGGGTCACACGTTATTCTTCAAAATGGAATGGTAGACAAAAACATTGTAATTGATGAAGGTAAAATTGTTGCTTTGACAAATGATATTCCACAATGTGATGTTAAAATAAAAGGAGACGGTCTTGTTTCTCTTCCAGGAGCAATTGATCCTCATGTACATTATGGAGTTTATTCTCCAATTGATGAAGCTGCCATTACTGAATCAAAAGTTGCAGCAATAGGTGGAGTAACTACAATGATGAGAATGCTCAGGCTAAGTGGTTCATACAAGAAAAATCTAGAATCTCATCTTACTGCAAGCTCAAAAGCTCATTATGTTGATTATTCTATTCATGCATCCATACTTCATAAAAATCAGATTGATGAAATGGAATTTTGTAAAAGCAAAGGAATCAACTCGTTTAAAATATACATGAATCTTGGGGATGAAGTAGGCCATATCTATATGGACATGCAACCTGGAGAAAAATCTCTCAGGGAAGAAAGAGTGGAGATGACAAAGGAGATGATTGAAAAAATAATTGCCAAAGCATCTTCTCTAAATTGTACAGTTTTAGTTCATGCAGAAGATTATCAAATATGCTCTTGTGGAATCAAGACTGCAAAAGAGAAAAAAATGGATGGATTAGCAGCATGGTCGCAAAGTAGACCTGTTGAATCTGAGGTCAAGTCAATCAAGACTGCATCTGAATTTGCAAGAAAATATGGTTGTTCTATCTATTTTGTACATATTGGATCAAAAGCAGCTATTGATACAATCTATGAAGAAAAGAAAAATGGAACAAAAATACACATTGAAACATGTCCACATTATCTTACATTATCACATGAATCTCAACAAGGCTACCTTGCTAAAGTCATGCCACCCATACGTTCTTCTCAAGACATGGAATATGTATGGAAGGAAATACAACGTAGCAGAATAGATTCTATAGGATCTGATCATGTAGCAAACCGTCTAAAACTAAAAGTTGGAGGAGAAACTGTATGGGATGCTCTTGCTGGATTTCCAGGGATTGGTACGATGGTGCCTATTTTATTAAGTGAAGGAGTAAACAAAGGAAAAATCAATCTTCAACAATTATCTAATATGACCAGCTTCAATACTGCACAAATATTTGGCATGTATCCAAAAAAAGGAATCATCCAAAAAGGTTCTGACGCAGACATTGTTTTAGTAGATCTAAAAAAGGAAGCCAAAGTTTCTGCCCAAACTCTTGATGGTTTTTCTGATTATAGTGTTTACGAGGGCTGGAATCTAAAAGGGTGGCCTGTAAAGACTATGGTAAGAGGAAACATTGTTGCTGAAGACTTCAAAATGATTGAAAAACCAGGCTATGGTAAATTTGTTTCAAGACCTGTATTATCGTAAAACTTCATATTTGCCATTTTCTTTTGCTTTGTAAATTATATCTGGCTTTGGAAATATTCCAACTTCAATTACTCCTGGAATTTCTATTATTTTTGTTGCAAGTTCCCTTGGATTTGATATTTCACCAAAATCACAATCAAGTATGATGTTTCCATTTTCAGTAACAAAAGGATAACCGCGTTCTAATAATCTGACATGTGGTTTTCCTCCATATTTTCGAATTTGAATTGCAGCAGTATTTCTTGCAAAAGGATGGACCTCTACAGGAACACTTCGTTTTAGTTTCTTTACAAACTTTGATTCATCAGCAATTATTACAACTTTTTTTGCCATGCTTATCAAAATCTTTTCTCGTAAAAGAGCTCCCCCGCCACCTTTTATCATATTTCCTTTAGTATCTATTTGATCTGCACCATCGAAAACTAGGTCGATATGATCAATTTGGTCTGCTTCTATTATCGGGATCCCGCCCTTTTCAGCTTCCATTTTAATTTGTAGGGATGTCGGTACTGCTTTGACTGTGAATTTATTTTTTTTAATATGTGATGATAGCAATCTCACTATGGCAGTTGCAGCTCTTCCACTTCCAAGTCCTATGACATAATTCGCTTTTACCATTTTTAAGGCCTGATGTGATAATGCCTCAATGGCATCATCTGATGTCAATTATTCTACCTCTACTTGCTCAAGTTTTGATAATGCTTTCATTATTTCGCTTTTTATTTTATCTAAATCCTTGTCATCATCTTCCAATTTCTCTTCTTCAGGTATCTTGATTGCTGCTGGAAGCTGAATTTTCTTTTCTGGTTCTTGTTGTACAACTTCAGGTTTTGGTAGTTCTAGAATTTTTTCTCTTATTTCATGAATATTTGATTGTGGTATCAAAACTGATTCCTGAATTACTTCTGACTCTATCAATTTATCTAGAATTTGTGGTTCTAGCTGAGTAGAAGGTCTGATTAGATCTGCAGGGAATTGTGGGACCTTGTTTGTTATCTCTGTTAAAGTGCTAAGCTCAACCATTCTATGCTTTTCATACATTGGAACCTCGATAGGGGGTAACCACTCCTGTGTTTTCTCTTCTTGAATCTCTGATATGACACTTTGAGTTTCTATTTCGTTTTGAATCTGTACTTTTTGTTTTTGGACTTGAATATTTTCTATTTGAGTTTCTAATTTGGACTCGTTCTTCTTAGTTTGAATTTTCTCTAATACTTCAATTGGTTTTTCTACTTGTTTTGTTTGAGTAATTGTACTAATTGTAATCTTTGCAGAAATTTCATGTAGCCTCTGATCTAATTGTGAAAGTCTGCTATCCATTAATGATATCAAACTATCACCTACTGGACCAAAATCAGGATACTTGCTTGCTAATTCAAGTTTTTCAATCTTGGAAATAACAGTTCCAAGCTGATGCTGATAACGAAGTAAAAGTTTGTCTTTTTGAATCATTGAGACTTGTGATTCTTGTTGATGAAGTCTTGCAATGGTCTTTGATAGTATTTCTTTTTCCATTCTAAGTGAATGTAATTGATTTGTAATGGCAGAATTGATAGTTGGAGTTTGTTTAGTGCGTTTTATTTTTGGAACCTTGTCAAGTGCTACTGCGGTGCAGGCACCTGCGACAGAGCTAAACATTAGCACTATTTCTTCCATTTACGTATACCATTTGATCCAGTTGTATTTTCTTATCTTAGCCTCTGGATAACCACAACTACCACATCTTTTGTGTCTTACATGATAAGAATTCTTTCCACATCTTCTACATCTGATGTGTACGTGCTTTCGTGTAAAGCCTCCCATTGAGGTAGTACCCTTAGTCATAATACACTCACTTTGGTGGAGGAGATATGATAACTACGTTGTCTCCTCGGACAACTATGGTTCCAAGACTCTTCGTCTCTCCTTCTGAAGGGATCTCTTCTGAAGATTCAAGTAGCAGGTTCATGTGTTGATCAAAACCATGAAGATTGCCTCTTATCACTTTACCGCCTTTCAGCTTGATAAGGACAACCTTGTTTAGGCTTTCATCAAGTACTTTTACTGCCATATCTACTGACATCTATTTCACTTATTACACACTCTATGGAGGGTATATATTAAAATTTCATTGGTGTAATCTTCAACCTGTTCCAGTAAGGCAAGTTTGACTCTTTTTTACAATATTTGCGATTATTTCGCCTAAAATGATTTTTCCATCTTTTATAGTAGCTTTAGTCGGATCTCCCCAAATGCCATTTTTTGTTACTGAAATAAACGACTTGTTTGCTCTTTTGTTTAGTAGATTCAATTTCTTTTTTGACAAATTATCAGGAATCAGTCCCTTTTTGGCTTTATTCATGAGTACTTTATCTGAAATTGCCAACATTATTGATGTTTCAACAAATCCTGCATGATCAAACTTCCTTTTCATAAAATGCCAATATGAATAGACAAAAATGTGTTGTCTGATACCTGTTTTCTTGAAGACTTTGTTTTGTAGTTTTTTTAAGGCATCCTGATTTCCATGATGCCCATTAAGAATAATGACTGTATTGATATGATTTTTTGATAATGATATGCATAATTCAATCAAAATTTTCTGTAATGTGGAAGTTGATATACTCATATTGAAAAATGGGTGATGCTCAAAAGATACCCCATATTGAAGAGTAGGTAATAGCAAAAACCCATTTTTATCTGAGACCTGTTTTGCAATATGTGAGACTATATCCGAGTCAGTGGATACGGGAAGATGAGGACCATGTTGTTCAATTGATCCAACTGGGATTAAAGCAACTATTTTCCTTTTTGTCAGTTTGAGAATATCGGTATTTGTAAGGTCTCGTACTATCATCTAGATCTCTTGGGTTTCACATGTACCTTGCCCCAATATACTTCTAATCTTCCATCTAGATGCATTTTTACAGCTTCTAAAAGTGTTGTAGCTTCTAACTTTTGACCTTTCTTTTTCAAGGATTCTAGAGTTTCGTTCTCATCTATAGAAAAAGCATCTTGAAAAATTATGGGGCCTTGATCTAGATCTTCAGTTACATAGTGTGAAGTACATCCAACAATTTTTGCACCGCGCTCATAAGCTTGAACATATGCAAAGGCACCTGGAAATGCAGGTAAAAGTGATGGATGTATGTTAATAATTCTATTAGGATACCTCCATACAAAGTTAGGTGAAAGTATTCGCATGTATCTTGCAAGTACTATTAGATCAACATCAAATTTTTTTATGGTAGAAATTATTTTTTCTTCTGCCTCTAACTGATCTTTTTCATCTATCACAACAAATGGAATCTTTTCCTTCTTTGCAAGTGATGATAAAGTATTTTCTGTGCCTATTAGCACTACAATTTCTCCTCTTATCTTACCTTTTCCTCTTGCATCAAGAATAGCTTGTAGACAATGGGACTCTTTTGTTACAAGTACTGCCACTCTTTTTCTTTTTGATATTTCATAATGAATATTAACTTCCATCTTGAGTTTTTTTGCCAAGTTCTCTGCTTCTTTATTGAATTTTGCCATGTCTATCTTCTTTACAAAAGATGCTTCCAAATACATTCCAAAAAGTCCCTTTACGACATTTTGGTTAATCTTCTCTATGTTACCATTATTTTGAAAAATGAAATTAGTAAAACCTGCTACTACACCTTCATGGTCTTTTCCAACTACAACAAGTTCTACTATTGTCTTATCCATTCTAATTGTTAGACATACTGCACTTATTAATACTTAAATAGCCTTTTGAAATATGACGTATTGTAAGAATGCTAGTCCAACTAGATATCCTAAATCTGTAATGTGTTGTTGAATGATAGATAGAAGTTTTTTAAATTTTGACTTAAATGAGGAAAAATAATGGATAAACCAAAAAGTTCTCACAGGGCACATAATAGGGGAAATAGTTATGATCATAACAATCCTATAAAAATTTGTAAAGTGTGTTCAACAATTGGTGATTGGCACTGTTATGAATGCTCAAATAACTTTTGTAGTGTTCATTTTCGCAATCACAAAGAAATGCAACTTTGTATAATTCATTAAGTGCGGGAGGTGGGATTCGAACCCACGAACTCCTAAAAGACAGGGTCCTAAGCCCTGCGCCTTTGACCAGGCTTGGCAACTCCCGCATGCACCATGACTTTTAAGACAAATTTATCTATTGTTGATGGTCTGTATGGCGAAATTATTTGGAACTAATGGTATCAGAGGGGTATTTGGAGAAGGTATTACACTTGAGTTTATCTCTGAAATTACTCTATCACTTGCAAATCTTTTCAAAAAAGGACCGATTTTAGTAGGTTATGATGGACGGGAATCTAGTGTCATTATATCAAAAATAGTAATAGCTGCACTAAGCTCTGCTGGTCTAGATTCTACAGTTTGTGGTTTAGTTCCTACACCTTGTTTGCAATTTGCTACAAAGCAACTTGGTTACAATGGAGGAATTATGATTACTGCATCCCACAATCCGCCGCAATATAATGGAATAAAGGTCACTGCAAGAGATGGAATTGAGATCTCAAGACAGGATGAACTCAAGGTGGAAGAATTCTATTTTAAGAAAAAATGGAAAATTTCAAATAAATTTGGCTCAATCAAAAATGAACCAAAAACTATCAACACGTATCTTTCTGGAATTAAAAAACATGTCAACATAAAAAAAATCAAATCAAGAAATCTTAAAGTAATACTAGATCTTGGTAATGGCGCCCAAGCAGTAACAGCTCCTATTCTATGTAGAGATCTAGGATGTAAGGTAGTTTTAATAAATGAAAAAATAGATGGAACTTTTCCAGGAAGAGGATCAGAGCCAACACTTCAAAATCTAGATAAACTCTCAAGTATGGTGATTAAATCAAAAGCTGATTTTGGAATAGCATTTGATGGGGATGGAGATAGAAGTATTTTTTGTGATGAGAAAGGAAAAATTCTCACAGGTGATAAATCAGCATTACTTTTATCCAAATATCTTTTAGAAAAATATCCAAAGTCCAAGATAATTACTTCAGTTAATTCTACATATGTGATAGAAAAAATAGCATCAAATTCAGGGTCTAAAGTACTACGAACTAAAGTTGGTAGTGTTGAGGTTTCGCGTAAGATGATACAAGAAAATGCATTAATTGGTTTTGAAGAAAATGGTGGCTTCATGTATGGTAAACATAATCATGTAAGAGATGGTTCTATGACCATGGCTATCTTAATTGATCTTTTAGCAAATAGTGCAAACTCTTTGTCACAAGAGATGGATGCATTACCGCCATCGTTTACAACAAAAGGAAAAATAGAATGTTCAAAAGATAATTTTAAAAAAATACTTGAAATTCTAAAAGCAGAACCTTACAAAAAAGATCTTACTGATGGAATCAAATTATTTCTAGACAAGTCAAGCTGGGTTATGGTAAGATTGAGCGGTACTGAACCAATAGCTAGAATCTATGCTGAATCCTCCTCACAATCTAGATTGGATGATATTTTTGCAAAATACCTACAAAAAGTAAAGACTACAGCTGACAGATAACACTTTTAAAACCAATTGAAAACACAGAAAGAATGGAAATGATCCCAATGGGTGATACATCTGGCTAAGGCTTATTACGTAAAGTTTCAGGTGCCCACTGACTTGGTTAGCCCAATCTATGAAGCTATAAGAGTTGCACAACAAAGTGGCAAAGTAAAGAAAGGTACCAACGAAGTTACAAAAGCAATCGAAAGAGGAATAAGTAAACTGGTGATTATTGCAGAAGATGTAGAACCACCAGAGGTAGTTGCTCACCTTCCTATACTGTGTGAGGAACACGGAATTCCATATGGCTTTGTTCCAAGTAGACAGGAGCTCGGAAAGTCTTTGGGAATTGATGTTACCTCTGCCGCTGCTGCGATATTGGATTCGGGAGATGCTCAACATATAGTAGACCAAATTGTGGCATCATTGTCGCAGATAAAAGGTGGTCAAGCTAGCAAATGAGTACTGAAGTTCCAACCTCCGCTGAAGTTATACAAATAGTGGGAAGAACCGGAATTGCTGGAGAAGTTATTCAAGTGCGAGTAAAAATTCTAGATGGTAAAGATAGAGGCAGAATTCTAACAAGAAACGTAAAAGGTTCTGTCAGAATGTCAGACATTCTCATATTGAGAGAGACAGAACGTGAAGCGAGAAAGATAAAGTGATAAAAATTGAGTGTTCTTGTTAAGCCTTGCAGTTTTTGTAATAGACCAGTAGCAAAGGGTTCTGGTACTATGCTTGTAAAAAATGACGGTTCAGTATTTTGGTTCTGTTCTTCAAAATGCAAGAAGAATATGCTAATCCTGAAACGTGATCCAAGAAGACTAAAGTGGACCAACAAATACGTCAAGGGCGGAATAAAGGTCAAAAAATAAAATGACTGAGCAAACACTTTTCATAGTAAAACCTGACGGTGTAGAAAGAAAATTAGTGGGAGATATTATTTCTAGATTTGAGCATAGAGGATTTCATATAATGAAATTGAAAATGTTTACTTTCACAAAACAAATGGCAGAAGAATTCTATTCTGCTCATAACACAAAACCATTCTTTGGAGAGTTGGTCTCTTTTATCACATCAGGAAATGTTGTTGCTACTATAATTGAGGGAAATAATGCGATTGCAACTACAAGGATGATGATAGGTTCAACAAAATCATTTGATGCCACACCAGGAACAATAAGAGGAGACTTTGGACTAGGTATATCTGATAACATAATCCATGCTTCTGATTCCAAAGAAAGTTTTGAAAAAGAAATAGCTGTGGTATTCAAGTGAAAGCGGTTGCAAATACGACAGCCTATAGTCGCAGTTCTAGGTCACGTAGACTCTGGTAAAACATCTCTCTTAGATAAGATAAGAGGTACGGGTGTACAAGCAAGAGAAGCTGGAGGAATTACACAACATATTGGTGCAAGTTTTCTTCCGACTGAAACATTAAAGAAAGTTTGTGGACCTCTTTTTGCAAAAATGGGAGGAGCAAATCAAGAAATTCCAGGTTTACTTGTTATTGATACACCTGGACATGAAATATTTACAAATCTTAGAGCGAGAGGAGGCTCTGCTGCTGATATTGCAATTCTTGTTGTGGATGTAAACCGAGGATTTCAACCACAAACTAATGAAAGTCTCAAAATCTTACAGAGCAGAAAAGTTCCATTTGTTATAGCTTTGAATAAAGTGGATATGGTTTCTGGGTGGAAAAAAAATCCTACAACTAAATTTATTACACAATCTGTTAAAGAACAAGATCCATTTGTCCAGACTGCACTTGATGAGTTATTGTATAATGTAGTGGGCACATTATCTGTTCTAGGATATAACTCGGAGGCATTTTACAGAGTAAAAGATTTCTTAAAAGAAGTTGCGATAGTACCAGTTAGTGCCAGAAGTGGAGAAGGTATGCCAGAGTTACTTGCAGTATTGGTAGGACTTACACAACAATACATGCAAAAAAAATTGGAACAGGCTGAAAAACCAACAAGAGGCATAGTTCTTGAGGTAAAGGAAGAGATTGGTCTTGGCATGACTGCTAACATTATCTTAATTGACGGTACTCTAAGAAAGGGCGACTCTATACTAGTTGCCAAGAGAGACTCTGTAATAATTACAAAACCAAAAGCAATACTCCTTCCAAAACCTCTTGATGAGATGCGTGATCCTAGAGATAAATTCAGACCTGTAAATGAAGTAGATGCAGCTGCTGGCATAAAAATTGCATCACCAGATTTAGAGGGAGTACTTCCAGGAAGTCCTGTATATGCAACTACTGATGAATCAAAGATTGAGGAATTCAAAAAATTAATCGAGTCTGAGATGAAATCAGTATTTATCAAAACTGATACAAAAGGAGTAATTCTAAAATGTGATACTATAGGATCTCTTGAGGCCTTGACTGAAATGTTAAAAAAACAAAACGTGACTATATCGATGGCAGACATAGGACCAGTTACAAGACGAGATGTAATGGAGGCGCTAGCCGTAAAAGAACATGATAGACATTTAGGAGTAATAATAGCATTTAATGTTAAAGTTTTACAAGATGCCCAAGAAGAAGCAGAATCTAACCATATCAAGATTTTTCATGATCAAGTAATCTATAGTCTGATTGATAATTATACTAATTGGGTTCAAGATGATACTGCAAATGCAGAAAATGCTATTTTTCAAGAACTTACACCTGTTGCTAAATTTACATTTCTTAAAGGCTATGTATTCAGAAAAAATAATCCTGCAGTTTTTGGAGTACAGGTAGATGCAGGTGTTCTAAAACAAAAAGTATCTGTTATGAATAAAGCGGGTAGAAAGGTTGGTACGATACATCAGTTACAAGACAACGGAAAAAATGTTGATGTTGCAAAAAAAGGTCAGGAGGTTGCAGTTTCAATTCAAAATGTAACCGTGGGTAGACAAATATCTGAAGAAGAAGTTTTCTATTCTTTTCCACCATCTCCAGAAGCAAAATTGTTGCTAAAAACATTCTCTCATAAGCTTAGTCCTGAAGAATTTCAAGTCTTACGAGAAATAATTGAAATTCAGAGAAAGGTTAATCCGCTTTATGCTTACTAGGCGTATTTCTGAGCAAGCATGTGAAGACCTGGTTCTCCTATTGCTCCCATAGCCTTGTCAATAGGTTCACCATTGTTGAAAACAATGAATGTGGGAATTGAATATACTCCATATCTTTGAGATATGCCAGGTGCATCATCTACATTTAGACGTGCAAATCTCACAGTCTTGTATTTTTTTGCAATTCTCTCAAAAATAGGCAACATGAACTGACATGGACCACACCATGTAGCCCAAAAATCCACAATTACTGGTGTATCACCAACTATGGCTTTGTCAAAATTAGAATCAGTAAGTTCTAGAATCTCTTGTTCTTTACGAGATTTCATTTCCTCTAATTTCTTTTTCATAATTTTCTCTAATTCTTCGTCTACCAAATCTGATTAATAATAGATAAAAGCTCTTTAATAATTTAGCCTAGAGATCAAGAATGAATCGCATCAAAACTGGTTTCTCATCTTTAATTTCCATGAGATGATATGTTGGTGCCTTTATTTCCATCTTAAAATGGTGTTTTTCAAAATTAATTTCTTCTCCACTAATTTTTGCTAAAATATGATATTTTCCATTTTTTGTTATCTTTACGTTAAATATTTTTCCTACAAATCCATCTGTTATGGTAAGAATGATTATCTCCTCAAGCCAGCTATATAGTAACCCTTTCAGGTCATCTGCACTAACTTCTAATTTTCTATCCTCTTTATTCTCTACTGAGTTGATATCTACAATTGTGTCTACCACAGATATGCCTGCATTAGCAAAGGCTTCATCAGTTGTATTTCCAACTACTTCGATAAATGCATCTGTCATATGATCCAGATATCGGTATGCCATGGATTGGTGGGTCTAAAGTACACTATTAATTTATTCTAACCATGATTTTTTGCAATCAGAAAGTCTAAATGCATTGGAAAAAGAATGAGTTTTGAAATTGGAACTACCACGCGGTATGCGAGATATAGAACCCAAGGAATCTTCTGAAATTGAATTTGTACGACAGAAATTTATTGAGACCTCAAATTTGTTTGGTTTTCAGTTTATGGAATCTTCTCCAATTGAATTACTATCAGTGATAGAAACAAAGAGTGGTCCATCAATAAAAAATGAAATTTATTATTTTACTGACAAAGGAAATCGTGAAGTAGCACTACGTTTTGATTTTACAATCGGTCTAACACGTTATGCTGCATCTCAAAAATCAATGAGATTGCCTGCTAAAATCTCAACATTTGGTGGTGTATGGCGTTATGATGAACCACAAAAGGGCAGATACAGATTCTTTCATCAATGGGATATAGAGATCTATGGGGAACCAAACATCGAATCAGATGCTGAAATAATTGATTTTACATCTAAATTTCTTACAAAATTAGGACTCGAAAATATTGTAATTGATATCTGTGATAGAGAACTTATTGAATCGTATGTTAGAAGTATATTCAAATCTGACTCTTCTGCTGTAATTGGTGATATTCTAAGGGCTGTTGATAAGATTCAAAAAAAGAGAAGACAGGATATAATTAATGAATACAAAGAAAAGGGATACTCAGTACCTGCACTAGAGCAAATTCTCAAATTTTCTGAAATTAAGGGATTGCCTGAAGAAATTGAAAAAGAAGTTGATGTCAGTCAACTAAAAAATTGGGACAAGATCTTGCAATTGTTTGATACTTTAAAAAATCGCGGTGTTGATAATGTTAGAATAAACTTTGGAATAGTACGAGGTCTTGACTATTATTCCGGAATAGTTTTTGAGGTATTTGAAAACAATGATGTAGGTGCACTTGTAGGGGGTGGAAGATATGATGCACTGACTAAAGCCTTCGGAAGAAATGATCTTGGTGCTACAGGCGCAGCTGGAGGAGTAGAGCGAATTGTTCTATTGTTGGAGAAACAGAATGTAAACATACTATCTAAAGAAGATCG
>Ga0209415_10003897_pt1 | contig 27585 bp, 21 predicted proteins | sample PeaSoiSIISIP2007_FD_187696 | JGI IMG/M metagenome (GOLD analysis project Ga0209415, IMG submission 187696) | Peat soil microbial communities from Weissenstadt, Germany - SII-SIP-2007 (SPAdes) (version 2) | ecosystem: Environmental > Terrestrial > Soil > Wetlands > Peat | place: Germany... | reverse complement strand
CCTGGTGGGGATCGGGGCGGGGGGTTGGGTCGGCGGAGGGTGGCGCTGCGGTCACGAACGGAACAAGAACACAGGTGTAGGAGTGGTGTCAAGGAATATTTTCAGGCAGGGTGGGTCGGTTCGAACGTCACCTGCCTAGCCGAGGCAGTGGTAGCTGGATCGCACGGCCTGAACGGCCGGAGTCGACCCAAAGCGGCGGTAGGGTGACCGCGGCGGCTACAGCCGGAATCGACCTATTGCGGACATTCACCTGAGGCTCCGCGAGTCGCTAAGACGAAACGGTGTTCGTGGCGGTGTTCGGCGGTTTAGGCGACGTGCTAGGGTCCAGGGGCGGAAGGTACTAGGAGATATGGGCAATGCTGACAGAAGAGATCGTCAAGGGGCAACGGCTCGTCAGAACCGATGCATACCAGATGTCGGTCGGCGAAATTGTCGGTATGTACGACAATCGTGAAATAATCATCGATCCGGAGTTCCAGCGGCTTTTCCGCTGGGACATTGGCCAGAAGTCGAAGCTGATAGAATCTCTACTGCTTGGCATTCCTCTCCCCTCCATCTTCGTCTTTGAGAAGGATAACGGCAGTTGGGAATTAATAGATGGGCTCCAGCGCATTTCAACAATCTTGGAATTCATGGGGAAGCTTCGAGGCCCCGAGGGTAAGATGCAGCCACCGTCCGCGCTCGAGGCCACTAAATACCTTCCGTCTCTCCACAATGCGGTATGGGAGCGCTCTGACAAGGTGCCAGACCTTCCACTCGAGGACCAGAATGAGATCGACAAGAGCCAACAACTATCAGTCCGGAGGGCAAGGATCGGCGTGGAGATTCTAAAACGACCCAGCGACGATCAAACTAAGTTCGATCTCTTCCAGAGGCTTAATGCTGGTGGTACTCAGGCCAACGCGCAGGAGCTCCGGAACTGCATCATTTTGATGGTCAACGGCAAGTACTACCGAGCGGTTAAAGCGGCGGCTGAGCAAACATCCTTTCAGACTGTTGTCTCGGTTACGGAAGACCAGATCGAACGGCAGCGGCACATGGAGTTCGCGGTCCGATTCTTGGTGCATACCTACGTTCCGTACGACGGCACATTGGACGTCGAGGAATACATAGACGATGGCATCGTCGAGCTGGCGCGCGCGAGTGACGGTAGCCTTGCAGCAGACCTGGTCAACCGGACATTTGAGTTGCTAGACAGTGTGGCGGGCAAGGATGCACTGCGGCGGTTCGAGGACGGGCATCACATTGGGAAGGTTGGGCTCGTAGGACTTGAAGGCATCGCGGTCGGTGTAGCCAAGAACCTCGCCGCAATTTTGGATCTTCCGACGCCGCAGGACTTTGTGCGCGATAGGATACGGAGGTTCTGGAGCCAACCGCAGACAGCGAACTTTACTTCCCCTGGGCTTCGCGGCACGACGCGTATCCAACGAACAGTCCCGTTCGGCGAGGCTTGGTTCCGCCCATGAGCAAGCCTTACTCGGAGGCAGACTTCTCCTCGCAGATCACCCAAGATAGAGCCTGGCGCCTCAGAGAAATCTCCGATTTGAAGAGTGCCATACTCAGGGCTGACAGCAACCTGCGACGTGTGCTCCTGCGCGCTCTGATCGCCATCTGCTACGCCCATTGGGAGGGTTATGTTCGCTTCGCCGCGCGGAAGTACCTTGAGCATGTGGCGCTTCGTAGATTTCAATATGGCAGTCTTGATCGCCAGTTTCTCCGGAACTTCTTCCTGCCCCGACTGGCGGCTCTCTCGGTGTCTAAGACGGGTATCGCGGAGCGTTGCGCGCTGATCGATGAGATTCTGAATTCGTCGGACTACCGCTTCTCCCGAGTGAACGAGGATCTCGTAAGCACGAGGGCTAATTTGAGTTTCGACGTCTTCACCGACATCTGCATCGTTTGTTGCGTGCCAACTCAATCCTTTGCCGACAAAGCCACCTTCATTGACGTTGTCCTTCTTAGGCGGCGAAATGCGATCGCCCATGGCGAGGATACGCTCGTGGCAATCAACGATCTCGACCAGATTACGAATGAGACAGTGGCAATGATGCGCGCCTTTGGAGACGCCCTTGAAAACCACGTCTACTTAAAGGATTACAAGGCCGCGTAAAAATCTCGGCAGCACCTTCTGCTCCACGCGCAGGGGGACATCCATGTCATCCTTGGCGGGCTGCGTTTCGCGCATAGCCGCGGTTGCTCGTGAAACCGCAGACGACCGCTACCCACTCAGACCTGCGGTAGAACAACTGCGGCTGCCGCCGAGTCCGACCCAAAGCGGATATGCCTCACTGATCGGCGTGCCAGTCTTAGCGGGCTTTGCTGCTCAGACGGTAAGACGCGATCCGGTCTCTGAGCCCAAAGATTCCCACTTGGACATCCGCCGCGTAGGCATTTGCCTTTATCAATCTCTCCAAAGGTAGCGCGCTTCTGATGGATTTCATCTGGATGATGAAATCATCGGCAACAGCTCGTATGGCCCGCAGCACCCCGACCCACATGAGATCAGATGGATTTGCATCGTCGTGACAATTCTCGCTCTCCGCTACGAAAATGAGCCCGGCGATTTCCATCCCAGGATGATGGTCCTTCACCCACTGCACATGATCATGGCCTTTGCTCACGATCGTCTTCGTCAGGAGTTTGGGTCCCTGCTGTAACGTCTTGAGCTCAAACAGCAGGCACACTTTATCTTCCTCATCGATCCATAAAACGTCAGGGCCAGTTCGAAACACATTATCCGGTCGCGTTGCCGAGAAGCCCAGCGCTTCGCCCAATGCTCGGGTGGCTTCTTCATGCTGCGCGGCGGAGCTCCCCGGTACCGCCAGTGGAGCGAACCGTTTGGTAAAGATCCCCATCTCTTTCTCGAAGCGACCGGCGTGATCCTCAGAAAGGAGATTAGACAGGCGAGAGCCCCGCAGCGTCATACGGTGGCCTTCGATTTGCAGCGATCTTGGGCGAGGTAGGAACACCGCTCCGCCCAATCTGGACCTTGCTCTCGCATACTCGGCTGACGCAGCGTCCTGATCACCCGCGAGCTCGTAAAACCAGCCCAGCCAAAGATTGTGCCATCCTGCCAGCCTGGCATCCGCTATCGCTGCTTTATCTGCGGTCTCGGCAAGTGCGGCGGCAGCTGATGCGAAATCTCCCTGCCATGCTTCACGCATTGCGTGGACCTCGGCATTGGCGGCAACAGTCAGCAGCGCGTCCTTCTCTTTAGCCGAAGCCTTCGCCTCGGCGGGTAGTTCCGCATCCACTATACGGTCCCCGTACGTCTTGATCCAATCCGCATTACGCGACATCACCGCGTCCATCACAGTTAGGATCGCCGCGCCACCCCTACCCTTAATCATGTTAATTGAAACCTGCTCACCGAGCAGAAGCTGTTTTTGCAGTAGCTCTGGGAGAAGCGCGCTGTTCTGGGCGTCGCTCAGCCAGTTGTTCAGAGCGCGACCCCGTAGGACAAAGACGCCGTAGTCTTTCCTTCCTCGGTTGATGCGCCCAAACGCCTGGGTGATGCGAGACGCAAGCTTCGTGGCGCCCAGCGACGTCATGGCGCAGTATTCAACCTGAAACCGCTCCATCTGGGTGTAGCCGCTGGGAAGATCATCAATGAGCATAACGCGGCAAGCATCGTCTGGGAGATCGATCCCATCGACTCGCGCGACAAGGACTATGGCTCCGGATGACGCGTGCCTGAATTGCTCCAATTCATCCGAGAAGTCCTGCCTCTTAGGAATGGTCGCCAGCGACTCCCATGAGCGGGCATCTGGGTAACTCCTGCACAGGATGACAAGCTTCTGCTGGCGCTTGATGGCTGCTGCCAGCTTCAGCCCAGTATCATCGTCAGGAACTTGGTTCCCGAACAGAATGCAGCGTTCACCATTACCCGCATCGGTCTCTGGTGCGATTACCACATCCGGGCTCTTGCCAAACGCACGAGCAAATTCGGCTTGCGTTTGCAGCGTCGCCGAGAGGTACACGCGTCGCATGTCCTCTTGCGAGAACGGGTACGTTATGGGCGTGGGTAGGAATGGTGGCGCAATCTCGATCTGCCCACGCGATACCGTGATCGCACAGATCTTGATATGGTCCTTCAGGTGCAGGTACGGAAATAGCAGGTCGGGTAGCTTCTTCAAGTCCATGCCGCGGACGGCTTCCGAAATCGCGTCTGCAACCTCAAGCGTGAGCATGGGGGGCACAATCATAATGCTCGTTGACCGCTGCGTCAGCACTTCCTGATACCCGAACGACTGTCCGGCCTTTGCGAAGACCGGAGTTAGGAGACCGGCAATGTGATCGTATAAATCTTTGTAGTCGGACCTTGAGATCGTAAGTGTGAACGCGTCGCGGATGGCCTTCTCCGCGACGTGTGCATCGTCGAACACAAACTTTGTTACGTTGTGCTTTCTGAATGGACGCTGCGCGTTAAATACCGACGAATATGTTGTGATACAAAACGTCTTCCCCTGCTCAAAGGCAGGGTTATTGAACTTGCTGGAGTGCCACGTAGTCGGAGCTATTCCGAGCTTATTGGCTTCCTTCTCGGTCTGATTCACGAGATCAATCGTGGAGCAAACGTAGACGCACTTGCCGCCCGGCTCGTTTGCCATGGTTTGGGCGATCAGTACCCCCAGCATGGTTTTGCCTGACCCGGTGTTAAGGCTGATAAGTATATCCCGCTTCTTCCGTTCCCTGACCCATTCCAGCAGCGCCTCTCGTTGCCCGCCCCATAGGTCGTTCGGCGTCCCGGCCAAGCTCGGCCGTCTGGCGAACACCTCGAAGGGGTCCGTTGGAGGAGGCTTCGCGGTTAGCTGCGGAATGCTCGAAAAGCTCATATAGTTCCATGACCTAACAGGCCACCATCAGGGGGATGCCAGCCGTGCCAACTGGAGCATAGCTGAAACCCCTCACGACCGTCCAACCGCCACCGTGCCCCGTAGCTGACTTCATGACTGCAAGGGAATGGGCCCTAACTTGCGCACCTATGCCGATGCCCGCTCCCCACCCAAAGCGGCGATAACAGTGTCCACTGGCACGAACCGCCGCATCCGACCCTTTGCACCCATTCGAACTGACCCACTACCCTTCAGGGAAGGTGGCGAGCCGGGGGGCCGGCGGCGGGTTGGCAGGCGAGCCGCTGAATGCTGCGCGCCACACCGCCCGTGCCGCCCGCTTTCGCGATTTCCTGGCTGGTGCCGCGGCTCGGACGGTTTCGCGCCGCGCATCCCGGGATCGCGCTGCGCATCAGCACCAGCCGCGGCCTGAGCAACGTCGCCGAGGACGGTGTGGACGTGGCGGTCCGTCACGGGCTGGGCCGCTACAAGGGGCTGCGGTGCGATCGGATCGCCGCGATCGCCACCATCCCGGTATGCAGCCCCGGCTTTCTGGCCGGCGTGGTGCCCGCCCCGCGCGTTCCAGGCGACCTGGCCCGACCGCCTCTGCTGCACGATGCGGACCGGCAGGAGTGACCGCTGTGGTTCCAGGCGCACGGGGTGACGGATCCCGGCCCTGCCGCATTCGACGGCATCGGCTTCGACGACCAGATCCTGTTGATTCGCGCTGCCGCCGCAGGGCACGGTGTCGCGCTGGTCACCGACACCCTGGCCCGCGCCGAGCTGGATGCCGGCAGCCTGGTCCAAGTGCTCGACGGCGGGTGGCCGCAGGAATTCGCCTATTGGCTGGTGGCGCCGCGCGCCACGGCGGACCAGCCGCCGGTTGCCGCCTTCCGCCCGTGGATCCTCGGCGAGGCGGCCACCGGATGATACCGGTCGCCGCGCGACATCATCTTAACGCTTTCTTGGTTCCATCGCCGTATTCAGCATGCGTTAAGTGATCGCAAGTATCGATGCGACCATCTGCCGCGCCAACGTCCCGGGCCGGTTCGCACTCGGTGACGTGAGCGCTATCCCGGCGCGCTCAAGCTGGTGCTACAGAGCTTCCGAGAAGCGGCAGTGGCGGCGCATGACGTCTCCGGTCTGGCGCATCTCGGCCAGGGGTCGCATTTCGAGCATGCGCCGGACGAAAGGCGTGCCGGTGGTGTAATTCGCCGGCTCCTGGTCGGCAGAACAGGACGGGAATTATGAGCGACGAGCAGGACGAAGAGGCGTTGTTCGACCGGCTGGCAAAGGCCCTGGGAGGGATCCGCCAGAGCACGGGCCCGGCCGGGTCCGGCGGCGCCGAGGGCAGTCCGGCCGGCTCGCCCCGGACCGAGGCCGAGCTGCGCAGCCTGGCCGCCGGCATGGAGGCATTGCGCCAGGGCTTCGAGCGCCAGGACGCTGCTACCCTGCAGCTCCAGGCCGCGGCGGCAAAGAATGAGGCCGACCTTCAGGCATTGCGCCAGGCCGTAGAGGCATTGTCGCGCCGGATGCGGGAGCAGCTCGAGATGCCCGCCAGGTCGTCCACCGGGAGGCCACCCCCGCGGGCCGTGGCACTCATCGGGATTGCGCTCGCCGTGCTGGTCCTGGGCGGCGGTGGCACGGCGGCGTGGATCGCCTCCGGCCGCGAACCCACGATCGGCGCGCTGGCGCACCGGTTCGTCGTGCGGCTCTCCGAGGTCACCGGGATCGACCTGACGGGACCAGGCGATCCGGGCCCATCCGTTCGCGCGGTGGCGCAAGCGACGTCAATTCCCGAGTCGCCGCCGCAGCCGCAGGCCCCTGTTGCGCCCACCGTCTCGGCCGCACCCGTCCTGGCGACTCTGCCGCCGGGAGCCACCGTTGGCCCGCCGACGCCTTCCATTGCACCCCCTTCGCCGGCCCAGCCGCCGACCGCCGCGGCGCCACCGCCGGTCAAGATTGCTGTCGTGGCGCCGCCACTGGCCGAGGCGCTGGCCGCCGCGGCGTCACCGCCGACCCCGATTGCCGCCATGGCGCCGCCGTTGGCTGCAGGCCCGGCCGCTGCGGTGCCGCCGCAGGTCCAGACGCCAGCCGACGCAGCGCCGCCGCCGGCTGGGGCGCCGGCCGCCGTAGCGTCGCCACCGGCCCAGATGGCCGCTGTGATCCCGCTGCTACCGGCGACGCCCACCCCGGCCGCCGCCCCGCCGATTGCCCCATCCGCCGCCCAAGCGTCGGCTGCGGCGTCCCTCGCCGAGTTCTCTCACCCGCCACCAGCGGTCGGCCACGTCGTGCTTCGGGCGACCGCGGATGCCTGGGTCCGGGTGCGGCAGAACGGCGGGGAGGTGTTGCTGACCAGGACCCTGAAAGCGGGCGACACTTGGCCGGTTCCTGCCGAGCCCGATCTGCTTCTGGACGTCGGCAACGTCGATGGCCTCAAGGTGGAGGTGGACGGCGTGCCCACGAGGTTGACTGCTCCCAAGGGCGGCGTGATCCACGACCTTCCACTCGATGCCGATCTGCTTGTCTCGGGGGCCGCGATGCGGTTGGCGCATTGAACTCAGCAGCGACTGCATGACGATTTTGCCATTCCTCGGCTGATGCTGTGCATGGCAATCGGGCGGCACCGGCGATGACGATGATGCCCGGGGACCGCCGCAGACGCATCCTGCTGCCGGCCGGCTGACACCGCGGCGCCAACACGAGGGCCCAAAATGTTCGCAACCCTGCGCGACACCCGGATTTACTTCGATATCGAGGGCGCCGGCCTGGTTCCGGACGGCCCGCGGATGCGCGAGCGGCCGGTGGCGATGCTGGTGCATGGCGGCCCCGGCGGCGACCATTCCGGGTTCAAGCCATCGATGTCGCCGCTCGCGGAGCAAATGCAGCTTGTGCATTTCGACCACCGTGGCCAGGGCCGCTCCGGCCGTGCCGACCCCAGCGGCGACCCCGCCCGCTTCACGCTGGACGAGAACGTGGCGGACATGGAGGCGCTGCGTGGTTACCTCGGTCTCGGGCCGGTGGTGTCGATCGGCACCTCCTATGGCGGCATGGTGGCGATGGCGCACGCCGCTCGCTTCCCCGACGCGGTGTCGCACCTGATCCTGATCGTCACCGCCGCGCATGGTGGCTTCATTCCCCGCGCACGGGCAATCCTGCGCGAGCGCGGCACCGCGGCACAGCGGCGGGTCGGTGAAACCCTCTGGGGCGGCGGATTTCGCACACCGGCCGAGCTGCGCCGATATTACGAAGTGATGGGGCCGCTCTATGCGCGCCGCTACGACGCGGTGGCGGCGGACTCGGGACGCGGCCGCGCCATTCACACGCCGGAGCCGCTGAACCGGGCGTTCGGCCCCGATGGCTTTCTGCGGCATTTCGACCTCCGGCCGGAGTTGTCGCGCATCACTGCCCCAACCCTGATCCTGGCCGGGCGGCATGACTGGATCTGTCCGGTAGAGTTCTCCGAGGAGTTGCACCGGCTCATTCCCGGCTCGGAATTGGTGGTGTTCGAGGAGAGCAGTCACTCGGTCCGGACGGACGAGCCTGAGGCGATGCTGCGGGCGATTGGTGACTTCATCGGCGGCCGGGCAGCGCCATAGCAAACCGCCCCGGTCGGGCTACCCGAGCGGGGCGATTGTGTAATTCGCATGTCCCTGTCATGATGCTTAAGGGCCGGGTGCCCATGGGCCGGGTCAGCTTGGAGGCGACAAAATCTGGTCTCCCGGGGAGGTTAACCGAGCTTTGACACCCCTTCAAGAACCCTACACCTTATCAATAGCTTGCATCTGAACAACTTTCCGGATGGCAGTGCGGACGGTTGCAAAAAAGTGTCGGCGCTTGGTCCAGAGGCTTGCAGCATTCGTTCCGCTACCCGGCATTAAAGGTGTTAAAGTTGAGTTAAGTCTCGCGGCGGGTGCAAGTTGAAACCAGCCGGCGGGCTATGGCCTTGCACCATCGCCTCATGCGTCGGGGGCGGTTAAAGAGACAAAGCGGAAAATCTGGACGACCTATTTCCCATGCCACGCTTGCAAGCGCCGCGCCGGATGTGCGAACAGGAATTGCCTGCTCGCAAATTCGCGATGGGGAAACCGCACTGGCATGCTTGAACGCTCCGACGCTGCCTTCATCTTCGGCAGCCTTGGCAATCTGGCCGAGGCGTTGGGCGAAGGTTGGTCGGTCGAGGACAATTATGCCTGGGCCGTCGGCGAGGAAAGCCGGTTGCACCTGCCGCTGCCGGGCGACGTGTCGCGCTATGTATTGCGGCTGACCGTGCAACCCTTGGTACATCGCGGCCTGCGCGACGCCCAGCGGCTCAGTATCGACACCGCGTCGGGGCCACTGGCCAGCTTCCGCATCGAACGCCAGACCACGATCGAACTGGCGTTGCCGATCGAACTGACCCGCGACAACCGCCGTATCGAGCTGATTCTGCGGCACCCGGACGCGTTGCGACCCAGCGACTTCAAGCAGATCGACGACCGGCGCTTGCTGAGCCTTTGCTTCATGTCAGGCACCCTCACGCGTCAGTCCGACGATGCGTTCGAGCTGTCAGCAGAGGCAGCGCCGCTCTGCCATCTCGTCGTCGCAGGGGGCGATCTGGCGCGCCAGATCGCCAACGTGATGGCCGCGCTGCCAGTGTTGCGGCAGCGCGTCGCCTGCCATTTCGTCAACACCTACCAGGGCCGGGGGGCCGCAGTGCCGCCGGCGGAGGTGCTGCAATCGGCCGCGCTCTGCTGGGAGCAATCCGGCGGCAACGACGCCGCGGAGTGGTCCGGAGTGCGGGGCATGCTGCCGGGCGATTGCGACGTGCGGCGCTTCGCGTCGCCGCGGATGGGCGCCTTGTGGCCGTTCCTCGGCGCCGACAAGCGGCTGGTGCCGGAACTGGGCCGGTACGGCGGCGGACGGTATCCGTTTGGCGACCGCGTCGGTGCCAGTCTGGCACACTTGCAATTGCCGGACGATATCGTGCGACTCTCTTACGAGATCATGACCGAGAAGGAGATGCCCGACCTGGATGCGCTACTGGCCGCCGATCGCGCCGCTTGGCGGCGGCTGGATGCGGCGTACGACATCAATGTCGCCGATTTCATCGTGGAGAATTTCCGCCGCTACCGCCTGTTCTTCGCGCCGACGTCTCCGTCCGGCGCGCTGTTGCGCCACGCGGTCGAGCAACTCGTGGCCGGCTCGCCGATCGAGGCGCTGTGCGATCCGGCGACGCTGCGGCGGGAGCTGGACTTCCTGCTGACCGGCTATATCGGCCGGCGTGAGGAGCTGCCGATCCATCCGCATGTCGCGCGGCGGTTCGGCCTGGCGTGGTGGCGGCCCGGCATGCGCTATCGCTGGCACAGCAATCACTGGACGTTCGAGGAGTACACGCTGCGCTACATCAGGTGGACTCCATGGCGTCCGTGAGCGGGTCCATCCTGATCTACGCCAATTGCCAGGGTGAGGAACTCTTACGCACCGGCACGTTCATGCCGAGCCTGATCGGCCGGATCGGGTTCAAGTGGATCCCGCTCCACCTGGTAACGCCAGAGGATTGGGCCACGCGCTACGGCGCCAACTTCATGGCCGACGTGACGGTGCTGTGGGAACAGGTTGAAGCCGGGCCGCCCTCGGAGCATCGGCAGGAGCTGCATCGGCGGTTGCCACCCGGTTGCCAGGTGGTGCGCTTTCCGCCGTACAATTCGCTTTGCCTTTGGCCGTTCTCTGGCAACGATCCGCGGCTCGCCACCGACCCGATGCGTTATCCGTGGTCGGATTCGGTGGCCGCCGCGCTGGCGACCGAGGACCTTTCGGACGACGCGCTGTTCGAGCGCTACATGCAGATCACCACCCAGCGGATGCCCGACCTGGAACGCCGGTTGCGCATGGATGTCGCGCGCTGGCAGGCGGCCGATGCGATGTCCGATATCCAGTCGGCGACGTGGGTCGAACAGCGTTTCCGCGACATGAAGCTGTTCCACACCGCTGGTCACCTGACCGCCGCACCGATCGCCTATATGCTGCGCCAATTGCTGGAGCGCACGACGATCATTCCGCGCAGCGAGCTGAGGCGCTTGCGCGATGAGATCGACACGCTGCTGCGCCTGCATGACGGGCAGGATTTCGAGAGCGTGCCGATCCATCCGCTGGTGGCCGAGCGTCTGCGGTTGCGGTTCTACGATCCGGATGCCCGCTACCGCTGGCACGCCCATGAGTGGACGTTGCGCGAGTACATCCTGCACTATGCGCGCTGGGCGCCGTATCTCAGTTGATCTCGGGCGCCGAAACGACCGCCGCGCCATGGACCGTGACGGGCGGCACCGGGGGGCTTCCTCACAGACATTGCTCGCGGCGGCCGGGATCGGCGGCCATCGCCGCGGTGGAACCGCCAGGAGACGACCGATGGCATCTGTGCCTTTGCTGGAGTTGATCGCCGGAACGCTGGGGGTTCCCTCGGCGCAGATCACCGACGCATCCGATATGCACAACACAAGGAAGTGGGACAGCCTGCGGCATGTCATACTGATGACCGAGCTGGAGACCACCTATGGCATCGAGCTCAGTGACAAGGAGATGATGGAGACGGTGTCGGTTGCCAAGATCCGCGAGCTGTTGCAACAGCGGGGTGTGGGGTGACCGAACACCTCTCCCGCGCAGCGGGAGAGGTGTTCAGCTTGTCGAGATCAGCGCCTGGACCCCTGGGCCAGGGCGGCGTCGCATGCCTCCCGTGCCTCGGCGTCGGTCGGAAAATCGCGAATCCGATCGAATTCGTCGAGCAGGAAGGCCGGATCGATTGCCGCTACGGCCGTGCCGCGCAAAGCGGCAAGCCAGTGTTCCCCGGCCCGTGACCGGTCGCGGAACACCAATCCCAGTCCGCCGACTCGCTCCTGCGCGTCCGGTCCGCGCGCCAGCCAGCCCGGTGCCGCTTCCACCGGCACGAAAACGGCCGCAGCCGGCTGCGGTGGCGGCTCCGGTCGCGCGCCCGGCGACAGCGTCGCCGGCTCCATGATCGCCGTCGCCACGGCGGCTGGCACCACCGCCTCTGGCGCCGCCGGGCCGGGGCTGGCTGCTTCCGGCGACGCGGAGGCGGCCGAATCAATCCCAAGCAGCCGCCTGACCGCTGGCGCGAAGGCCTGGATCGTCAAGTCCTGAACCTGACTCAGCTCGGCGAGCTGGTCGAACCGCCCGAGCTCGTCGTTCGGCGTGGTGGCATCGGCCGTCGCACTGTGACGCTCGAGCTTCGCCAGCCAGTCCGGCCGCGACCTGGCGTAGTAATGATTGATCACCAGGTTCTGGTAACAGGGCTGTTGCTGTATCGCACTGTTCGGCGCGAGGTGCCCGGCGGTGTTGAACACCGGTCCGTTGACGCGGAATTCATGCGGGTTCGGCGTCACGTCCAGCAGGTCATTGCACCGCACGATCGCCCTGACCTGGCGGTTGGCCGGAAAATCGTCGGCGGCGCGCCGGTCGTAGTTCTCGATCACCAGCCCCGGCGGCGGCTCCTGCCATTCCCCTGGCCCGAACACGAGCCGATGCACCAACACCGCCGACGCACTGCTCTGCCACTCGAGCGCGTCCACCACATTGCGGCTGCGAAGCGGGAGCAAAAATTCGTCCAGATCGAGAAACGCGGCCCATTCGAAGCCGGGCGAGAAAATGTCGATGAAGTGCCGGTACGCCGCCACCTGCCCCGGCCGCTGCGGCCATTGGATCAGCGTCACATGCTCGGCGAGCGGCGAGTTGCGGATCGCCCGCGCCGGATCATCCATGCTGCCGTTGTCGTACAGTACGAAATGATCGACGCCGATCACGCGGTGGTAGGCGAGCCACTCCGGCAGACCGGGTGCCTGGTTTTCGAAAATGGCACAGACGACCAGTTTTTTCTTGTCCATGGGGGCCGATCGGAGTGGGTTATGCGGCGGGACCGGCCAGCGCCGGCGCGGTCATCCGCTTGATCGTCCCGGTCGTACTGTGACCCTCCTGCAAATTGACCAGCAGCACGCGGCCGCCCCAGCCGCGCACCAGGTCGCCGCCGACCACCTGGTCCACGGTATAGTCGGCACCCTTCACCAGCACATCCGGACGCAGCGCACGGATCAGTTCCAGCGGGGTTTCCTGGTCGAACAGCACGACGAGGTCGACCGGCGCCAGCGACGCCATCACGGTGGCCCGCGCGGTCTCGGTTTGCACCGGGCGGGTCGGTCCCTTCAGGCGCTTAACCGATGCATCGGTGTTGAGCGCGACGATCAGCCGGTCGCAGGCCGCGCGTGCCTCTGTGAGCAGACGGATATGACCGGGATGGATCAGGTCGAAGCAGCCATTGGCGAAGCCGATCCGCAAGCCGTTGGTGCGCCAGGATGCGACGCGTACCGCCGCCTGGTCCGCCGTCGCCACCTTCCGGTCGGTCGCCACCAGATCTTCAAGGTGCAACGCGCCAAGCAATTCCTCGCGGCTGACGGTGGCGGTTCCCTGCTTGCCGACGGAGATGCCGGCGGTCAGGTTGGCGAGCATGGCGGCGTCGGGCAGTGATGCGCCGGCGCCCAGGGCCACTGCGAGCGCTGCGACCAGGGTGTCGCCGGCGCCGGAGACGTCGGCCACCTCGCGTGCCCGCGCCGGCAGATGCAGCGCGGGGCAGCCGCGGCGCACCAGGGTCAGGCCCCTGGCCGAGCGGGTCACCAGCACCGCCTCGCCGCCGGTGGCATCCAGTGCGGCGCGGCCGGCGCGGTCGGCCTCGACGTCATGCTCGGCGTCGATGCGGGTGGCCAGCCGCACTTCGTGCTCGTTCGGGGTCAGGATAGCGGCGCCGCGATAGGCGGCGAAGTCGGGACGCTTCGGATCGGCAACCACCAGGCAGTCGCGTGCCTCGGCTCGCGCCAGGATGGCGGCCAGCACCGCGTCGGCGAGCACGCCCTTGGCATAGTCGGACAGCACAACGACATCGGCCCAGTCGAGCGCGGCCTCGAAGCGCGCCAGCAGCGCCGCGGCGACCTCCCCCGAGAGCGGCTCGGTGGTTTCCTCGTCGAGCCGCAGAAGTTGATGCGACCCCGCCATGAACCTGGTCTTGGTCGTGGTCGGCCGACCAGGCGCGACAACGAGCTGGCAGGCAATGCCGTCAGCCGCTTCCACCAGCCGGGTCATCTCGGCGCCGGCCGGATCGTCGCCGATGACGCCTAATAGCAATGTCTGGCCGCCGAGCGTCGCGATGTTCAGCGCCACGTTCGCCGCACCGCCCAGCGTGCTGCGCCCGCCGGTGGGCCGCAGCACCGGTATCGGCGCCTCGGGCGACAGGCGATGCGCGCTGCCGGTCACATAACGGTCAAGGATGACGTCGCCCAGCACGGCGACGCGCGCCTTCAGGAATAGCCGCACCCGGTCGGCCAGTTCGATGTCGTTCGCGGCGTGCCCCGGACCGGCCGCCAGATCGGTCTTCATACAGAATATCCTACGCCGGTCTGCATCCGCGCAACGCGCCGCCGGCGTCTAGCGGTACAATTAGCACAGACCGCGGGCAGCGCGCCAAGTATCATCGGCCGGCGGCGGCGGCGACCGCGCCGCGTGCCGAAACAGCGGATTTGCTGTTCCATCGCGGGCGTCGTACGGCTATTCATCGATGCCGTCGGTTCCCGCGTTCGCAGACTGGATGCCACGCTATGCAGGAGGCTTCGTGAGATACGTACCGCCATTCGACCTGATCCGGCGCTCGGTGGAGATCTCCACGGTCAAGGGCGAGTTGCGCGTCAACGTGTCGTATGAGGAATTCATCCGCATCGTCAAAATGATGATCGCCGGCGTCGAAGTGAACGAGGAGTGGTACGTCAAGACGTACGAGGATATCGGCAAGGCGATCAAGGACGGTATCGTGAAGTCGGCGCAGCAGCACTTCGTCGATGACGGCTATTTCGAGGGTCGCCTGCCGTTCCCGATGCGCGTGGACGAGAAATGGTACCTGCAGCAAAACTCGGATGTGGCCGACAGTGTGCGCCGGGGCACGCTGGCGTCCGGGCAGGCGCATTTCGACGAGGACGGATACCGCGAAGGCCGACCGCCGTTCGAAATGTAGCGGATCGGGCCTGCAAGACCCGGCTGGCCTGCCGCCAAGGCATGACGCGAGCGACGGTTTCGTCTAGTGGGCAGCGCCGCACCGGCCCCGCGGACTGGGCGGCGACGATGCGGTCGAGCGGATCGGACTTTAGTCTGGATAGCAGGGGCATGGCGGGAAATTGCAGCCGATGAAGCCGGGGAAGCCTGCCCGGAAGACACGCCGCTCCACTTCGCGCAGCGGTTTTGCTGCCGAGACGGCGGTGGATGCTGTCACACCTCCCGTCGCAACCTCGCCGGGCCCGCCGGGGGCCACGGCCGCGCCGACGGAAAATGCGGCGTCTTTCGCGGCGACGCGCGGGCCGGACGATGAGGCCGGCGATGCCGACCATGCCGAGGATTCCGTTGCGGCAGCGGAACTGGCACCGGATGCCGCGCCGGCGCCGCTGATCCTGATCCAGATCGATCCGGTCGTATCGGGCGGCTTCATTCACGGCCGCTTCGATGTGCAAATCCGCGGTCGTGTTGCCTCGCCGGCGGCGATCGAGGAAGTCGAACTGGAAACCGGCGGCGTCGTGGTCGCGCGCGCGGTGTTTGGCCAGCCGCATCGTGCCCCGGTCGTGACGATGCCGGACGGCACGCGATTCCGGCATCGCTCCTTTCAGCTCAGCCTGCCCCGGCCGCAGGCCCGCGCCGGTGCGCCGTGTCTCTGCATGATCCGTGCCCGCACGAGCGACGGTCATAGCTACGCCGAGGTCCTGGACCTCGCGATCGATCCGACCGCGCCCGAGCCGGTCATGGTGCGGTCCGGCCCAATCATGGCCGGCCTGGCCCATACCAGCGCGTGGCCGCAGATCGTGCTTTACGTCGAGCGCGCGGTGCTCGACAGCGACGGCAACCTTGACGTGGTTGGCTGGGCGGTGGCGATGGCCGCGGTCGTGACCGTGCAGGTGTTCGCCGGCGAGCGGGACCGCCTGCCCGCGGCGAAGCTTGGCGGCCAGCGCGACGACGTAGCGAATTTCTACCCGACCTATCCCAACGCGCGGCTGTCCGGGTTTGCCTTGAACGGGCGCATTGACCAGTCGGTGCGGTCGCTCAGCAGTGTCCGGGTGCAGGCGCTCAGCATGCACGGCTTCGCCATCGAAGTCGTTGTCCCGGTGGAGCGCATCGCGGCGCGCGTGGCTGCCCGTTCGCCTGCCAGCCCGGTCGAGCCGCAGCCGGACGCGGCGCGCGCTTTCTCGCCGCTGCGTCAGGAGCCGATCTACAATCTGACGGCGGATTTCCGCATCGCGCCCGATCCACTCCCACGACCGGCCACCGGCACGTCCGCTGCTCCGGAGGTTTTTGAACTCCCGCGGGCCGTGCATGCCCTGGAGTTTCAAGCGGCGGAACCGCAGCCGTCGCAGGACAAGCGGCGGCGGATCCATTACTTTTGCGACGAAGCCGGTGTTGCGCCGGACGGAACGCTGGCCGTCGATGGCTGGGCGGTCTGCGCGGTCGGCATCGGCGGCGTGAGCGTCTATCTCGGCCGGGAGAAGCTGGGCGATGCCGAGCTGGGCTTGCCGCGGCCCGATGTGGGCGGGCAACACGCCACGATCCCGATGGCCCGGCTCTCCGGCTTTCGGTTTCGCAAGAACCTCCCCGACCTTGCCGATGGCGAGCATGCCGTGCGCATCGTGGTACGCAACGGGCTCGACGACATCCGCGACGAAACCAAGGTCGTTACGTTCCGCCGCCCCGCCGCGCCGCCGCCGGTCGCGCCCGAGGCACCGTCCCCGCTGGCCCAGATGCAAGGCATGTCGGAGTTCCGTTTCGAACTCGACGCTCCGCAAGTCATGAACGACGCCGTCCAGGAACCGGTCACCGGCCGGCTGACCATCGAGGGCTGGGCGCTGGCGCGCTCCGGCGTCACCGGGCTCGAGGTATTCCTGGGCGACCAGCGCCTGGGCGAGGCGCATTACGGCCTGGCCCGGCAGGACGTCGGCACGGCTTTCCCGGATTGGGAGAATGCGCTGCGCAGCGGCTACGCCTTCCATTGCCCGCCACGCAGCCTGCGCGATGGAACGCACACTGTGCGCCTGGTGATAAAGGCGAAGAACGGCCAGGAGATGATCCGCAGCTTCACCATCGAGGTGAAGAAGACCGAGGACGATGACAGTCTTGCGAGCATTCGCCGGCGCATGAGCAGGGCGGAAGCCAATTTTCTGGCGGCGGTGCTTGACGATCTGGATTATCATCCGCGGTTTCGCATGATCCTGCGGCAGACCGGTGCGCCGGTGCCCAGGCAATTGCGCATCACGACCGATTCGCTGACGCGGCAGGCCTATGCCGACTGGCGGCTTGTGATACTGACCGATGGGGATGACGACGCGGCAGCCTCGCGCGACCTGGTTGCCTTGTGCGCCGGCGAACACGCGGAACGGATCACGGTCATCGGTCCGTCCGATGCCGCTTTCGATGCGCCACTCGGCGCCGATGCCGACAACGCCGGGGCTGAAGGGGCCGGTGCTAACAACGCCGTTGCTGCAGGCGCCGTTGCTCAAGGCAGGGCGTTGCTCTTCGGGTTGCTGTGCCCCGGCGACGAACTGGCGGTGGATGCGTTCGCCGAAATCGCGCTGGCGGGCGGGCTGCATCCCGCGGCGGATTTGCTATACGCCGACGAGGCGCGGGTCAGCCCGGCCAGCCACGAGCGCGAGCCGTATTTCAAGCCGGATTTTTCCCCAGACCTGCTGTTGTCCACCAACTATATCGGCCGCCCATGGTTCGTCGACAGCGGGTTGCTTTGGCGCGTTGCGGTCACGCCGCGCGCATTGCTGCGGGATGGCGAATACGATCTGGTGCTGCGCTGCACCGAACAGGCCGCAGCGATCCACCACATTCCCAAGCTGCTGGCGCAACGGGGCGCGGTCGCGCTCGACGACGATGCCGCGAGCCGGGCGGCCCTGGCCCGCGCCGCCGCGCGCGGTGGCATCGACGCCGAGGTGATGGACGGGTGCCTGCCGGGCACCTGGCGGTTCCGACGCATGTTGCCCGCGACCGGCAAGGTTGCCATCATCATCCCGACCTGCGCCGCACATGGCTATATCGAGAACTGCATCGTCACACTGCGTGCCAGGACCGCCTACCGGAATTATGAGATCGTCTGCATCGACAACATTCCGGACAGCCAGATGGCGTGGAAGGTCTGGCTGCAGCAGAACGCCGACCGCATCGTCGACATCCAGGAGCCGTTCAACTGGTCACGCTTCAACAATCTCGCGGTGGCGGCGACCGACAGCGACTACCTGCTGTTCCTGAACGACGACATCGAGATCGTGCAGGACGACTGGCTGGATGTTCTGCTGGAGCATGCGCAGCGGCCCGAAGTGGGCATCGTCGGGCCGCAATTGGTGTATCCGTCGGGCAAGGTGCAGCACGCCGGCATGTTCCTTGGCGCCGGCATCGGCCGCCATGCCTTCCGCTTCGCCCCCGCGGACGATCCGGGCTATTTCGGTCTCGCACTCACCCAGCGCAACGTGATCGCGGTGACCGGCGCCTGCATGATGACGCGCCGCGACTTCTTCGAGGAGATCGGCCGGTTCGACGAGGCGCATTCGGTGATCAACAACGACCTCGATTTCTGCATGCGCGCGCACCAGGCCGGCAAGCGCACCGTGTTCACGCCGCATGCCAGCCTGATCCACCACGAACTGGCCAGCCGCGAGCGGATGCCGGACGTGTTCGACACCGCGCATTTCAATTCGCGCTGGAAGACGCTGTTCGCCGCCGGCGATCCGTATTTCAGCCCGCTGCTGTCCCGCAATTCCGACGACTACCGGCCGGACGACGAGGCGGTGCAGACGGTGGTCGCCGCGCATCCGCTATTCCAGGCCGACGAGATACGCCGCATCCTGGTGGTGAAGCTTGACCACATTGGCGACTTCGTCACCGGCCTGCCGGCGATCCGCCGGTTGAAGGCGCTGTTCCCGCATGCCTCGATCACGGTGCTGGCCGGCCGTCATGCGCGCGGCTTCGTGAGCATGGAGCAGGCGATCGCTGAATTCATCGAGTTCGATTTCTTCCACGCCCGCTCGCAGCTTGGCGAAAAGGCGCGGACCAGGGAGGAGTTCCTGGAATTGCGCGCGCAGCTCGCGCCATACCGGTTCGACTTGGCGGTGGACCTACGCAAGCATCTGTCCACCCGCGACGTGCTGCAATACACCGGCGCGCGTTTTCTCGCAGGCTACGACTACATGGGCCAGTTTCCGTTCCTCGACATCGCTTTGGAATGGGAAGGCGACAAGACGCTGCAACGCAAGCGCAGCCATATTGTCGACGATTTGCTGGCGCTGGTGGAGGCGATCGCCACCGCGTGCGGGACCGACCGCGGCCTGTTGCCGATTGCGCCGGCGCGGCCCGAGCCGGAGACACTGCCGGTGGCAGTGCGCGCGCTGTTCGAAAAGCCGGTGGTCGCGATGCATATCGGTGCCGGCAACATCACCAAGACCTGGCCGGCCGAGTATTTCAGCGCGCTGATCGACCTGTTGACCGAGCGCAACGGCGTCAACGTGATGCTGATCGGCGGTCCGGATGAGCGTGAGCCGTCCGAGGCGTTGCGGGAAACGCTGCTGCGGCCCGACGCGGTTGCTTCGGTGGTGGGTCAGACCCCGCTGAGCGAGCTGCCGCGGCTACTGTCGGCGTGCTGTTTGTATATCGGCAATGACAGCGGGCCGAAGCACATCGCCGCAGCACTCGGCATTCCGACGATCGGCATCCATTCCGGCGTGGTGGATGCGATCGAATGGGGCCCGGTCGGCCAGCGTGCCGTGGCGCTCCGGCGCAACATGACCTGCAGCCCGTGCTATCTGGCCAGGGCGGAGGATTGCCCGCGCGCGTTGTCCTGCCTGCGCCACCTGGAGCCGTCCGTGGTGTATCAGGCGGCCGAGATGCTGCTGGCGCGGCCGATATCGTCGGTGGCGAACGAAGCGGCAGAGGCGCCGGTGGAGGCGACGATCGCGGCCGAGCCTGTGGAAGCGATGGGCGAAGCTGGCGGCGCGACGGAATTGGTGCAGGCGTCAAGCGAAGCGACGGATGCGGTGGAGCCGGTGGAAGTGCCGAGCGAAGTGACGGTCTCCGCACAGCAGCTCGAGCAGGGGGCGATTGAAACGTCGTCGGAGGGTTCGGCGGCAATGGCGGTGGAACCCGAACCGGCGACGCGACCGATCCCGCGGCTTGCCACCAGGGCGAAAGCCAAGTCGAGCGGCCGACACCAGCGTGCGAGGGCATAAACCATATGGACGACACCGCGCTTATTGCGCTCGCGACCGAGCTGGCGACGCAGGCCGGCGCGGCGATCCTGCAAGTCAGGCGCAGCGGATTCGACGTGTTACGCAAAGAGGACCGCTCGCCGGTGACCGCGGCGGACCACGCCTCCGAGGCGATCATCGTCGCCGGATTGCGCGCCGCCACTCCGGACATTCCGGTGATCGCCGAGGAAGAAGTCGCCGCCGGCCGCATCACCGCGCCGTCGGCGCAGCTCTGGCTGGTGGACCCGCTGGATGGCACGCGCGAATTCGCCGCGGGCAGCGACGAGTTCGCGGTGAATATCGGTCTGGTGCGCGACAGGCGGGTGGCGCTGGGCGTGGTGGGCGTCCCCGCCGCGGGCGAAATGTTCGGCGGCATCGTCGGCACCGGGGCGTGGAAGCGCACGGCGGCGGGACAGACGCCGATCACCGCGCGACTACCGCCAGCCGAAGGGATCACCGTGCTCGCGAGCCGGCATCATGGCGATACCGCGCGGCTCGACGCGTTCCTGCAAGGCCGACGCGTGGCGCGCATGTTGAATTTCGGCTCCAGCCTGAAATTCTGCCGGCTGGCGGAGGGAATTGCCGATCTCTACCCGCGCTTCGGTCGCACCATGGAGTGGGACACCTGCGCGCCGCAGGCGGTGCTGGAAGCGGCCGGCGGCACGGTGCGGACACTGGATGGCGCGCCGCTGGGCTACGGCAAGCCTGGTTGGGAGAACCCGCATTTTGTGTGCACGGGGCGGCTGTGAGCAGACAACCTCTCCCGCCTGCGGCGGGAGAGGTAAACGGCTAGCGGACGTCCAGTGGCACGACGCTGATGCTGTTGAACGGTGAGCCGTTGATCAGCCGCGTGCTGATAACCGTATAGACCAGCACGTGCTTTTCCGGATCGATGGCGCGGTGGATCTGGAAGGTCTTGAAGAATAGCGAGGCGGAGACGAAGCCGATGACCTCCGATTTCGGCAGGCTTGGCGGCATCACAACCGGCCCGACCGCACGGCAGGCGATGGAGAAGCGGCTCGGATCCTCGGCGACGCCGATCCCGCCTTTAAAGCCGCCGGTCTCGGCCCGCGACATGTAGCAGGAGACGTTCTGCACCCTTGGATCGTCGTAGCGCTCGACGATGATCTTGTCGTCGGGGCCGAGCCAGCGGAAGTTGGTGTTGATCGAATCGATCCGGGTTTGCGCGTGGCCTGGCGCCGCGATGATCGATGCCGCAATCGCGGCCAGTACGAATCTTTGCATGGTTGGTGCTCCGGTTCCCGGCGTATTGTGGTTCGCAGCGCGCCGCATGCTCAAGTCCTGGCGCAGGGAAATGCAGGGCAACCGCGTGAACAGCGCGAACGACTGCCCTGCGAGGGGGGCATTCCGCACTATAGTCACCTCGCCGCATCGGAGACCGCCCGGCATGACCGACCATCCCAGCGCCGCTCCCCTGCTCGGTCGCGCCGTGCGACACGAGTGGTTGCTCGACCCGGATTTCGTCAGCGTCAATCACGGATCGTTCGGCGCGACGCCACGCATCGTGCTGGCCGCGCAACAGGACTGGCAGCGGCGGATGGAAGCGCAGACCGGCCGTTTCTTTCGCCGCGTGCTGCCGGAGGCGTTGCGTCATGCCGCCGACCGGCTTGGCGCGTTCATCGGCGCCGACGGCAAGGACATCGCGTTCGTCGAAAACGCCACGATCGGGTGCAACGCGGTGCTGCGTTCGTTGCCGCTGACGGCGGGCGACGAGGTGCTGGTACTGACGCACGGTTACGGCGCGGTGCGCAACGCCGTGCGCTACGTCGCCGAACGTGCCGGGGCGCGCATGACGGAGGCGGACGTGCCGTTTCCGCGCCCCGATGCCGATGCGATCGTCGGCGCCGTTGCGGCCGCGCTGACGCCACGCACGCGGCTGGCGGTGATCGATCACATCACGTCGGGCAGCGCGCTGGTGCTGCCGCTGCGGCGTATCATCACTGCGTGCCATGACGCCGGCGTGCCGGTGCTGGTGGACGGCGCGCACGGGCCGGGCCAGGTGGCACTCGACATGCGCTCGCTGGGCGCCGATTGGTATGTCGGCAACTGCCACAAATGGCTGTGCGCGCCGAAGGGTTGCGGGTTCCTGTGGGCGGCGCCGGAGCGTCAGGCGGGGCTGCATCCGGTGACGATTTCGCATGGCTTCGGCGGCGGGTTCCTCGCGGAATTCGACTGGACCGGCACGCGCGATTGCAGCGCCTGGCTGTGCGTCGACGTGGCGATCGATTTTCATCACCGGCTGGGTGGCGCGGCGTTGCGTGCACGCAACGTGGCCCTGGCGGCGGAGGCCACGTCACTGCTGTCGCGCCGGCTCAACACTGAACCTGGCGCGACCGGCGCGCTGGCCGGCGCGATGGGGCTGGTAAAGCTGCCGCTGACCGGGGCGGTGACGACGGAGCGGTCGTTACGGGTGCGTGAGCGGCTGATGGATGCCGGCACCGATGCGCCGACGCATGTCATCGATGACGGGCTGTGGCTGCGGCTGTCGGCGCACGCCTACAACGAGATCGCGGACTATGAGCGGTTGGCGGAAATCGTCGCCCACGTGGTGCGGGAGGGCGGGTAGTCGGCGAATATGGGCTGCCTAAGGGCTGCATGATGGCTGCACACTCCCCTCCCCTTGCGGGAGGAGGTTGGGGGGAGGGGTCGCTGCGTTTCGCTTCGACCCCTCCCCCCAACCCCCTCCCACAAGGGGAGGGGGAGTGCCTATGCGGCGCCTACGTCCCCACCAATTCCCGTGCGATGGCGATGACACGGTACGCTTCGCTCCACAGCGCATAGTCCTGCAGCCGTGCCAGCGGGGCCCACACCGCCTCCGAAACGTCTGTCGCGGCCACCGGCTCGCCGCCTTCCCAGCGCGCGGCGAAATCCAGGATCGTGTAGTGGAACTGTACGCGGCCGTCGCGGTCACGGCGGATGTTGTCGACATGTGCGGTGAACAGCAATGGGCCGACGGTGATGCCGGTCTCCTCGAACAGTTCGCGCCGTCCCGCTTGCTCCGCCGTCTCGCCCACCTCCTGCGCGCCGCCGGGCAGCGTCCAGCTTCCCATGTTCGGCGGCTTGCCGCGGCGCACCAGCAGCACGGTGTCGTCTTTCAGCACGATGACCCCGATGCCGACGATCGGTCGCGCGGGGTACTCGCGGTCGCTCACGGCTTGGCCGCCGGGCTTGCCTCGGGGGGCGTGACCGCCGCGGGAGCAGATCCGGGGAGCGTGGCCGCTTCCGGGGCTGATCCGGGGGGCGTGGCCGCCATGGGAGCAGATCCGGGTGTCACGACCGCGGGTGCGGCAGGCGCCGCGGCTTGCAGATCTTGCAGCGATGGCGCCAGCGATTTCTGCTTCCACGCCCCGAGTTGGTAGGTCCATCCCGCCAGACGCGCCTGCATCCGATCCGCCTCGGCCTTCGCCTTGTCGGCACCGGCCACATTGAAGTGCGCGAGCAGTTCACGATCGGCCTGTGGCGTTGCCGCGGGAGCTGGCGGCGCAAGGTAAACCGATGCGGTCACTGTCAGCCCATCCGACGTGCTGAACACCGATGTGCCGAGCTGCGCCGCCGGCGCCGCCGCGTCCGGATGCACGTCCTCAAAGGTGAGGAGTTCCAGCGCGCGCGACACGTCCTCCAGCTTGTAGTCGTCGAGCTTCGGATGGTCCTCCGGCGCGGTCAGAGTGAGTTTGTCTTTGGCCCGCGCGAATTCCAGCGTTGCGTCGCCACGCGTGACGACAACCTTGGCGATCCGGCTGTGATCGATGTTCATGATGTCGCGATCAAGCCAGAGCTGTGGATCGGAGTCTACTTCCAGGCTGCTCTCGGCCAGCCAGCTCTGGTTCTCGTTCGGGCGACGGACGTAGACCTCCTCCGGAACGTTCCCGGCAGTGCGCACGCGGCGATGGCCGACGATCACCGCCAGGATCGGCTTGCCGGCCGCATCCAGCACGCGAAGCAGGTTGGAGTTTGAGTCCTTGGCGTTGGGATCCTCGACACCGAGCGTGGCGAATTGCGCCGGGTCGGCCGTTCGCTGCTCGATCAGGCGCAATTCGGTCAACGCGGTGAGCATCGAACGCAGCTTGGTTTCCTGCACCGGATATCCGCCGCGGTCGGCCAGGCCCCAACGCACCTGGCCGGCGACGTCGCGCTTCTCGATCACCATCGGCTTGCCCTGGTGCACCACCTCGATCTTCGTCGCCTGCTGAAGATGGGACGCCAGATCGGGGAACATCAGGTTGCCGGCATCGGCCCAACGTTGCGACAAAGGAAGCGTGGCGATACCGAAATACCAGCCGCCGGCGATGGCAACGATGCCGAGGATGACGAGAATGATGAGGGTTCGGGGTGTCATTTGGCACCGTCATGGCAGGCCTCGTGCCGGCCATCCACGACTTTGTCGCGGGCGGGAACAGAAGGCGTGGATGACCGGCACGAGGCCGGCCATGACGGGGCGGCGGTCATGTCTGTGCCCTGGCACGCTGGCGGCGGCGCAGTATGCCGAGCCCGATTGCCAGGATCGTCAGCACCGCCGGCACGGCCACGATGTCGAACACGCGCAGCACGTTCTCCAGATGCGAGATGTTGCGGTTCAGGTCGTATTGCACCGCGCGCAGCTTCTCCCGTGTCTCGACGATGTCCTTGCGCGCCGCGTCGATCGCCGCACGTTGCTCCGGCGTGATCACCGCCTGCGCGTTGGCCGCTTGGTCCGTGTCGCCGGGAGTGCTGCCCTGGCGCAGCGTCTGCAATTGCTTCTGTACCTCGTCCAGATGCGTCTGCAGGGTTCGCTCGGTCTGGCGGAATTTTGCTTCCGCATCCGACTGCATGGTGTTCACCAGGGTGAACGGACGGTTGGAATCGCCGCGCGAGCGCAACCCGATCAACGCCTCGCCGCCGGCCAGCGTGTCCACCAGGTTGGCGACGAACGGACCATTGTCGCTGAACGGCGTTGCCGTCTGCTGGCCGAAGAAATCGCTGATGCGCACCCAGAACCGGTCGTCCAGGATGTCGGAGTCGGCCACTACGACGAGGTTCGCCGGTCCGCTGGTCTCGGCTTTGTAGGGCGGGAAATCAGCCGGCCGCTTCGCGCCGTTCGGTTCCGGTGGCGGTCCGGTGAATGCGGAGTGCAGCATGCCGTGCACGCGCGCGGCAATGACGCGTGGGCCACCGGCGGGCTTGAAGTCGGCGAGGATCTTCGCCGGGTCGGGCATCTTCACCTGGTCCACCGGGATCAGGCCCGAACGCGGCGTCGAGGTCAGCAGCGGGGTAAAATCGATTTTCGCGTCCGGTGCCTTGGCGATGAAGCCGGACGAGGCCACGGTGACCTGCTGCAGATCGGCGGTCGCCGGATCATTGTGGTTGATGCCGTCGCGGATGTTGAACCAGGCGACGTAGTTCACCGCCTGGGCATTCTCGTCGGACGTGGCACGCACGCGCCAGGCGCCGGTGAGGTCGCCGACGACCTGGTTCGGATCGAACTGGATGCCCCAGGCGTCGAACAGCTTCTTCAGGTCGGAATGCGTGTCGGTCGGCGGCATGCCGGTCTGGTTCGGCTGCGATGCGAGCGCCTCACTCCACGGATCGACCATCACCATCAGCCGGCCGCCGCGCATGACGAACTGGTCGATGGCGTAGAGCGTGTCGTCGGACAGATGCTCTGCTTCGGCGACCAGCAGCACCTGGATGTCGGGGTCGATCACCTGCGCGTCGGTGGCGACCGTCTTCACCGTGTTGGTCTGCCGCAGCAGTTGGGTCGAGGCGAAGGGCTGGCCGCCCTGCTGGCCGTGCGTCATCATCATCAACTGCGGATTGCCATCCAGCGGCAGCGACGACATGACGCCGACCACCGGCCGCTTCGGCATGGAAAGGTCATAGACCAGCTTGGTCAGGTCGTATTCCAGGAAGCGCTCGCGCTCCGGCTGGAAGAAGGCGATGGTGCGCTCGTCATCCAGCAGATTGGAACCGGCGAGGCCGAAATAGACCTGGGTGCCACTCTGGTCGACGGGGACACCTTGCAGGCCGTAGGCCATGGCGCGGTCCTCGACAGCGCCGAACGGCTCGGGGTCGTAGAATGCCAGCTTGATTTTTCCCCCGGACACGGCGGCGTATTCTTCCAGCATCTCGCGCACGTGGTCGGCATAGGCACCGTAGACCGGCACGGTGCTGCCGAGCTGGCGCGAGTAGAACAGCCGCAGCGTGATCGGCTCCTTCAGGCCTTGCAGGATCTGTCGCGTGCCGGGCGCCAGCGTGTAGAGGCGGTTCTGCGTCAGGTCGACCTGCACATAGGCCAGGCGCGCATCGGCGAATATGTTGATGCCGATGACGATCGCGGCAACCGCGATCACACCGACGATGGAGAACCAGATGCGGCGGCGCATGGTCTCAGTCCGTCTTGCACAGTTCGACCAGGACGGCGTTCAGGTACAGCCAGAAGCCGATGAAGGTCGCGAAAAAGATCAGGTCGCGGACGCTGACCACGCCGCGGGTGAAGTCCTGGAACCGGTCGATCACCGCGACGCGGCGCGCGATGTCGGCGAGCACCGGCGTGTTGCGCGACAGGAAATCGGTGACCACCGGATAGGAGGCGACGGCGAAGACGAAGCATACCGCGACCGCCAACACGAAGGCGATCACCTGGTTGCGGGTCAGCGCCGACATCGCCGAACCGACCGCGAGGAATGCTCCGGCGACCAGCAGCGAGCCGACGTAGCCGGAGGCGATCACGCCGTTGTCCGGGCTGCCGAGGACGTTCACGGTGATGACGAACGGGAAGGTCAGCAGCAAAGCGATGGCGCAGAATGTCCAGGCGGCGAGGAATTTTCCCAGCACCGCCTGGGCCTGGGTCAGCGGCAGGGTGAGCAATAGCTCAATGGTGCCTAGCCGGCGTTCTTCGGCCCATAGGCGCATGGTTATCGCTGGGACCAGCAGGAGGAAGACCCAGGGGATGAAGGTGAAGAACGGGTTGAGGTCGGCCTGGCCGCGCTCGAAGAAGCCGCCGAGGTTGAAGGTGAGGGCGCCTTGCAGGACCAGGAAGATCACGATGAACACGGTCGCCACGGGGGTGGCGAAGTAGGCCGTCAGTTCGCGCCCGGCGATGATGAAGATGTTGCGCATCAGTTCAGCTCTCCCGCTTCGCGGGAGGGGTTTTCGGTCAGTGCGCGGAAGACGTCGTCCAGCTTGCCGGATTCGTGCTGCGCCGCCAGGCCGGCCGGCGTCGCGTCCGCCACGACGCGTCCCGCGGCGATGATCATCGCGCGGGTGCACACCGCGTCCACCTCCTCCAGGATATGCGTCGAGATGACGATCGCCTTGTCCGGCGCCATGCGCTGGATCAGCGTGCGCACCTCGTACTTCTGGTTGGGGTCCAGGCCATCGGTCGGCTCGTCCAGCACCAGCACCGGCGGGTCGTGCAGCAGCGCCTGCGCCAGGCCGACGCGGCGCTT